>Ga0247782_1000161_pt1 | contig 85429 bp, 66 predicted proteins | sample UWRJL019104C5_FD_179928 | JGI IMG/M metagenome (GOLD analysis project Ga0247782, IMG submission 179928) | Plant litter microbial communities from Arlington Agricultural Research Station in Wisconsin, United States - UWRJ-L019-104C-5 | ecosystem: Environmental > Terrestrial > Plant litter >... | reverse complement strand
GGGGGGGGGGAATTGCAGCTAAGTGTTATTAGTAATCCACGGTGGGGGTAAGAAACTGTGACTTTTTTACCGGGTAGCAAGGGTAGGCAGGGGGTTTCTCAAATGCCCTCATATTAGAGGTTCCCAACGACCGGAATGACGAGAAAAGCCAAGTATGCATCTGAGGAAACAAGTATTCTCGTCGAGAATCACATTGCGACCAGGAGGGCTAGGCACTTCTGTGGAACAGTTGGCACCTAGCCTAAGGAACTACCTACCTACTTACTAGGTAGCTTACCAGTCACAGCTCCGTCCAAGTAACTCGGCAAGCTGTTCCAAATACTTTTTGTCTACCTCATCGAACCCATTGAGCACCGCGCAGTCTATATCGATGATAGCCACGACTTTCCTCGAGCCCCCTTCGCCTGCTACGATGGGCACCACGATCTCGCTCTTGCTATCTCCGTCGCAGGCGATGTGACCGGGGAACTGCTCAACATCAGGGACGAGTTGAGTTGTCTGCGTCGAGGCTGCCGTGCCACACACGCCTCTACCGAACGCGATTGTTTGACACGCGACCTTGCCTTGGAATGGGCCAAGTATGAGCTGCTGTTTCTTTGTCTCCCGATGGTCCAATGTGTAGAAACCTGATGTCCGGATGTCAGACTGAACGTTTGCATGTGATTAGAGAAGGAACGTACCGGCCCAGTTCACTTGATTGCTCGGAGCGGGCAGCGACTTGTAAGCGTGCCATAATAGCGAAGCAGAATTTGCCAGGTTGCTTGATGATGTCCGTCAGTTTCGACGGAAGAACGACATAGTGATGTAATCTATGCATCGGTTATGCATGCACCCACCAGACCTAGTAGTACGAGAACATGTGTAAGTGTAACCATTAAATCTGGGAGATGAAGCATGGGGGGTTTACCCAGTTTCTTTGGCCATCGAAGAGACCTTCGGCTTGCGAAAGCACTTGTTCATAGGCTTCCTCTTTAGTTACGTTTTCGGCGAAGTTCGAGGCGTCTGCGTGGACCTGTTGCACAGAAGTGTAAGTGATGCGCTATAATAGGATCGTTCGGATTATTTCTACTAACCATGGTGATGTCTATATATGCTCTGCTCACCCAAAGTCTTAATACTTCAAATAACTATAGCCTTCTAAAGTATTTCTCCAACTTCAAGTTGCTACTTGGACTTCGTGGACGCCTCGTGACTTTCCCGTGACTTCCTAGAAAGAAAACCGAAAGTGCATGCGAAAGTCTGGAATGTGACGAAATAATTTTTATTTTTTTTATTTGGCCAAGCACGCAATTGGGCCATCTTGCTTATTCCTCAATCCCCACTCGAGAACTAGCGTCTGAGTAAAAGATGTCGGAGGAATAAAGTATTTATAAAGCAAAACCTCTCAGCACAATTCTGTTTTGTATTCCTTCACTATACTTGAAACTCCGATATATCTAGTTGGGGCTGATGTTTATTCCTTTCTCACCGGGATAATTAAATACGATAGTTCATGTTTGTTTGACTATCGAGGCTGTGCAGGGCGACCCCACCATTAAAACAGTGAGTATTGGAGGGGTCCCTGTACAACGGTCGTGGAAAATAACGTCGTGAATCTGAATCTACACATTCCAACACAATTATTATGTAAAAAGCATGTTTATAGTTTGTGTCCCTACTTACGTCGTGTAAATGCCAAGTAGTTTCGTAAACTGCTATACAACCTCCAACCGATCTACCTACTCTCGTCCTGTCCTACCAGATCCCATGTTTCTGACGCTGGGGTAGTGAGTAATCTCAAAGGTCAACTTCTAGTTACTCACCACAATGGAGTTACTGCACTTTTAATAGCAACCCTCATTTCTTACGTCCTACTAGATAAGCTACTGTGACCGAGTTTCTAAAATCAACTCTGACGGATACAGACAGCTGTGTCACTTAACGGAGCAGTACGAGGAGAATAATTCTTCGGATGTATATAGAACTCGCCTTTTAGTCAAATTTAGTAAGAACTAACCTGGGAATGTGTATGTTGGAGCTACCGCCCTCAATCTGGACACGAAGCTGCGGAGAGCGAAATGGCAAGGTGCCAGTTCTTATCGAAATTAAACCGACTCCAAGACAATCCTCGTTTTACCTTATTATTTCTATACCTCTACCAACCTACCTGCGTGGGAGAGTAAGCGAGGTAATGGTATGTCCAGCATGCCTATGACGCCTTCAGAGCTAATTTTACGTGGTACCGTAGAGTGGGAGGTACTGCTGGAAGTCGGGACTTGCGCGAGCAGCTATCAAGACCTGGGTTGCAAATAAGATGGGTTGATCCTGCATAATCTCTCGTCCAACGACGTTATATGTCTCTTCGGCTTGTGACAAAATACTTCGCTGGCTGACCAGCCAGACAACGAGATACACACTTGTTTTGACTTGTAAGCTACGGTCATCCGTAAGAATTGGGACATCTGGAGACCCGACATAGATCTAAGCAGATATCATATCCTGTTAAAGGTATTCAGGGGAGGGGTAACGATGATCATGGATCCAAGTCCCTTCTCTCCACGGATCGAAGTTCTTGGCCGCTTCCTTAGGAGTGCTATAGGACTGCCGAACGTTCCTAAAGAAGCATTGTATTTTTGGTATGGACCCTGAAAGCTAACATAGGCGACTACTCAAGCAATGTAATGCCGAGTAGGACTAGTCGATGAGTAAGGTGGGGTGATACAGCTCGTCGTAGAAAGTTATTTGTACGATAGTGGCTGGGCTAATGGGCTTGGGCACACGAGCCCCATGCTACGAGGCGGTCTATAGCCTAGTGTTGAAGTAGCATCTGAGGTGTGTCACGACGAGAGAGGCGTCTATGTGGAGGACGCCTGTGTCATCGTGGGCTTGACTGAGGCGCCTGTCAAATTCGAGGGGCATAAAACCCCAGTCCAAACCGCCTTTGCTCGATGCACACACTTGTTCGATATTTATTTAAATGGCTTGAGCCATGTTTCTCTTTATGGCGTTCGCCGATAATTCTTAAAATCTTATCTGTACCTCAGCGTTGTCATGGGGCTAACGAAACTCGGGATAGGATATATACCAAAGTACGCAGACGCTATCTTCGTCACAGGTCCTTTGCCGGTCTTTGGATTCGGGTCTTCCTCTGGTCATATGATTCGTCATGCACGCCACAGAACCAGAGAGCGGGGTCGCTTAAAAGGAGCCCGCGCAGCTGTACATATGCTGTAGCAGCAGGAGGATTGTGAAGACCCGACAAGATAGGTAGGCGCTCAAGGTGCGGCCTATTGATAGCAGCCCAGTCTGGCTGGTTTGAGACAGTCCAGCCGACGAGGGATGAATTCCCATACAGGAAAGAGGTCGCGTGATGTTGTTTCTGATGGTAGGTGGTAGTTTATCGTTATCGTCCCAGTGCTTGACAGTTAGTCAAAACCTTCTTTTATTACCTTTTTATTATTTATTATTTTATTTTTTATTTTAAGCAGCGGCGCAGCCTATGATGGTGATGCACGACCCTGACACTAGCAATCCGCTTCAAGATATAGTGGAAATACCCCATGCGGGATGGGCCGCGTACTGTTGGTAAGGGGGTAGGTAATGCATACTGCCGTGGTGCAAGTAACATTAATGCGAGCCCGCGCGGTCACACCCAGTCGGGGGATTTTGCACCGGTTCAGCGGAGGTTCCGCGGATTGGCTAGGAGATGGGCTCAGACTATAGTTACAGAGACTATACAGCATACAGATGTAGTCAGAGGCTGAAATGCGGCTTTTCGGTTAGCCCGCCTATTGGACTAACCGCTCTAGTTGCTGACGAGAGGCTATAGCGGCCCCCGAGACATCTTTGACAGGTCAAATTGCTTGCTCACCATCTGCCGGACGTGCTTTGGCGTTGCATTAGGTAGACACCTAGAAGTATAGCCGGTGTCGGAACAAAAATGAAACTTAATTTAACCTTCTTTTGGTGTGACTAACAGGAATTGATGACAGACGCTCTTGGCGACTTCAAAAATGCAGATTCTCACACAAACTACCCCAACTGAGGGATCTCGATAAAACAATCAACGATGAGCGCAGTCTTAATCCGGGAATAAAGCGGGCGTCAATTCTCGCCTATCCCAAGTGCTTCAACCATGCGAAGTGACGCATGCGAGTTGATTGTTATACATCTGTATGGTAGCTGGGAATATCGCTTATTGGGCTTCATAACAGAGGGCGATGTTGCTATCCAATCAATTGGACACGTGCTCGAGGGAATCGAAGCACTTCGTGCTCGGCGAGGGACCAGGGTGGGCAGGCCGATCTTGGCAGGCATTCGATGGCTTCCGAAAGAAGGAAGACAGAGAGTGGGATGGGCTAGATGGTTCCATAACGAGGGTTATTATGCAGCTAACTTCTGACGCTGCCCTTGGGTCAGTTAACAATTCTGTTGTACTACCTACATACTTACTGCCGTTTTGCACTGATAATGAAGAAACTGCCACTTAGCATCTCGATAAGGCTCTGGTCAGGGGATGAGATACACATTTCTTAGGTACTGTTAGTACATCCATACATGGCGTATCGGAGTCGTCTTAGTAGGCTTAGGTACTTCACGCTAATGCAGGTGACTTCCTTAATACTGCCTACTACTAGTAGCTATCTCGATGACTTTCCTTGACGTATACAGCTGTACTTACATAATAATCTGTGTCTTTGGGTCAAACCACAGAAACACTGTTCACTTGGGCACAGTTCATGCAAAGTTTAAAAATTGGTACTTCACAGTGTACTAGTCACTAACTAGGCAAGATCTTCGGGGTCCAGGCCATTCATGCTGTAGGAAATATGCACGTGAAGAATATACAACAGCAACTGGAAAGCGGCTCAAATATCCACAATATATTAGTGAACCCCAACTATGGGGCGGAGTCTCGTTGGTTACATTAGTTCTACTAGTACTACTTGCCTCGAGTACCACCCACTCCAAAGTAGGTACATGCTCTGGTTCTACGCACATAAAGTTTCAGCGGGACGTACGGCGTAAGCTGCGTTTTATCAGATGCGAATTTGATGATGCCGGGAGCAATCCGATCTAGCTAGCGGCTTATTCATGGTGCTCAATGACTGCAAAGGGAAAGAGGTCGTGTGATCACCAGAGCAGAAGAAAGCTCGCAGTTAGTTGTCAGCTAGGACTGACCGAGCATGCTACATACATTATTATGTACAAGCTTCGATATTGAGGATCTATCTTTCTTATAGCGACTACTACGACCTTGGCCTTGCCACTGCATCGAAAACTTCGTATCTCGCCTGAGGCTTCTGATAAGTCGTTCTTATCCAGCGGGGTTGCGATAACTGAGACAAGTATGGCAGACATGTTTGTGGTGGTCATGGATCCTTACGCGGGTTGGAATGCGTTGTAGGTGCATGACTGATACCGTCGCAGACGCTCAAGCCGCTCCCTGTCATGACTATGTGTAATATGGTAGCACTGTAGTAGCGTAGGTAGTATAGAAAGCATAGTTTGGCACCATATCGGTAAGGATGGGATGATTTTTGATGGTTTTCTATTTCGTTTTATTGTATACTACGTACAGCTGTATTCTTCTCCGAGTTGGCCGCCATGTGCGTTTTACCCTGTGGTGGGTACTCAGGTACTTGCATGGTACCATCCTTGGAAGTTCGAGTTTGAATTCCATAGCTCTGATTGGTCAATTGAGCCAACTCTTACTTGGTAGTGTCTATCACTTGTGTATCCTGGTTGTATCTTGGAGAAAGTGGCTTTTAGTTTTTTCCTCCCCCCTGATCCTTGCTAGTTGCAAAACGTTCAGATTCCAGGCTGTTGTTTCAACCAATCTAAATCAGATGTACGATGTACCAAGTAAAGATACCTACCATAGTAATGGGAAAAAGACTCTAGAATCGGAAGACCCTGTCGCCTTCGGTAGTCAAAGCTTGCAACTCTCCTCTCAAGCCATGCACCAAAACCGAGAGGCAAGATACCGGGGTCAACGAAGGCGCAGGCAGAAACTTACTATGTACATCTGCAAATCGCCCGCTCGTCCTTACTATTCATTTGCTTTCTCCTTTTACACTGTCTTATTTCTTCGCACTTACGTAGAGACATGTCTTTGAACTGCACGGCGGGGCTGATCTATTTCTCACTAGATTACCCGCGTAGTACAGCTACGTCATATCCTTGTTTTGCTGTAAGTCCTCGGCAGGTGCTTTCGAGAGAAGACCATCAAACTCTAATCAAAGCCATTGTAGCCGTCTTGAGGTCTCTAAGGGTTCGAAGCGAGAGCTTACAAGGTACCACCCCGAACGTCATATATCCACAGGACAAAGGTCCACCGCTACCACGGTCCACCTTGATAACAAGGCGAGGTGCCCAGGCGCTATCCGATCACCAAACCCACTGACATCCTTTCTAAAAACCTACCTGGGTTCTCGACGCAATCTTTGTCGACACAGCCGGCAACTTTATTCATTATTTAGAGTTTCCCTACCGCCGGCTGGACAGGAACGTATCGCAGGCTCCTGGAATTCTACTCGTTAGCTCGCTGTGGAATAAAAGGAGTATTTATCTTTTTTGCGACCTAAAAATCGAGGGCGGAAGACGCGGACAGAAGACGCGAGCAACGTCATATCCCCTCACACGGGAAGGGGGAGGATCTGGAGGATCTGGGAGGGGGGACCTCTAGGGACCTCTACAGAGTAGTAGTTGCTGCTTTGCTATGCGAACAGTACAAAGATGAAATACGGAGAGAAACTTGAGGCCTCGGTCCCCGGTTGGAGTCTACACAATGTTGACTATAACTCGCTGAAGCACCAGATCAAGGTGCACACCACCAAGGACCAGGCTACTACTGCCATTGCCATTCCAGGACAACCCGACTATGCATTGCGGAGGTTTGAAGATGAATTTTACATCGAACTATGCACTCAGCACTCTCGGGTGGGCCTGTTCGTCACTAGCAAGGCGGACGAGGTCTCTCGCCGACTACGTACGTCGTCCTAACTTGCCTATATCCCTCCTGCTTTAGTGAATCCCTCAGGTTTGCAAATATTCGCATTTCCGACTGATCTTAACATGCGTCATTAGGGCATCTCTCCGGCCTGGTGAGTCAACTATTGCTGAAATGCGCAGACTCACGCGGCTTGTCCGGCAAGCGTCAACGGCGCTTCATCAAGTATTATACGAGAGTCGAAGAATGCGGCCAAGACATAAAGGCTTTGATTCGCTTTATAGAGGCCCAAGCCACAGCTTTTCAGAAGATACTCAAAAAATACAGGGTAGGTGCTATACTACGCGGCCTCTGCCGGTCTATGCGGCTTTCGACGCGTACTGATATACTGATGGAAAATAAACCTTAGAAATGGACGGGCTCTACAACCTTAAGTAGTCGCTTCAAGGATAACATCCTCTCAGCTCCGAAGAGTTTTACAAACTATAATTTCATGCCGCTGCAGCTGCAGTACCGAGAGCTCAGGACAACCCTCGAAGCTGCAGCGCCATCCACTATAAATATGAGTGCTATAGAAACTCCAGCCCGACCCCCAACCGAATCGCGAAACTATTCCGGTCGAAGACTTTCCTCTTGTCGTGACTCACTAGGCTCTACAAGTAGTATATCAGCGCCGTCAACTCCTGTCCCAAATCCGCTTTCCACACAAACAGAAGTACCCACGACGACGACGATAAAAATAGCACCGCAAACAAGGACGCGATATTGGAACGAGTACGAACACGGCAGCGATGCCGAGGATCAAGACGACACATACGTAATCTACGTAGACCCAGACGACGACGACGACAAATTTCCGGGACTTTCACTGATTAAAACAATGGTCGGAGCACCGGTAGACCGAATACGCCAATGGCTACAAGCCCAGGGGCAAAGGATTGGTGGTAGCAGCGGCAGAAGCGGCGCGCAGGACGGCAGCACCACGGCGACTTCAGGCAGCCCGCCGTCAGAAACGCAGTCTCTCCTAGCATACCGAGCAAATGCGGCAGCACAAGAACGGGCAAAAGCAAGGGCGCAGCGCCGCCATCGTCGCAAGTATAGCCATCTCGCGATGCCGCCAGAGAACATGAGGGGGCACGCGCCTCCGCAGGACTATTTCACCTTTCGTGAACGGCCACATCCGTATACTCAGGAGGGGTGGGAATACGACCATGCCTTCGATATAGATGATGATGATGACGACGAGAATGTGAGAGATGACAATCGCGTTAATGGTAATGAGGACGAGCAGACGACCGAGGAAGAGCGGGAGGAGGAGGAGGGTTACTTATCCTCGGAAGAAGGCGAGCATCATCACGTTCGTTATCATCAACAAAATGGAGGAGAACACGGTGTCGGCGGCATGGGCATATACACCTCGGCCGCCGACTACGAAATGAAGCAGTACCAAGATAAGGTGCTAACGCGCAGCGTCGCAGCTGGCTTCGTGGCGGGATTCGTGCTACTGGGCATATCGATCTTACTTGTCTTTACGGGCCGTCACCGCCTGCGTCTCGAGGTCGACGCCGGGGCCGCCGCGGGGTCCGCCGTGAGCCTAGTCTGCGCCTGCGGCGGCCTGACAGGCATGCTCCTACGGCATCGGCCCAGCGGGCTGATGTTCAGGCTGTCTGTCTGGATGGCGTTCTTGGTCCTCTGCGTCCTGAATGGCATGTTGCTCGTTCTTGTCGCGGGTAGTAGTGGACTTTAAGGAATGAAGCCGAACTGGACGAGGGCGGGGATAAGGGTAGGGGGCGAGTCTTTCTTTTTTGGATTCTTGACTCCTTTTGGTTCGTTTCCCCCCCTTGTCCCTGCCCTTGACCTGTTGCCCACCACTACCTACCTACTACCCGCGTGCCAGACTGTGTCGTTTCTTTGGTGTGTTTGCTTGCGTGCTTCCCCTACCCCTGTTCCTGAGGGGGGAGTCTTTGGGATTACATGTAGCGAATTCGTTTTCTTTTGGATGCTTGGAGCTAATTGATTCATGGCATATGGACGGATGGGGAGAACACGGCGTTTTCTATCATATCATGTCTACCAGCATATCTTCCTTATTTCTTGGGTTGTGATACCTACTCTGGTCGGGTTTTCCCGATATACCACATATGATTATTGCGCAAAAATTTGTAATGGCCGGTTAAGAAACGATTTTTCCATTGGTGCGGCAAATCACTTTACCTACATAACCTAGCTCATGATTGCGAATTCATTTCTACCCAGCTGTACACCAGACAGACAGACAGACAAAAAGACGGACAGACGGGTAATGTTTGGTGTTTGTATGTATATATATACCTAAATAGCTACCTTTATATATATATAAGATCTCTATAGCAAAGCTAGGAAGCTCTAGACGATCCATCAGTCGTGTTGTGAAGACGTGGGATAAATAAAAGGCACCAAAGGCCCCTCAGAGCTCCTATATTAATTGTACATTAGATCTCGGTTTCTCATTGGTGTTCCTGAAGCAGGTAGCATCACGCCCTGTACTGTAAGTTGGATCCATGCCATGGTAAGGCGAAGTCCTACATAGATGCCTTATCAACCGACCTAGGGCCTGTCTCACTCTCAGCACCTAGCTCGTAACTTTGAAGGGATACCTAACCTAAGCCGTTAGCATGGAAATACGGCACATAGGTACCTACCTAACCTTAGGTAGTCTCACTTAACATCATTCAGATACTCGAGAGGGTCTGGTTTAATACTGTTAGTTCATATACCACCTTACCAATACCTCGGGGTGAGGCAGTGAATATATGAATATATACATAGTTGGATGTTGTTTTGAAGTATAATAGTATATTATAAAGTTAAGGTAAAATAAAGCGTCATGGTCCTTTCTTTCTTTCTTCCCCTATACAATTATGATAATAAACTTTTACTACCCAGATACCTCCTTGAACCCAGGTAGATAAATAAATAGAAAGGGTGGTAGATATAGATATAGATATAGAGATAGAGATAGAGATAGAGATAGATAGAAATACATTTGGTTCCGTGTTTTCCCTCGTCAATATAAACCAGAATTCCTGAACATGATAAAGCCTCAATACACGTCTTGCGCGTGTGTAATATAGTATAGTATATAGGTAAAACTCCCCTTCCCATTTCCGTCCTTCCTGCCAGATACCCAACATTTGCACTCCTCTTAATTTCTAGGGAGACCTAGGTTGATAGATAAATAGATAGGTAGGTTAGTTCGAAAGATTAGATACCTATTCACCCATTTCCAATTGCGCCATTTCCCACACCCATAAAAACTTTCTCTCCACTAATTAAATCACGCGTGCTAGAAAAACGAGTGAATAGACAAAAGAAAAGATTTGGTCACGCTGAGGTAGAGTCAATATTTAAATCGCCGGATTCACTAGGTTTGAGTTCGTCCGTTCGCGATGTCGATCATGCATGTCGCAAAACACTTTCTACTCGCTCGCGGAATAATAGAAACAGATGAAACGGATCCTTTCGTCCCTGTCTAGACGGTCGTGATAGATGGGCACCTAAGACATTCGTTGGTCTTTCCTGTCTCCCCCTTTGCAGATATTTCGTCCGGGACTGCCGGCTTGTTGTGTGACGTCGTCGAGGATGCAGAGCGCTTAGCCCAGGGGTAGGTAGGTATATGTGTGCATGCACATGCATATACGTAGGACATGCATATGCATGTCCATGTGCGTGTGCGGTATGCGTATGTGCATGTAGATGTGAATGCGTGTATCTCTCACTAAAGACCGCTTTGCGTCACCGAGAGTAGAGTGAGACGTAAGATCGGATCTTCGTAGTATAAATTAGGGAACCCTCGCTCGCTCCGGAATATATCTATTCCGCGTCTTCCGATCTCGAGCTTTCTCGCTGTGGCCACCTGGGCTAAACCGACTGTGCGGCTCTACCTCTGCTAGGCGGGGTTATAGGGGTGTTCTTGAGGTAATACTCACGGTCGACTGTTAATGGTGAATCAAATGTTAGCTGGGTTGCTTATAGCATATGCAGGACTCGCTCTGCCCCCTGTAACTTGCGAGAAGGGGGAGAAGGGAGACAAGGGAGGAAAGGGAGAGGTGATAAATAATAACATACGGCCGGGCTTATACTCGAGTCGCCTCATCATTTTCTCTGTAAATCACCACTGTTAGCAAAGATTCCCATTCCCCCCTTTCCCCACCGAATAATACACGTGATCAAAAAACATACCAGCAAGCCCCCACCGAAAGCTAAACAACCAAAGGCTCTCAAATTTCTCAGCGATGGCCTTCTGACACTCATCGCGCTCCTCGGGGAAGATGCGCGCGATGCTCGAGTACGCGAGGATGACTAGGTAGCAAGTCGCTCCTGCGGGGGCGCAAAGAACGGTAGGATAGGGCGCGTCAGGTTTGAAATTGGAATTGATCTTGCAGCTTATTTCGCGCGACAAGCCGCAGGCGAACCGCAACGCCGCAAGCGCTACCGTCAGGTCTGTGTCGTTCCTGACTGTCATTGCATTGCATTGTTCTAACATCGGTAGGTAGGGCGTGTAAAGGACGAATAGGGAGCTATTTTAGTTAGTGTTAGTTGAGAGAAAGATTTCTGGCCGTAGACCGTGGGACTATGGCGTCGAGGCTATGTGGAAAGGGGCCTCTTGTTGGCAGAGAGGACGCTGAAAATATAAAAACAGGGGGAGCCCTTGGTTAAGTCAAAGTAGGCGCCACATACCTCACAAGCATGGCAAAACAATCAAGCTTCGTCTCCCAATCCAAGCTCTGCCCCAACAGGGTCTTGGTCGTCATCCTAATCTCCGCGTCCAGATCGCCGAGCGCGGAACCACCCAACGACGGCACCGAGCCCGTGCCACCGCCCTTCCACCGCTCCTTGTCGATCAGCAGTGCTCTGTGGAAGATGCTCGCCGTCTTAGCGGACAGCTGAAAGGGACCTAGAGACTGCGACCCAATCCGCACGTCCGTGGTCAAGAGGCGGGCTGTTGGGAGCCGCGGCGGAGGAGATGGTAATGTCGGTACTAGTCGTGCCGTGGGCGACTGGAATGTGGGCGTATCTGGTGGTGACTCTGGCGGTAGTATTACTCCACTGGGACTCTCAAGAATGAATGGCAGATGTCTCATCGCGTCATCTTGAAGGATGAATCTAGGCTGGCTGTTAGTGGACGCGCAAGATTCATCGTTTGCATAGCATCATCTGGCGAGTTTCGATCGATGTGTATCTATCCGATACCATCACCCGATCGTCCTGCTGAGAAAAGAGCACATGCAGGACGACAAACCAAATAGTGTACTTACTGTTCGAGAATAAACAATCCCCACCATAGGTAACTTCGTTGCTCCTCGTGCAGCGTAAGCGGCACATTCTCCCCCTTCTGCGTCGCGGAAATACCCAAAGCCCGGGCGCCAGCCACAGTCTGGCTGAGGGTCTGATACGCCGTGTGGATGTCGCCGTGACCATACTCGTACAGCGCCATCAAAGCGCCACACTGGATGACCTCGACACTGGGGAGAGGACCACCGGCGCAGCTCATAAGCAGCAGACCGAGTAAGCGCTTAACAGTGCGATACGTCTCGTCGAACATCTCCTGCTCACCGGCGTCGGTGAGGCGCATGCGGATACTGAGATTCATGAGGACGACCAGGAGAGCCAGCTCCTTCGGCGAGAGCGAGTTGCAGAACTGCTGCTTCTGGTCCGTGTCACGGAAGTCGACGGTGCAGTACGATAAGGGCGGAGACGCGAGGTCAGTCGGGGAGGCCGACTCTGCGTTCGCGCGGACCCCTTCCAGGTGCCGATAGAACAGCGTCGGGTGTACGACGGCGTACCACGGGTGGATGAAGCGGAAATAAAGCACCGTCGAGTGGTGCAAGTCGCTCTCGGGCCTGCTCGGGCAGCTGTCAAGCGAGACGAGAGAGAGGATCTGCTCCGCGCTGATGCCCTCGAGCGGGTCAACGCTGCGGAATAGGACATCACTCGCCAGAGAGTGGGATTGCTGCAGAAAGACGACCCGCGCACCCCGGGCGTAGGAGTTGTTGAAGCCCGTGTCTTGTGCATAGTAGCACTTGGCATTCAACCTAGTAGCATGTAGTTTGTTAGGACACAGCTTAAGCGAGACAAGGCAAGACAAGGACAAAGCTAAAGACATGCAAAGCAAAATCCAACACAAGAAAAGCAAGGGATATCTCCGAGGTAAGGCGCCCTATAGCCCGGCATGCCCGAAGGCCGCGCCGCATGCTTTGTTCTTTTCTCGAGCGGCGAAAGCGAGTCGCTAGGGAAGAGGCGCAGCGCTGGAGAATTGAACCATGAAGCATGAAGGATGAAATCGTACCTGAGACATCTATCACAACTTGGGAGCTTCTTATCGCACTTCCGCTTAGATGCCCTGCACTTCTCACACGCTCGCGAGGACTGCACCTCGTGGGTGTACCGTGAGTCTAACATGGTGGTATTATTGTTGTCGTGAGAGTGCGCCGGCAGGCCATTATGGCACTGTCGTCGTACGGGTGATCGGCCAGGCGAGGAAGTGGTGGCCGATGTCGCATCAGACACGGGAGAGTAGCTCATCAAGACGTCGCCCGTCTGCATGTCGCCTCGCGCGTGAAGAGACGCGGCTGGACCGGGGTCAGACACCTAGCCCAGAAGCGAAAAGACCGGTTAGAGTAATGTATGTACGTATGTATGTATGTACGGGAATAGATTGGCCGAATGGGTCCAAAAGGACGGACGTGCTAGCGGTTACGCCTAAATAGATAGATAGAAACTTGTCCGGGCCGCTCGCAGTTGTATGTATGTATGTTTGTATGTATATATAGAGCTTAAAGCGACGATGTTTTTTTTTTTTTTCCTTTCTTTCTCCTCCACGCAGAATGAACAGATAGATAGAAAGATAGGTGGTAGGTAGGTAGGTAGATAAAAGATGGTTAAGGCGTTTGATAAAATTGCAAGGTTGAGATTTGAAGACTCGGATTCGAGACAAAGCGCAGTAGCGAATGTGATGCAACTCTGCTAAATTTTGCTAAGGCGGAAAGAAAGATATTGGTGTCCTCTGACTACTAAAAACCCCCGAACGAACCTTCTCTCAATAACGGGATGATACGGCAATAAATTCCCCGGCGCTCTAGTGAGAACGATTCATAACTTATTGGGATATCATGCGACAGGGATACGTAAGATATGGAACTTCCCCGGCCAACTAAAATACTTAATCCTGGTCGGTGGGTAGGTGGCCTCTCAGGTCTAATAAGAGTAGTGAGAAATTGCGGAGTGTACAGGATAGGTAAAAGACAGAAGAAGAAAAGAACAAGAAAAAGTGAGGTATGGAATTGGAATGGAAAATGTCATAGAAAAGCCGACTTCAGAGGCTGAAGGCTAGAAGCTAGAGGCCTCAAATCATGTGTTCATTGGCAAAATGTTGACGGTTCCAGAACAAGAACAAAATTACCTAACCTAGATAGTCCAGCTCCTAGCAAGGTAATTATAAATTTAGACTCGTGTCAGGACGTGTTCTTGGGATGGACTCATAACTGCTATTATTATGTAATAAGCCGACCCTTGTAAAAAACATCCCAGGTAGGTTAGGTCGGGTTAGGTAAGGCAGGTACATCTGTAAAGCAAGGTTGCAAAAGAACAACAGCAGCAACATCAACATCTGGCATAGACGAACAGGAAATAGTTTTGCCATCGTTGCGGTAAAGAAAAAAGGACCATGCTTAGTCGGGGAATCAATCAGTCTCTAGGGAATTGAGGAGCGATAAACATGGACCACGTGAGGGTGGATGGATGACCCAAACGCAGGTAATTTTTGATCAGTTAGGCTAGCTATGGTTATGTACTCCCCTCACGCCGTCATCGAGCTCTAAATGGTGCTGTGATGGTGTTCGTTCGCCCGTTCGTTCGCCCGGGCGCCACGCCACAAGCTGGAACATAGTGCCTTTAGTTCTGTGATCAAACCAGTCTAATCAGTAGTCTTATTAGTGGCGTTGTGCAAAGCGAAGGTACCCCGGACGTAGAAATACTATAGGTCGGCAGGTATGGTCAGTAGGTAGGTAGGCACAGCACAAGCAAGTCGTGCGTGCATGCTTGATAGAATATACCTTACCTACCTGCTCCTACCAATTGTTCTGGCAGCCAAACGAGTGGGCGGGCAGGCAGATACGTGACTGAGTTACTCTTTCTATCTCTTCGAGTTTTAGTCGCGGTCATCCCTATTTGCGCGTCTCATCACGACCCTTTACAGTGTAAATAACCCCGGATCACCTCTGAAATAACATGCTCTAGTGCCTACCTGTTTAGGGACCTGCCCACATGAAAAGAAAGTGCCCATCCGAATTCGTGGTTTCCCAAAAAGGACGGGAGTGAGAGTGAGACGGAGACTAGAACACATTTGTGTCTGGGTCTATGTCGCTACTTACTTGTGTCTACTGGGTTATAGTAGTTTTTGGTTGCTGTTACTGTTGTTGATGATGTTTTTGGCCGGTATCACAAAAAAAAAAACGAGCCATCTGTTTGGCTAGTCTGGTTCATTCCTTTTTGCGCCTCCCCAGCCGTGGGTGGCTCTTTGCATGTGAGCCGCTCAAGACGCGTAGGACAAGGCGTACTAATAATACTACTCTAGAGAGGGCTCGTGACACCTGATTAGTGCCACCAGCAACGATCTCGGGGTTCTCACACGAGTGATGAGAATCCCGGAGACTATCGCCGACTACACCACCACTACCTCTCTAGAGATATCATATTTCACTTTTCACTTTTGGTGGCATTGGTAGAATTAATTAGTCGTAAGCAGCTGCAGCTCCCTCTCACTTGCATTTAGTCTTCACGAGACGAATCATGGTCATCGATCATCGCATACCTAGTAGTGATACAGGTACAAGAAATATCTACCTATGTAGTTGAATTGTGATGTTTCATACCCTCTCTCATCAAGACTGTTTCCGCCAACGCCGTGCCATGTATACATCGTCGAACCACCAACCTAGGTAGGTTTTGCGACAGAGAAGGGTATCTAAGCAAATGCCCACCAAACCATTATGGTGTTGTTACAAGCCTACCGTCTAATATCCATTATTCCAAACGAGCCGTGTCATTCCCGATTTCCACTTTTCCCTACCTGTTATATCGACAAGACGCCGCGTAAAGGGAGTTTGCGACTGCTGGATCCTACATATATTTGATAATCACCCTTCTGAAGGGACCATTTTTGGGCAACAACATCCCACACACTGAGGTCGCGTCTCGTGAGCTCGAAGCTTGCCGTCGCCGAACCCGAGACAGCGAGGGCAAGCTTTTCGAAGCCCCGGAGTTGTCTTACCGGCGCACCCGGAATTCCGACGTACAACTGTGCAACCTCAGCACCACTCATGTTCCCAGTATTTGCGATGACGGCGCTGACGTTTGCGATCGCGTCCCATAGATCTCTGTGCCCTCCCTCGACGATAGGCCCGGTGGGAAACTCGTCCGTACTTGCGTTCTCAATCTTCGTGATAAGCAGGTCCGAGTAATTGAATGTTGTATATGAGAGTCCGAATCCGAACTCGTACCGAGGCGTAATGTTCCTTGCGTCAAAGAGGCGGTAGTCCATGTATACGCCTTCGTCGGTGAAATTGGACTGTGGGAATAGTTGGAATTGAGCTTCGGGGAAATCGGGGGCCAAGAGGTGCCCGTAATCAGACTCGTTCTTCGCCACCGTGTACGGTAGCTTACCGGAGGGGTTGGAGTCTCCGTAAAGAAGCGAGACGAGAGCTCGGCCAGAGGCGTCTCCGGGTAAGTGAGCAAATAGTAAGGCTGTGACATTCGGGTGGTCAATCCATTGATCAACTAAGCGGACCCCGGCGTTGTGAAACACGACGATGGTGTTATTACATCTAGAAGCCACATTTATAATAAGGCCATCGGTATACTCATCGCGAACCCCAGGCCTGTCAAACCCCTCCGAGGCGTAGGCATTTACAACGACGAGACAGGCATCAGATGCGCTCGCAACATCGGGCTCTGGGCTGACAAAGTCCCACATGGTAGCAGTCCCATCGTCGTAAGCCCTCTGTGTAAGGGCGTCATAAGGCGCACTGGCAAAGGAACCCGTTGTTGCTCCCGATCCTCCACCGCTAAAAATGGTCCCGTTAGGAGCTATTTGGTGGTAGAAATCGGGATCAACCAATCCACTGAAACCGGCAGCCGTGTCTCGTCCCACGTAACTGCTTTCTCCTCCAAAGGTCCAAGCTGATATGCCACCGTTCGATTTGTAGTTCCACTGATCAGGGCTTCGAACAGAATATCCAAAGATTGAGAGCATCTTGGGTTTCTTCAACGGGAGAGCCCCATTGATATTCTTCAGCAGAACGTGTCCTTCGATGGCCCCCTGCAACAGGACATCCCGTGCAGAAATGTTGCGTGCGTCAACAATACGGTGTGGTTTCGTGAGATCAGCTGCGATCCCAACACCAGGTTCTGGAAAATCTTGGTCCTGCCCCATCTGGTACCATGAGGCAATGATCCTCGTCACCATGTCATTCAATCGACTTTCGGGTATGGAGCCGTTCTTCACCGCCGTCACGAGTTCGCCCCCCCAGAGTTTGGAGTTTGGCATAACCATGTCCATGCCAGCCAGGGCGCTGGCAACGCCGGCGTGGAGAGCGCCCCAGTCCGAAGTGATGGCGCCTTGAAAGCCAAGTTCGGTCTTCAGAAGGCCATTCTGAGTCTTGCTGTTGGCGCAGGCATACGAGTTGTTGACGCGGTTGTATGAGCACATGATATTGCCTGTTCCTGCGTGTACCGCATCTTGGAAAGGCCTACACATCGATCAGTCAAAGAACAAGAGTGTATGCCTGTTACGCCAATCTCACCAAAGGTACAACTCGTGCATCGTCTTGTCATCGATGTTCGATGAGACGGATTGGACATTATCTCCAGTGGGGTTGCGATAGGATTCTTGCTCGTTACCGATGAAGTGTTTAGTGCTGGTTATCACACCCTGAGATTGAATGCCTGAGACAGTGTCGGCCGCGAGCGCACCGCACAGGTATGGGTCGACCGAAAAGCCTTCCCAGTTTCGGCCGCCACGAACGACGCGGCCGAGCGGTCCTACTACGGGCCCCAGAGCGATATTTGCCCCTTTGATCCGAAATTCGCGGCCCATACTTTCCGCGCGCCTACGGGCGAGAGCTCTGTTCCAGCTGGCACCAACATGGATCCCGCTCGGGTATCCGCTGACGAAGTCGGTTCCACGGACACCCTGTCCGGCATCAGTGAGGCAAAGACCCGGGAAATCCATGCGGTCGATAGCCGCAATGTTGCCAGAGCACCCGTTCAAGGTGCCTGAGGCCCCGGTTGATGATTCGATACCCGAAGCCAGCATAGCCTATACATTTTATGTCAAACCTTCGCAATAAAATAACGACGCATTGCTGCACCCGTCATACCTTCTCTTGGAGAGTGAGCTGGTTAACAAATTTGACCGCTTTTCGGTACGAGTCTGCCCAGGTCCCAGTGCCCGTCATGGGAGCTATAGGTAACTCAATGTCAGTATATAAGCATACAGAACCTAGTGGGATCCTGAGGCTACTTACGCGAGGGGTATACAGGCTCAGATTGGCCGTAAAAGTAGGTATCATCTATGATGACATTACCATTGTCCGGGTCATCGGTGGCATGGGCCGGGCCATGAGAGCGACGAAGGGCAAGCAGAGCAAGAAGGGGCAGTAACGTTAAAAATAGTAATGGAATAGCCCGTTTCCTGAATACTTTATCGCGAAACCGTGTCTTCGTCGTTTTGGGGGGCTGAGAGGGGTGTTGAGGGGGGACATTTTCGATGAATTGGCTCGCCATTACAACCACGAGGCCGGCGAGTACGTGTGTGTATGTGTATAGGTATATATATGTGTAGACTCAACTGTCTACCGTGGTCTTTGGACTTGGCTGGGAATACTTATAGTACTAAGTTTAGTTGTGCTGAGAGATACCGACATCCGACGAGCGAGGACGATCTCTATATCCGGTTAAAAGAGAATGCGCTAATACCTAACCTATTTGAAAGCGTAAGCGGTATCAAAACAATGTACTGACATTGTTAGTCTGTTGATTCAAGCTCAATGTCTGCTGTGGGCTTTATTACCTATCCATGGAACATGATAAAATAAAGAATGCACAATGGTAAGAGCACTCCGGCAGGTGTTGGTTGCCAGGTCACACGGATTTTGGTCAGGAACCCCCTGCGTCCTATGCCTGCATGTAAACAGATCGAATTAGAGTTGCAATAATGAGTGGAGTATTACCCCAATGGGCACGTCCTACCCAGATACAAAGGTACCTGCTCTGTCATTGGCAAAAGCTAGTAGAAACAACACGACAACACACCTGCAGTCAACAGTGTGTGGACATCTCTTAAGCTGTCTCTTATGGAATTCTATCTAAGGCTGAGGTGTGTATACTTAAGTTATAGGATATGATTGGAGTTGGTAATGTCCCGAGGTCAAACACCTTTTCGCCTCCTCTAAGACGAATCGAGCAGCCCGCCTCATGACGCATTGTTAAGCCGAGGGCAAAACAGACACTGAGACATACGCGCTCCGAATCACACAATGTTGCAAAATTATCGTATCTTGCATGCCCTATATAAATGGGCAGCTAGCTTCCTCCCCATCACCAGTCAGGCGTGTAGGTAGGTATACTGTATGCTTAATGGGTGACTCTGATTTTGACTTTGTGCACGTGTACACGAAGACTGTACCCGTAGTTACTACCATCAGTGGCTCAACTTCCGTGATGCTACATGTTCAGGAGGCACACTATGATACGGAGGGGAGCACTGGCTAAGTACGTAAGTTAAATCCGTAACCGTCGGGGCGAGCGGTTTCTTGAGCGTGGTTTCCAATAATTTATTTATATTGGGATGTTTGGCGTGTTACCACAATAGCTATGACAAAAGGTGTAAGGGCGAGCACTTTCAAAGAGCAGTCGTCCCCTTTAATTTCTCTCCTTTCCAACATCATCCTACTCCTGACATCAAATCATTTCCAAGAAAAAAAGGTTCAGTATAAGGTATCCATCGTTCATAAGCAATAACCGTGACGTTATCAACATAACAAAGAAAAGAGATCCCAGCCCGCCTAAAATACCAGCAGATAGTCGCTATAGTAGATTGGTTGATTTGGGCGGTGCCCTAGTTGTCCTCCAGCATTCGAAAGGTAGCATTACCGTATGAAGAGCGACTTCTGGCGCCCCGGTAATTTTTATTTATATGCTGTGCCTCGCCCACTGCCGAGGCTATCGTTGCCGCACGTTCTCTTCTGGCCTTCGTTCGACTCATCATGATACACATTATGGACAAGGGGGGGAGGGTGGTATTGGTGGTGGGGCGCGGAAATGCCACCGGGGTCTCGCCTCGGAATATACGTCTTCGGCCAACCGGCCTCCGCGTTCTTCTGGTGAGTCCGCTGGTAGGGTCCGCTGGTAGGGTCCGCTGGTAGAGTGGTTGTCTTGTAGCCGAAGCAACTAGATGGCAGAGGGCAACGAGAACACAAATCCTCTCAAGTGATACTATATGCTCCAGAAAGTTCAGCCGTAGGTACTCGCACGTGCTTGGTCGTGAATTTTTTTTGGGGTGGAAACCCCGCGTCGCGAACGATCGCAAGCCCCTACGAAATCCCGAACGACGGGCCGTGCCGGGACGTGGATTCGTCGCAGCGAAACATGAGCGGGAGGATATGGAAAATTAACGCTCGGGGACACATCGGAACCAGGTGACTCACAGGATCAACTGTTTCAGGTTCCTCTGTATGATCATATCCTGCACTGATGTCATGGTAATCTTCAGCAGGTTTGTGTCAGTTGCCATCGTAAAATGCCCGTAGATTTCCTTTTCGAGGTTGCGGTTCAGTGCCTTGAACTTGTCCATGAAGTAATTGCCCGCCCGTTCGGGGTCGTTGGGTGGGCCGCGGTAGTCCGTGAAACCATGGGCCGTGATGGGACTGCTGACTAATTTCTCCCTGAAGAGATCCATCTTGTTGAGGAAGAGAATGAGCGCGGACTTGGTAAACCAGTGTGAATTTGCGATCGACTCCCACAGCATCAGAGCTTCGTTCATTTGGTTCTGTGTAGTAAACATAATAGTTAGAAATCATATTTTCAGCTCGAGCAAGGGATCCGGCCAACAGCGTGCGCCCCGACTTACGCCGTCCTTGTCTTCTACGAGGCACTGATCATAGCCACTGATGGCGACCAAAAACAGTAGGCAGGTGACGTTCTCGAAGCAATGAATCCACTTTTTGCGCTCCGATCTCTGCCCACCGACGTCGAACATCCGGTACGTTAACTGGCCGAGGTCGAAGACAGTTTCTGTGATTCCGGTCGTCCTTAACCGAGTCCGTAGCAAATCCTGGTCCGACGGCACATAGTTCTTGCTCCATAAGCGATCCGCATCTTCGCAGAAACTTCACGTTGTGTTAGCAAGAGGCGCATGAGGCCGAGAAGGAAAGGCTGACGCACTAGGCAACATTGTCGTGAAGAGCATATTCGTTGCCCTTGAGAATAGCCTTTTGGACTCCGGCATCCGCCCAGAGTGATTTGATCGGTTGGAGGTATTCTTCTGGTAGAGGGTCATTCGGCCCTATCTCTACGTCCACTAAGACCAGCTCTTTGTTTTTCTGTTGTTTGCTACACATCAGTCACCTATGGTGGAGGTTTCGGGAGACGCTGTCGAGCGTCGGACCAGACTGACCTCGTTCTCTTTATGTTCAAACTCAATTGAGTAATCTTCCATGGCATCGAAGATGACCCGCATGGATTGTATAACATTGAGCAGCACAACCGGCTTCCATTCTAGTTTCTCCGTTTTGCTGAAGCCTTGGGCATATATCAATTTCATCTGTTTAAGAACCGTTGACTTGCCCGACTCGCCGGCACCTACGTAAATGCTCTGAGGTCAGACAGGGTACTGGTAGGTGGTACAAGAATGTGGCAGCCCAGGCAAATAGTGAATTGGGTAGCTGAGCTCGGGAGATCCCAGCAAACCTTAAGCCTTAAAGTTTAAAGTAACTTTTTTTAAGACATCTGCCAATGCCATGTGGCATTTTGCATTTGGAACCTGGAAAACTACGCACCGAGTAGAAGAAGCTTAACTTCTTTGGCCATGCGCTTCTCATCCTGTTTGATGACTTTGTCGAGCTCGCGTGAGCGGGCATCGCCCACATCGTCCCTTTTCCTGCTACCAAAACACATTATGGGCGACGACCGGTTCCTTCTGCCGTTTATTCGAGTGTAATACTAATGGGCGGTCGGTTCGAAACCGTTTGCTTTGAACCCCACGTGGAGCACTTTTGCCAGGGTGGAATCGAGTCGCTAGGTATGAACCGAAACTGCAGCTCCGGAGATACTTTCCCAAGTGTCTCTCTCTTCGGATGAATTGACAGCTGCGTCCGAGATCCAGGCACTCCCGCTTCGCCGGGTATTTTCTTAAGTTAACTCGCCAGGAACGATTGAAGAGATTCGAGTCGTCGCACAGAAACGAAACGAGACGACTCAGGACAGACTAGCAATAATAACAACAACAACAACGACGCTGCGCTGAAGCCGAGGTTTATTGGTGTGTCTTGTCGGATGGAAAGCCCAGGTGGCTTTGATTTAACAACCCTTATCCAAGACCAGCGGGGAAACGGCTATAGAGTTAAGTGGCTTTGTATTAGTGCCTCGCGCAATCTGGATAAGACGAAAAAGCAGATCTATCTCTGTCTAGCTCGGTCGGGGAACCGAGAATGTTGATGGTGAGCTTCGCATCCGAGAGAAAAGGGCGAAAAAAGGTTGCGTTTGATTCTTAGCCCGGATAACGACCAACCTGCCAGCTCGACTCGTAGAAATCCTGAGCGATTGGCGAAAGAGGAAGCTCTCAAGAATAGCGGGTGCAGCGGGCCCGTGAGTGATAAATACCGTACCGTACTGCAGTAGTGTAAATAAGTAAGGACCTACTTTAATAGTGGTCCCGCACGCGCCCCCGAGCTATTTTAGGTACCGGGATTACTACATGCTTTGGACTTGGTTACCCACCAGGACGCCTGTATGCCTGTGTGCCTGTATGTACTGGTCGAAGATGGAACAAGACGCACCTGCACCACCCCCTCCGCGCGTGCCCTGGCCTAACGAGATTGGGCGGTAAATCCTGCGTGAGAGACAGTTACCTACCTGCCTACCTATAGCCTATAGGCGTCTTACTCTGTCACAAGTGCATCACCGACTGGTTTTCTTGTATCCGACATACACACTCCTGAGGTAGGTAGGTGGTATAGCAGATTTGGAAAATCAAATACCCAACTGTTCAGCTGTTTCGCGAAAAGGCTCACGTCTCTTCGCTATCCAATCTATTTTTCGCTAGCAAAGCGCGAAATACAACTCTGGCCTCTAACCTAAGTAGACCTAACAGACGGAGATAACTCCTTGCATATGTACGTGTAACAGGACGAGATCTCCATGCTGAGCCCACCCAGGATTCAGACAGCCCAGAAGTGGAGGAACTAGCATCGGGCTCGGCCCTTGTTTCAGTGAACCCCTATTGGTAATTTCATGTTATTTACTGTACGGGGCACCGCTCTCCGTGCGTTAGAGCGTCAAGCACTGTGTGGTTCCTTCAGCTTCGAGGTATAGTTCAGGTCTCGTCTGCTCTGTCTCACTTAGTTCCCTGATCAGGGTTGCTGCTAATCTTCACAGCACAAATACTCGGCGAGTACGCAAACCTGAAACTATCTTGGACACGGTGCGACTTCGCTGGTCCATCCCTACTTGGTAGAAGAAAGGTAAGGCCCTGGTGCCTGGTAAGCCGAGTTTACCCTTGTAGGAATACTGCTGTGCGGCGCAGAACTGATCCCTACCATTCAACCAAAGCTTCGTTCGTTTTTGACTAGTTTATATAAGTATAGCTATCTTCAACGCAAAGAATTGACTCATTCGGCCTTATGAGAGTGAGCGAGATGCTAGAAGTCTCAGTGTAAGGAAAGAGAGAGGCTGTGTGGGAGGGAGAGATAGGTATGGCTTCCATCGCTCTTAGACGATTCCTCTCTCTTTTATTCGCTCTTGGTCGCATAGGATCAATACCCCTTAGGTTTACCCTGGATTCTTATACGCCGTACTCAGTGGTCGATGTCCGAGCAACCCTATAGCGCTCCTAAAACAGATACTTCGTCACTTAAAAGATTAGAATATGTGGTTTCACGATATATCTAGTTATGAATGATGTACGTAAGCTGACCGAGCGCATGTCTGTCCGTCGTCTAACCAGATAGTTCACGGTCGTTGTGTGAATACCGACTTAAGTACCGTGCCTAGAGCATTATGTGAGTAAATATCTAGAACCGCGACGACTTGCAGCACCCTGGCGGTCTACATATGTATGTACAGCAGACAGCGTACTATCCTAGGTAACTGGGCTGGAGAGCTCACTGATTAGCAAGGAATTATTACTCAACTAGTCTAGTTGAGGTAGGCCTCAAACCTGGTTTAGGAAATAAGCGGTAAATAGGCTTGCCAGCTGAGATGGCTCAATTCCTAAGTACTTATCACCTACCGAATGTTTTGCCTATGCACAACATAGCCATACCAGTATGACCTGTACAGTATGTGCCCGATGCGCTGATAGACCTAGCTCGGCTTCATGATTTGCAACATTCTGGGGGCCCTTATTTCATGCATCGATGTATCGGCCAAGACGATGATGGAGTTGGTATTAAGATCAGACTCCATCTAATTTGGTTCGTCTGACGTCTTGTTTCTTCCGGTCGTTCCTGTCACCCTATAAATCCCTCTATCGAAATGAAGAATCAAACCGTTTATCTATATGCATTGTCGTGAATGAGCAGCATTCGATAATGCTAAACAATACTGGGAATACAATACGACCCGGGGGCCACTCTGACCATTTGAGCCATCCAGCCCCTGAATCGTGCTTAGACGAGAATAGGTATTTGTCGTGCCTAAGCTGCAGTATAACTACATTACAGATGTATGTACCAGGTTTTCCAGCCTACCCTAGCATGCCTGATGTAGAAAAGTACAGTAGATTTCAAAGCGGGGACTGGATTCGGTGAGCTGCCCATCATCCGTGTGCTAGACGCCAGACGAGCTCATACCAGGCCCTGGCGTGGACAAACAGACAGACAGAAGGCGTCGACTGACCAATCAATGAGCGAGAGAGGAGAGTCTTGCAGTACGCCTGATGATCAATCAACGACCCCAACACCATTACGACCCAGGCAGCCCACCGACCGTACATAGCCTACGCCTAGCGTCCCAGCTACGTATGCCTATCCAAAATTTTACCTGGTAAATGCTATCAAAGTAGTGTCCGTTCATCTTTTCCTCCCCGGACTCGCAAAACTGGCACGGCTTTCGCTCCTGGGAAGTCGTACTGTCTGTGGGGAGAGAGGCACACACAAAGTCCTGATGGGTCCTGGGTTCGTCAGCGCCGCACTAAATTCAACCGAACCCAACCTTCGCACCCTACTGTACATACATACAAAGCACCTAACCTAGCCCAGATTCGAGCTGGATGGCCTTCTCCTGTTGCTCTAAAACCAATGCTAGTATAGGTAGGTAAAATAGGCTAGGTTACGTATTGGAAACGCGGGAAGAAGAAGGAAAGAATGAAAGAATCAACAGCATACCAACCCCCTTTATTTTCAGTAGTCCTTTTTAAAGCGATACTCATCGATGTAAAAGTCCCAGTTAGCCAGCCAAGTCTTCCAGTTTGTATTGTCTTGTTTGTACATCTGTGCGTATGTAGAGACTTGCCTACCCAACTCAAGTAGGCATTTCGCTTGGATGGAACTGGTGCTATGCGTTATGAACCACCTATCATCGGCGGATCTTATGTAGAAGGGTGTCGATCTTTGTGGCGTGATTTAAATGATATCGACTTACTTACGGTTGATCCGATTACAGTTTACATAGGTATGTAAAAACATCAAGCTCGACGACAGTGAGATGAACTCCTGAGGTCCTACATACGTACCTCTTTCTGGCGACGCCTCTCCGCTCACCGGCACCATCACCAGCATCAGTAAGAAAAGCAGACATGCTTACTTATACTCATGCTTATATCTGACCGTTGCCGATGCTATAGACTCTACCACTTATACCCTTCCCGCTGCACCTTTTAATTTTTTTCTTTGGTGTCAGCTTACATTCTGCAAAGGCTGCCCCACTCGGGTTATGTTGCCTAAGCCTCCTATACCTAGTCATCCCGGGATGAGATCACCATCGTGACTTTAATAAGATCTGATAGTAACACAGAGGGAATCTCGTGGCGGGAAGGGAAGAAGTGTAAAGAGACTCAGGCGAATAGCTTTCGACCGGCGCGGCCAAAGTGATACAGGCAGGCCGCCCACATGGCCTGCAGCAGAAACCAACACTGACAGGCTCTCCATGTGGCCCGTACGGAAACCGTGGGATAACGGTAGTGTGTGCAGTCTTGTATGTACTGTAATAGGGAAGATGGCGAGAGAGAAAGGAAAAGGAAAAAGCGACATTCTGGATTAGCCTAGGACATGTAACTATCACGCGATTGGGTATACTGTAAGCCACGATGTAATGCGTCTCGGCAGATTTGGGGCTTAGTGCTTGCGAATCCATCTTTTCTCACGCATTTGAGTATTATTATGTATGAATATGTAACCTAAAGTAAAGTAGGCTTTCTGAGCCCGACATATCCGCCGATGTCTCATTGCTCATGTGCTACTATACCCCAATCCGACCACGTTTTTCTCTAGTTCCCGGCAGGGAAGAGACGGCCGGTTTCCATGTGCGATGGTGGTATGTCGCAGCAAGCGCAGGTGACAACAAATGCGTTGTACATGTAGGGTAGCGCGTGTCTGGTTGGAAATATAAGTCGACGGTAAGGCGGCACCCATTCCTGCGGTATCGTTCTGCCGTCCCACATAACCACGCGGGAACCGGTGTTCGTCTTTAATAATAACTGAGGAGTTAGGCTATAAACGAGACCCAGGTGTTCTCGGGGGATAGGGTTGGCCCTCTTACCCGTCACTGTAGCGCTCCCGGTTTCGAGCTTGTTTGCCGGAGCCAAGAAGAATAGCGTCGAAGAGACCACATATATGCATACATACATACATACATACCTGCCTTCTAGATGGTGACAGATCTGCAATGTAGTCGTCAACCAATAATCAACAAAACAATACCCTTCCGCCCAATGTCCCCCCTATCCGAAGTCCTCCTCAGCAACATCTGTCTACCTCGTCGACCTCTCTATTTACTATACGCAGTGATGTAGGTGGCAGTCTATTCCGGCTGGCGGTGTCGATTGGGGCTGATCCATCTAAGTAGGCAGCCTTGATTCCAAGTCCCATACTAAATACTACACAGTACATCTGTATCTACCTATAGTTATACCTACAGATATGCGCCGGGCGGTGTATGAAGTGCGTCTTCACTTTTGAGCCAATCTTCGTTGCGGGTGCCGCACACCCACAGAGAACGACCTACATACTACGTTAGGCCAGGCTTGGCATCTATACCAGGCCTTCCTTTCCTGGTTCGTATTACGAGCCAGATACAACGGTACTATGCCGTACTTCGCAGAAAAAAAAAGTACTAGAGTATGCGAGGTGCGTAGGCGTTAGCAGCCATCTGTAGGCATTATTCGGTTTTAGAGGAGGGCATACTCGCTGGACCATGTGTGGTCCTCTAATAAAGCTCTGCATGTTGTAATGCCTTTTCCTTCTCCTCGCCGTCCTCCACCCACCACGTTTTTTTTCCATACTTTCTTTTGGCGTCCGTCGTCTTCTCGGCCTTGTCTCGTCCAAACAAGCTCTTGAGGCGATGCCAATCATCTCCGGAACAACCAATAATCAACAAATAATGACCAACCTCCCCTTTCCCCTTGTCCTTCCCCCACCGCGCCCCTCCTCGCCCTATGAACCCGCAGTCTAAATTCGGTATGTAGAAAAGAAGCATAGGTATGTAGTCTAGATGGGTACTCCGTAAGTAAGTGAATAGTAAAAGGTCTACGCATTGCGGCTCTCTCGCCCTCCTCACCAGTTCCAGAACTTTCCTAGGTCTTGGAGGAGGTAATAATAGGCAAGCCTAACGCTTAGTACTTATTACCCACGTTTTTCTACCTGCCTACCTGTACCTGCCTTACCTACCTACTCTCATGGATCGCACGTTTTTAGATGATTGCGGTAATTAAGAGGATGTATGGTACTTCTGGGGGGAGCATCACGAACGATGAGGGCTCACATCAAAAACGCTATCAATTTACCTATGACAAACCGTACCGCCGTGCTTAAAAGGCAATATCAACGAAATGAGTTTTTGTCTCGGGGTCCGTCCCCCCCAAAAACAACAAAAAAGGGCCGTTCATTTCATACATAACTCATCAACTGCTACCTGCTGATCGGCGGCATACAACAATGTAAAATTGCCTTCCGCTACCCAGGACCTACGCCAAGAACAAGAGAAGAAGCAACGAGAAGAACAAGAAAACGAGAAACGAAGAAAGGCCGATTACCTACATACGTATATGCATACACACATAAATACCCCTATACTTACAGCAAATAGACAGACACCATGCCCTCTTGCTTACAGATAAAAAAGAAAACAGGGCAGAATTGCTGTAAGTAATGCTTTCCCTTCCCTTGCCCCCCCATCGCCATGCCCTGCCCCTTCCGATAATAGGTATGAAGGTAAGGTATTCGGGAATCGGGCCTATGGACTGCTACCTATATCGGGTAATCGGCCTTCGGCATTATGTACATATACATGACAATTGAAGTCCCCTTTTCAACTCTTTTGTGGTGGGGAATAAAAGACAGGCAAGCAAGCACCAGAGAGTACGCTGTAACGTAACTTACCTACCTATTATCTATATGTAAGTATGTACAGCATAATTAGTCCAGGTCGGTAAACCAACAGGTCCTACATCTGTACATAGCCATCTTCTATTTACGTAGCTCTAATAAGATTGCCAAGTCTAGATATGTCCTGACTCTATACCTCTTCTTTTACAGCCACCTACAAACATCTCCGAAGGTAAATAATACCTATCTACCTAGGCTTCATTCCTTCAAGCAAGTAGGGAATGGCCATATATCCTTACATAATTCGACTTTGCAGAAATGGCTCAGTGGTCACAGCTCCCCAACTTCACCCGTTCACCCACCACTAGCTTAAACCCAGATAGGCAGTACTTAATGTATGTGTGGTTAGTCTGGCAAGGTAATGGTCTGGGGCCGTTTTTCTTGTCACTGTCTGTGCAGAGTAGAACAGAACCCTCAGATAGTCGGGGTGAGAACTAGTAGATACTATGGTTACAGGCAAGTTCGGGTAGGAATCGATGAAATGATGTATTGGATTGGGGGCCTTGTCGTCCCTGCGAGGGCGTCGGACGCATCTACCTATCTACGACATAAATACCGATGATCACTATTCTCTTGATTCGTTCAGTATGCGAGTTTTCTCAACTGCCTTACCTACATACATAAATAACTCCAGCCTTCCAGCCTACTGTACACGCCGAGTCTTGGTACTTATCTGCATCTAAACAAATAAACAATCCCATATGCGGATCTTCAATCTCTTCATTTCTTTCCCCGTCCCATAGTTTTCCAATAGTTCTAGATTAAGTCATAGCCTAGTATTTCTGTTTTTTGGTGCCTAACCTAAGGTAACTAACCAGGCCTAAACTAACGATCGGACGTCCAACCTACGTACCTAAAGTAGATAGTCGTCGCAATCGTCCCAAAATACTTAATACTGGTATGTGCTAAGGACTTTCAGCTCTGCTACCCTGGGGATGTACTGGACTTGGGTATCCTTGTTTCGTAAAAGTTCAGATGTATGTAGATAAATAATAACTGGGGGAGCTACAGAGCTAGCTAGCTACATGGAGCCCCAGAGACAGATCTTGATTTAATAGTATATCGCAAGTACAATATATGCCTAGCCTAGTAGGTAGGTATGTAGGTAGGCTTGTTCGTTTTAGAGGTGAGACGGTCTTCAACCATCTTCGGCCATATCGTGCATGCATTGCATTGTTGTTCCACGGACGGGGAAGAAAGACAAGGATGTAAGTAATTGCGAGGACGCCAAAAACTGTGAAAGACCAGTCGGTACATTTCCACCAGGTCCCGTATCCAGTCTCTCTTTCTTTCTCATTACTCGCTAAGTTAAGTTTATACATTTACAAAATAGGTTACTAATAATGCCCAGACTATACCATCCCATTCATATCATATACTACTATTATGTAGGTAGGTACATAGATAACTTAGGTATTCCATCCCAAACGACTGAGGTTACGTATCTATCTACCTTCCAGCGTTCTTGGGTAATTTCTTCTCTTCGAGCTGCTCGAGGTCTTTCTTTTTGTGGAAATGAGGTGCGACTTCGTTCAACCACTGGGGACGGATGGGCATGCAGCTCCGCATGTACTCCTTATTCGTCAACACCAGCTCGTAGTAAATCACCGTCTTCTCGGGTGGGTCCGACTTCATGAGCACGGAGCTAGGATGGATGTAAACGGTAGTGTTGTTCTTCAACGTTCGGTAGCTGTCGCCGCCCCGCTGCAGCCGTGCAGCGTTAGGGAAGAAGCCGGCTGTTAGGGCCTTCTGGATAGGTTCTATGTTGGACGAGCCGCAGGACGAGGGCGCCACCTCGACACGTTCGCATAGCTTGGCGAGCTGATCTCGCACGTCACGCGCACGTGTAAGCGAGCGCTGCTGCAGGAAATTCTCCCGCGCCCAGACCGGAGAGTAGTCGCTCTCGACCCACTGATTCCAGATATTTAATAGCGTCAGGTGGTCGCCTCCCTCCTTGACCGTGAATCGGTTACGGGCACTGTCGGCGTGGATCTTTTTATCTTTAGGCCGGAAGAAGAGCGCGGAAGCCTCACTGAGCATGGACACAATCGAAAGAACTTCGTCCACGCACTTGAACTTGTCTGCGGCTAGCACGGCTTTTGCAAGCATGGGGTCAGTGGGGAACTCGGCCATCTGCCGCCCAACCTTGGTAAGTTCGCCCTTGTGATTTAAGGCTTGAAGCGTAAACAGCTGGTTCAAGGCCCCGATCAGAGACTCGCTAGGAGGGGGATCCATGAATTCAAACTCAAGAAGCTGGTTGATTCCAAGCGACTTCAACTGCAAGACAACTCCGTTCAAGTTCGTCCGTTGGATCTCCGGCGTCGTCGACTCGTCCATCTCGTTCATGTAGGCGTACTTAGTATAAAGCCGGAAACATTTGCCGGGACCTACACGTCCTGCACGTCCACTTCGTTGATTCGCCGAAGCCCGCGAGCATGGTACGACCACCAAGTTCGACATGCCTGTCGCTGGGTTGTAGACATTCTCTTTGACATAACCAGGATCGATCACGTAGGTGATGCCGTCAATCGTCAAACTCGTCTCCGCAATGTTGGTCGCCAACACCACTTTACGTGCACCCTCCGGAGTTGGCTCAAAGATCTTGGATTGTAGCTCAGAAGGAAGATTGGCGTAAATGGGACATATTATGAGCTCCTTGACGCGGTTTCCAAGCTTCCTTGCTGTATCAGTCAATTGCTGCTCGGCTGATTCAATCTCGTCCTGGCCTGTCAAGAACACTAATATGTCTCCCTTCCCCTGACTCGTGTGAATCTGAAAAATGGTGGTGATAGCCGCAGTTAGATAGTTTGCTTCCGGTGCCGGTGTGTAATAAATGTCGACGGGATACCGCCGCCCGGGAATATTGAAAATAGGAGCGTCATCGAAGTAGTTGGCAAACTTCTCAGCGTTCATAGTGGCCGAAGAGATGAGAAGCTTCAGGTCCGGCCGCTCTCTGGCCAGATCCTTCACCAGAGCTAGTAGAATATCGGTGTGAACCGTTCGCTCGTGCGCCTCGTCGATCATCAAGGCCGAGTATCCGGCGAGGTCGGGTTCCGTCATGAATTCTCGTAGCAACATACCATCCGTCATATATTTCAATATGGTCTTGTCACTGGTATTGTCCTCGAATCGGATGGAATAGCCTACTTCGTTTCCTACTTTGACTCCCATCTCCTCGGCGACACGAGCTGCTACACTCATGGCGGCAACTCGTCTCGGCTGTGTGCAGCCAACTTTGAGACCACCTTTCGTATACCCTGCCTCGTGAAGATACTGAGGAAGCTGAGTCGTTTTACCGCTACCAGTCTCACCGACGAGAACCAAGATTTGATGTTGCTCGAGAGCAGCGATAAACTCCTCTCGGTACTTGTATATGGGAAGACTCTTCCGCGTCTCTTGGATTGACAATGCTTTCTTCTCGGCCGCCTCAATTTGCGCCTCCAAGAATCTTTGTTCTTTGGTTAACTGCTTGCCTTCTCCGGCCAGCGTTGACCCCAAGTTCCACTGAATATACTGCTCGGGATCAAGGATGGGGAGGTATTCACCATCATCCTCACGCTCAGCGCGGTTGATCTGAGCTTTTGCTTTCTGGGTCTGTTCGCGCTCCCATTCTTCGTGTTCCGTGACGAACTTCTCCTGCCCATATTCATCCTTTTCGACATAGCGCTTGTATAGAGCCTCCTCTTTCCTTTTCCTATCGATTTTACCCTTTTCTGTTATGTAGTCCTCGGGCATGTAGTAACCATCCCTATGATCGTCGATTCGCAGTCGCTCTTCAGCAAGTCGCAGGATTTCTCGATTTTTCGCAAACTCGGCCTTCTCCTTTTCTGACAGCCGGACGCCGCTTCGGAGTTCAGCAGTCTCTTCGGCGACTTGCTTGCGCAACAGCGCCAGGCGTTCTGCCTCTCGCTTCTTCAAGTAGTCCTGCCGGGAACGCTCTCGCAGATCAGGCATCGCTGCTCGGCTGGCAGCTATGTCGTCGGCCAGGCGCTGTCGCTCTTTTTCCGCCCTCCCCTCGCTTGACTTTGATTTTCCCTGATCCCGTTCTTTTAATCTTTTAGAGAACGCTTCTCTCTCAGCCCTATCTTTAGCCGTGTCAGAATCTCCGCCATCGTCCTCTTCGGCTCTATCGTCATGGTTCAACTTCACCCGTTTCGGCGCAGACTCCTGGAATTCCGGCTCGTCCGCGCGCTCGCCCCCTGATGATGATGGGTCGGGTTCCTCGTCGCCCCAACGATCGTCATCGTCATCGTCATTTTGGTCACGACGCCGTATGGCTTTAGACCTATGCTTGTGGGACTCTCTACGGGGAGATCGACTCCGACTCCGACTCCGACTCGAGCGGCGATCCCTGTGAGAGCGTTCACGTTCACGTTCACGTTCGCGGTCACGGTCGCGGTTTCTATCTCGGTCGTCGCGTCGCCGGTGCTTGGATTTCTTTTCGACCTTTTGAGGCCCAACCTCCTCTTCGTCCATAGGGACAAAGGCATATCGCTTGCTCATGTCTTCTCGTCTTTTGTTTGTCTTCTCTCTGTTGTGTGTTTGCAGTTGCGACAAGATGTCTGCGCAAGGTATGCCCGGTAGTTATAAGCAAATGTCGAGTGGAACGTCGTAAATGTAATCTGTTGACAGGGAAGGATTCGGGGTCGTCGAAGATGCACGCCTATCAGGTCATTGCTCGTTTCTCATTCCCAGTCATGAACGAAGCAACTAGGAAGGGATAAGGTCATGTCCAACTGACTCGATCGAATTTTCCAGTAGATAGACTCAGCTGGTAATCAATTTAGTGAGGCAAGACAGTTATATCTAATATCAGAGAAGTGTTCTGCCTCTACACACATGTAGGCAGTAATCGCAGAGCTGGAGCAGAGCTCAGAAACAATTGACGATCAACACAGTAGAGAAACTTTAATCACAACGGACTTTGAAGAGCAGCATCTCTTCAGCGTCTCTTCCAACAGGGCAACCACATGCCCACTTTAGTAAATCAATAGGGACTTCAGCCAGTTAGATGATGCGTTTGAGATGCCAAGACCTCCGGTGCAGACGTCCCTCACAGTGTATGTAGACCCCACTAGCTTATCTTATCTGATAAACACTAGTAGGTGACCTGAAGTTCGGGCAAGGATTACACTTTCACCTGCATTTAACACGTTGTTGACACGCTGGTTCTTCAACCGGGCTACAGCTATTTAAGCTGAAGGGGGCTCGTTAGATAATAACAACATTACCTTGAGTGACAACCCATTTGAGGTTCCAATTGAGACTATCTGATCGTCCAATACGATTTTATTTCGAATGGACTCCATAATTCTTTTATATATGAAACGAAACAGTATATGACACTTTGCGCTGCTATACAAAAGAGGCCATCGAACGCTTGTACCAAGTTGAACACACATCCTTGTAGCCACGATGCTCCTTCACGGGGCAGCCTTCCTGCTGCTCTGTGTCTTTGCGCAATTAGTACTATGTGCCCGAGACTATTATGAGGTATGGTCAACTCTTCATCACTCTCAAGTGTCACCTACCTATTACATTTGTTCTGACAACTGTAATGTGTTCAGGTCCTAAATATAGATCGTAACGCAAACGACAAACAGATCAAGTCGGCATACCGGCAACTCAGTAAAAAGTTTCACCCAGATAAGAACCCGTACGTCCTTCGACTTCGTCATGCCCCACATATTCAACTTATTTATGCTAACTACCTTTTAGTGGCGACCCTACGGCACAGGAAAAGTTCGTCGAGGTTTCCGAGGCCTACGAAGCTCTAATTGATTCCGAGTCACGAAAGATCTACGACAGATACGGGCACGAAGGGCTACAGCAACGCAAACAGGGTGGTGGAGGCGGAAGCCACGATCCGTTCGATCTCTTCAGCCGCTTTTTTGGCGGTGGCGGCCACTACCAGCGCGGACAGCCCCGCGGCCACAACGTCGAGATCAAGATCGCGCTTTCGCTACGAGATTTCTACAACGGCCGAGATACAGAGTTCCAGTGGGAAAAACAGCAAATATGCGAGGAGTGCGATGGCACAGGATCTGCTGACGGCGTGGTCGAAACATGTCCCCATTGTCATGGTCACGGCGTACGCATCATTAAGCATCAGCTAGCACCAGGCATGTTCCAGCAAGTGCAGACTCAATGCAATGCATGTGGAGGGCAGGGAAAGACAATCAAGCATAAGTGCTCCGTCTGCCACGGCAACCGCGTCGTGCGCAAGCCAACCACCGTCCCTCTGAATGTGGGACGTGGAGCAGCCAAGGATAGCAAGATAGTGTACGAGAACGAAGCGGACGCCAGCCCAGATTACATAGCCGGCGACCTCATCGTTACACTCACCGAAAAGGACCCCGACTTAGAGTCAGATAACCCGGATCATGTCGACGGTACCTTTTTCCGACGGAAAGGCGACGATTTGTTCTGGACCGAGGTTCTATCGTTGCGGGAGGCCTGGATGGGCGACTGGACCCGAAATATCACACATCTCGATGGCCACGTAGTGAGACTTGGACGGAAACGCGGCGAGGTAGTGCAACCTGGCCACGTAGACACTATTCCCGGCGAGGGAATGCCCATCTGGAGCGAAGAAGGCGATTCCGTCTACCACAAGTTCGAGTTCGGAAAGCTATACGTCCAATATGTCGTGGTGCTACCCGATCAGATGGAGTCGGGTATGGAAAAGGAGTTTTGGTCTGTGTGGCAGAAGTGGAGGGGGAAGATTGGCGTTGACCTGCATAAAGACAGCGGGCGTCCGGAAGAGCCTATACCAAACTCAGAACATGACAAAAAGGATGAATTATAAGCGCAGAGGGTGCACAGCATAGAGCGTATAATAGACTATAAGCACACGACACTGTATCCAAGCTGGTGAGATACTGTGAGTAAGGGGTTTATGCTCCTTCGCATCCATTAAATCCTTGTAAATTTCATATCAGCCTCCCAGAATAGTCACAGGATGGGTTTATCTACTCAGGCAGTCTCGAGGCTTCTTCTTCGGACCGGGGTTATCAGACGCAGGAAGTCTGGATATGTGGGTCGATATTTTGCGTGATGCGGAGGTAGGTACTCGGATTATGGAATATTCCCATAGGAAAGCTGAAGCTCCCATACTAAGATATATGCTAACGCACCACGCACCACGCGCTAGGTAGTCTTAACAGGCGGTGCCCTAAAACACGTGTTGTGAGTCAGATTTCAAAGATCCTATATGATAATTTGGTTACTCGCATGTGGTGGGGGGGCCTGATTAGTAAAATATTGGAGTAGGCGGTTACGCCGCAGTTCTGAGATAAATATTATGGTGTGAGGGCCGCCCCTTTTGCGTTCTTGCTCTTCAACTGTCATCCGGGGCTCGGGAAGCTGGTCCCTCTTGACTCCCGACGGAAGGTGCTCAACCTATCAAGACCTATAAGTACTCGGTTCGCCCAGCCAACCTTCCTATCGCCCTTCCCCCCTCCCCTTTTCATATATGAAGGCTTTGGACATATATCTCGTATTCCCATACACATCCCCCCCTCTGCCAATTCTTTGCACCACAGCCCCTGACATGGTCAAATCACATTTCCTACCCCCTTTTACGATAGTTTAGCACACCCACACACCAGCACGACCGCGACCCTACTCTACAAACATGAGTGCCGGTATAGTCGCCCGTACCTACGAAGCCTTCACGGTGCTGCTGAACCCATGGGTTTTCATGTCCCTCTCGGCCTCCTTCCTGTCGCAGACCGTGAGGAACCTGTTCAAGACTTACGGTTTCCTGGGCAGCATCCCGATCCTGCTTTCTCCTTCGCGCTTCAAGGACGCCTGGTTCGGGGAGTTTTGGGGGTGGGCGGGGCCCAACGTCCGCGAGCGCGGGGGTCCCAACGTCCTAGCCCTGCTGGACGGCCGCACCACAGGCGGCCGCGTCGTCGAGCAGCCCACGGGCCCTGGGATCGGGGGCGTCGTCATAGAGATCGGTGCGGCTAGCGGTCTGTGGGTGGAGATTTTCTCAGATAGACACATGTACGAGGATGATACTGCGGTGGAGGAGGAGAAGGCCGCTAGAGCCGGCGGCGTAGGAGGATGGAAGGCGCCATCATCATCATCCTCCTCTATGCTCAGAGAACGCGGACAGGCTGGTAATACTAAGAAGAAGCGCGCGAATACCGCGCGCACCGAGATCACGCACGTCTACGGCGTCGAACCCAACCCCGCGCACCACCCTGCTCTGTGGCGCTCCGCCGAGTCTGCGGGACTACGAGACGTATACGAGATCGTGCCAGTGGGTATCGAGGACTTGAATTCTTCTGGAGAGAAGGTGGGAAGGAAGGAAAAGAAGTGGTCGGGAAATATTGAGCCTAACTCGGTAGACTGCATCGTCTCGGTCCTCTGTCTCTGCAGTATTCCCGAGCCGGAACGCCATACGCGCGAATTGTACAAGCTCTTACGTCCTGGAGGCCGCTGGTACGTCTACGAGCACGTGAAGCACGAGAATGATTGGTTCATGCGCATATACCAGCGTAAGTCTTCCTCTCTCTTTTTTATTTTTAGCCACTGCCTGTGTCAAGCTAGTTTTTCGCTTGTGGTTCGATTCCATGCGGGATTTTTCCTTTAGCTTTTTTGTCTTTTCTCCGCACCCAACTTTAGTTCTCCTAACTAACCACCTCACCATCATCCTAGGCATCGTCAATCTAGTATGGCCGCATTTTATCGGCGGGTGCCAAATTTGCAGACCAACCGAGAAGACATTGAGAAACGCGGGCGTGTGGAGCAAGATTGATATCGCGATACTACCAGACGAGCCATGGTATAACACCCTCCCTCATATTTTAGGCGTTTTCACAAAGTAAATAAGTGTCAATACGCGTATCTTCGAGAGACGGGGGAGCTGCTAGCAGCGAGAGGTCAGGTGCGCAATCATTAGCCATTGCTTTTAATCCTGCGATCAGCTCGACGCAGGATTGATTACTGGATCCAGCTTCGGGTACCATTATCAGCACAATGCGCGGAAAATCCATACTATAGAATGTAGGCAGCAGGTATCTGTTAGATAACCATAAGGTGGAAGCCCATAAGAGTATTACGTGGGCAGTTTGCCAATCAACGAGCGGGCTAGATAGGAGCCATTAGAATGTGAATGCTAAAGACATAGCTGAAATGTCGAGGGATAACACAAAGTTAATAGAGCTTTTCATGATACAGCGAATCTCGTGACACGTACATTGAAACGGAAGTAATATAAAGAGAAAGAAAACATATACAAAGAACTTACAAAAAGGAGTTGCGAGGAGCATTTACCCCGACTTCTTCTCGCCAGCATCCCAACGTTCAACCAGAAAACCACACAATTTCGAGCCGTGATGCGGTTATTGCTAGCGACTAATCCCTACCAACTTGGCCATTTGAGCTAAGGTAGCTAATTGTCATCCATTAACCATCAGCCCAATACCTAATCTCGGTACCTTACCTACCTACATGCACTGCCTATCTGCGACACACAGTCTAAATTATTAATACACCATCAACATTCCGCAAAACTTGAAATATCATATTCACTATACAGTTCACGTTCCAAACAGCAATGTCGATGTATGTGAAGATAATGAAAATTGATTCTAGCAGGTGGTGTACACTATGTATTAACTTTAAGAAACTCATTCGTTAGGTTAGTTAGGTGTGATAAAACCCATCATATCTCATAAAACCTCATAATTTTACATTCCCGAATGCGTCTCCTGTGCCGTCCTGGTGCTGTTACGACGCTCACGCCCATGAAACTCGTCACTGTGCTCGATCGAAGGTCCACCAACGTGTCTCGCCAATACCGAGGGCGGCACCTGCGCCGCGTCCGTGGGATCCTTGTGCCCAGTGCTGGTAATAATGTTAGAATAATTATTCAAAGCGAACAAGAGAAAAGTAATAGTCTATTAAAAAGACACGCCGTACAGTTGCGAAAACTTACGTCGCGTAAGTCTTATTGCCTCCAACCGTCTTGCTACCATCGAGGTCCGAGTCGACACGGGGGTCGATCTTGTTCATGGCGTCCGACTTATGAGGTCCAGCAGTGTTGGCGGCCGGGCCGGGGGCGTATGAGCCACCGCCGAGTTGCGAAGTGGGGTGGGTGGTGCCGTGAGTGCCGTGAGTGCCAGCGGTACCGTGGGTGCCGGAGCTGCCGTAGGTATTGCCCACGGTTCGGCTAGCATCCCGGTCGCTGTCCACGCGAGGGTCGACAGTGTTGGCGATTCGAGAGCTGTGGGGGCCGTGGACGCCCTCAGGGCCGCTGCCGTAGTGGTCGCCGGCAGTATTGCCTAGCCGCTGACCGCTGCGGTCAGAGTCGATCCTGGGATCCTATGATATTGTTAGTCATTGCATTAAAGAGACGTGGATCATAGGATTTTATTCTCAACTTACCAGCTTGTTGGCCATATTAGAGTTGTGAGGTCCCTCTCGAGTACCGGAGCTACCATTAAAGCCACCAGTGGTACCTGAAGTGCCATGAGATCCGGTGAGACCAGATGTCCCATGTGAACCGGTAAGACCAGAGGTTCCGTGTGAACCGGTGAGACCAGAGGTACCGTGTGAACCGGTCAGGCCAGATGAACCAGTAGTGGGGTTCGATCCAGTTAGACCAGAGGTGCCATGGGAGTAGTTGCTGCTAGTTGTGTACTCGTGGTTACCACCGATGGTCGAGCCTGGGGCGGCACGGTGATCGCGGTCTGAGTCGATTCTGGGGTCAGCAGTGTTGGCAACTCGGCTGTTGTGAGTGCCGTGAGTACCCTCAGGGGCTGAAGAGGTGTTGTGATGGCCGGTAACGGCGTCTTTGACCTTGTGGATGATGTTGGACATTATGGAAATGTGTTGATTGTTAGAGGTTCTTAATATGTTGTGTAGGTTCTAGGAAGCTTGATAGTAACTGTTGTGCAGATGGAATTCTCCGTGTTGTTGATTATGTTTTGTGATGATGATCTAGTAAAAAAAGTCCATCTGGGTTCGGGGGATTCGTTCTTATATAGACGTTTGAACACACACTGTCTTTCGAAGTTTCCACGCTCAATAATGTTAACAAACTTGCAGTTTCCTCTCACTACCAGTTTCGCACAATGCCCAAACGTCATCGGCTGCGGGTCTGTTCCCGAATCTATCTAAGATTTCTTGAATTTGGAGTTCCCCATAATATCCGACGTAGCTCCTTTCACTACGAGGCCTCTAACTGGTTTAACACGCATAAGGTGTGCCTGCCGAGACGGCTAAAGAATGGGTCTACAGAAAGCACATGTGAGTTTTGTACGTCAGTTCAAAGTGGGGTTGAACATGTACCTGATCTCCATGCGTCTGACATGCGATGAATCTCGGTGTTGGAATATCGTAAAGTCTTTGTTTTGGGTTCATCATATGTCGTCATAGCACCATGGCTTGCATCTCCATAGTGGACTTTCTGACCTTGGGTAAATCACGTACATAGTAAACCCTAGCGTAGCACCCAATGATAGCCAGCGCAGTTTGTACAACCCAGATCGGAGGAATTGCTCCAGTTTTCACGGACCGTGTCCCTCGCAGCATATGCCTACGTGAACCTAAGGCACCTGCCTACAATGTCCTGTATCACAGCAAACCGACACTTAAGCGCGGTGTACTTGGCTACTGGGCGTCTCTCTTGATCTCAATATAGAGAGTAGGCGCTCCTTTGCCTAATGTAAAAACGTCACGCCGGATGCCCATCTATTTCGCGACTTTCGTCATAAAGAAAAATCTAGGTATGTAGTTTGTTCTGCGCCACAGGAGATGGAATCTTGAATTAGGGGCGGGGGTGATATAATAGCGGCCCATATCAACGGGAAGATCCTTGTCTGTGGGTAGAGAGAGTTGCCTACCATAGGGCCTAATGTAGGTACTGTACTTTGCTCTCAAAGTCTCGCGGTTATGACATCGAGCTACTTCTTACCTTTTCAAACACGCAATTGTACTGTACTTAACTACTGGTCTATTAGCTGAAACGTTTCGTCATTGGGGCTGAGCCGGTTGCCCACAAAGCCGTTAAATTGTGTCTCCCTTACTCCATCGGGCAACGGATCTTGAACTATATAGTAGGCGATCGTGAAATGCGGCTCAAAAACATCCCACATTTGACCCCAGCTGTGGAGATAAGTGGTGTTCTAGAACGTGGCTGGTGACGTGCTAACACGTAAACTGTGGCGTCACATAGTAAATCATCTGGGATTTCACGCAAGGGTGCACTTCATGGCGTCATAGACTTATTTTCCCGCCACTCCCGATCACATAGGTATCCTGCATTAGACGGCTCATGGCAGTGGCTTCAATTCGTCCGAAATTGCGCCCTAGGTTAAGTCGTCAGATCGTATTCAATAGTAGAAGTTGTTTAATTGTTTCCGCCTTGTATGTTTGACACGGTTTATTACCCAAGGGTACGGCAACGCGCAGTCCGCCCCACAAAGTTGTACCTTCTACGTTATAGGATGCCTTGATAGTAACTGAGACGGGAACGCACCTAGTAATCAGTTCTACAGCCTCGTATTTTAATATACCGGAACGCTTGAGAAGGGAATTGCTAACATAATCAAATATTCGTAGCTATTCATCTTTCATAAATTAATTATGAGCCTAAGGGTATCAAGTTCCAGCTTGTTTTTCCTCCCACGCTGGTATTAGCGGTGGTAAGTAACGCTATAATCTTAGATTCACCGTCCAGGTGACTTGACTCCTTCCCAGTTCGAACATAACACCAAATACACGATACTCCGGGATATCATCACAGCATTAGCCTCGTTAGGGTATTCCAAACACAGCATGTAAGGGGTTGCGTTTCGTGCTTAGACGCGAGACCTGCTTCGCCAGGTACGTCGGCGGTAGGCACGGGATTCATGGTCACGAATCCAGATGATTCCGATAATACCGGAGACGAGCCAGCAGATAGCGGACAGGAAAGCAAAAGCGATAACAGCTTTCCACTTGCCGCATTGGTCGCCTCGGTCAAAGCTGACATTGTCCCAGTCGAACACATATCCGCATGTTCCGTTGAGAAGCTTGTGCAATGAGTTAGCTGCTATGTTGCTACTATCGAAATCCTGTAGGCTATAACTTACGTCTACCAAGAGACCAAAGGCGACAAACCAAGTGATCGAGATGAGGAAGTCGACGGGCCAATGGATAAAGCTCCCAGAGAAGGGGAACAGCCAAATGAGTGAGAGAAAGATGGCGACGCCAGCAACTACTTCGGTATAGATGAAGCGTCCCTGATCCCAACTTGAAGTATGGCGAACCGCATGAAGATATTCGCCATTGATACCCGCAACGATAGCGGCAAACACCAGTTCCGCGAGGCGGAAAATTACGGCTACGAGATCGGTCAAGATCATTTTCGCAGTGGAACGAATGGCCTCTTTGAGTGATGGAGGGAAAGCACTATGGGTCAGGAATAATCTCGATGCACGATCGATTTTGGTGTTTGCTGTGCCTGTTAGTTGGAATGGTTGGGGGGAAAGTCACGACAGGTGTGCGACAGGAAGGCCATGGCAACAAGCAGATATTTATTCTCGGCCAAGGAGTGCCAGTGACTGGTATACTCGGGTGGTATGATATAGTGCCAACACAACATGCATGACCAAGTTTTCCAATTCGTTATTCCGCTCAACCTACAGGCTGTAATCAAGTCAGCAGATCAGGTTGAAACTACGATCGGAACGCTTTGGACCGCTTTGCTGCCCGGTGTGCGAATCAGGCCCCGGCCCTTTCACCCCAGATCTTGTTTCTCGTAGACGACTCATCATGCAAAGCCCTGAGATTCGCTGAAAGAGAAAATCAGCTAGAATATTCGCCTGGTTTCTAATGGTAGAGCTGACGACGTGACACACGTGACGTATTAAGCTTAATAGAGAGACAATGCCAAGCGATTCTGTTTGGTTGAATGAAGTCATATCTACCAAAAGGGGGAAAATCAAGGCAGGTACTATGTAAGACAAGCTACAGCGGCTGTGGGGCTGGGATAGGCTTTTATCCAATCACAGCGTGTATTTTACAACGTTTTTTCCGATCGCCAGTAGAAGAGAACGGCACTCGGCATTTGGCAGATAATTGTGGGCAGGTACGTGGCCGCTGGGCGCTGGTGAGAACTCCAGACTCCTGGATTCATCTGCACTTCCTCTAATCTGTACGATTAGTACAACTAAAGCATGCCCATGTGCCTATACAGGTATGAATGCAGGTAAGTTAAGTGCGCCCTGGTCAGGTATACTTAGCACGCTAAGTCGTGACTCGCCGACGGCCCACCGCGCTCCAGGTATCTCTCGGCAAGGTACTGCGCTCGAAACGCCCTGTCCTCCACCACCACAGACACCTGTCGCGCGCGATACCTGACCAAGGTCCACCATATCGCAAGATAGTATTTCCTATGCGTCGACATATAGAGTTTCGAAGAGAATGACAAGGTGAGTCAGGTAATGTAAAACTTTTTGAGATCTGAAAATGGAAATGTATCACCCACACGCGTAGAAGGCTCTCAGAGCATCAACTGTATCAGCATGCACTAAATACAAGAAGGCTTGAGTGTTGGCTTCCGAATGTATTGATCACGACGCACCCGACTTTTATCGGCAGGGAGTATAGCATGAGTGTCAATCTTTCCTGTTGGCTTGGAAATTGACTGATGATATCTCGCAACGTATAAGTGACTCGGTGAATTATTGGTAGTTTCCTGTTGAAGCTACGTATTACGCGAGAGAGAGAGAGAGAGAGATAATTCCTGCACTACGATCTCTGTGAATGCACTTGTTCGCTCTTCAATTTCGGGGGCGGACATGGCTTCCTCGACGCAAACTGCCATCAACGCCTTCCTTAAACTTGAAGGCAGCATGGCTTCCTTCGAAGCAAACTCATGCCATATGGATGAGATAGAACATGAGAAATTGCTACTTGGTAGTCAACTAACGTATATGCATGGATTTCAATAGTCAGGGTTGGGACCTCCCCGCGTACGCAACTCTGGACACACTCCTATTTTCAAAGTTACTCATCCACATTATCACCATCTGCCATAACTTAACTGACCTCTTTCCTCACAATTCTCTTTTAAACAAACCCTGATCCTCCTAAACCTCGTTTTATGAGGTGTATGCTTAGACATTTATACTTCCTTCCTTTGGCTCTACCTCTCCTAAGAGTCTCGAGTCGAAGACGCCAAGCCCCTGAGTGAATCTCGTTCTATTCGGGGCCGGTGATTTTCCATGTCTCGCAGCCTGTCTGGGCCGGATCCCTTCGCTACACCTATCCTCTTCGGAGTAAATATAGAGGTCTGTTTTTATCGGACATTCTAGTCCTATCCCGCCGCGTTGCTCGAATAGTGTGCATTTACATTGTCTAACGACTTTTCGAGTACGTATTCGAACGAGATACTACAACCATGAATAATAAAACTAGAGCTGGTGTCCATACCAGCGACTCCAACCCTTCTCTCAGGCCTATTAGCAACCGCACAGAGTCGACCCGGTCCACCGCGTCGCGTGTGACGGGTTATCGACATGCTTTGCTGAAGTCGGGTACACAACGGCAGAAGTCAATCGAGAAAGACTTGCCCATTCCACCTATACTGACACAAGGTGATCCGACACCGACGAGCGAACAGGGTAACAAAACTCCAAGCCCGCAGACACCAGCGAACGTGGATTCTCAGCAAGGTCAAGCACTATCGCCTCACGCCTATGCATCTTCCCAAAGGCAGGAAGAGACAACCTCACCAGCCCCCGGCTCTGGTAAAGGTTCACCTGGAGATGTCACTATAAAGCAGCCTGATCAGCATCTCGCCAATGCGACCGGGGATGAGATTTGCTTTCCCCAAGATGGTCACAACCATTTCCATTCTTGGCGCCTTCCGGTTTCGAAAGTTAGACCTGCAGTGCTTGACGTTGAACCAAATGAGTCGGTCGACATTGTAGATGAAAATTCAACTGCAGATACAGAGCAGCCCAAAGAACCGTACTCGGTAGAGGGTCCCTTTCATAACGGCCACACAGATACTCCCAAAGTAGGATCATTCACCCCTGGCTCTTTACAACCAAAAAGGCCCCACGAAGGTCACGGCCGGGTATCAAAGGTTCAATTTTACCCTGGCGGCTCAGCTCCTTCTCAACCCGGTGTAGTTTCCACGCCGGATACAGTTGGCGAGGTTCCGTCTCGGGATAAAGGGGAGACGCAAAAGGCGGCCACGTACTGGGGTTTCTTACCACGCTTTGGTGACAGTCGAAACAAACAGCGCCAAGTATCAGACAAACAAGAAGATCCCAAAGTTATAGCTGGCTCTCCAGGAGAACGTCGTACATCTCCAGGGGATTCCCGGAAGTCCTCGACAGGGGCCCAACTCTCGAACGTTGAGTCACAGTCTGAACTGGAGAACCGTCTTCAAGAAGGCGAAACGACGGATTTTGCTAGTCCGGCCGCTGGTCTGCCACACAGCCCACTGGTACCTGCGCTCCTTCAGACAGCTGGCTGGCTCCGCGGGCTATTACGCCGTTCAGAAACAGATGACACCCCTAATTTGACAAAGCTGCCGGAGAGAAGCTCTCCCCAGCGGCGGTCAGTGAGTGGGGATGTTGCTTCTCAGGTAACCACATATTCAGATAAGAATGCAGCGGACAAAAAGGCAATGAACGACGTCATGCACGGCCTAGAACACATTTTGAGCGAAGCCCTGATATTAGCTAATGAAGCGACCGGGCAGCATCGTAGGGTAGGCCATCTAGACGATGCGAACCTCCCATTGACACCTACTTCCGATGTCTCCATACGTACTGCGAGTGTCCATGAGAGCATTAGCAGTGGAGTAAGTGAGCAACGAGGAGACAGAATAGTTAGCACTCCGTCGGGTGTCACAATTGGCGGTGTAAGCAACAGAAACGACCAACACGAAGCCCCGCACAAGATAGAGAAACACCTGGGGCGCACCAGATTTACCAAAGGAGATCGCCGTCGCTTGTCATCTTCTTCGCACCAGAAAGTGATTCGTTACTGCTTGGGTAAACGTGCGGGCCGTCATGATCGCGATGACGATTGCGTGCTGCCGATGCCTCCGCCAGATCGGCAACTCAAGCGCTATTCAGTCCACTCAGGGCCTCACGGGTACGATGAAGACGAGATAAATGGTGCGATCAAACTCCGTTCAGGGGAAGTGCCCAATAGCCGTGAAGTCAGAGAATACATACGGATTTTCCATCAGCCACCGATCTCTATCCGCAACAGCTCGAAAAGCCCTCAAAGGGCGGAAGAGCCTGCTGCAGACTATGAGAACGATCGTTCCTTGGCACATAGGCTATCGGAAATTCAACGACTGGACATGAGTGCCTGCAGCTTAGATGGCGGCACATCCGACGAGGTCATTGACTTTTCCACCCAGTACAAGTACAACTTTGGCGAGATGAAAGAGGGCAAGAACGTCAACAATGATAAGGATAAAAAGTCGAGTTTCATGGGTTTTAGGAAGCCATCAGGGCGTAGCAAGGGGGGACGAAGCCCGGTCAAGGAAACTGGGAAAAGACGCCGGGAAAATCAAAAGACACCCTCAACGAGACACCTTCACGAGCTGCAGAACGTCAGTCTCCGGAATAAATCCCATGTCAGCATTTCCGATGGTCAGCGGTTCAGCCTGACGAAGTCGGCCAGGCGACAGCCTACTATTGCGCGCGACTAGTCACCCGCGCGAAAACGCTTCGTCGCGTCGGTTGCCTGCGTCAGTACTGCCCTGGTCGGCGTCCTGATCGGAATCTACGCTGGTCTCGTCCCTTCCATCCAGTACTATATTGCCGACTTCCACCACTACACCATTCTCGGCAACGTCGGTCTGTATCTAGGAATGGCGCTATCGAACCTTGTCTTCTGGCCGTTGCCGCTCCTACACGGTCGGAAGCCCTATATCGTAGGCGGTCTCTGCCTAGCGATGCCGCTCTTGTTCCCGCAGGCCCTTGCGATCGGGGCGCCTCGATCTCCGTATACCTGCGTCTGGAGGGTAGCCCTGCTCCTGCCTCGAGCCCTGATGGGGGTCGTCCTGGGACTTGCGAGTATGAATTTTCATTCCATGCTCACGGACCTCTTCGGCGCGTCGCTAATGAGCAACAACCCACACCAGGAAGTCGTCGACGAGTACGACGTGAGGCGCCACGGCGGCGGCCTCGGCGTCTGGCTCGGCATCTGGACCTGGTGCTATATCGGGTCCATCAGCGCCGGGTTCGTCGTGGGCTCCGCGGTGATTGAGCGGCTGCAACCTTCCTGGGGCCTGTACATCAGCATCATCGTCATCGTTGTCGTACTCATCCTCAACGTCCTGTGCCCCGAGGTGCGGCGCTCCGCGTGGCGACGGTCAGTTGCTGAGGTCCGGGTGGGCGAGACGATTTCCCGACGTCTGGCACGAGGAGAAGTGATGATGCATCGCGTGCAGACTGGGCCGCGGTGGTGGGGCCAAGAGGTGTATCATGGACTTGCGCTTTGTCTTGAGATGCTTCGGCAGCCTGGCTTTATTATCATGGCTGTGTACTCGGCTTGGATATACGCGCAAATTGTTCTGGTCATCGTGGTAAGTGAGCCCTGATATTATGTCTCTTTAAACGGGCGTTCTAATCGTATCATTTAGCTCTTGGGATCGCTCAGTTCGAAATCTTATCGGTACCGCTCACCATACGTTGGTGCTATTGTATCGTCTGTGGCCATTGGGGCTCTCGCTGCTATCCCCTTCCAGAAGGCGAACATTTTCTCCCGCGCCAGACACCGGACCACATCGTCCAACAGCATGACCTTTGACGAGAAGTTTGTTTGGAGCTCACACCTTGTTCGGCGTGCCATTTTCACGCTGGTGCTTCCCATTGCCGGTGTTGTATATACCGTGCTCTCTACCGGACCTCCGGTCCATATTTTCTTCCCTTCCTTCCTTGCCGCTTTAATTGGGTTTCTCTCATGCCTGGCCATATCAGAATGTAACGGTTGGCTGATGGAAACATGGGACTGTTCGGACCTGCAACCCGGCATGACTGGTCGCTCGCAATCGTCCAAGGACAGTCACAAACGCACGAACTACTCGTCTTTCCCGCGTGTTACTGCGGGCTGGAATTTCATTCAGAGTCTTGGGTTCGTATTTGCAGCGGGCGCAACGGCTCTCGGTGGCACCGTTACCCGTCGTCTAGGCCAGAGAGCGGCGACAGGAGTCGTCGCAGGTATCTTGTTCCTCCTTACTATCTTGCTCTTGGGCGTATTCTTCCGGTTCAAGAGGGTGCAGATCATTCCCGATTGCACGTGTTCGGAGATGGATCGGTGGAAGAAAGAACGCCGCGTGAGCTTTCACAACTGGGCTGCCGCCATGGCTGCGGCGAAGAAGGCTGATAAGGCGCTGAATGAGATTCCCGAGGATGACGTCGGATAGAAGCCGGCGATTCTAGGAAATCCCTCAGACAGATACCGCCGTATCAATATCCTTGAGCTGGGTTCTCTGACGCGCTGGACAGAGATACGCAGGAAGAACAAGCTGATTGACGAAAATACTCGTCTGAATAGACAGGCTGTCACCCTAGCCCGCGACGAGATCCGGCATAGTGCTCACCATAGCGCAGAGAAGATCATGCGCAAAGTTAGTAGTAAAAGAAGCATGGCGAGTAAATGCAGCCATTCGAGCAGTGACGAGGAAATCGTACCCGAAACCAGTAAAAAGGATTCTCGTCCGCCGAGTTCCGTAGCAACGCGACGCTCGGGATATCACGATGCTCCTCAGACCACCAAGAGCACACCTTCTCCCGAGGGCGAGGGTGAGGCAGGCGTCAGAGGTCGTCCTGGATCAAGGAGGGAGGGGACGGAAGTCTCATCTGTAGATGGAGGTTCCGATCATAGGTATAGACGCTCGCGTTCACAGGGACATACGTCGCTATCTGAGCAGATGTCCGAGTTCCAAGGCCATCCGAAACGGGGGCGTAGGCAGAGCTCAAGTATTGATGATTTCGGAGTCCCGGTACGACGTCGAGATGCTGCTTCTATTGATGCGACAAGGGAACGCCATGTAGGGTCTGAAGATTCGGATCGTCTGACACCAGGCCGTGCTGATAGAAAGACTGCCGAGATGCAGACGCGGACGCGTGGAGAGAGGACTGATACGGATGGGGCTGGCTATGAAGAGATTGATCTTCGTGGTTCTGAGGCCGGAAACCCTGTGTAGGTTGTAAGTTTGTGAAGTGAAGTAGTATGGGTTTGTTGATGCGTTGATAAAGGGGCGAAGAAAGGGACTAGGTGTATCCAGAGCAAGACTAAGACCGAGACCGAGACTGTGAAAGGGACTAGAGGGTTTACTTGATTTCTAATACACGATACTTGATCCTAGAATGAGATACCTAGTATTCTTCTTTTGAATACCCATTTACTCTATAACTTGTTTACTCTCCTGCTTGTGTTTTTCTGTGCTTCCTTTTGAGCGCCTTGCGTTACTTCTCGGGTTACGCCCTCTGAGTTTTACTCGTGGGCTCTTCTGTAGATCTGAGCGTCAGCTGTGCCGTAACTCTTTTAATCTCCTACTTATGATATCCAGCGTTTTATTTTGAGGATCGTTTATTGCTTCCGCTTCGCCCGCCACCATCTCTGTGAGCTTTACATACTGGCTATTCTATAGATTGGGGTGTAGATTATGTTATATCCTGTCTCTATTTTCTTGCTTCGAGTAGGAGATATAGGTGAGATAAAAACGCTCCGCCTCTTTGTTGCTTGAAGTAATTATGCTTGTAGATTGCTGTTCGTCCCTTATTACCGTCTATGGATACTCTACGCATCGTCACTTGGAGAGGACTCGCGGTTATGTCATCTATGTCTATTGTTTCGGCTAGGGTAGTTGCTAGTAGTCGGTGTGTATTCCTACTATGAGAGTGATGTTTCTGGTTTCTATGCTTCCGCTACCATCAGCGAATGGATGCTTTACGCAAATACCGCTGACGCGGATTCTCGTGGTTGTTGTAGTCAATGGAGTATCTATCTATGGGCATGCTGGGTAAGTAGATATGTAATATAAACATCGACTTCGCTGGGGCAGGAGAAACTGGACAGGCGTACGTTGCTATACCTATACAAAAATAAATAAAATACATTATTTGTTCCCGCATGGGTAGAATTAAGGCTTGCATAGTCAATTACTTCATGTAGTATTACTGTTTTCCTGCGGTTGGTCCTGTGGTTTATATCTACTATATTTACTAAGGAGGTAGTAGAATGAATGAGTGTCTATGTTCTAGCATGAAGGGCTTTGTTCCTTGTAGTGAGGGGATTTACCTGCTTACGTAGGATATGTTGAGTTTCATATCTGGTTGTTGGTCTCCTTTTCTGCCCCCCTCCCTCCCCCCCTTTCCCTACAGATTGATGATTGATTGATACTCTCCCTTAATTACTGTAGATGGATGTTGTATACACTGCGATTTCAGTACAGCGGTATTGCATTGGCATCACAAGGTACCTTTTACAACTACTTCGTCTTCTCTATACAGAGTACACTGTTTGTTTACTATGTGCCAACTCAAGCACTTACACTACTAGTTGCCGGTTTTAGTATTCCGGTAGATGGTAGGCAGTCTATCGGCTGAAGAGACGCGGAAGTAAGCTTTCGGTAAGGCGAACGACGTGGGTACGGTATCTACATACGTACTGAAATATTTCATCGCCAAGAGCCTCAATCTAAAATTTAATTCAAGCAGATACCATATAGAGATATGTATGCTCCTATTGTCTATGTACGATTACAGATATGTCATCTCGTTTTGATCTCGCATTCGGCCTTCTTGGACTTTAAAGCCGTGATTATTACCGGCCACGTCGGAAAAACAGCAAAGGACAATACAGTTCTACCTATTACCGCAGTACTGTGTTTAGATACAAGTCAAAAAGGGAAACAGCTATCGAGTTAGATGGCAGCTGATTAAATGATCGCCATCAGCTTTTCAGATTTGATCATTGCCACGAGGTGTGAGCCCAAATCCAACGAACCGGGAAATTGAATACCTTTTTTGGCCTTCTTAGCCTTTCTGCCCTTCTCTTTTATGCATGAATCGTTCGATTGTGGCTTGATAGGCTTGATCCCGGATCTCCCAGCCTGCCGGTATTATCTAGATCTTATCCAGATGCAGTTACTGTATGTACATATAACTAACCATACAACGTGTGTGTGTACTTATGTATTGGGTAGGAACAGTAAGTTCACGAAACTGTCCCTGTTTTCATCGTCTTGTGGCTTGCTTCTGAGGTTAGTTTGACATGTATGTCTAGTTACAACTTACAGCTGAAAAGTCGAAAAGGTTAAGAAAACGGCTTAGCTTCAACAGCCGGCTGCTACGGGACGGCATGGGCATGGGCATGGGCATTGCCCCTGGTTGAGCAGATAAACTGTCAGTGAGTAGGTATGTATGTGACCTTGGCTACATGTTCGTAAATGTATGGTGCAAGTACGAGGCTCTTCAACTGCTTGACGCTCACTGCACACACCTGCACATGTGATGTGATTAATTGGACGTGCTGCTGCCAAAAGACACCTTCTGACCTCTTAGCAGGCAACGCTGCCATGCTACACTGTGCCTATGGTGTGATCAAGTAGTATTACAGTGCTATACAACGAGATTAATCAGTGTTCTATACAGAATACTTTTTCTGATCGCCATTCTGGCTAGCGCAGTGAGATACCCCTACCTTACATACATGTTTCTTCTGTCGGTAAAGACATACATGCCTGAAGTATACCTTACACAGTATCGCAGAGGATGTGACTACATACAGTGTCTTATGTACTCTCTCACGTGTAGGTACTGACATGGCTAGCTTAGCCCGTCATCACGGCGAGCGAGGCTAGATTGATGCGGTGCGGGATTCTACACGCTAGCAACTAACTAGGTTCAAACTCTCGGGATTCGGAAACAAGGTTCTATTGCTTCTAGTTCTTACATACTTTAGCCCACCTATGTACAGCTGTACGCACCTCCTCTCACTGTACACAAGTACATGCAATACAGTATGTACAATTCCATGCTAGGTAAGGTGCTACTAAGAAGTAACCGTCTTAGGGGGCACGCTAAATCTCAGCACTAAAATCTCGAATACATGTACCAGCGTTAGGCAAGTACTTAATACCTATAGTACGAAAGAGGGCTCGGTCCTATCAATCTTGTCCGGTTCAAGTTTAGGATGCGAGACGCGCCCTTCCTTCGTTTTAGGGCATAAACTTTGGTGTTCGTGAGCTTAGGTGGACGTTTATGGTGGATGGATAAAAAGAGGTGAGATGTGGGTTGTCTTTCTCCCAGTATGTTTTCTAAAACATTAGTGTACGGGGTGTGGGAAATATTAGCAAGAAGAAAGAATTGCCTATCTTGGATGCAAGATCAAGATCACGTTTGTCATCTTGAGGACGTACATCTGTAGGTATATAGATGCTTATGTAATATCAGCCTACTAGTACACAAATCGGTGTACACAACTATACCTTGGATAAGACAGCGTAATAAGTATACACTATAGTCGACTATAGTACATATTGATACACACTTTTGCAAAGGCGGCGTCCCGAGCTCTTTTGCTGTACTTGTGAACTTGGTGGATAGAGATCTTATTATTAGAAGCTATCGAAGAATATTACCAACTAGAGAATAACCTGGAACAGCTGTAGGCATTTGCTAAATATGATTTGTTACCTATCTCTGTCTTGTCTTGGCAAACTGAAGAAAAACTGACAGGACATACATATGTAACTGGGGAAAAAAACCCCCCCAAAAAACCAAGATAATCGTGCATATGCAGACAGGGGTACCGATCCAGATCAGCAGGCACCGAAAACGTTTTCACGTCTTGGTAGTAGTGGTGGGAGCGTGATCTCAGTCAAGTCAGTAACCAGACTACCTTCAGCATACATACCTCTATAATTGCCAAGTAGGTACTAGGCTAGTACCTACATCTGTACTTCGGAAGCAAAGGAACAATGCAGGTGGTCCTATCATTGTGGCTTAGATACGGGTTATGATTTCTTGGTTACGTACACATTCACTCTTAAGTGCTTACGCTTTGGGTTCTATCGTGTTATAGCGCCTGCCATGTAGAGGCGGAAGGACGGTATGTGGACGGGAGGGGAAAAGAAACAACTCATCTGTATCTGGCTGACTGATAGGTAGGTATGTATGCGGTTCAGACAGTCGCTTTCCGGCGTTATCCAGCCTTGAACCTTGGTACGCATGCGCGGAAGCTGCCGGCCTTTTTTAAAGAGGCACTGACTGAAGCATTTTACTAGCAACGTGATGACGACGACGACAAGGTATGACTACAAGGTAGACAGAGACTCCAAGTCTAGATCCAACGTGGCTGTGTCGACATACATGACAGATAGACGGATACATCCCGCAGGAAACGAATCGTACATACTGAGATCAGTCGATAACCGACCGACCTAACATTACCTTACCCTAGCCAACTTATTCCATACATAATCTTCGTTTCTTTTTTTGGTTGCCTTGAACCTGCTTGGTTTCTTACATACATACATCCATACATGCAACATAGAAGTTCCGGAGATACTAGTTTCAATCTCACCCTATAACCTACTCATCTTACATCAATCAGATCAGACTAACTAACGGTCAAGCGTTTCCTAAGCCAAACTATCCCATCGATCAAAGTCTATCTGCTGCAGCTCGCTAAGCAGAAGAAACAGGACTTGCGTATCCTGTACATACATACATGCCAACTTTAGCCTTGAAAAGAAAGAAAGTAGATGGTTATGATATACATATGGGGGAAAAGAACGTTTGGCCACTTACCTACCTGAAAAGTACGGGCTTTTTGCCTCGGCCCCGGAATCAGAGACAATTTTGACTGAACCCCCTCCCCCCCGCGGTCACACATGATGATCGATCTTGCAGCTTTGCGGGAACAGGACAGGGCAGGGCAGGGCAGCAACAGGAGACAGCGAAAAGAAAGTGAAACGGAAAACAGAGAGACTGGCAGCACTGAGATATCCGAGATATGACGGGTCCGCCCGTGCCGTCTGTCGTCTGCCGCGGTAAATCAATGCTTTTCATTACTGTTTGCTTTCTATTTCTTACATGCATCTTCACTCGGTTACCTTAGGTAAGATGTATGATGTCTTAAAGCACGCAGCTACCTACTTGTCTGTGCATGAATATGTAGGTAATCCGATATGTATAGAGAGTCCTACCTGGTACGGACACGAGACTAACAGACAATACAACTCGTCGATCAATAAACTAGGTTAGGTATCTACCTACCTATCGGTATGGATGAAGGAAATTCGGAATCGCGATACATAGCTCTCTCGCCTCTTGCCACCTTGCTTACTTACGTTGGAATGCATTTTCCGTATGTGACGGGGTAACAAGATTATCTACTCTCCGGCTATTGTCAGACGTTAAGATGTAACTAGATAGAGATACTGTCATACTGTACGTCGTACCTGCGTCTAATATACAGTTCTCAGTCTTACGGTGTACTTTTGACTAGGTTAGGTTAGCTAGCTACCAAGGTCGCCGGCGTTAGATGGCACTAATAGAGGCACGCAAGACGTTTGCCCCGGTGATTACATAAGTATCTACGAACTAAAAGCTCCTTCCCTCCCTGTCAAGCAAGGCTTTGAAGACTTTTATAGCAAAGTAGCATGCTGTACTGAATCCTTTCAACTTCTTTTTGTGAATAAGCATTTCCTTTTTTTGGTTCTGTTTTGGGTTTCAAGACTATAGTCTTCCTATTGGATTGGTTGGTAGCTAACCTAAGCTCTAGAAGCTCCTAATCCGGTAGGCCTCAGCGAGTCAGTTTCACGTACGGCTTCCTGGATGCTATGTTTGGGTTATTGCGTGGTTTGACATCGCACGGCCGATCCCGGGGTTTCGGCGACCATTGTTGGGTGACCTAGTGAGTATTGATGTACATACTTACTGAAGTACTGTACTTGTAGACAAGTAAGAAAGGTAAAAAAAGAGTGTGTTGAGACGATGGCCCGACGGTTAGATTAGTGAAGCCTCGAACGGCATGGTGTGTCTCCAGGGGTAGGTACAGACATACTAAAATTTGACAGTTTAGAATATGACGTTGATATAACAAAGGAGGAAGCTATATCCAGTCCCCTGCTGTTAACTAGCTGGTTCGAATCCTACTTACTAATGATCTTGTTTTCTATTCATCAACGCAGGCTCTCATTTGTTTATGCCCCTGTTTCTCACGTACAGTAGCAGCCAACAGACACGACATAAGCACAAACCCCTGGATTATCAGCCAGGTATATTATCTGGGCTTCACATATAACAATACTGTGATCAAGCTTTGACAGTGAGATATCTACATGCATATTCACGTGTAAGTTCTAGTTTAAAACAACTCCACCACGACTCCATACGTACTAACTTAGAGCAAGAGAATCGTTTGACTATGTATATGCTCAAAGTACGTACAGCAGTACTTTTAAGTCAAATTGTATTCTGTAGACGCCGACCTTTTGGAACCACAGAAACGGTAAACCACGCTAGCCAACGCCGATGCTACGTTTCCTGTTGCATACACACGCATATTACATAGAAGTACCGTCGCATCTGTTCATCATGATCGCCGTTCTAGATCAGATGATCACCCATGCGTGATTAGTGTCCATCATTCAAGCAAAATGTCCTCGAACGGCACTGCAGCCTGGTAAGGGGCACTATACTAGACTGAGTATGCTGTAGATGTGTCAAGTTAAGTTATGGGACCCAAATCTTTTTGTTAGTGTGATATGTACCGCCTCCTTTCCCGCGTTGAATGTACCTATTCTTGGCTCTGAAGAATCTCTTTTTGATGTATGTAGATGGCTATGAGATAAGATTTGATTTATTATTCATGCATCGATGCGATGACAGCTTGCCCCGGTCATGTCCTCGTCAATCTTACATACGGTCAAGACATGATATAGATAAATGTTTTAACTTCGGCGATGTTTAAGCAGTGGGTAACATAATTATACTTAAAAATGGAGCGAGTGAAATCTCATGAGTGGTGAGATGAGATAGATCGACGATGTGAAAGGTTCGTTCGAACTAGGAGCTAGCTAATAAATCAAGCTTAACCCTACCAGTACAGTGCTCTGGTCCATGTACTACTTCTATACATACATGTGAACCTTAAAACCTCGATTGAGAGAGAGAAAGAGAGAAGGAAATAGTGACATTTTATTTCTCTTTCTTTGCCAAAATATGAGAATGTGGTTGTTTATTCTACCTACCCATCACTGTAAGCCACGGGACTGGGTAGGTACTGGATACAAGTGTTGACGTGAGCGTTATCAAATACCTAGGCTAGATGGCATGATATGTAAGTACATATGTATACAATACGCCATAGGGAAGCTCTCTTAGGTCGATCTGTCACTGCTACATAGTAAATTACTAACCAGGACAGTTTCAAAGAGAAAGATGCGCGAAGCACGTGAAGCACCTAACCCAGCTACCACCTAACAGCATACTTCTGCCGCTTCATCCGTCGGTGTTGTTTTCAAGATACATACAACTGGGGTCTCAATCGCCATTCCAGTTGAAATGATTGTATGTAATGACGATCTCGACGGTTGCTAAGGAAGATTAAACCGAGATTTACCGTTTTGCTCCGGCGTTAGGACTTGACCCCTACTGTTATGATCGTACCTTAAATTTGCTTATGTAAATATATGTCAACCCTACGATGAGATGATACATATAATGTCCCTTTTGCCGTTCGGCGAGCTAGCCAAAAATGCGGCAGCAGCCGAGGATCATGTCTTTTTTTTTTTTTTTTTTTTTGTTTTTTCAGTATGTGTCGAGATAAGTGGTCGAAAAGGGCACCACGTGGCCGTGGCCGATCCATGCACGGAAAGGGCGCAGGTGTGGCATGTGTAGATTCTCAACCTGTAGTACGTAGGTAGCCGACGACTAGACTACCTCCCTATTCTTTTTCAGAAGGAGCTTGTTGGAATTGAGAATACCCAAGTAGGCATTTAATATTTGAGACAAGGGTTCCAACCCCTTGTACGCCCGTCGAAACCAAGCAGCGAATGAAAATGTGTATGTAATAGGAATACTTGTAAAAGATAGGAGTCAAAAAGTTGTCTCGCTCTTGTGGCCGGCGATCTCAGACAATAGGAGAAAGAAAAGATGTCGGTGTCCATCCCTTCCCTTCCCTTTCTTTTCCCCTCTTCTTTGCTTTGCTTTGCTTTCGAAACCTCGACGGGCGATGGCATCGATTGGTTTAGCCTGTTCTACCTTACCTACGCACCTATGTGCGGCAACCCGTGCACGGTCCGGGGAAGTTAGAGGCGAGCCCCCTTTTTTCTTTCTTTCTTTTCCTTCCTTCTTTCTGTCTTGTCTCTTGTTGTTGAGACATACATGGATACTTATCTTGCGGGCTATAGCGAGCTTCACTTTACTTTATCTTAAACCCCAAAACTAGGATATCTACTGTATGTGATGAAATGATATGTGAGATGCCGGTTTGGGTTGGGTTGGTTTGGCAGTCCTCAAAAAGAATTGTCATACTGTACAGTAGGTATCTAGACATTTGGCTGCAAACTAGAGATAACGGCGTTGATTTGCCTTACCGTAGATGGTCAAGACTGGATCTTGTGGCTGACCGCTAACAACTGTGATGCGCATGGGCGGCACATACCTTATGTAAATCACTGGCATACATCTGTATGTCTGTATATACTGCGTTAAGCATGTCATGTCATGTCACTTTTGGGAAAATTAAGATACTCGGACGATGTCGCCATCACTTTCCCCCGGGCTTCCCTTCTGTGTATGTAGGGATGGTATCATGTATGCAATTGTTTTTGTCTGATTAACGGCAGGTAAGCCGTACCAGTTTTACGGCATGGGCGGTACCTACGATGAACACACAACACAAAGTCTGGGCTGGTCGCTGCTTATACTCACGACGTCGACGTTAATGTGAAGTTAATATGTAAAAGAATGGCCTATGTCTTGCATCTGTGTAATGATCGTGATGAGATCTTCGCGCGAGTAAGGGGCAGATACTGGGTATAGGTAAGTACATCAAGTAGCACAGGCTATATAGCATTTAACCTACCTACTTACTTTTCAAGTTTCCTACGGGGTGTAATTCTCGGTGTATCACGGAACAAGAGGGTTGGCAATATTCGGACCTGCTTCTGTTCAGTGCGACCAGGCACGTACACATATTAGGTTACTGATGAACGTTGTTAAGGGGTGCGCATTCTGTGTGTGGGATGCGACTGATATCCTTTTCCCTTTCTCTTTCTCTCACTCTTCTCGCGGTTTTGCTTTTGCGTCGATCTGATGCCGGCATGATCTGATTGTGTAGGTATGCCGTTTGTTTAGCATGCGCTCTTATCTATAGAGGTGTAGACTAAATTTTCAATATTTTGCAGAATATGCCCAGAGTTTTGACATGCAAGATACCGCGGGATGCACCCCAGACCTGACTAGTTAGTTTCGATTAGAACTCTAAATCTGACATCCGTCATGATTTGTAGGTAATAACAACTTTTAGCTGTTGGACCATAGGCTCCAGCGCTATGAGCCAAGCATAGCCATGTGGCGCGAGGTATATTTAGCAGCGTAGCCATAACGGCAGATAGTGATCAAAAGGTCTAGCCCAGGCGCTCCGGACCGCGGTGTCTCGCATATTAATATCAACTGAAATTGATGATTGCTTTTTGATCAGACGTGTTGTCTTCGTTGCATACATGCGACGCGGTGCGCCATCGGGTGCGGCGTCACAAGACTTCGACCAACGACAACAAGCAATAACGACGTTTCATGTGCATATTGCTATATCGTTGCACCGAATTGGCTGGCTTAAGAGATCGGGGGCACAGATGAGATTTCATTGCAGATGCAGACCAGCCACTCCGATCAGGAGATCTGATTCGTGGCCAAGCTCAGAGCTGACGTCCTTACTCGTTGTTGGCAGGGGGGAAGAGCCTGCCGTCAGTCTTGGGTTTCTGTCAAGGGGTTGCTATTGGGTTACATTCCGTTTTATGGGGACGAGGAGGAAATCCTGTCTTGTACTGTAGGGGCGCTACTGCTGTACCTACATAGTATGTAGGTTGTATAGCTGTATATCGACTGTGATGCAGCCTGCCGCTGGTTCTCTCGGTCAGCGTCAGGCAGGACATCACAATACCTGCCATATCCTGTTGAACACCGACGGAAGGTCAAGCTATCTTGCAGGGGAAAAGAGCGAGGAGTCACAAGTCGGGTAGGGGTTCCAACCCCACTCCTGAAAGCCGAAAAGCAACAAACGAAGATGATCGATCTCCGGACGGTGTGGTAAGAGTGCAATGCTGATAAATGCCGAGAAAATGTAGTATTTTTTCGCAAAGAAACAAAGTCAAGGCGTGTGGCAGGCTGTCGAGGTTCCAGAAGTATCTAAACATAGGTTTACATACTTAACGATAACTCGATGATAATAATACTTGTTACTTACTCTACATAGATACTTAGCTAGGCTCCATAATATTGTGCGACTAGCACCAGAGCCGCCTGCTCAGCTTCTAGCCCTATCGATACGTCATTATGCCAGCTCCGGAACAGCCTGCTTGTCGGAAGGAATATGGCCACTCTTATAGTCCAGGATCTAGTTGGGCAGGAAGAAAACCAGCAACGGGACTGGGTATCTACTCTAGATACACAGACACAGACACACAAACATACGTACACATACACATGTACCAACGCATTGACATCCTCTCTGTGTCATGGAGGCCGCTATCTTGGTCGCAGAGTGAGACTCACCTAGGTAAGATGCAAGCTTTCAAGCTTCGTCGAGAGTACTGTATATAGATAGACAAGAGATAGCAGGCAGGTACGTCCGTACGGGAGATGTTGCGTCAGCCACCGGATGAGCAAGAAAGAGCCTAGGTTAGGTGATTGATGGTGAGACCAAGACAGCCGGGAATGGGAAACAGAAACAGAGTTAAAAAAAGGAGAGGAGGGTCTTGGCTCCACGGGGCCAGCCCAGCAGCCGATCCCGTTCTCTCACCGGTCTTTCTGAGTTGGGCGTAAGAGCCTCTTTCCCCTTTATTCCTACGCATGTAATCCGTAGTCCTGGTCTTGTCTCTCTGTCCCTGTCCATCTTCCTCCTTTTTTTACACTCATTATCCACTCATCTCCTTGCACATAAGATGCGTGCTTTTATTGCGTAGCACAAAGCCGACACATGCGATAACTCGAAAGCAACATGTCGTATGTCGTCTATTCTGACAGCTCACTTCGTACGGCGTGGGGATACCTAGTCTTGGTCTCTGGAAAGAGGCCCGCTTCCCGCGTGGTGTTGTGCAACGGGCGACGCCCATTTATCTGCATGCTACGATACTGTCTGGTGTGTGCCCCCAAAGTTTATCTATCTGGTGGTTGCGTAGCAGTGCGTACATTATGTATGTAGCATATCGTAGATTACCTACCTGGGCTTGATCTATTTCATCTGCCCCCCCCTGTCTCTCCACCCCCCTTCCTATGTACGAGAATGCTTTAGACTAGCCCGGCCATTGTGGAGTTGTGTGCTTCAATAATCACCATGATGAGCTTGATGTCATTTAGTGGGGACCAACGAATCGTAACCAAGACCTGGAGCTTTCCAAGCTACAAGGATGAGAGCTCTAGTTTTGAAGTAGGTGTTGGAATTACTAGTATCTAGACTAATATCTATGAGTATTCGCTAACTGGTTCTCCGCGAAGAATTCCTAGGTAGAGAGCCCAATTACGGAAGAGATAGGAGGGAGAGGTTAAACGACTGATTTCGCATCTAGTTTGCTATGGGAGAGGCATAGGTCATCATATGCGTATATGTATGCTCCAATAAGATGTCATAGAACAGAGCCTCCTTTGCACGAGGGGAGACGGAAAGGCATATTGTTTCACAAAAAAACATGCTTCGAAAAAAAAAAAAGAGCCTGTCTGAGCTCCTTCGCCAACAGACGAGCCGCCATCTATGCTATGCAATGATCTCTCTCCAGCCGCGCGCACCCTTCATGCATGCATTGGTAAGACACAAAGCAGCCCAACTTTCCTGCATACGACAGATGCCTCATGATACTCCGTTTGGGATGGCAAGTCTGACCATGACCAATACAACAAAAAACTCGCCCCCGGACCTGAAATGCGTGCGCGATATCTCTAGAAAATAGTATGGCGATAATTCGGAAAAAAAAAAAAAAAAAAAAAAAAAAAAAAAAGGATAAAAATAAAGAACTCCGAACCGAGCGCCCATTGATGCTGTTGACCATGATATTCCAAATTCCTTTTGTCCACCCCATTTTTCAGGGTATATACAATAAAAGTCCCCTCCTGATAATAATAATAATAGTAGTAGTAGTAATAAGCGAGGGTGTCGATGAGCGCACGGAGGGTTTTTTGGCGTAGGTCTTATATATATCGTAAACGACGAAAAGGCACCTTTGTTGGATCGGCCCAGTGTATATTTTTCGTAGGGTTCTTTCTCTCGGTGATAGCAAGGGACATGGGTGGCTGACACCCAGGAAATCGTCTCGAAGTAAAGAATCGCGGACATGTATAAAGAAGGGTCATGATATATAGTTGTTGGCACCCGAGGGTGGAAGAAACAAGAAATCAGGATCTTTCCTCAACAGCCTTGGGACGTATTGATCGTTGTTCCATCTGCCGTTTGCGCTCGAGCTTGGCATAGTGCAGCCCACAGGCGTTGCATAACGTCCTTGCGCCGTCCGGTCCTCGTCGCCATTCGGGGGTATCGATGCGATTGCAGCTATGGCATCGTCCCGGTGGTGCCGCACGCTGTAAGATCCTTTAGCAACTCGACCAAGAAAATCAGATGATGAAAAGAGGGTCCATGTGTACTTACCCCTCGCCTCTTCTTTACCTCCCCCAAGCCATACGTGGGCTTGACACTGTCACCATACATGCTGATGTCATCGTCACCATCGTAGCTTGGGCCATTACTCCGGTTGTTGTCCCGGGCTTTCTCCGCCAGACTATGTTGTACGAAATCACGGACATTCTCTAACTGATTCTTCAGCCAGATTGTCACGTCAATGAGTTCACCGACCTCCTTTTCGCTAGGCAGTCGCTCGGGAATCAGTTGGCCCCCATGCTGTTCTGACGCAACATTGTTGTAACTCTCAGCAAAGTTGCGAATCGTATTAGCATTCCAAGCGATCTATCCAAAATTCGTTAGTGTACCTTGCACATAATAAGAACTGAGACGTAGCAAAACCAAAACCAACCTTTCCGAGGCAATCAGTATAGCCCCATGCTTCGAAGTGCCGGTTAAGTGTGGCGTCGTACCGTGTCCGGTGCGACACGTATTCTTCTTCTGCGCGAGGTGGCGGGGGTGGTCGGTGAGGATCGTAAGGGGGCAGTGCACCGTGGTGCCTTGCCGGCGCCGGAGCGGCTGAAAGAGGTAGCTGTCCGGGAGGATAAGGTATGGGAGGCGGTGGCTGAGAGTTTAAGTGACTGTTACTAGGAGCAGGCTCTGCTGCTTTAGGCAGATCACGATGTTCGGCGTAGGGATATGAGGTATGGGGTCCAGGTCCCTGTGTTGGTCCGGAGTCGTGGCGTGAGGGATATCGAAAGAATTTCTCCTCGTGTGTGGGAATAGGCCGTGGCTCAGGACCAGGCTCAGATCGCGGCGGTGGTGGCGGCGGCGGACCTACCGATGCAAACGGAGGGGGCAGATTCTGAGGACCGGGCACAGTAGTTGAGGTTGTGGGCGAATAGTGCGCAGGCTTGGTACCGGAGAAAACCTCTGATATTGAAGGAAGAGACTGACGCGAGCCGGTTTCGACATCGTTAGACGGCCGTTTGCTCTCGCCTGGCGCAACCATGCTCATGGCTGGTGGGGGAGGGGCTTGCGGTTGATGATAAGGTGATGAGAACGGCTGGCTGTGAGGGTGATATGCCGTAGCCGGATTGAGCAACGTAGCGGCAGCCATAGTTGGCGGTTGTTCGCGAAAATGTCGAGTGCGTGCGTCGGAAGGCCCGCGATTGTATGGTGGTTCAGATCGATTGCCCAACCTGAAAGGACTATAAGATACAAATCGACCGGTTAGCTGGATCTCGGTCGATATAGGTAGATTCTAACAGAGGGACAGAACAGAGAATGCAGTGGTTTTGTCCCCTCCGTTCTTCCCACGGCTTCAAATATAGAGACCAACCTTTGCCTAGCGCCAGATTCACCCGCTTCCATAGCGCGACTGCGACAGCGATGGCGATGCCAGAATAACCCCCCAGCAAAGAAAGTTAGGAGGACAGATGCATCTGACTCGACTAGCAAGCAGTAATAAAGTTGGAGTTCGATCGATCGTCTGCTCTGTCTGTACCGTAGGGAACCGTCGCTCCGAGTTACTCCAACTTTTTTTCACGCCCTCCTAACCCGATTGTCCTTGCTAGACTGGTGACAGTAAAGTTCAGTCTAAATGTCGAAGGGTGTCGAGGACGAGATGCGCTTGCGTGCTTGTGAGTTACTTGCTGGGTTGACATGCGGCCTAGAAGCCGGTAAAAGGTCAACAGCAGACAGGAAACCAACCAGAGTGGCGTCGAGATGGCAAAACGGCCTTTTATTGTATCCTTCGCTCTGGAACCCGGTCTGATTAGACAAAGTCCATATGTAAGCCCGGGGGGGGATAGTGTCTTATTAGTGCACGGGAGGGGGTTGCAATAGGGTGCCGAGGGAGAGGGAGAGGGAACTAAACTTCTTTTTTCTTTGCTTTTTTCTGCACCGCATTGGCGCTATGAGTGCAATGTGATGACACTAGTACGTTCTGAAATAGAGAGAGGAAAAAATGAAAGCCACTTGATCTATCATGTAGGGGCAAAAAGGACAGACAGAAAATAGCCGTCTAGCATTTCATTATTACCTTGGATATAACCGAGCAACACATGCGGGTTTGCTGTATAAGTCTATGTATGTATATATGTAAGATGTGATGGTCTGATCGGTGCCCGCTTCTTCCAGTCGTGTGGCGGTTCGGTCTTTTGGAGTTGCAGCAGAGCTCTACCAAAACTACCACGGAACAGCTTTTATGGATTCCGCTGGGATGCCGCTGCGCGCTCAGCAATCAATGATGTCTCGCGCCACAAGACCAGGAAAATGGCGTCGGGTCTGTAGGTTTGTAGGTTTGTATGGTGACCAAGTCTCGGAGGTAATATCTCGATTTCAGTAGGGCTGAGTCGCTTCGTGTCCACCAAGAATGCCCAAGCTTAGAGTCTATTTGTCCGCTATAGAAGATACAAGAGAGTATGTATGCTGTGGGTGAAACAAGCAGTATGAAAATGCGGTTGATGATCGCTGGCTAGGCCTGAATGACGAAAACAAAAACCGGGTATTACTTTGTAAAGATGATCAGAACGAAGAAAAATAAAAATAAAAAAGAAGCCGACCAGAAGACAAGATGTGACAGCGACGGGATGTTGTAGGGAGTTGTCTAGTTTTGTGTGATAACGCCGCTTATTGTATGATGTAGAGTAGAGCCGTCTGCTGTTTTCCAAGAACTCATGCACCCTCGTCCATGTCCATGTCCATGTACCCTGTATTATATTATAGCATGTACCTAGAGTACAAACCCGTCTGTACTTCGCAACCGTACTTGACTCTAGTACTATGTATGAGCAGAAAAGAATGAGTGAACCGACTGCAACCCTGTCAAGCAAGCCCCCGCCCCTTGCAAGCCAATACGCACATGGTTCCGCAACTATAACCGCATGGGACCTATAATAAGCTGTGCTCTGCACAGTTGGTGGGGGTAAAACGGGGATCAGTTCAGAGAGCAATAATGGGGAACAGTGGCCGGGGGACAAGGATGGCTGCTTGGATCCAAGCATGTGTCGAACTGGGAATGAATTAATGCGTCAGTACATACTATGTAGTGGCGCTGACTCTTTTCTCTTCACAACAGCAGTACAGCAGGACTGTTACCTAGCCAGGCACTAAGATCCTGGCTGGCAGCCTAGGTAACAAAAGTCGCGAAACAAACAACCTGGTGAGTAGCTGGTCTGGGTAAGGAGGATATGTCAAACACTGGCGGAGAATGGGGAAGTGCTCATCGTTGGAAACGGTGTTACCTCGACACCACCTCGACCACACCCAGACGGAGGAATGAACGAAGAAGATAAGCGACCTTGACAGTAGAAGTACGCCCGCTGGGACAGATACACAGGTAGTATACGCCTTGGGGCAAATTACACGTAGTCTGGTTCTCACTACCTACCTAAGTTAGGTTAGATACCATATATATACACTAGGTATCTTTGTTGAATCTATTGCAAGCGCTGGGTCGACGAGGAGACGTGTATGTATGGCAGATTTCGTTTCCCAGGACGTCGGTACAAGCAGCTCCCCCAATCGACTGCGCTGCATGGCCTGGAAAAGATTATCATCCGTTATCTTTCCGAACTGCTAACTGCTGTAAGTATGTCGAGCGATGAATGGGAATAGCAGGAAATAACTTCAAACCGAGATGCCAAGTGAGAAATCATCAAGCACAGCCGTATGTATGCTGTCGAGGACAAGGGTAAATACCGACTCGTGAAAACCGGCGTTGTAAGTGCCCTGGCTAGTCTGTGATCTGAGCACCGTGAAGGTGGAAGATCTTCCTTCGTGCCTGGTAGCGTGTGTGCGCGTGGTGTGTTTCCTGGCGACAGAACCCCCCAGGGCCTGTCACAAGTACTGTACGTACCGGGGCACCCTAGATACGATAACCCTACTAGCCTTATCCAATGTACATTCGTACCCCTGGGAAAATTACATAGCTGGTGAGATCGAAGATTGCCTAGCCGAGGGGCGGGGACGGGGACCTGCTATGGTAGCAGCCGATTTGAACGTGTATTCAGTGCGCCGTGAATATTTCTTCTCGTACGGAGTACAAGCCAAATAGCTTAATGTACAGTGTAGTTTACTGTGTTTTATACAGAAACCGCCAGCATTCCTACCCAGGCCGTTTTTGTAGGGTTGTCGTGTTATGTGGCTAGTATCAAAAGTGTGTTTCCCCTGTTTCTTTCTATTCGAAATGCTGACGACTCCCCGTGGTCTGAGTGCATTAAGCATGGAACATTCGTCTTAAAGGAGCGGCGAATCTACCGAAGCCTCTGTGGCTGCTAGTGAACTGGCGTCTTACTCGGGTTGTACAAAGGCGCCGGGCTATTGAGACCCTGATTACCGGCTTCTATGCGCTGTCTATTCTCTGATGTCTCAACTAGGAGACACCATATTCAAGAGGTTATAATATATGCAATGTGCTACATTAGATAGACAATCCACCTCAGTCAGCAACAAGTCGTTTCACCGACCCTGTCGCCATCGCCATCTCTATATCGCCTGCTGGCAGTTTATTGAACAGCACGGGCCCGGCCGCATGATTTAGGATAGGTAGGCACATGTGTGAATGTTGAGCGTGTAAATTGAGGTCGGAAATCTGAATCAACGTAATAGAAACAAAAACGAGCCTTTTGGTGACGACTCCTGTGGAGTTTTGCCAGACGGGAAAGAGACTGAAAGCAAGGGTGAGAGAAGAGCACGATTCTCGTTGAGATTTGTAATCGGTTTGTTCTTCTATTTTCTTTTCTTCTTCTGTCCTTCAAATCTTCATTTACATACGCGTATAAAAAGCGGCACGAAAGCCAGGGAGCGCACATGATGAATGCGTATACAAAGGGGGTACCCAGACTCGCCAAAACCTGCCATGTTTCTGCATATACGCCTTTGTGCGCCATCCACTCATATACATAGTTCACCATCCGGACCTCCGCGTCTGCCTCTGCCCAGCGAAAAATATATGTATGTATTTCTTGCAGATCCAGGGGACCTAGATAGACAAGCTCCTATTTGTAGGCACGAGCAAACTCGAGTAAAGCAGCTGCTCTTTGATACATAGCGTGTTCAAATGGCATCCACAATGGTTTCATGCAAGAATGCTGCTGATATTCCGTCTTGGACAGCTACCGAGAGCTTACAGCCATCCAGCCTAGCCTCAAAGGGGCTTCTGGGACGCCAGGAGAGGTCGTATTGAACCAATGGGCGAATGACGATTTCTGCTGATGTAATACACACGGGCTATGTAACTACCTGCCTGCTTCGATTTGGGTGCAAAACGATCTCTTTCTAAGGCCTTCGCCAGATCTTGCATTGCCCCGAGCGGCCGAGCCACCCGCCTGCTAGGGTTCATTTTGCCTCCACCTTTAGAACAGATGGGCAAGTTGAACCGGCCAAGTGGACACGAGGGAGTCGGGGTCGAATCTCGAAGAGATCTTGCATGCCTCTATCGGCTTGCCTGTCTTGCCTTATGCCTCGAGCTGCGACCCCAATCGGATCTCGTCGTCAATCAGCGTACCCGGTAGTGGCCCTTCTGGTCTTCACAACTGCCGCGCGGCCTGCTTCTCGTATTATAACGCAGTTGCGTTTTTACTACCTACCTACATAGTATACCATTTTCATCAAAACAATGTTCGCGATACATCACTTCTAGTTTCTAGGGATATGTGGTCCCCAAGAAAAGTGGCTTGACATAGTGTTGCATATTGATCCTCCCAACCCGCGTGTAACATAGCTATTCACCAAAGAGACTATCTAACGCAGGGTAGCTGCTGGCTGGTATACAAATTTTAAGCGTGGACGGACTCTAAGCTCTTTTCTTAGAAAAAGGTCGACACGCCGTCGTCGAGAGTAACGATTCTTCGTTGTCATGCCATATATTCGCAACCCAGCATCCTTCATACCGGGCATATTTCACATGAGTCCGTGCGACATAGTATCATGATGGTCGATACCTGCTAGCCAATGCATGGCGCTGGGCCATACTATACTATGTATGTCACCCAAAGCTATCAGTAATAGTACTGGCTGGATATTTGCGACCTCCAAACCGATTCGGGTAGTGCATCCAAGCCACTCGTCAGGGCTGAACCCTTTTCGAAGACGGAATGATGTTCCATGTTCCATGCTCCATGTTTCATGTTTCATGTTTCTTGAGTAGGACATACTTGGCTTGAGCATGACGAGCTAATAATAGGCACGCACACAAAACATACCTACTACCTAGGAAGGTAAACTGAAGCAACGAAGCAAAAATTTGTACTTACTGCCTGTCTATGTCATTGGAACACAGGAAGAAGAGAAGCAGAAGAATAGGCTTACAATTTCTCCGGCCGCCTTGCCCATAGCAAGCAGGTAGTTATTCCACAGCGTTTCAACAAGAGCATTGCGTACCCTCCCCGTACGCTGCTGTGACACCACACATAGATATGTTGTCAAAAGTTGACATTCCGGCCTGGCCTCGAAATGGGCGGCATCAAGGAAAACGCTGCGAAGATCACGTTATGCCATCGGATCCTAATCGAGGATAAAACCATGCATGGTAAATCAGCTGTCGCTCGGCACTAGCTAAGTATGTATGTATGTAACATGCTAACCTAGATACTCTCCATACCCTTATTAGCTTGATATGAAAAAAACATGTGACCTACATGAACGGAGCTTGTTTATCTTCAAATATCTGGCTTCAAGTCAGGCTCTCACTCACAGTTTGTTGCTCTCAGCTGGGGTTGAGTTGCATACCAGTGTTGCACCCGGATACCAGATCAATCACCGACGTATGTAGCCGCAACGAGATGCCCGAAAGACAGGAAGAAAGAATGCAGTGCTTCTGATCATCCGTCACCCACACTACTACCACGTCTTACGTATCTGTGTTGTCGACACGAACTCCAATGAAGAAAGTCGTCTTCACCAGCTCAGATGCTTCTGACCGTTACTGGTCGAAGGGCAGCTCGAACATAGAACCCAAATCGGGATATACTAAACTTGACAGGTTCTTTACAGTACCTACACGTAGGGTCCTGGGGCCAGCCGTACCCCCACGAGCGTACTGTAAAAGTAAACCTTTGTGTACGGTACGCACGGGTGGGTGTTGTACGTTGCACCCTTTCTTGGCGATAATATTCCGACAAAACCTATTCCTTACTCTTACTCTTTCTTCTCGTCCTCATATCATATTATGTACGTAGGTTGTACAGTATGTAGGCACATACAGGTTTATGGGAGCAAGATGAAAAGTAAGTATTAAGCATAAAAATAACGTTGGTATAGAACATACAGGTAAAAGCAGAAAAAAAAATAAAAAATAAAAAAGAACATACATACTCTGCCGCCTTGTCCCTTTGTCCACGCTACTGCCGTCTAATATGTACAGCTGTATGTAGGCATGCATGTATCTTACCCATCTCTTGTACTGGGCACTCTTGTACCGGTACCGTTTCAGTACCTGGTCGATGGCCTGCCCACGTTGATCGGAGCCCATGCGGAAAGCATCGCGGTAGAAATCTCTTAAGAGAATCTGGACGGAACATGGAGCCCCAGACTCCCGGATATACATCCGATTCAGGAATGCTAGTCACCTGTGAGCAACAAATTGGATACGACGATCTCTCCACTAGTAAGCTCTCGTTGGCGCCTCGTTACCTTTTAATCACAAGCGAGATGCTTGGCTTAGATCCAGTCATCCACTGCAATATATCACATCTTGCAGCACTGCTTCTGCGTCCCGGCTGTCGGACAGGGGTCTATCGTACCTCGATGTACGGAGTACCTGCAGGCTACATCCCTACATCTAGAGAGCACAGCCAGATATATAACATACAGTATGTACATACATACGGAATAGATCAAGATACCCAATGGCATTTCTTACTTGTTACGGTTAAGGTCCGTCGGCATTAAAGACTTGGGTACATCACGAACGGCGAAGTTGCGATGCTTCATGACTCGGAGAACATTAGCGGATGAGCTATAACCTCTAAAATCGTCATCGCAAGTGTCATACTCTCTCAACCATTAGTTAGCTACAGTACTCATCAGTGCTCAGAAGCATGCTAGGATACCAGAGGACATACCCAGGGTGGGTTAGTAGGTAATACATACTACCTGTCATCACGTTTTCGCCCCTTACCTCTAGCAGTATGTACTTCGAGATATATGATATCCCTGTCCAGTATGTTACAAGGTCACAAGTTACAGCATGGTGTACGTACACAATCTCGAACAAATTTATTAACGGGCGAGCGGGCTCACCTCGCACAACAACGCTTTTTGCCTTTACAAGACCCTTATTCGATGGAAAGGTATGGGGCTTCAGCTGCCAAACTTGCAGTCGTGCTACACGGCATGAGAATTTCTATCATGTTTGTTCTCAGCCACGCGCGTGTTTTTTTTTTTCCTTCCCTTTTTTGGTCATTTCCCCTGCCCTTGCTCCTCTACATATTCGAAACACCCCTGTTACCCAGTCTACATACTAATAAGCTTCTCGCGAAGACTATACAGGAGTTATAGTGGGCAACCTGGGACATCTCGCTGTCTATACAGTGTCTTCTATATATGTCGTACTATGCCCGTATATGTTCGGAATTGTTATTGCGTATACGGAATCGTATTCTTTACTACTGTGCAGGTGATGAGGCAGAGCCTCTTATTAGATATGTACAAGTAAGCATACCAAGCCGTACAAACTATAGGCGTACTTAGTCAGAAGTGCACATCGAGATTAGGTCAGAAAGAATCGACCCAACAGATTGGCTTGATCTCAAATCTCATACATCTGTACGGCTGCGGCGGGATGGAGAATCTCGGCCCAAAAGATGGCGCCAGGATCGCCGAGGCTCACGTCTGACCACCATTCGTCTCCTCCCGTACTTCGTCAGGTGCTGCCTATGTACATACACATATACGGACTCCTTACCCACAGTCCTAGCCACGGGCTTACCGCATCGCTCAGGACGAATCAAGGAATGTTGTTCTGTATGATATAGAAAAGCCTGGCAGCTGCCCTTTCTGACAAGCGCGGTTCCCGTTTCTAGTCGTCCTAAGAGATTTGTGCTCGTATGATAGACTGGCGAGAACATGATTCCTACATACGCGATACGTACACGATACCTATCTAGGTAGTCGTGTATTTAGGTAGTTTGTTTGTCTGTCTAGACCGCGGTCTAGCTACTGTACGAACGTACATAAGTCTAGATATGTGTATCCCCACTACGACGCTGGAGCCTTACGATCGCTGATCGCACAAATGCCGGCTATCCACGTACACGATGTCGTGCGATTTAGGTATCCTACTGGGTAGGGGGCATGGCATGTCACCCACGAACACCAGCTTGTGCGTAAGCCATGCGATAAATCTGTCTGCCGGTGCTTATAGTATGCCTATTGCATTGATCGCCTGACCGCAGGGGAAAATCTCGATACGGTTGCCTCCTATTATTTACTAACCTACAGATGTACTCCTTACTTTCTTCCCTTTCTCCCTTAACGGGGCTCCGGCTTTTACAACGGAGATGAGGTGAGCATATCGGCGATAGACTCCACCGCACACAAAGCCAGGGGGATGGATTTTTGGAAATACCTCTCTCCGGAACCCGCAAAGTCCCCGCCCGTAGGATTTTGAAATGAGGCGTATACTCGCCAATGGAACAAGTGGATGATGCTATTGACACTTTTGCTATTTGGCAAAAGCTTGGAACCGTTTTGCAAATAACGCGCTAGTACTTTTGACACCGTTCGAGGGGAGAAGAACACAAAAACGGCACGGCACGGCACGGGAACTAGAGAAAAGAGGCAAGAAAAAAAGCTCCCAGCATTTTGCAGAAGTAGGTAGGGAGTGGAACCGCGTGACGAACGGTAGAGAGGGAAAAAAAAAGAAAAAGGCTCGGTCAGATATCAGTAAGAATACGAACAGGACGTTTGTATCGAAACTAATTGCTTGATCATCACGACTTCATGTGGTGAAAAGGTTGGAATGGCTACGCGATGACTCAGATACCAAGGTTAGCTAGGAGTCCGTACAGATGTAGGTAGTAGAAGAATATCTTGGTTTGCGTCAACTGTAACCACGGAAGAATTACCTGTCGTGGCTTGTATATTGTGTTTGTGTAGTAGTCATTACGTCCAGCACGTAGCCGGTTGGTACTTGCCCAGGTAGGCATCTGGCTTTTCCACCAATCTGTATATGTTGGACCGTCGTCCTGCAGCGTAGGCATAGGAGACGCCGGGGCAGGTCTTGTGCATGGGACCTGGTGATACGATACCGTGTCAACTCGTCCACCGTTGCAGCCCCCCCTGTGGTGCGAGCGACTGCATCGAGAACCTAAGCAACGAACCTAACCTAGACAGGTCGAATCTATGGCTTTATACTGGCTATGCTGCGCTATACTACCTTAGACTCTTCTTCTTTGGTGCGTCGAGAAGGTCGTGGGAGGATTGTGTGATTTCTGCATGCCCTTCACATACAAGCAAGTCCATCGATACCCGTGGCTCGGATTTATTGGTTCTACCGACCAAGTGACCCTCGTCCCAATCCAAAAGAACCTCGGCGATCTGATTGAAACCCGGGAGACGCCGCCAACTAGCATGCAAGCGAGCCCATACCATCGGCTGTTTTGGTCCGCTGAGATGCGGTGCCGTTTCCCTAGCCCATCACATCGCATTCTTCCTGTCAGCTTACCTACATTGGCGATGCGTTGGAAATCTTCATGTTACCCTCTGGGACACCAGATGCGACCCTGTGGCCGCTTCCGACGCTCGCAGAGTGACACCCAGAAACAGCAACGAGCAGCACCAAGAAGCACCAAGAAGCACCAAGAAGCACCAAGCAGCAACAGAAGTCGGCGAAATGGGGAAAACGCTCAGTTCTCGGCGCGCTCATTGGTCCCCGGCTGAACACCACCAAGCATCGACCATGAGCAAAGCGGCAGCAAAACTCCTCGGGGCCTGGTCCTTGAACAAACAGCGCGATCGGGAATATCTTGCTCTTACATTGTAGATGCATTGCAGGATCTCACTTACTGTATCTTTAGCCGCCCTCCCTCGCTTCTAGAAAGAAAGGAAGGATACAAATGTAGAAGGAATAAAAATAAAGATCGAGCCACGCAGGCGAGGAGGGTTCGGCAAGTTCGTGGTTTGAGTGAGGCAAGCAACCTAACCTAGATAGAGTCTGCCCATACAGTAGTAGGTATGTCTGTACCTACGCTACGGTAAGCCGTTTTTGAGTCCACGCGTGCATCTGCCGCCCCGTTTGCAGCAAGCCCCCCTCCCCATCTCTCCCCATTTCTCCCCATTCTCCCCATTCTGTCCCCTTCTCCACGCAGTCCGCTGGCCGCCATTCCCCTTCCCTGGGGACCGGCAACGCTACTATAGGTAATACTATTTGTATCGTTGAACTGGACCCCTACTTACGGACACGGATCAACGGACGGTCGGCCGATTCTGTAACCTGTCACATTTGCCTGACATATAAAACCTCCGAGCGCAGGCTTGAACGTGATCAGACGCGCTTACACCCTAGTTCCCTCCTTTTTATCCCTTTTTTAAAACGGTCATTAATAAAAGCAAATGCGTTGTATTACCAATAAGCCCAAAATATTCTATCTGTTGTGCCACTGCACTGGGAACGCCATGAAAGGGTGCCGGGACTGATGATGGCCACCCAGCAAGTCATATCTGCCCATACTTAACTAGCTAACCAATCTATCCCTCTAATACATACCGACGTACCAATCTACCCCCCTACTTATTCATATACTTGTCCACATCAGGCGAGGTGCACCCGCGCGAAGGGAGCTGACAGGTCACGTTACTGATAAGCATATCATTTCAGAGGCGCGTACATGAGAGGGGAAATCACCTCGTCTTGACATGTACTGCCGTGGTCGAACGAGGGTTGCATTGGCGTGCCCCAAACCAGAAAACAGAGCCAAAGGGAGAAAAAGAGAAAGAAAGGAGAGACAGGCATTAGTCCACATAGCTAGCATAAACACCTCCCATTGCGTCCGTTACTCAGCCATGGGCACATTTGCCGTTGTTGGACATTTCGTGACAGCCCAACCGCTTCCGACCTCGTGCTTCTTCCTTTCAGGCTCCTACTGTTACATTCGAGCTGGTGTAGCAAAACGGCCAATCGCAGCCATCAGTATAAACCCGCATACACTTATGTAGGTATGGTATGGTGAGGAGTTGTGCGTCTCTGTCCACCTATCTACATAGATTGATTGATTGATTGACTATCACGGCCTGACTTTTTAAGTGTGATATCGACTTGTCTGTCTAACCTTCTCTTCTTCCTCTGGCAGCACGCACAGACACGAGGATTTGCGAACCCCCGGCCCGTGTCTGACAAGGGAAGATCTGTATTTCTCATGTCAGATTCCGATCTCGTGCATGGTCGTATCTGAGCGGGCTCGTTTGTCTAAATCGTGCGACAGCCGAGAAGAACAGGTCCTACATACTACATACATACCTACCTACCTACCTACCTACCTATCTAATGTTACTTGTGGTCCATCGCTACATACCTCCTCCTGTACTGCGCTGGTGCTTACGTCCCCCGTTCCCCTCCCACTTCCTTCACCCAGAGTGTTTCGTCGAAGGGGGAAACAGGGGGGTCTCTGCAAGGAAGCCCAAACTTGTATGTATGCATCGTCGTCATACATATGATATTGCCGTTCACTACTAGGAATGATCCCCGTGACAGCATCAACAGCCGACACCAGGATAGTCTGGCCCAGGCATTCCAACCTGCTGCAGACAATGTTCCCCGGGAACGCGAAATAGCCCGCTGCAATATTGCAAGGGAATAGAGCAAGCGTACGTAACCCTTCTACTCTTCAATCCTTTCCCTCTCTATGATCATACACAACGTGCACCATCAATACTGTAGTACCCAGGTACGCATTAGTTGAGCCAAGCCCTACCCATAGGCCAAAGTGGCCGCGAAAAAGACTCGCTTGTGGCGTACCGACCTATAAGATGAAACTTATCTCGATACAAGTAGCACTCAGCTGTACCAGTATCGCAGAAATATAAACCTACTGCGTCGCAAGTCCTTAGAGTACCTACTATACATAGTAGAATGGTGACCGGAAGCGCTGGTAACGCGATACAGTCATTTCGTAAGAATGAGGAAACTTGCGCAGACACATACTATACGTTACAAGCTGTAGAAATACTCAAGAATCGTTTTACATACAGCATAGATGTCGCCGTATCTACCGCTACTGACCAGGTTAAGTTTCGACAATATGTGTACATAGTAGGTAAGTCTGTTGTTGTACCTACCTACCACCAGGATGAAAATAGGTATGTCACAGACAAGGGCATCGGTGTTTGCTTGAACGATGTACATGCTAGACCCTGTCTACAGGTAAATCGCCTTTTTTTTTTCCTTCTTCTTTTCCCCTTCCTTGCCTTCCCTGTCAAATACATAATACATATATATATATATCCCTAGACTGCAGATCGTTCTTAACAAGTCAAACCTCATAAGTATTGACATATAACAACAGGAGGAGACGGTAGAGTTAGGTATCATGAATAATGCTGCCTACATACGTAATGTGTACTTGGGTTACCTAGCTACCTATACCATGTCAGTAACAAGTAAGCCAAGACATTCAGAAACCGAGGTAGGTATTCTTTTTTATTGCTTGGATAAAATTTCCTTTATATTGGAACAAGATGTGATAAGCTCTAGCGTTTGAAGGAGCGTGCCAATCGCCGAGAGAAACCCCGGCGGCATCGCCAATCGTCCAAGACATGCAGCTCCCTTCTTTACATAGTAAAAATCTCCTTCAGTCCCCTAACCTTAACTCTTCTCTTCTAGGTCGGCGAAATCGTGAAACCGAGACGGGTTTATTTGCTTGGCCTACCTTATGCTATCGCCTATATTTACTTTAACCCAGCTCCCGCAAACTACGTCACCTCATTAAAAATATGTAGCTCGCAGACTGATACTACGATAGATAGGGTCATATTACCAAACGTTACTTCCTTATGTATAGGTACTATACTTATATCGTACAGTACATATTGTTCGCCGACCAGAATAGCGTGCAGGGGCCGAGCTCTTGGGACTGGAACGGGGATCCAAGAGCCGGGGGTCCCGTGTGGCCAGTTCTCTATACTTTTTGATGTACCTACCTACATACACATTGTGCACAGGTACATGTCTGTGTATACAATACTCTTATGAAGACTAATATATACCTACTAGTAGGATACGTACTATGGACTGACAGATGGATATGAATCCAGATAGGTATGCTGTATATGCCGTATTTCTTTACAGTATCGATACTGTTGCCCGGGTCCCCGTGAAACATGTATAGAAGAGGTTATAGGCAGGCATGCGAGGCATGCATGTACGTTGGGTATTGTACATTACATGTGCGATACCCAAATCCCTGTCCTAGTCTACAGTACGGTGGGCAATACCTAAGCGAGCGCAGCGCGTTTGTACGGTAATATCCGCCCCCCATCTACATGAGGCTAGTAATAACAGGGCAATACATCGGTCGATAATATCCCGGTCATCTGATCTGTGTCACCGCCTGTATAGAACAGATTAAAAAAAAAACGATAAGACCACGTGCTCAGCCTCGCTCAGTTACGCAGCGGTAGCGGTAGTGGTAGTGGTAGCGGCAACGCAGCGAAACGCAACGCAACGAAAAGGCAGGTGATAATAACGGCTTTTGCTTGTGTATAATACCTACCCAATACCTACCAGGCCACCACACAGGCAGTGGTACTGCCCAAGGTACAGCAGGAGGCGATACTAGCATCCTCGCATGATGTTCAAAACCCAACCTCTCTATAGCATTCTATGTAGGTACCTACCTGGCTGCCTGTTTTTTGCCTGCCCAGGAGCCTGCCTACGTTATGCATAAAAACCAAGACCGCCTTTTCCCCGACGAAAATCAATAGGTACCTAGCAGCGTCGTTTTCCTTTCCAAGGGGAATTTGGTCTAATCTGATCTGATCTTCAATCTCGCAGTGACGCGGCCGCCACGGACCATCCGGCAAGTCTCAAGTCTGGCAGCTTGTCACTTTTCCCCCCCTTACCTGACCTACCTCCATAGCAGACTTCCTTTTTCTTCTTTGCCAAGCGAACAACCTTACCTACCCGCTTAGCAAAAATGGTTCTAGAATATTAATGGGAGGATCTTGCATACCTACCTCGCCTCATTAATAATACATGTATAACAGTACGTACATGCTGGTACTGCACACCTCTCTCCATATCTAACTTATCTCCATATGCATCATCTTACATATGTGTGCCCCCAATGACACCCAATCTCGAAACCATCTGAGAATGACGTCAATCGTGCCTGGGCTCGACAGTTCCCCTTGTACCGCGTACCGTAAACATCTTGCCTCCATGTATCTACTGGCCCACCGGTACCTGGTGTAAGTAAGTAAGATCCACTGCTATCAATCCAGTCATTCCAGTCAGACAGGAAGAATTTGATCGATCGGCTATTGTATTGAATTACCTATACTAGATAATCTATATGGATGATGAAACGCATCGCTTACTCAAGTCAGTAACCTCGACATCAGACCCTGCCAAGTCCCCAAAGTCCACAAAAAGCAACAGCGATACCTTGTACATACATACATGAGCGTTAATCCATACATATATACCTAGAATAATACAGGGAATAAAATATGACTATCATCGCGTGCTAGCTAACTGCATGCTTCACTAAACCTAGGATAATCTAGAGTACCAGATATCTAACAGTCATGGTAGAAACAGAGGGAAAAAAATTACCATAGGGGGATCTCTCTAGCTTTTTTTTTTTTTTTTTTTTTTTTTCCCACCCCTGTAGACTACTGTATCTAACCCCCACACAACTCCTTACCCCGTAAACCCCCTCTTCCTTTACTTAACCAACTTCGTACACGCATACATAATATGGGGTGATCGGGTCATCGATTGCTCGCTTTCTTCTGCTTGATTGCTTGCTTGGTGGCAAGGGCATGGGGTTCTGGGGTTCTGTGTATGTATGTATATGTATGCACCTACATATCTTAGTAGATAGAAAAACCATAGGTATTTCTTCGCACGCCGAACAAAGAGACAGAGACCGGTGAGGAGACGAGCCGAAGCAAGAGACAGCCGAGGCTTTCACTTCCAAGGCTCCTAACCTATTTTCACAATTCCCGAGCCCAGCCGTCAACGAACGATCGATCTGCTATACATACTTACAGTAGGTAGGTAAACTATGTAGATAGCTTTTGAAATGCCGGTAGGTAAGATGGATGACCACCCAGCCTGCCCGGCAGTATGTATGTAAAATATCCACACGAGTCATCTTATTGAACGGGGACCCAAAGCGTCCTTACTCATTTCTCCAGACTCCAATCTCGTGATTATAACCCCCATACAACCGTACCTAACTACATACAGACAGACATACATATCTTCTACATCTCAACTTAATAAATGACATGTAGTGACCAGTCAGTGTCTTAGACCTATTCCTAGTGCATACATCTAGAAACCAACAAACTTTATCAAACGAGGATGGGCCAAAAGTATCCAACCCAGACAGAATCTAGACTATACCTGTATCGACACCGACACCGAACATGCTTCGCTACTTGTGTACTTATGTAATAATAGACCGGGCAATGTTGTTTAGAAACAATCAAACTACCTACCTATTAGCTCAAATCCCTACCCATACTAATATGTACTATGTATTTACAGGTTTTGATTCCGAAGCCGAAAAGAGTCCGGTTCCGATTCCGACTTCAGATCACTGACTAAACAGGTATCAAGTTTCAATCATTCAATCAATTAATCAATCCATCGACTGGTATGTTACGGCGTATTTAGTCTGACCCGCAAGGCAGAAGGAGCGAAAATGACAAGGCCCAGTAGCCAGGTCGGTAGATTGTAGGTATGCAAGGGATTCCGAGTAGCTAGGTTAGCTAGTCTAGGTACGGACGTAGATAGGTTGGTGTAAGGACGACAGGAGGCGACAACCTAGACTCGTCGTGATGCGGCATCGCTAAAACGTAGGCAGGTTAGTTAGATGAACGTACGTTGTCTCTCCCATCGACGGGTCATGGAGCATTTGAGAGTATCAAATCAGTCTAAGGGATGGACAGATAGACATACCTACATAAAACAACAACTGGATGACATAACTCGTTTACAAAAACGCAGAGCAGATGTATTCCACTCTATATATAGTAAATACGAAGGCATGAGTGAGCGAGTAGGTGGTTCGTAAGTCGTGAGTTATAAATCGTAGACTCCATCTCGCTCCTGCCCGAGCCTCCTACCCGACATAGAGGGACCCTGAAGCCTTGATGGACAACTAGAATCACAATATCTGTCATGGGCTATTCTGTACATAGTACCAGTACTAGGCAACCGGTGACTTTTCAGGGTCCCTGGTTCCTGGTTTCAGGCAATTATTTTCTGTCCCAAGTAACACTGCAAAGGGAGATAGATGCCAGCTTGGTCTATGATGCGGCCCGTTGTCTAGAGATAGCAGTTCACGGAGCACCCGTCGACAGCGAGGCAATAGATGACAACAATGTAAATAATGTATGCTTTTCCTACCATACATACATCCTCCGAGTTACACCAAACCAACCCAGACACTCAGCTCAAGCCATGGAGGCCGCGGACTATCAATCACTTTCAACTGATACCCAGACTACCCACATTACGACTTATCTACCTACCGGAATACCGAAGTCAGTCAGCCAGTAAGTAAGTAAGTAAGTAGTGATAGAAGTGCCTGGGTTGGTACCTTTGCCTAGAAGCACTGTATCACGAGATCTTCTACGTAAGTGCACATACCTAGCAAACGAACAGTGTACTGTATACACACAGAGAGGGAGGGCGCAGTAGATGGGATTAAGGAACAAAGAACGTTTCGTGGTATAATAATGATATAATAAAATCTAATGCATCTAAACAGAGGATAACCAAATGACCTGCCGCTAGACTAGGTGTATACCAAAGGAGAATAAATGCTAAAAGAGCATACCGAGACTATGTAAAAAGGGAAAAGAGGCTGAGTGGTGCATCGTCGAACTTGTTGGGAAGTCCACGCCTAGTGAGTAGGTAATAGAAATTGCCACTCGCCCGGGTCGAGTCACACCGCCCGTCTTCCAGCCCAACCTCCCTCCGAAAAGCAGCTGACCGACAGACCGACCACGGCGTGCAAAAGACCAGATAGGTAGGTAATCAGGCTAGATCAATTAATCTCATCCGATGGCCTCTTGACCCCGGTACTGCCGCAGCCACCTCTGAACTGTCCCAAGAGATTTCCCAAATCCGGTACGTCAAGGTTCTTCCAGCCAAGACCGGCCTGCTCTCGCTCGCCAATGCTGATGACGGCGCCCACGAGCCCCTTAGTGATCTCGTCATCGACGACGCTGTCGCGCTTGTACGCCGGGTGCGTGCCCACGTAGTGCCGGATCCATTTCGCCGCGGTCCAGAGCTCCCCACTCGCGCGCTTGCGGATGAGGTCCAGGTACGTGGACAGCTCACAGCGGGTGTTGACGTCGACGTTGACCGAGTCGAGATAGCTCTCTACGATGGGGATTAGACCCGGGAAATCGTGCTCTTCCGATTGCGACCCGTTGATCACCTCATCGACCGTCATGAGCGCGTATTCATCCTCGACGGGACTGACGGGCGAGGCCGGGCGGCTTGCCGCGGGCGAGTTCGCGTTCGAGCCTACGGCGCTCCGCGGCGTGCGGTTGGGGAATGGGTTCTTGCGGAAGTAGAACCTTTTCTCCAGCACGGCGTCGCGCGCGTGTGCCGTCTCCACGTTGTCGTCCACTTTCACGATGGGGATGTAGAAGTTCAGGTCGAAGCTCAGGATGGCGCGCGTGATCAGCACCATGAACACCGCGAAGGCCGCGTTCTCGAAGTCAGTTATCTGGATCTCCATCGGCCGGAACTCGACGCGCCAGCCGATATCCGAGCCCGCCGGCGGCGGCTTGAACCGCATGTGCTGCCAGTTGGTGCTCTGCAAGTTCTCGAAGTGGTCTGTCTTTGTCAGGTCCAACTCCTTGAGGTCTTCGTTGAAGATGACGATGGGGTCACGGATGAACAGATGCGCGAAATGCGTTGCTAGGAGATCGTCCATGCCGCCCTCCAGGAGCTGCGCCTTGATAGACTTGTCAATAACGAGATTGGGGTCGAAATACTCCGGCCGGAGACGCGCGTCAGTGCTGATATATGTCGAGTTCGACGCATAGCGAGACTTGGGAATCCGCCATCTGCTAGTCTTAAGGGGCTGATCAACGTCAGTCAGTGACTATTTGAACTGGTCTGCATAACGGCTCACCTTTTCTCCTAGCTCTTCAGCTGTCCTGTCATCGACAGCCCGGCTAATTTGGTTCCATCGGACGTCTGTATCAGCTAAGAAACCCTTGTATACGGGCGTGGCTGCCGTCAATGCTAACATAATAGGACCGAGCGGGCTGAGTTGATCGTACATCTTCCTTCCTTCCGTGATGTTCTTTGCCTGGAATGTGATTTGCAGACAACAGCTTCCCATGCCGAATGCCATGGCATCCATATGAATGAAATTATCTGGGGCAGCGCCATTTCTTACGTCGTCATCTTCCGGCCAGTTATGAAGGTCATAATTAACTGTAGGATCTTTCCAGGGGTTCGGTGTCTTCTCGTCATGAAAGACTGGAACGTTCACTTGCACCTTTCTTCCCCGACGCCACCGAATGTTGGCTGCTAGGGTAGGAAAGCGGATGTGAGGGTTAGCGATCTCATCTGGCACAAACTGTGAACGCAGTTTGGGTCCAGAAGGAGGGTAGTACGGGTCGGTGAAGGCCCCTGGTACACCAAGACGTGGGAATGTGGTAAGTGTGATGGGGTATTCTTCACTCTTCATGTGATCTTTGGCGATTCTCCTCCTGAGCGAGGTCAGTTCCTGTCCCTTCACGGCACTCAGATCCCTGAAGAACATGAAATAAATGCATACCTCGTCTTCATATCAGACTCCACGTCTAATAATTCCTTAAATCCGATCCCCCATGGTTTACCGGGTGTAGCCTCGAGCATGAACCTGCCAAACTCAGGGTGAAAGACCGGCAAGGGGTTCGAATTTTGCGTCTTTACATCTTGCAGATCGGGAACACCTCCACCTTTTGCAGACAACTCCTCGTCCGCAGCTAGGGCCTTGAGGATGTCGGCCTGGCGAAGAGACAAAAGCACCTTGGGGCTATCTTCAGAATACTGAACTACGAGGTATTCCACCTGCAGCAAAGCGGGTCAGCTTGTGCGTGGTCTTGCCGAAAAGAGCAGAATGCTAATCACCTCATCACCCCAGAGCATAGCATCGCGCTCCTTGTGCTTCGCTTTATTCCATATCTCTAGCAATTGCTACCCTCCAAGTCAGTCTCTCGGGAACTGGCAAAGGCCGGACAGGGCGGTCCGGTCCGCGGTGGTGGGCATAATAAATGGCACGCTACCTTGATACCCCATTCTCTGACCTGCTGTGCATGCTTCTGGGCATCCGGCCAATCAAGGGCGGTACCTAATGCTCTGTGAGACGCGTTAGCAGGAAAAGACGAGGCAAATTAATGCACGGCTTGTTCGGGGGTTGGGTGAGCGTACAAGAGTCCCATCTTGTGGTCCTGCCTTCCTCTACGCTTGTGTCTGTGCCGGTGCCACTTGGGTAACGAATCGACTACCTATCTAGATAGGCACCAGGTACGTCGTGCGAATTTTACCCGAATATCCCGAATGACGTTCTATGGGTACGGCCTTTGACGGGCGCAAAGACAGGTAAGTTTGCCACTATAATCGAGAAACGTGGATTTCCCGAATAGGAAAATCGGGTGAGAGATAGACGGTTGATTGTTGGCCGAGATGTAACGACTAATGAATCGCGGCGTGCTCCTTATCAGCCAATCAAAGCGACGATAATGCTTAATCGACGACGTCTCTATGGGTATTTCTTCGTCGCGAACATGTAAATTGGCTCCCGTTCAACCAGGATAGATAGTAGAATGAAAAAGAGGGAAGGAAAGACCACCGGTGTATGCTGTAATGCTGTAGTTGCGATCTTACAACTTATAACCCCGCCAAGTTGAGTTTGTCGTTAGCGCTTCTTCTTTCACGAGAGACGGGCCGCCAGAAGAAGGCTGTTTGCTCGTGAAAAAGCCCCCCGACGAGTCCCTGACGCACGAGATCGCAGCCCCCCACTACAGATTCAGGGTCGCGTGGGCATCACGGCGAATAGAAATTGAAGCTTTTTGACAGGGCGCTGTGAGCCGTTTGGGTTACGCAGATGGTATGAAAGCACGCAATCACTTTCCGGTGTGAACCTCTTTCCCTTTTTTTTACCTCTCGGTCTGCAAAAAGAAGGTAAAGGGAAATCAGAGTCTCGTTCTAGTATTTATTTCACCCAGGAGGTGGAGCGACCAAGAGAGTTTATAAGCCAGATAACGAGGTCTAGGTCGAGCCGGATAAGCTTAGTATTATTAATAACAAATTATTTATATCTAGTAAAGTAGTACCTGCTTGCATGTATTTTACCTACGTACCTACCTACTGGGTATGTAGGTTAGGTAGGCAGTTGGTTGCGCTTCCTACGCCGGGTTGAAGTTTTCATCGCATAGTTCCTCCCGCGATGAACGTGGGGCGCTAGGAAAGAACTCGAGGGCTAATGCCGGCCACACCCACAGATGCTTAGAAATCCGCCGACTCCAACTCTCCTGCCTTACGAAAAGGCAATCGGGAGCGGCTCGTTTCGGCAATTCACGTGTCTGTGGCGGTGCACGCTTGAGGCGCCACATCTGGACCATCCACATCATGAAATATCCATATTCCACAGGGGTAGATCCCTAAGATATATTTAGTTCACCAGCTTGTGCCATCATGACAACAGAAAGCCAAGGACTCAACTATTTTTAGGGTGAGGCGTCTATATCGGAGATAATCCTGCTGCGATAGGAATGTAGGAAGAGGAACAAAAAGGAAGCTCTTGCGAGGACGTTCTCTATGAAGGCTCGCATGACGAGGTGATAACCAAGAGGAATCTATAGTCTAATCCAACGCAACAACTAGATGCGGCGGAAGGCTCTTAGAAACTTGCCGGTCATGAACTCATACAACTTGCCCGTTTTTCTCGTCAATGCCCATGGAAGAATCATTCCCAGGAGCAGATGAGTTCTCATCTGTAACATTCTGCGCCATGATCACTTCGAATTTCTGTAATTGACACGGTGGTAAGCAAGGCGCAGTCAAAATTTCGTAATGCGGTCTACTCACAGGTCCCTCGAATGTTTTTCCGTACACCAGCCAGTAGGTGCCTATCAGGATCAAGAAAATACCTATGACAGCAGTGACATAGTCTGTATCCTTGTTAGTGTTGAAGCGTTTCAGGAGGGTCCCGGAAAAAAGGTGTTTACTCACTCATATTATTACTAGAAACTGGGAGGGCAGCTGGGAACGTGAAGAACTGGAAGCACCCAGGTTAGCTTACCCAGTAGACGGATACTGGCGCAGAGATCAGGAAGTGGGAGTCCTACCACAGACGTGATAATAACGAACAGTGCCGCGACGATGTTGAGGAACCAGCCGGCTTTTCCAAGTGCGAAGTACGTGTGTTCCGACTGCCACTCTTTGAGGACGCCTCGGCCGCGGATAAGCAATATGACGACGGGAAAGACGTAGGAAACATTGAGGAATATCGTGCAGCTAGACACATACGCGCCAAATGCGACGGGAGGTCCCAAGTACAGTAGCCCGAAGAGAGCGTTGAAAACGTACGTGAACATCAATGTCCGAACAGGAACATCAAGACCAGGGTTGATGTGGGCAAAGCTAATTAGGAAATTATTTAGTAAAGCCAAGTTTTTCGATGCTCCAATAACCGCATATTCTCTTACTAATTATGATAGACAACGCCTTTGTCACGGGCCATGGCATATAGTAATCTACTCGTGCTCGTCACACACCCGTTAGTGCCATTGACGAAGCACACGGCGAGAACAAGGGTCAAGATTGTCCCCGCTGCGCGGCTACCCGTGGACTGGAAGATGAGCTCGGCGATGGGCATATTCGTCGCTGTACCCAGTACCCTCTCCGGGTCCGTGATACAGAACAGGATAACCAGGATGAAGAAGAGCCCGCTAGATTGATTGACAATTTCGATTAGCAAGCAAACCAAAACGGATCTTAAGGTCCGCCATATTTGGCACGTAAAAGGGACTTACGTTACTCCGCCCACCCCAACTGCATACAAAATTGCGCGGGGGGCATCGATGGCCGGGCTCGGCATCTCTTCCGTCATATGCAACGCCGCGTCGAATCCAATGAGCGACAAAGCGGACTGCAACAGTCCCAAGATCCATGCCAAGCCATCCGACCAGCCCGTCTTATTCTGGAACTCGGCAAATACAAAATGCGCGTCGTTCTTGTCTGAAGTGGCCAGGATGACAATGCTGATAACGACAACGCCGAGCAGGGACCAGTATAACGCTACATCGTTCCAGCGGCCCAGGATCCTGTTACCCCATATATTCGCACACGTCGTGAAGGTGAGGACGGCTAGAAATATCAAGTACGTTGCCCACGGCTTGATTTGATACGTTCCATTCGACGCGAGGACGGCAGCGGCTTGGATGAATTGCGCTGGCAATATGGCGTCAGCGACCGCGGAAATGAATCTTTCGAAGTCAGTGCTGTGGTGCCTGCTCACCGCAAAAAAAACCCTCCGTCGTCACCAGTGTGAGCCAACCCGCAATGTTGGTCCAACCGACCCAAAAACTCTGCGCAGCATCTGTTAGTCGTCCTGCATGCACGCTTCGG
>Ga0247782_1000160_pt1 | contig 85460 bp, 56 predicted proteins | sample UWRJL019104C5_FD_179928 | JGI IMG/M metagenome (GOLD analysis project Ga0247782, IMG submission 179928) | Plant litter microbial communities from Arlington Agricultural Research Station in Wisconsin, United States - UWRJ-L019-104C-5 | ecosystem: Environmental > Terrestrial > Plant litter >... | reverse complement strand
CACTCGCTGCTTCGGTTCAGTCAGCATCTCCAATTTCCCGATCTCGCATCCTGGCCTAAGGTACAGATAGTACCACCAGAGAGGGCACGATGCAACTACTTGCCTTACCATGGGACACTTCACCTATAGAACCCTGAAGCTTTTTACCAAATCGTTCGCCTTTCCTCCCTCGAAACTGTGTACAAGGCCCGGGTTTCGGGCCACCGCAGCACGTATCAACCCTATCTTCTCCAGTCCCACCTTCGCCCGCACAATGGCCACTACTACATCATCACCAACCCCACCATTGGCGGTCCTCAAGAAACCTATTAAGCTAGCCTGCGTGCAGCTCGCGAGCGGATCAGACAAGGCCGCCAACCTCTCCCACGCGCGCGAGAAGGTCCTCGAGGCCGCGCGGGGCGGCGCGAACCTCGTGGTGCTGCCCGAGTGCTTCAACTCGCCCTACGGATGCGATTACTTCCCCTCGTACGCCGAGACGCTCCTCCCCTCGCCGCCGTCGCGCGAACAGTCGCCCTCGTACCACGCCCTGTCGGCCATGGCGGCCGAGGCGAAGGTGTTTCTAGTGGGCGGCTCGATCCCGGAAGCCGAGGGCACGAGCGAGACGGAAGAAGGAAAGCAGGGGACGAAGAGATACTACAACACATCATTGATCTTCGGCCCCGACGGTGCGCTGCTGGCCAGCCATCGCAAGGTCCACCTCTTCGACATCGATATCCCCGGGAAAATCACCTTCCGAGAGAGCGACGTGTTGACGGCCGGCAATAAACTTACGCTGGTGGATCTGCCCGGTTACGGCCGTATCGCCGTGGCCATATGCTACGACGTCCGATTCCCGGAACTCGCCATGATCGCCGCTCGCCGGGGTGCCTTCGCCCTCATCTACCCGGGGGCTTTCAACATGACTACGGGCCCCTTACACTGGCGCTTGCAAGGACAGGCCCGAGCCATGGATAACCAGTGCTATGTTGCTCTGTGTAGTCCCGCGCGCGACTTGGCAGCCACGTACCACGCGTGGGGCCACAGCTTGATCGTCGATCCCATGGCGCAGGTCGTGGTCGAGGCTGAGGATAGTGAGACGATTGTTAGTTGGGAGTTGGATAGCGCGAAGATTGAGGAGACGAGGAGGAATATACCGATTTATTCGCAGAGGAGGTTTGATGTCTATCCGGATGTCAATGAGGGGAGGATTAGGTTTGAGGATGATGAGAATGTGCCGAAATGAACTGACGGGTAAATAATTATTAATGAATGGAAATATCACGAGATCTACGAAGGTAAGGTTGTGAATCTGGCTCTAGTCTGTCATAAAAGAATACTTACATGTTCGTAAGTGGTGTTTTAGGAAATCAGAAACATAAGTATCTAGTTTAAAGGGGCTGTGATCTGTCTGGAGACAGCACAGCTCAGGTGCAGGTAGAAGGCAGTCTATATGGTCCTACTTAGTTAGCTAGGCAGGACTTTTCTCTCACCTCTTTGGTAAGGTATCTCGAGTGGCATGCCCTGCGCCTCCTTTATATCCTTTTGCCTCCTTTGAAGTATATCCGAAACCGATGCTCTCTACTTGCGTACGCAGTCATAACTACTCAATTCTCAACCGCATCATTGTAACTCTTTGTTTTAGTAGTCACAGTAACGCGTATTAAGAAAGTATGGTAATTCCTTTCCTTTTTTTCCTCTTTTTACTTTTGGCGTCTTTCTAAACGACTGCTCTACAGCCATCACACACTCAGTGCCCCTGTCCTTAAGAGTCCTATCTGTAGGGCACAGCAAGACAGATAAGCCTGCGCATTCCAGTCACGGTCAAGGCACCATATCATGGCCCTTGGTATACAGTCCTCTGCCTTTGTTGTATTCGATGTTTTCGTGGGAACGACACTGTAGGTCAGGGTGGTTTTTCTTGCTTATTGACTCAAGCCCCGGCCAACAGGAATTCTTTAGAAGTCATGAGGACATCGAAACTCTTGGGTGTTGCGGTGGGATGCTTTGTGTGTTGCTCGTTTTATATACTTATCTCGGGAACAAACGCTTTTCTCTATACAGTTTAGAGCTTAACAGGATAAGCTTCACATTCCAATCCTCGAGGCACACCTTACCATGTTATTTAGAATACGCGCCCTTTGTCTTTGTTATATTCGATGTTTTCGTGCTTGAGAATAAACCGCCCAGCAGGGAATGACTCAAACCCTACCGAGGGAAAATTCTTCAGACCTTTTCAAAGTCAAAGTCTTGAAGACATCGAGACTCGTAGTCGAATGCTCTGTGTATTGTTGATTTAACCCGGTGTTCGTCTCGTCGAGTGTTGTATCTGGTACCGGGAACCTTTGATACTGAGCTAACATACATACGTCTTCTCTCTTTCCCCTTCATTTTCTTCGTCTTATCTTCTAACTTCTTGTTGGTAATTATCTCATGAGCGAGAAACCAAACACGCACAGCATCTAACCGCCGGCGCCAACACTAAGTGTTAGTTCACGATGAAAGATATTTTGTGTTGTTCACTTTCGATTTTATTTCATGACCGTAACCGTAGTAGACTCCGCTGAACTCCTAACTACTATGCTGGTTTGTAGATTGGTGAAAATGAAGAAGTATAAGAGGAGTAGATTCTTCCCTCTCAGACTCGGGATAGGGATCAGGACCAAAATCATCAAGACGATACGAGTTATCATCAAAACACCACTGCCTTGCTATCTTCGCCTGCATAGCGTTGGACCTCTTCATTGGCCTGAGAGAGTGTACTCGTTATCCTAGTCCTTATATATCCTATCAGACCAGCAGTTACACGACTTCGCTACCCTCGCTTCTCAAGTGCGCAAATAAGAAGACAGATAGACCATCTACATGTAAGTATAAGGCCAGAAGCAAAGACCATTTCCCTCCTAACAGGCTCTATCTCTCGTTGTCAATACATCCCATCTATCTACCTACCTACTCTCGCTTACCTACTGATACCGCTGAAAACCCCTAGCCTGATCTATCTAAGTAGCCAACGCAAACATGGATGGACTCACTTTCCCTGGGCGTGTGTATCCCAAATGCGATTGGCCGGATTGTAACGGGGGGAAGGTCATGGTGCGATGTGGGCGTTGTTCTGCATCGGGCGAGATAGAGGTATTCTGCCCTAACACAAGGAGATCATGCCCTTATTGCCATGGGAATGCGAGTTATTGGAAAGAATGCAATAGCTGCAGGGGGAGGGGGGAGAAGGAGATGGACTGTAGCAGGTGTAGAGGCGAGGAGATCATAAGGGACAGGAACTGATATTTGGCTTGACTCAGGTTATTAGGCGCTGCTGGATGAAACTGACGCGGGTGGCCCACGGATTGATTTGGCTTCGTTTCCTGGCCTATGTAATGGCTTTACACTCTTGTCTCTAATGGTTACAGATTTATTTTCTTTTACGGCATCGGACTCGTGTTGGTATTGGTTTTTCTGGCAATGGTTGGGTTACAGAGGCGTGCCGGAATGGCAACGGGGAGTTTTCTATATTAGATCGGCTGGTTTGGGAGGCGTTGGCCTTCCGTCAGTTTTGGGCTCGAGGAGAACCGTCCGCTCTTTTCCTTTCTTGGGTTCTTTCCTTCTTTCCTTTTCCCTACTTATACTCTCTCCTTTTACTTTGATAGATGCCTACTTATTAAGTAGATAAAACTCTGTTTTCCCAATTCAACTAGAGCTTTTCGCTTCTCTGCTCTCGTCTCACGAAGTTCCTTGGTCTAACTAACCCTGCCTTTTGTCGTCGTCCCGAGCGAGATTTGCGACTGGCTAGGGAACAGTAGGAGACTCTAATCTCTATATGACCCTTAATGCGGTCAATAAGTTCTGTATGTGTGTGAATTCTCCCGCATCTGCAGATGACTGGGAGCCAGCATGTTATCTGAGTGGATGTGCTGTCTTCGACGCCCTGAGAAGACTTATAACCTAAACATCGAGGTGCTACCATCAATACGTCTGCCTATACCTTGCCGTCCGCTGATGATATACGATGCTGGCTAGTGCATAGTGATCGAGCAACAAAGGCCCGTTAGGAGCGCCAGTTCATACCCAGGGCCTATAAGCCATGCTGAATTCTAAAGAGTATGCATTCATCACATAGTATTACGGCCGAGGCGCCAGGCGTGTCTGAATCTCCGAATTCTCATAGCTTTCTATTAAAAGTCTTACGAGTATCAACTTTTACCGTGGGGAAGAGGAAGCAGGTAACTCCCATAATAACGGCTGCTGTTGCTGCTGCTGCTGCTGCTGCTGTCCTATATGATCGGAGACAAGACTCTTGCCCTCAACTTCATGAACCCTGGCCTCGTGATCGAGCTCGTACCTTGATGCCTCTACCGACGCGTCAAGCTCAGGCTTATTCCATTCTTTTCCCGAGGGTGTCAGCGCTATACCAGTAGCCCCCGTCCCGCGGCTCGATCGCCTTTTCCGAGTCCAGAATACTGCAGCGAAGATGCCAGCAACAATCACCACGACGCCAACTACTATACCCGCGATAGCTCCGACGCTCAAACGTTTCTTTGGTGAGGGACGCCGGTTCGGGCTGGGCTGGTTATCCGGTGATGCATTCGGGTCGTATGTATCTCTGGCCACCGTCTGGCTGAATATCGAAGCCAAATCATCTGAATCCCACCCCGATGACGGTTTCTTGATAACTGCCCCGCCCAAGGAACTATATGAGCGAATCAGTTTCGGCCACTCTTTCAACTCACGGAATAGGACGACAGATTACTTACTTTCCCCCAATCACAGCCGTCACTACACTCGGCACCGAGTATGACAGACTGGGGTCGAATTGCGCACGCCAGGTATATGTCGACGTATCCAAGACCTTGATCGGCGGGTAGGTTGCATTGCATCCTCTCGACGAAAGAGAGACAGTATCGCCGCCCAACCCAAACGTCACGCTACCACCAGTAACAATCAGGGACGTCTCATTAAAGACATCGCACTTGTGTCTATTCCTGCCCGGTTCGTCCGGGCCCAGCAAATCCGGATTATTCGAATCCTGGACCTTGATCCATCGGAAGGACGGCACGCTGAGCACATAGACGTCATTGAAAGCGCGGCCCCGTAACTGGTCCCAGCCGCCGTGGATCGTGATCTGGAAGCTGGAATCGTCGGGGGCGGAGGAGACGCCGGCGCAGAACTCGGTGCGCAGTTCGGGGAGGTCGCCCACGGCCGTCTGCCGGTACCACGTGCTGGAGAAGATGTCGTAGATGAAGATGTCGCTGAAGGGCCGGCGGTCCCAGTCCCAGGATTGGAACTCCACGCCCCTGTACGCGGTCTGATAGCCCCCGAACGCGATGAGGACGCCTGCTTTGCCCTTGCGGACGAATACCATTGCGCCCTTGAGGATGTCGGGGCCTTGTACTACGGAGAGACATCCCTGGATTAGCAGCAGTATTGGGGGCCCGGGTTTTTTTTTTTTTTTTTTTTTTTTTTTGCAAATGTATGAGGGTTACTTACTGCCCGTAACAGCGGTATCGAAACTCCACTGCGGCGTATCCGAATTAAAAGACTGGAAGCGAATGGTGCCATTATGCGTACCATTATACGCCAGCTTCCAACCGCCGGTATAGAAGGACCTTCCAGTGCTGGGGTCGCTCGCATGGACACCCTCGCTATTATTCCCGAAGGATATCTTCCCGCCCTCCACTTGCACCAGCTTCCACTTCTCATTACTCGAGTTGAACGCCCAGAGCGCATTGTTGATCCCGTCGGCCTCGGGGCCGACAAGCCCGGCGTACGGGTACAGAGTCGTGTGGTCGTAGAAAAAGGTTCCCGCCGCACCGCCAGATTCGGGGCTTAGGCCGCCGGTTAAGCTGTCGCTGGGTAGTTTTTTAGAACCGAGAAGGGACATGTCGATGGGTCCGGACACGTCGACGATGTCGTTGAGGTATAGCCAGTACAGCGAGGAGGTGTTGTGTGCTGGTAGGCCATCGTCGTCGAATGTGTAGTTGCCGCTTGAGAAGAAGAGGCGGTTTCCGACGATCGCGGCTATTTTTCATAATTATGTATCTGATCAGCGTGATATGTTCTGTTGGTAAAGATGGGGATCTCACATATGTATGTATGTGGGTTTATATCTATGTATGCAATGTAACGAACGTACTTCTTTGGTCTAAGATACTGCACATAGAACGCGCGCAGACATGCTGCGCGATCGTTGAGAGCAGTCCGTATACTGCTAGGCGCATCATTGTGAATCTTTCTTTTTACAACATATTCACAGCAGCTCTGTAATAAGGAATGAAAGAAAATACAATACAATCGAGTAGGTTTTGATCTTTGTCACGCTATCTATCTTAAAAGGGCTGACGACGGAGGGATAATTCTAACCAGATTCTATTTTAATTCCACAACGTTCTTGGCAGCTTTTCTTGCGATCAATGTCTTACCACTCAGCCCCCCATTCCTGGGTATAAAACCAGAGCCGTCGAGGAAATATAGATCATCTTACACTAGACTCTTTGTTGACCCTAGGCGGCGAGAGGTAGGGATCGGGTTTTTAAGTTATTCGGTTGTTCAGGGTACCGAAACAGCCCCCAAATGAGGATTGGAAAGCTGACCGCCACGTCGTTTCATATGATATCATGAATGAATTGTTGTGCAACATACCTGCGACCGGAGGCAAGGCCCAAGGTTGAGTCTTGAATTGGCATACATAATCGAGTATGCAATGAATAATTATTGTGGTCGGGAACACATTGCGGTATAAATGATTGACCGCGGAAAAGATGAGTGATGAGGGAGGAAACGCGAGCATCTCAATTCATAGTATGCTCAAATCCGCTCACATCCTCTCATTTCCCGACAATCACATCTTATCTCATCCGCATCACTCATCCATCCACTCCCTTCATCCCCGGTCCATCCCACAAATCCTGAATCCATCCATCTTCACCTTCACACTACCTACTTCAACAAAGCCTCCTCACCCTCCACAGGCACAAGTTCCTCAAAGCGTCTAAGATCCATCGGCTTCTCCAGCAACGGGATTACAAAGGGATCAAAGGTCTTCCAGTACGGATTCTCGAGATGGTACTTCTGGCTCCCCTCATTCTCGTACCGTTCCACGATGGTGAAGTCCTGCGGGTCGTGCACGCTCTGCATCACGAACCACGATAACGTCTCCTTGTCCTTGGAGTAGATGGCCGATGCCTCGTTGAGCTTCGCATGTAGCTTTGCAATGTTCTCATGTCCTGGCTTGGCACGAAGGTGTACTACTATTGTGTATACCATTTTCCTGGTCCGCTCGTTAGCGCGCGGGCTCGGATTGGGTTGATGATGGGTTGAGGAGGTGGTTTGTCTGTTTAATACGCTGAGAATCGAGAGAGATATCGTGGGATTTTATGATATTGAAGTAAGAGGTAGGTAGACAAGAAGAGTGAGTGGTTAAAGTGTGAGGTCAATCGAGAAAGTGTGTACCAGACGAGCCCTCCCCCACCCCTTACGTTAGTGGACTGGTCTAGTCTCGAGCTAAGTATTGTCTACAAGATTACGTAAGTATTTCTATGCTGCTTATTCTTCCTTGGATCCGGAGTATCGACCTATCTGTTTGCTCTGAAGCAAGACTTTGAAAACTGTGGCCAGTGGGTGATGTTTGTGGACGACTCCATGGTCACACATGTGCATCTGTACGCGCCGGCGTCGCCCGGCACTACATAGTTTTATCATCTTGGAGGCCTATGAGTGGAAAGTCCAACGGGAATGGCTAGCATGAGTCTCGGTCGAATATTTTCTGATAAGGAGTTGTTGAGCAACTGGCCCAAGCCTCATTGATATACATTCGTCCTTACTTTTGACATGTCACGAAAGCGACCGCATATATACCTCACAAGCCAAAGATATACAAGGGCTTGCCGCCAAAGCATGTAGGGGGATGATATGAGGGCTTATTGAACGTGATCCTACGCCTGATGTTAGTTTGTGCGTCGTGAGGGGCATGTTCGAGAAACCCGGGCAGTGAGCTGGCACCATTCTGGCCAGAGGCGTAATGGCAGAGTAGACGTTCGGGTGGTTTGCCGGATCAAACTTGAATCGTTGCTGTCAGGGCCTGCTAGGTATGAGTGGCACGGCCAAACATCATACCACTTATGATAGCTATATATGAGCTAGACAGCTTTTTGACTTTTCCCGTTTCAAGCACTCCAACTCGGAGAATATTTGCCAGCTTGGATGATGCTAAAATAACTGTTCGCGACCGAGTTATCTATGCGAATACAGATTATCAAGAAATTAGTAAGTATGTCAATATACTAGTCCCATGGGTGTAAAATGAATGGAAAACGGAATTGAGGGCAAGCGTGTACAGGAAGTGCTATTAAAATAAAGCACGCTTGATATCTTGACCCTTGCTGCCGAGGTTTTAGCACAAGTATTAGTACCGCATGGACTAGCTTAGTTCGTCTAACCTCATGGAGTTGCCATCTAACGTTAGTAGCGACAACAGTAAAGGAAGGTGCATATCTGTCCGTCGTCGTCGCATCAAAAATTTTCCGAAATCTGCTTTACCTAATTGGTTGGGAAACGACGGTAAAATAATTCAAGGTGCTCCTCGATTTGGGGACGGAACAAGTTTATTTTTCTGGTGGGTATGCTGTGTGCCGTAACGGGATCAAGCTTTTGGCTCGGCGCCTCTGCGTGACATCAGACCTTGAAGCTATCTAAAAAGCCTCTTGAAAAAAATACCCGATTTGGCTATCGAGTGAGCCCTGCTAGGAGCAGCATGGGTTAAGGACGGACAAGACTAGACCCTCTCCAATGCCGGCCATGCATATTCGTGCTTCTTCGAGATGGGCTTCATCCAGTGTAGGGTGACAAGGGAGACAGACAACAGGGTTGCACATGTGAATATATAACCCCAAAATCCCGATTCACCGTCACGCAGATCGGATCGTCTGTCTCCTCACCTTTAGCATCACCCACAAGATAAGACCAGCCCTTCGCGACCCCGTCGCACATCAATAATCATCAACAATCATGAAGTCATTCATCTTGACGGCCCTCGCCACGCTTGCGGCAGCTCAGCTCCAGGACCCCAGCTTCAAGGGCCCAGGACACATCTACGTTGTCCAGGGACAGATCTGGCCCTGGGGACCTGACGACCCGTCGGCCAGCACCCTCGGCTGTCTCAACAGCGCCGGCAAGCTGGTCGCCTCCGGTTGCGCCGTCTTCAACGCAAACGTCACCACCATCCGCTCCGCTAAGACTGGTGGCGACTGCGGTTGGACGATACGAAAGGGCGCCGGCGCCCAGCCCGGCGTCTTCAACTGCGCAAGCCCGACTTACTATGGACTGTACCGCCTTGTAAGTAGACTCATATTTACGTTCTCCATTTAATCATTGTGGTGATATATATAAGCCACCACTATCAAATGTTACCGAGATATACAAGTCAAGACCTGCTGACGTTATATCCTCATCTTCTAGATCGGCAACACAGGCAAGCCCGACTACATCTCCTACGGCGCTGGTTACTTGGGTTGGTCTACGGATGGTCTTGGAAAGGATAACGCCGTTGATGTCTACAACGGAGCTGGCTGGACTCCCATCCAGGTCGTGCTGCAGTTCAAGAAGCTCTAAGGTTCTCATAGGACAAAGGAATAAATAAAAAAAATTAAGATAAAAAGGCTTTCTCTGAAGATCGTGCATTAGGATTGTGCTACCAAGCCATGGTATTCAAAGTCCTGAGTGGTCAAGTGAACCACCCTGTTCAAAAAGACAAGTTTTCTGGGTTGTATTGACGTGGCACGAGATCAATATCATTCTCAAAAAAGGAAAGAGTACAACTAAAAGATCGTGCATTGCATGAAAGCGAGAGGAGTTTCCGACTCCAAACGTTCCTTAAAAGGAAGTCCTCTTATATAACCTACGTATACATACACACATATAGGTTGAGGAAGGTCCATGCGTTAGGTACGGAACCTGGAAATCCCAGACATTCCCACCACTCAAGAGTACTTTTCGGTATCCGGCTGGGATGAGCTCACACTTCTAGGTTACCTACTGCGTTGGGTAGGGCGCCATGGTCTCATGATTTGGGGAAAGTGGAACTCACCTTCCGTGAAAGCTAGTTAGGGGTCTAACTTCCAAAGTAACCTAAGGTTAGGTACCGTAGTCAGGCGCAGCAGACTCACCTTCCTCACGCCGAAGCTGACATAATAGGACTTTTCTTATAAGTTGGATGTGCAGGTATATTAGGTAATGTTGCGCCAGATGAGTAGGTAGGGTTGCTAATTGGACCTCCTCACATATGCATATGTAGGTCTATAAAGTGTGCATGAGTTATCACTAATATCTCGATAGACTAAAGGACTTGTGTGCTCATCAACCGGTATTTGTTACTCTCTTCTTATCATTATAGCCTACCTTGTCTTATTCCTTTGATATGAACCCATGTCATTCTTTATCTATCCTGATGATCTAGATTCAACGGTAAGCACACCAATTAAGCGCGGTTCACCGTTAACTAGCGTCCGTGGGCTTGTGCCGCAAAACTCACGATCTGTTGAGATGAGGGGTTATGTAACAGACTGACAAGAATGAGGAAAGCACGTCATGAGCATACATACATACTAAGTAATAGATGTTTACATTGGCATCTAGCATGTTGGAATGTCCAACCTTAGAGCATTACAACATACTATATATGTGAAGCTTGATGAGATGAGCAGGGGTTCAAGACACTTTAAATTCCGGTGATTAGGAAGAATCCTCCGCCTTCAGTTCTCTTTCTGCTTGGCGAATCCATCGCCGTCCTGTTAGTTACCTTAGACGCGTTAACTATTTTCGCTTTCCTTTGGCCCGTATAGAATAGTCGTCGCTCGATATAACATGTTGTGCTCCCCTCCTTTATATCAAGCATCGCTAGCATGTAGGCTAGGCCAGTATGGAATCACTTGCTGAAGGCAAACCTGCGGCGCGGAAGCGTCATGCCATTCTTTGCAGACACTAGGTACTAGGACAGGATGGGGAGGCAGGTAGGTAGTACCCCTGGCCACCTACATGGCTAGGAGTGCAGCATACCTACAGTAGTTCTCCTGTACGTATTTCCTCTGTTATCCAATACCGAGTCCTACATATATTACTTACACTTTCTATCACATCATGTGATTTGGACTAGGGCACTCATTTGCAAAAATGGTGATAGAAACACAATCTACTTACCTAGGTTAGAAGATTATTTCTGGCTTGGGAGTAAGGTATCTGTTTGGTTAGACGTAAGAACACCTGTAAGGATGGTAAAAGGTTCCTGGTCATACAGCAGTTTGAGATTGCGATTGCGTACGTCGTCCTTATTTAGCTTCTTCGTGCTTCTAGCTCCGGCCCAAATAAGCAGGGCGGTATACCGAGTCTTAGGAGCGTGGCAATGGAATTTGAGATTAGTCAGTTGAAAACATACCTACCGGTCCTCATGTAAGGGACCCTGGATAGTTGTCACATTGGTACCAGCCTCAGCTGACAACCAATTCACTTCGGTAGATCTATCCGAGACTGACGATTCTATGACCAATGGAATGTTGGAGGGGCTGTTGAAGGGTAGGGAGGAATGCCATGTCGCAGATGTCGAGTGGCTGGCAGCCGCCTCTAGCTGAGAAGAGTGCTGAGCTCTTGTGGCTGTGCATGAGGTGAACTAACCACGGACTGCTTCTTTCTTAGGACGAACAGGATGGCGACCGAACAATGCTACCAATGGCGAGAGGAAGCCGAGACAACCACCAAGACATACGGCTTACGTGGTTCACAAGGACATACGCCAGCAATCGAACGATTGCCGCTCGATTGAGAGAACACATCGGCCTGGCAAAGAGTTCTTCCGTTTTAACTTCCTTTCTTGGCCTCCAAGCCGGATTGCGGACCGGAAAAACATGGGCTCATACCTGGATTGAAGAACGGTGCTAGTATTAGGTATACTAGCAACCCACTGCAAACCTGGACCATCGTTCGACTTATATGTATGAAGAAAGGAGCAGAGCGTCCGTGTAGAGGGGCCAAGCAGTAGTAATGAACGCACATCCCTCGGAGATGATTCCACCTTGCTCACTATCGATTGAGGACAACAATTGCCTTGACGTTATATACCAACCTATAAATAAATTATTTACATCTAATCAACAAGTTTAACGAAGCTTGGCCAGCATAAATAGTGCGGGGAAGCGAGGTTGTTCCACTACTGTTTGCGTGGTACGGTGGCCCCGTCTGTCATGTATGCTTGTAGATCACTGCTGCATTGCAACCCGGGTCGTCCACATGGAGAAGTCGGTTTCCCATCCAGGAACAGGAACAATCCCTATTTCGGAGGCACATGTCCCGGCGAGGCGTACAGCAGTATAAGAGAACGACCCGGGCTTCTTGTGCATCTCGCCAGAGGCAACCCATCCCGTGTCTCGGTCCACGATGCGGGATTCGTCATACGCAACTCCACCTTTCTTTTATCGTTATCTCGGTTTCGCCATCTGCTCGGCCGGAGCGGCTTACAGTAGAGAATAGTGAGGTGAAAACACTGACTAAGTGAGAGTTTGGTGGCATGAGTTCACGAGTGAGGGTTTGAGTGGGATATCAAGTCACGTCAAATACAATTGGCAAAAACAATTTCAACTGAGCAAGAAATTGTGCGATAGGAAGAGAAAGCGCTCGGATGCCGATAAAGTCGCGACGGGACGCAGTTAAGAGATATGAACCCGTTTCTTTGGGCCGGCCTGCCACGTTAGAGGAGCCAGCAACGGATTCACCCGCCGCGGCGGCTCTTCGTCACTATCACACGTCACCGGCAGCGGCCAAAGAAGATAAAGATAAATATAATAGCATGGGCGTCCTGCATATGCACCACCGCAACGCCAGGAAGACGGCACGCCTACGGCAGATTATCGTCGTCTCCGTAATATGTCTAGCCATCTACTGCTTTCTGCTAGCGCCCGAGGAGAGTCTAGACGGCGCGCGATGGACGAACCCAGAGTCGTATGCGCATCAGCGGCACCGGGCACAAAGGGAAGATGGTGATCACGGTGAATCTAGACGAAATGCGCATTCCCCGGAATTGCTGAGTAATCGCTTCTTAACCGAGGACCAGTGCCGCGCCAGTTTCCCCGGTCTCCTAGAACAGGTGGATGACGAGGTTGCCAAGGGCCCGGTTCACTTGAAGCGGAATCCGAATAATCTCGGCCCCTTAATTGCGCGGATACGGGATGGTCAGGTATGTCACCGGAACACCGAAATAGAAAGAACAAAAAAATGTGACAAAAGACAGCACGCTAACATGCAAAATATTAGCTGTACATATTATCAGCGGCACGGAAATCCGATCTGAGCAGAGATATGCTAACGCACCGCTCAGCAACACTGCATCAAATCGCCAACGCATTGCTAACATGGCCTCGTCCCTCCTCCTCTTCCTCATCATCATCATCACCATTCTCCCACATCCCCAACACAATCTTCGCATTCAACCACCACGACGACCCCTTACCCTCAACATTCTCCTACTCTCGGCCCGCGGACCCAGCCTTACTAACACAGAAAGACGGGACATTGCGGCGTTTTTTCCCCGTTCCACACTTTAGCTTCTACTCTTGGGCACTGCCCTTCATCGGCTCTTTACCGCGCGCCTCGCGGGCCATAAGCGAGATCGAGAGCTCGCTTTCCTTCCAAGACAAGATTCCCAAGGCCGTGTGGCGGGGTACAACGTGGTTCAACAACCCTCGCGCTGGCCGGCTGCGTCAGAATCTTGTCCGGGCCTTCGGGAACAAGCGCGCCGACAACATGCCCGCAAAAACTTGGGCAGATATCGAGTCGCTGGACTGGTCAAAATCACCATTACCAGGCACTAACAGTGCGGGAAGCGGCGAGCGCAACGCGAGCAACGCTTTGAAGATCGAGGATTTCTGCCGGTACAAATACATCATCCACACGGAAGGCGTGACGTATAGCGGGCGCTTCCAGTTCCACAACCTGTGCGCGAGCGTCGTCATCACGCCCCCTGTCGCGTGGATGCAGCACGTCACGCATTTACTGAGGCCCGTGTTCAGCTACACGCTTGATCCTTCTGCATCTGATTCTGATTCCGATACTACTATTACTATTACTACTCCTACAGCGGCCAAGAAAAGATCATCTCCACCGTCTTCATCCCGTCGTTCTTTGCGCTCTTTAATTTCCGCCGCTTTCAAATCATCCTCCTCCTCTTCCTCCTCCACTGCTGCTGTAGATAATAACAAACCCCCCACAAAACGCGACGACAGAAACAACAACTTCCCTGGTCTCCCCCGCCATCCCATCGACTTAGGCAACGGCGAGAAACCGCCCCAGCTATCCCCTTACCCTGCGCCCTGGGTGCGGAACGCATGGCCGACCGAACACGACGCGTCGGAGGCCAACATCGTCTTCGTCGCACCCGACTGGAGCGATCTCGAGGCGACCGTCGAGTGGCTGGAGGCGCACCCGCGGATAGCGGAGGGCATCGGGAGGAGGCAGCGCTCCCTGTTCGAGGACGGCGGCTACTTTAGTCCCGCGGCCGAGATGTGCTACTGGCGCGGATTGATTCGCGGTTGGAGCGAGGTCGTCCGCGTAGACGAGGGCGCTTTCGATGATCTCGGGGAGGTCACGTGGGAGGAGTTTTCGCTCAAGGAAATTCACAAGTGACGGGTATATATATTGTAAAAACAGTTGAGGTTTATAGTGAATATTAAAATGACTCATGCTTCGTTTTCCTTTTCGCTTGTCGTTTTTCGCTTTTCTAGAAAAACAAGACATTAGAGCCACTTCCTTCTAGTGGCAAGGTATCATTACTATGATAAGCCTACATCGAATGTTGACGAAGTTCATAAATATATACATGGATTGCCGCATGTGGCGGACTTATAAACTGGTACCTCGTAATCCATCTTAAAACCCGCTTCTGGCACTCAAGCTCGCAAATGCGTCCGGGCTGTGTCGGCCATTATTCCAGGCCATTTCGTGCCCAAGCATCAAACTCTCACGGCTCCTTGCACTAGAAGCTGCTGGGTTGGTAGCCAGGGTTGTAGTGGTCAGAAACGGGTTTTTAGCTCCAGCAACAGGATTTTGCTGCGGAACCTGCGGTTGCGGTTGTGGCTGCAGTTGCGGCTGCAGCTGCGGCTGAGACGGAGCCGTTTGACTCGTCTCAAAGGGATTAGAAGTCACCAGGGGCGGTGACTGCACCTGGGTAGGAGTGTATTGCGAGTTGCCATACAAAGCCATAATCGCCTCCTTACTAGATTGTTGGCTAAGGTAATTAGGCTGCATACCATATGCCGGCTGTTGATTTTGGTACCACTGTTGCTGGCTAGGTTGCGGGGGCTGCGCTGCCTGGTTCATCGACAGGAAGGGATTTGGACTATAGTGAGTTTGCGGCGAGTTATACACATTTTGCTGAGACTGTTCGGGTATCTGGTTTAACATAGGGGAATTTATCCTTGTCGGCGACCTCGCGAACGGGTTCGTTGTCAGTGGGCTCTGTTGTTGATACTGGGAGGTATTGAGGGAAAGGGGCTGCTGCGGTACCATTGGGGCTTGTAAAAAGGGGTTATAACTTTGCGGCTGCGGGGTTTGAGATGACTGCGGGTATGTGATGTGGCTATTGAAAGCTGCAGAAGTGAGATTTTGTATTTGAGGGACAGGCGGAGTCATGGGATGTTGGTAGGTATGCTGAGCTATCGGCTGCGAAGCAGGGGCTCCTCCTGTATGGTGTGGGAAGAGTGGTGGCTGCGATGGTGTCGACACTGACATATTCTGCAGGGACTGGTTGAGATCATATGCTGTCCGCTGATTTGGGGCTCCGAAGGGATTGGTATTGCTACTATGATTGTAGAAAGGATTCTTGTTCTGTAATGTGCCGGTGGACTGTGACGATTGGGGTTGCGCAGGGGATATCTCCCACGGATCATTAGACGGCGAAGACGGGCTTTGGACCGGGAGAGGAGGGCTTGGTTTCGACAGATTGATGGTTGATAGGCCGTTCGTGGTTGTCTTTACCGGCTTAGGCGTCACAGACCTGGATGAAGGATCCCGCATAGTCGTTATACCTGGCGAAATGCTTCCACCTCCTTCACCGAGCCGCACCAGCGCTTCAACTGTTTTCTCCAAGTTACCATTGACGCCTTTCAATATCATCGCATTGCGCTTGTCGTCTGCGAAGCCCATATCACGGAGTTGTGTCAACTTATGGGCCGTATCTTCCAAACTGTCGTGGTGGACGCTGGCCCCAAAGACTTTGGAGGGCTTATTGCGGAGGTGTTCATCACGCGTCTGCGAGTCGAATTGCGGAAACGAAGACTCCCGAGGACTCCTCTGCTCCTTCTTGGATCGAAACGAGAGCGTTCCCGACTTGAAAAATCGACTGCCTGTCTTCGGGGGCAATGGTGGAGGTGTGCCTTCATCCGAACTACCAGTGTTATGTTTTTTTGCGCCGTTTGTCGCCGACCGTGATTGCGACTGCACGTATTTAGATCGGATGAATCGTTCCATAGCAGAGTCGGCTTCGTCGGCGTCGACAGGCACAGGAGGCCTCTTGTTCTGAGGATTGTAGGTTTTGTTGGAAGAAGTATTCCCTATTCGCTTCATGTTCTGCCCAGAAACGAAGATTAGACCAGTCTGTACACAACGGTTGCAGCTATAGTATATCTTTACCTCGACCTGATCATTGGTCCAGCTATCCATGCTCAGCGATTTTACTTTGGAAATATGAGTTCCTAGCTTGCGATGAATTGCAGCGCATCGCATGCACAGGAAGACGCCCAACTATAGCCATGATTAGCATTCTCGTCCTCGATCCTAGTCTCTAGTGAGGTGCATGTGCAAATAGGGGCTAAAGCGATCGAGGCAGCGTTTGGTGGGAGTAGGTATCGTATCGTTTCGGCACATACATTCCATGATGCCCAGGCTATAATTGGAATTCTTGTGTCAGCATTCCTTGGTCATGAGAAAGATGGCAGTGTAACTGGAGTAGAAGAAAAAAAAAAAAAACTCGGGTGAAGCATAACGCACATGGGTTTCGGGCGTCACAGTCGGCGCATACATTATTTCCTTCGACATTTTGCACGAGGTCCTGAAGAGCACGCTCGTTGCGAGCTTGCTGACGTTTGCTTATAAGTCCTGCCATAGTTTCCTTTCTTCTTTTTCCCCTCTTCAAGCCGTGTTGTGTGTATTAAAGACTAGTAGCTCTATCCTCTATAGTCCATAGATGGGTATATATAGTGCCAAGAATGCGCACGCGGGCAACCGTAGGATTGGGGTAACGTCGGCACAAAAGAAGTATAACACCGGAAACCGGGTGGGAGGAAGTCTCGAGAGAGGTGATAATGAACGCTGAGTATAAGTCAGAGCCCGTAGGGCGGTGGATTGTAGCACAAGGTAATAATGGTAACAATAAAAGCAATTATGTAGGCGGTACAGGCTTGCTTGCCGGCTTTCGTGCTGACTTTATTTGCTTTTACCTGGGGTTGGTCAATGGAAGGATTGGCGCAAAATGATGGGCGACGCTCATTTACGTTAAAAAAGCGAATCAGGCAAAAGAACAATAAGAAGAGAAAAGAGACGAAAATGCTTGACACGGAAGATCAGAAATAGAAAATAGAAAACGGGAGTCTCGGTCAAAGATGTATTTACATTAGTCAGTCTCCCTACCGACGGGAAGCTCTTAAGGTCACTTAGAAGGTTGAAACGAGAGTGCAGAGTCCAAGCCGTAGCCAGACTGTTGTGACGGATTTCGCGTGAGATGATGGATGGTACCTTGGGTAAGTACTACTACTCAGTAAGGCCTCAGGTGTTCTCACCTAGCGTACATTTTTAGGTGCTTTAAGTCTCAAATAGGTAGGCGTTGGTGGCGGGACGTCTCAATTGTGGGTAAGACGCTTACCAGCCCTGCTGAAGAAACCCCTAAACCCTTCAGGTGCGAGACAAGAACCAGTAGGTTAGTGGTCTAGCGGGGCCCCACTAAAGGGGGCATCCTGTGCATCGACTGCGATTCGGTGCCCATTATGTCGACTGAGTAAACCTTTACTCTCGCCACTTATTCGGGTCGGGGCAAGATAGGTTTCAAAGCATTCATTAGTAGGTAGGGATTTCGTAAGTTGGGAGTTTCCTCTTCCCTTACCTATATGCTATAGTATATTCAGTTTTGTTTACTATCATTGGGGCTCGTTGCCTGAGTATACCGTATAATGCCCAACCTAGACGTCCATCTGTGCCTTCCTTTCCGATGTCGAACCACGCACCAAGAAACCAATCTAACCCATTGTGTATTAGCCACCTACTCAGCACCTGAGCGCAACTTCGATGGTGATGACAAGCATGGCTGCATTGCTTTTGAAAGATACTATGTACATAGTAGAAATCTGGTCGAAAGAAACACCAGGAGCAGACCCCCCATATGATTAGCACGAGGTTTAATTCTCTAGGTTGGGTAGGTATAGGATTGACTTCAATTTGTCTCAGTTCTCTCACAGATCGCGCACGTCGAGAACATCAGTATCTACCTGCCTTAGTAGGTAGATAATATACTACTAGCCAGCCCCGGAATACGTGTTGGCTTCATCCAGGTTAGCCACTTGTTAGGTACCTTAGGCACGGAAGAACTGCAGTGCACCGAGTTCGCATAAAACTCGCGAGACCGGAGTGGTTCTTATTCGCTATGTAGTCTAGGTTATGTGTACGACCGAGCTCTCGGATTATATATGTGTAAATGTTTGTGGTAACGCGTCACCTGAGAACGTTGGCACGATGGAAGTCGAGCTATTATATCTACAAATATGACTTTGCCGAGGTCCTGGATTTAGGGTAGGTTTCCTTGGTAACAAGTTTCATCCCATTCCTATGGCCCGGCGACACAATGTGGCTTCTGGAGGCTTACACTTACCACTGGTTTCCGTTAATTGGTAGTCCCTAACCTAGGGAGTTATCACCCCAGGCTTACTGCTTCAAACCCGTGTGAAAAGTGTACACTTGGTAAGTAATAGTGTAGAAGCAACCTCGCGCGCGACGCTTGAACGTCAAGTTTACCTACTATCGATATAGGCGACAGTAACAGCCCGGTACAATCTAGCGGCCTGTTGCATGTATTATCACTGAACTGCCACAGTAGACTGTGAATGTGAGGAATCAGGAAGCAGTTTGCGATCGATATCGTGTATGACAAACTCCACTGCACCTTCTAAAGTAAAACGGTGACTCTATTACCAAACGCAAAAGTAGTGTAACATTTCTTACCTCCGCTCACCTCATATAGAAATGACAGGTCACTTCTTTTCAAGCCCCTCAGTTTAGACGATAAATCCTACAAAACAGTACCTCATACTCGTCACTCACATACTTACAATCCCTCACATAAAGATGGGCAAGGATTTCGTAGCTCTGGCTCAAGCCAGGATCAGGCAAAAAGTTGCTGTAGAAGATGGCACACACGCACCTATCCTTCCCACTCTGCATACGATGGTGCATGTGAGAGCAGCGCTCCCAAATGCTAATAGCGAACACTACCTCTCTGGTCGAGGTCAAGAAGCCACTTTCGACCATCTTATGAATGTCATTGTTCCCGGATTGAACGGGCAGAATCGCAGTGGCCGATACTGGGGATTTGTCACAGGGTCTACGCTTCCTATCGCTGAGGTCGCCGACAACATCGTCAGCGCCTATGACCAAAACGTTCAGGTGCATCTCCCTGATCAGTCCATCTCGACCGACGTCGAGGACGCTGCTCTGAAAATGCTGCTAGCTTTGCTAAAGCTTGGAGCACCGGACCAATGGACAGGCAGAACATTCACTACGGGTGCCACTGCAAGCAACATCCTCGGCTTAGCATGTGGACGTGAAGCTGTAGTTGCATCGAGACTACCCGATGGCTCTGGATCCGTTGGCGAATTGGGGCTGTTACGGGCGTGTAGCAAAGCTGGGATTGAAGTGATCCAGGTGTTGACTAGCATGGGCCACAGTTCGCTTTCAAAAGCGGCGGCCGTGGTGGGATTAGGGCGCACTTCCGTCAAGCTCTTGCCCCTTAACGATGCTGAGCCATGGCGGTTGGACATAGACGCTGTAGAGCGAGAACTTCAACGTGAAGGCGTTGCCAGCATTGTTTCTATCAGCGCCGGGGAAGTTAATACGGGCCGGTTTGCCGTTACCGGTATCGAGGACATGAAGCGATTGCGAAGCCTAGCTGATAAGTATCAAGCATGGATTCATGTTGACGGAGGTATTGAGCACACCAAATATGAATTTGGGATGTCTAGCTAAATACTTTTTAGCTTTTGGCGCGTTTGCTCGAACCTTACCTGCAAAAGAGGAGTATTCGTCACTTCACAGAGTAACGGCAGGCATAGAGCTTTGCGACAGTTTAGCTTTGGATGGACATAAGCTATTGAATGTGGTAAGTTCACCAGCCTGTCGCATTCCTACGCTACAAATTGACAAACAAGCGGTAGCCTTATGACAACGGAATCTTCTTCACGCGGAAATCATCCACCTTAAACGACGTCTTCCAGAACCCAAATGCAGCTTACCTCGCAACGGACGCCCCATTCAACATTCCTAGTCCCCTAAATATCGGGCTTGAGAACTCACGGCGTTTCCGAGCATTACCTGTCTATGCTGTCTTAATGAGCGAAGGTCGAGAAGGGATAGCCAGGATGATGGAGAGGATGGTTATCACTGCGCGTGCCGTCGCTGACGCTATTCGATCATGTGACGAATTTATGCTTTTGCCTGAGACGGGACCTGGATCCTCCAGCGTGGACGACAATATCCACATAGTAGTACTATTTCGTGCCAAGACGGATTCACTCAACGATGTACTTGCACAGCGTATCAACGTGGAGAATAAATGGTACGTAAGCGGAACAAGGTGGCAGGGAAAGCCTGCTGTTCGTGTTGCCGTCTCTAGCTGGAGAGCCGAACCGGAGGATGCTGCCGCAACGGTCAGGGAGAGTCTCCTGGCGATATCAGAGACCCATAAGCTTTTTTCCCAGTAGGGATTCGACGACGAAGACGGCATCGATGCTCAGAGATGAGCTGCTCTATTGGGTTGTGTGTCAATAATGATGGTGGAAAATAGAGAAAAGCTTCGAGTCTTGCTATGGATGCACCCTCCGGGGTTTGCTATAGAACTTGCTTACTACTCCCTCTGAGGTCTAGTTACGATGGTATTGTCGGTGACCTTGTATTTCTTCCCGAAGCTCTATCTGAGAACTTGACAACATTTGAATGGTATGCCTAAGAAGACGTTATTAATTTCTCTATCTGATTCATAAAGGTTCCGTTTATACAGCGATAGCTTCATTGTCTTTTGGTGAGGGAATAAGAGTTGGGGAGAACAGTAAAGTCCTGCCCCTGAGAGCAAGCACGAGGACCCGAGAGGAAGCGGCGCCGAATCGAAGCAGGTTTCACATGTCATGGACAGGAAGGCTGAACTTTATATTTTCTGCTCATGTCTACAAGAAATTAATGCCCATAAAATGAGTGCTGAGGATGTACACCTGTATTTTACAGTTAAAATAAGCATATTCACGACCCTACAACAACTCTGAGTGCTAACCAACGAAGGATTTCGAATCAAGGAGTTTGTGACGGTTTGAGATCCTACCGACTTCTACATTTGTTCACCTGGAGATGGTGGATCCGTTACATGCTGTATTCTTTGATGCGCTTCATGTTTCACAGCATGTTTAAGACAGGCCGGGCATTCGGCGCAGTCTAGATTCTAAGCCTAGAATCATCATTCTGCACTTCAACATTACAAACAACATCAGATCAACCCTCATGTACTTTACTGGAAAGATACAGAAAATAAAATACCTGTCATTTGTACCAACTACGATGGTTTCTTGTCCATCTTTACTGTACACTGAGAGTGAGTACAGATCTGTAGCTTTTTCGTATTTCTGGTTTGACATAGTTACCGACTGCCTAATGTGGAAGTCATCAGCGCGTATCACTTAATAGGATGGTCTTCGGGTTCGGGAATGCTGGGGAATGTAATGCGATCCCTGTGGAATGATGGACAGAAATTCACGGGACACGGCCGGCATTTCAAGCCGGACAGAGCCGGTGGTGTTGAGAAACAAGTTAGGTCAATATCAAAAAGTATCTGATGATATATGTGAATATAAACCTATTGCCAATAGTAATGATAGCAATCTATAGTAAATATTCAAGTTAAGCGGCCATTTGATCCTCAGAACCACGCTTGACTCGCGTGCATATGCTCTCTAGCAACATTGTCATAGAAACAGCTGGAGCGCCAAGAAATATATTGAGCCCCATAACAACAAATATGAATATGTACTTAGGCATGTACGGTGTGCTGTACCAAGTTATGTAAAAAATCACCTTGTCTGTACAGTAAATTGCGGTTACTTTTACCAGCAATGCTTCTAGCAATATTGTGCTAGGGATTATACTTGAAATGGCCAGGTATCCTGGCTGAGTGTGTCTTGGCCATTTGGATTTACGATGTGATGAGGCAGGGTATTTGCTTGACCCTGTGACTTGACAAAGAGGCAAAGTACTTGCACATGCAAGATGTGGCTCAGGTGCCAGGGTGGGCAGGCTTTCGTGTCAAACCTACATACGCTCACTGCCTACGTGTACATATGATTCGGACGGTTCTTAGTACAGGTCTGTAATGGCTCTCGTACGTACTACATGGTGAAAACAGTTGAAAGAACCGTCTTCCATTCAATACAGCAGCAATCACAAATAAACTCGAGACAACCTAGTTGGCCATTACAGTACCTATTTATTAGATAGAATGTGTGGCTTGGGCTAAAGTACACCCCGGATTAGCCTCCTCGAAGGGGTGAGGTACTTCAAGTATTTTGTGGTACCTCCGTACTTCGACCATAATACAACGGTGCTAGACAGTCCACGGTAACTAAGGTATAGGTAGGTATACTTGACCTGCCTGGCGAGCCGCACCAAAATTAGGCCCCCTTTAGCGCCCCAGCTGCCCCAGAAGCTGCAAACCCAGTTGGCCTATGGTTAATGGCCAGGTTTTGAGCCTGTCAGGAATTCAACCATTCATATCCGAGAACGCTCTAGACTAAGAGAGAAGGTGTGGGTCGGCTAAGCCCGTTATGGCTTGTGTTTGGTGCGGTCCTAGGAGCTAATAGCCACATACAGCTAAGTACCTAAGGTAGGTCACTAAGTTGTACCCATGTAGCACGTTACTCCGGGCTACCTAGCCCAATCTCCCCCGACCGCTTCTCTCCGTTTTCTTCCCCTTTGATTCTCACTCCTTCAGCCAGCCGGCCATTCAACTCAATTCACCTTCCTATCCATCAATCATTGCATTCAGTTTGACGGTTTCAACAAGAAAACTTCCGCAGATCGCCCTTCTGGGCCACGGCTGGCTCTTCTACTTTCCTTTCTAGCCTTCTAGCGCAGTCCGCTCCTCTTCCCGCCTATCTCGAGAGATGATCTTTCGGGGCCCTTGGGTGTTCGAGTATCTCTAATACTCGCTTCTCATTATAACATCACAGAGCCATTTAATTGTCTGGCTACCCATAGGCTGCTACTGCTGACCATTCTCCGTTTGCTATCTTCATCGACGACGCGTGGCCAACTTCGATATTCCTCCATTTCACAATGGCTTCGTCGTCATCGAACGTGGTCGGTGTTCACTACCGAGTGGGAAAGAAGATTGGTGAAGGTTCCTTTGGTGTCATCTTCGAGGGCACAAACCTGTTGAACAATCAACAGGTAGCCATCAAATTTGTAAGTTCTCTAAATCAGCGATCACATATTGAAGGAGTCTCGTTTTTGCAATTGAGACCGGTTGTGGGACGGTCCGGCAATGGTTGAAGCAAACTAATGCAATCCTAGGAACCACGCAAGAGTGATGCACCCCAACTTCGAGACGAGTACCGAACTTATAAGATTCTTGTCGGTTGCCGTGAGTCACACCGTCCAACGTCAATAAATAAGTCGAGTACTAAACATAATTTCTTCCAGCGGGTATTCCTAATGTTTATTACTTCGGTCAAGAAGGCCTTCACAATATCCTGGTCATAGATCTACTTGGTCCGTCACTGGAGGATTTGTTTGATCACTGCAACAGAAGATTCTCCATAAAGACGGTTGTGATGGTCGCTAAGCAAATGGTATGTCTTCTCTATTTGTCTATAATCGTGCGACCACATTACTTATCCATCTTTAGCTTTCTCGTGTTCAAACCATTCACGAAAAGAATCTCATCTATCGCGACATCAAACCAGACAACTTCTTGATCGGACGGCCCGCAACGAAAGCCGCCAATGTTATTCACGTAGTGGACTTTGGTATGGCCAAGCAGTACCGAGATCCCAAGACGAAACAACACATCCCCTACCGAGAGCGCAAGTCCCTATCCGGTACCGCTCGCTACATGAGCATAAACACCCATTTGGGACGCGAGCAATCCCGTCGAGATGATTTGGAAGCTCTTGGTCACGTTTTCATGTACTTCCTGCGTGGTGGCCTCCCGTGGCAAGGTCTCAAGGCTGCGACCAACAAGCAGAAGTATGAGAAGATTGGAGAGAAGAAACAGACCACCGCAATCAAGGATCTCTGCGAGGGCTTCCCGGATGAATTCAACAAATATCTTACCTATGTCCGGAATCTAGGCTTTGAAGATACTCCGGACTACGATTACTTGCGTGAGCTTTTCACGCAGGCCTTGAAGAATACGGGCGAGGTGGAAGACGGAGAGTACGACTGGATGAAGATCCACAAGGATACAGCTAAGGGATGGGACGCGATACATAAGCAGGGCGGTGTATATCACAACACAAACGTACGGCCAGGACCTTCACAAGTGGAATTGCACAACCAGTCCCGACCTGGGGCAAGCACACCTCACCTTACTCGCGACCGTTTAAACGCCGCGCAGCCCCCACCTCCGTCGCCAGCCAAGGGGACGGACCCGCGCCGGCCAAACGCGCCCGTCGGCATGAAAGCCCAACGCGGGAGCGGGGTGGGGGGTCTCCGGGACATGGCAACTCCCAATGGGTCAACACAGGCCCAATTCCCGAACAACAGCAGCCAGAACCTGCCGCCCAGGATGACGCCGCAAACGAACATCGGTCCTGAGATCGCCATGGGCAATGACAGACCCAACGATGCTCAGCCGACTGGCTTCCAGAAATTCATGAAGGTTCTTTGCTGTGGTATGTACTTCTTTGAGAAAGGAGATGGAGATGAAGCTAACGGGGAAATAGGTTGATTGAGCATATTGTCATAAAGTGCAAGCGAATCCATTATAGACTAAGAGGTAGTTGGATTTAGACTTCCAACACCGTATTGTATCGCTTCTTAATACCAACCGGCTTTTCTGCAAGTCGACTTGTTACAGCGCGCATGCATTCTTACGAGCCCTAAAAGTTGCGACCCTGGGTCGATTCTGATATTCCTTTACCCGAGTTTTTTTCGGGGTGAGGTGCTTGCGCTTACGCCCTTGACCTTGATTTTTCAAAATACTACCCAGCCAGCACAACCTATGGGCTACCAAGGTTACTGCTCGACGCCAATGTGGAAATCTAGCCATCTCCGAGATGGCTGTTGCATCGGATCAAGCTCGGCGGAACACGGGATACAAACCACTCTTGTTCACTTTTCTTTATTCACGACACTCACTTTGATGAGATAGACCCTGGCTGTTAATACATCAACTCGCAGCAACGGCGCCGGTGGAGTTCATGTGAAACTCTTGGAAGGCTAGCATTGGGAATCGGTATCCTACTTTTTTCTTCTGTGTGGGATTGACCACCACAGAATTGTTTATAATTGTAACGAAAGCGGGCGTGTGAAGTAAGAAGTTTGAGGGAGTAGAAGATGTAGATTTTGCGCAAGGGTGCGGTGCGCACCAGGTGAACACTCTGCCTGGATGGGTAATAGTGAGGGTGATCTGGCATTTGAAGATGAGAGATTAGGTTCCTGTGCGGGTACAAAAGCAGTCAATGGGATGGGACACTGAAATCATAGACAAATTTGCAGAGCGGTATCTTTGTGATACGTTTTTGTGCCTTCCGCCATTCCTAAATGTAACGACTGACCTGTGGCGTGAGCCTTTGTGACATTAGCAGGCTAGTTGTGGCAAAGCCTAGGCAGGAAAATACAACAATAATCTTAACCTCTAATATTACATCGCTAGCCTAAGTGTGTAAACCTTGGGAGCACTGCCATGAAATATAGTTACAAAGCCCCAGGGTGCAGATTGCAGTGTCAAAGTTTCTTTGCGTGTGTATTATTACAGGATCCTTCTAGCACATCTGACCACTCCCAAGACTTATGTTATGGTATATAAGTTGTAGTTACATATCTGGCCGTTTCTAAGTTATCATTGAGTTACAGTCCTTATGGCTCTTCACATCAGCCATTTAAAGTTTCTTTTCCCTCAAGTTTAGTTCCTAGTTTTAACTCTTTCTTTCCTCGGTTTCTTATAGGTAGTAAGCAAGGGTAGAGACAGATACATAAATCAGGGACCAAACTTGACTTGAGTGCATTTTGCTAAGTACACAAACAAGCCTCTTCTTTTTTCCAAGTTGATTTGACTTGACTTGATTACGTGAGCTTCTGCTTGATGAAGAAGGACCGGAGGTGAGATAGTTGCCAGGCACATGTGGCGCCCAAGACGATAAGCTGGATGATCATCCAGCGCATGACGCGGGAGTTGGTGGATTCGGACTGGTCTCTGAACTCGGCTTCTCGTTCCTGTTTTTTCAAAGTGGTAAGCATAAGTATATTTTCTACAAGAGAACGTATTGTTTGTTTGCTGCAACGCATAATGCTTCCGAAGGGATAGAATACTCACACGCTGGAAGATCTGCTCGCGCCTGATATCTTGCAGCCGCGAGTTGAGGTCCTTGACCCGCTGGGAGATGTCCTGCAGCTTGCCCTTGTCCGTGCTCTGGATCTCGCTCGACTCGCCGATCGCCAGGTCCAGGGTCAGCTTGATGCCGCCGTTCTGGTGCGCTGCGTTCAGCCACGCCTGTCGCCCGCTGTTGCTGCTCGGCGTGAAACAGATCCGGTGGTCGCCGGCCTCGTGAGCCGTGAACGTGAAGCGGCCGGACGCGGAACCGCGCTGCGATACGACTCGGTGATCGTTGTCAAAGACTTCCTGTTAAGGGAGGGTTTGTTGGGTTAGCCATTTGCTATACGTGACTTTGCCATTATTTGGGAGCTGTGCTATCTTGCACCCGTAAAAAGCAGATATTGGAATTGATGATGGCTTGGTAATAGGGACGAGTACGAATTGCGATCTTAGATAAATCTGTGCATAGGGTAGATCTCTTTTGTGGGAATGGAACAAAACAGACGTACATCGACCGATATGTAAATGCTTAGACCATCGTGTTTTGACCACGTCCTTGAATTCTCGTCATACTCTTGAGCATCGTAGTGGCCTACGACTAGAGTATCCTTGGGAAGCTCTTCGTAGAAACATTTTGGCTGGGTCCCGTCGATGAAGAAGTATAGCGCTTGAGCAACGGCGCTCAGCGACAGGAGGGGAAGTATCGCCCTCATTTTCTATTTTATTTTTACTCCCCTTGGGCACCGAACTCTGTTCAATTAGGAACTTCGCTAATTCCCGCGAGCTCGGTATTTGTTGTCGCAAGGGGTTCGGTTTGGTTGTGGGTAGGTAGGTGTCTGAATGTTGAAAAGTAATGTTGCATCAATCAGTTTCTCCCCTGGGAAGCTCTCACGGCTTTCCCTTGCCAATCTGCCACGTTCGCAGTCCAGGGGCATCGACTACTGGATCCAGGAACCGTGAGTACAGGTGCCCTCTGTTAGGTAGGTACCTGGGTACATTTGATCATGATAAGATAAGGTTTCTTTTCTTTCTAGTGTTGAGTGGCATCACGTGCACTGCGCGGTGTGACTACCTGTGCAAGTTGGTGAATGGTAGAGGTGAAGGAACCAATCTAGCATGTGCGTATCCACTGTAATTTTTTTAGTGGCACTTGCTAAAGTGCTTGCCTTGGGTACCTAAGATAGTGGAGGTTCTACAATTAATTCTGTGATAACTTTCAGCACTCAATGTCGCCGATTCCAATATTTCATACACGCCTTAATCATTCCATCAAATACATCGCGTCGATCGCGTCCCGCCATCGAGCCCCGCCGACGCGACAGTGAGCATGATAATTTACTGTTTGCTTCCATAGATAGGTTTTTGCCAGTGCGTGCGTTAAGCGCGCTACGGTCGCTCGCGACTCTTTGCAGCCCGAATCTACCACTCAAGTTATACATCCACGAAATACAATAATCATAATGGCTTCCCACGACGTTCGCGATGTTCTTAACCTTCCCATGGACGGCGCCGGTCCTCGGCCTACTAAAAAGCAGAAGACCGCTGCGCCTCGTCCGAATCTCAAAGGTCTAGCTCGAGAAGTCCAAAGCTTGGGAGGCGACAATCCGATTGCTATTGTACCTGAAATATCTACATTCAAGAAACGGAGATTTGCTAGTAGGAAACCTGCTGCACGATGGCAAATGAGCCCGTTTCGGAATTCAGCGCGCGACGACAATTTGCAATTACGACACTGGAGAAAAGAGTTAGCGGATAAATCGAGGTCTGCCACACAATCACAAGCGGACGACCCTATGACGGGTGAAAATAGCGTGGATACGGAAAAAAAGGTCGATGAAGTTGAGGATTCAGGCTTCGCGAAGTTCAACGTCGAGGTAGACGTCCCTCAATACAGCGACGACCAATATAACTCCAACTTGGCTAGTGATGATTGGTCTCGCGACGAGACGGATTACCTCTTCAGCCTGGCTAGAGACTTCGATATACGATGGCCTTTGATATGGGATCGATACGAGTATACGCCGAAGGCGCTAGGAAATATAAGAGGAGAGGAGAGTGCGGATAACACAGATCCTAGCACGGCTATTATACCTGCGCCCAGGCCTCGGAGTATGGAGGACCTAAAGAGGAGATATTATGAAGTGGCAGCGAAGATGATGGCCCTTCAAAAGCCTGTGCCGTACATGACGCAGGCGGAATTCGCCTTACACGAAATGATGGCCAATTTCAGTCCAGTCATAGAAATGCAACGGAAAAAGTTCGCTCAGGATGCTTTAACGCGGTCTAAGGACGAAGCTCGTGAGGAAGAACAACTGCTTATCGAGGTGCGCCGGATTGTTGCCCGCCAACAAAAGCTCAACCAAGACCGTCAAGACTTGTATCGCCGGCTTGATTACCCACCCGCAGAACAAGACATTGGCAGCTTCAAAACCAGTGCCGGGTTAGCGACTCTCCTCCAGAATCTCATGAACGCGGATAAGTCTAAGAAACGTAAGTCGATCATGGAGGCCGCCGGAGCGAATACCCCGAGCTCCGCCCAACCTCCAGCCCAGCCAAGTTCGACGCCAGTTCCGGATAGTCGCCGAGAGAGCATTGCGGCCTCCACAGGAGGCCATCGTGATTCCATCGGTGGCGGTGAGCGGCCTGAACGACCATCCAAAAAGGGGGCTCAGGCGCAAGAGCGCAAGAAGCTTACGGAACAAGAGGAGCAAATTTATGGTGTCTCGCATCATGACCGCCTCCCCTCGGGTCCTACATTTCGATACGAGCGTATCAACAAGATTCTCACAACGAAAAGCAATGCTCAGCATACAAGGATCACCAATACACTGGCAGAACTGGACGTCCCGAGCAGGCTTACCATGCCCACTAGGTCTGTCGTTGAGCAGATGGAGAAGCTGCTCAACTCTATTGGTACTCTATTAGAGATTCGAAAAGTGAACGATAAAATTGACGGCGAATTACGCTTGGAACAAGCTAAGCAAATTGAACGAAAACGGCTCCAGACACAATCAAACAATGGAGAGAAACCCGATGCATCGGAGAGCCAACCTGGTGACTCTTCTGAAGCTAAGAAACCGGTCAAACCCGAGGCTTCCAGCGCCACCAATGGCGAAACGCCGGCCCCGAATTCAGAGGCTTCAGTCACTAATGGTGAACCTGCTCGGACTTCAGATCAAGTCAAGGATGGGGTTACCACTAGGGAAAGCAATGGAACTGCCGATACTAATGGGACGGAAGGCCTCAACAAGATCAAGACCGAAGTCAATGAGAACAAAGCTACCGATGGTAGGGCCTCACGGCCAGGAAGCAGTAGCGGTCATAAAAGAAGCGCCAGTGTTCTCAGTACAGTCAGTGATAAGAGCGCCAAGAGGCTTAGAAAGTGATAGTGGAAAAGACGGGATGGCTTTACAGATATGATAGTAATGGATGGGAAGTATGAGAATTCCCTAAGGATGTCTGCGTTGTTTTATACCGGAAACCATGCAGCTACCGAAAGACAGTTAGACTGCTCGTTTCTAAGCAACGGAATCGGCTCTGACTTTTGAAAGTAGTCTATGCGCTTTCGCCAAGCTATAGCACGACTAATGACACACACACAGATGAGCATGTTGATATCAACTGCTGGGCTTGAGAGCTACTTTCTAGCTACACTCGAAAATAGTTTCAGGCTAGTTTACTAGGTTAGGTAATGTGGCGTTACATAGCCGTCAGCTATCTAGCTCCTAGTTGCAATCTGCAATTCGACTCCTGAGTAGCACTTTGAGCTTTTACGCTAGTGTAGATAATTGTCTTTTGCGATACCTCTGCCGGCTTATTTTATATTCTCAAAATGCTCTCTCATACCTGCAGTCAGATGGCATCTGTTGATCTACATCTCGATCTCTTATGCACTACCTGCCACTTTCATGATAGGTATACCGAGCTTGCATTCATGTGCATGAGCGGCACAAGGATGTTATACCACCCTGCTCTTAAATTAGGCTGTGTTTAGTATACACCGATGACGTACATTTAGGTGACTCTACAGAGTTATCTTCGACACGTATAGACATATCTTCCAAGGCTGAGATTCTACTTATTAGAATATCTCAGATGCAGTCTATGGTACCAACAGATCGATAATACCATCATCAATATCCGAGCAAATTTAGAATACAGCGTTGGAATCTCCCAGGATGAGAGCGGCTTTTTTATATCCCGCCTATCGCCCGAATTACAAATCCCAACACCACATGGTGAGAATAGTTTCAGTAACGCCGGCTTAGTTGCACGTCGGTTCTTGTATTTCTAAATTTGTAATATCGCCTCTTGCTATGGTTGATGACACGGCTGTTTGAGTTTGTCAGCCCAGCTTGCTTGACTGGCTTGGGAAGTTGTCTCAACTGTGAAGAACCAACGACGATGTCTTACCATCTTGTGGGTTTTCTCAGTTTTCAGGTTTTATTGCCGATGACTTGACTGTTAGGGTCAGCTGTGTTCTAGACTGTTGGAAAGAGAAGCACGAAGAGACCTGTTGTTTGGTAGGAGGACGAGCATTGGACTTCGGTTGTATCAGCATGTCTTCATCAGTCAATTACTGTACTATATAAACAATGATCTCCTAGCTACGATAGAAGCTGAAGAGGCAGAGGCTTCAAGTCAACCTCACTAAATTTACGCTTGTCTTGTCACACATAAGTTTGACTCACTAACCCAAGTCAAAATGGTCAGCGCCGGCTTCTCCTTACTAAGCCTCGCAATGGTCACACCCAGTCTAGCCGATCCCCTAAAAGACCATTTCGGGACTCATCCAGTTAGAACCAGGACCATCGCGAAACTAGAGCAGAACCCAGGGGCGCTCGAGAACATCGCTGTTCGCAGAAATGGCGATATACTAGCGACCATGATCTGGCCAAACGCCTCACTCTACACTGTCCGAAATCCCCACCCCCTCTCCTCAGAACACCATCCCCGTCTCGAAGTCGTTTACACATTCCCGACAACGCGACATCGGTGCTAGGCATCAAAGAGTTGGAAACGAGGCCGGATACATTTCTCGTGAACGTGGGGAGATATGACGACTTTCTGCTAGTCGTGACGCCAGGTTCGATGGCGATTTGGGAGGTCACTTTTCTCCCACCATCCTCCCCCCTCATCTTCGTCTTCATCCCCGTCTTCGTCTTCGCCATCGGCATCAGCGCCGGCCGTGAGCGTAAGAGAAGTGACCAAGATCCCCGAAGCCGGCCTCCTGAACGGGATGGCCATAGTCTCCATCTGCGACGGTGACCGCGACGCCGTCTTCGTCACAGACAGCACGAGAGGGCTCATCTACTGCGCCGACGTGTCTACGGTTTCTTATTCCGTGTTCCTCGACGTGGAAGAGACGCGCATAGCGCCTAGTAGCGATGGGCACTGGGGCGCGAACGGACTAGCGGTTGGCCGCGACGGGCGTTATTTGTACTGGACGAATTCTGATCATGTGTCTATTTACCGCATCTTGCTAGATCCAAACAACGGCGGAAATCTTTCTCCTGGTGCAGAAGTTGAGACAGTGGCTAACTTTGCCGGTTCCAGCACCGTCGGTTTTGTAGAAGATTTAGCTGTTGACGCGGAGGGGAACTTATGGGTCGCTACAAACACCGACAACACCATCGTCACCGTTAAGCCAGACGGCGACTGTGCTGTTACTGTGGGCGCCAAGGATGAATTGACTGTTGCTGGGGCTTCATCCGTGGCTTTTGGAAGGGATGATGACGAGTATACGCTTTATGTTTCTACTTTTGGCGCCATCGCTGCTCCTGTTAGCAGAAGTATACGGAGCCCGAGAAGGTTGTGGCCGTTGATACAAGGGGGGTTGCTGAGGGGATATAGTCATAGTTAGAGAAAGGATGATAGGGGGAGAGGGAAGGAAAGGGGGAGAGGGAAGGCAAAGGGGATAATATGAGAGGAGTAGTAGAGAAAATAGATATGTTGCATTCTTCCTGTTAAATATTAGTAGTACGTATCGTCCCGAATTTTACCATCTTATGCAGCGCCTTCTTCAGGATGGCGAACACTGTTGATAGTTACTGGCTGTCTAGCACTCTACGCATTCCACGAGACACATGACTGTCGTGTGTGAGTAGACTAATCATGACGAGGCTGGTGTAGTTTCCGTATAGTAATTGGCTCAGTTGTTGCCATATATGACGCGTCAGTAAGTAGGTGCTGTAACTGTTATGCGAGTGAGTGGGAAGTAGTGACTGCTTGGCGTGAATGAACAGGTCAAGTCTATTCGAGTGATGTGCAAGTAAGCGGGTTTTTGTACATCTATAAAAGCCTGTTAGTTCTATTCTGCCTTCGTATGTGTGTTTCCTCTCTTCTTCACACTCACATCCCGTCTGCCTGCCTGCCTGCCTCACTACATATCGCCGTTCGTACAGCTGCTTATTATCATTGTCATCATCATACCGTCGTCGCCCTCACAAAAAATGGCCGCATGACAGCTTCTCGCCGGCGCCTTCAGTGGCACCGCCGTCCGTACCGATGAGGACAGCGTGCGTTGGTTGACCCTGCCAACTGTCAGTCATAACAACCATGCGCTGTTTCTTCCCCTCTGTATCAATGTACGTATTTGTTCCTCCACTTTGGCGTCGTGTACGTTGCTGCGATGCCTACGTCGCACAATCACTTTCCTGCATGTCAATATTCCTATAAATTCACACGACAGACCGCGTCTTCTGAGTGCGACTGCAATTACCCTCCCCCGTATATTCACTGACAAGGAGAACGTAACCTGTTTAGACACTTTACTCCGCTATACCTACTATTCTGGACTGTTGCACGACGAGGGCATACTTTAGTCGTGCAATACCTGTTACCTTAGCTAACATTGCGATTATACAGTAGCTGACTACCTGCACAACTACGCCCCCGTTGCCGTCCTCTGCCTTTACTACAGGCCAACGTACTTGTACCGTACAGTACAAGTAAGTAGTGGTCGCATAGCTAGTAACTATACACTAAGTTATCGCACGTTTATCGTCTCCCTTATTAGGACTTCTAATGGCATTTATACTTCCATTTCGTGATAGCATTGGTCCGGATCAAAGATCTCAAACGCCCCAACTGGCAAGGGACGTAGGCTCAATACTACGAGCAGCAACCATTCCTGTAGTGTCACATGACATAGCCCCACATTGGCCATACCATCCCACACAAGGAGGGCCACTCGCAACTAGACTCAGCCTTAGCTATCTTCATCATTATTCATCATAGTCACAATAAAGTTGCACCCTCGGATGGGTCTCGACCCTCATCCAATAAGACCCAATTCTGCATAGAATTACGTCTGAAACATGCCTTAGTGACCGTGAGCCATCCTAAGATACTACATGGTAGCTAGCGATTAGCAATTCAAGTTCCAACAGAATTCGCATTCGACTATCGACCGCCCGGATCGGCCCAAGGACACAAGACACAACAAACTGGTGAAGATACGTATCAGCATAAGCTTCAACTGTACCGCCAGGTGCATGATTAAGGATTCTGAGGTGAGCATAACTGGTCAGCACTTTCCATCATGTGCGTGATCATTTCTGCTACCGAGTGGGATGATTTGAACGCCATTGGTTTCTCTGCTCTTGCTTGTCGTACTGGTTCTGTGGCTTCCACGACAGGCTTTTCGGGATCCAACATTTCGATGACTTGTTCGTCGTAGTCTGTCGTGTCAGAGGCAAGGATATTTGCCACAGTTGTGATTGGGGAGGCTCGAATGACGGAAAGCTGGTTGTGTGGATAGATTTTGCGGAGTTCGCGATGTATAGTGCTGGCGACGTCGTTGAGCTGTTCATTATGGATTATATGCAAAAGTCAATACTCCTGGCCTCGCACTAGAGAAGCTGATATTGTCGAACGAGCTTACCGCACGACGGTTGATGCTGCCCATGGCTAGTCAAAACAATCGTGCGCTAATGCGCGCTCTCTGTATCAATGTATGTACTTGCTCTCGTACTTGTGTGTATCGCACGATGCTAACATTGTATTGTAGACCGAAGAGAGTGCGGCCGCAGCACTTCCTTCCCGCAACATCGAGATTCGCCTGGGTCCGAACGAGACTGTGTCAGATGTTGCCGCCAAGATCATACGACGGGAAGGCTACTTTCGCGCAGTCCCCGGTCTGAGCCGTAGAAATCGCAACCCACTTCCGGGCGGCCAATATGGATATAGTCACGAGCTGGGTGTCCCAGCAAAGGGTTCGAGAACCTGCCACTGCTTACAGATGAGCAGACAGCAGAGGTGGCCCAAAGGGTCCATGAGGCCATAGAGGTCCTAATAAACCGGCACGCTGCCATCTTAGAATCTGCTCCTGCCGACCAACACTATCGCTTTATTCACGCGCCGTCTTCCACGTCAAAGGGTCACCATGTCATCGCCGGCACCCTTCACGGACTCATCTCTCTCGCCAGTACTCTCAAGGCCGTCGCTGAAACAGCTTCACCAGACCCGACATCCTCCCCTAATTCCATCGATGCTCCCTACTCTGGCGTGGGCATCTTGGACAACAAGCTCGAGGTCTTATTCAAAGTTGCTTTCCTGGTTAGTGCAGCGCGGGATCTGGCCGCCCGCCACGGCAATGGCGAGGTTAACAAGGGACACGTTATGGCCCATCTATACGAACAATTTTGCGAGCAGTCCATGATATGCCAAAACATGGTGGTCAGAAGAGGAAGCGTGAGGACGATGATAGTTTGGTGGACACCTGGCTTGAAGGTCATAGAAAACGTTGGGAAATGATTCAAGAATGGAATTGCTTGCCTCCTCTTCCGATCCCACCATGTCTAAGTGAGTCTCCTCGGCATGGACTCTCCTCTTCTTCATAGGTTTACAACACGCAGTATAAACGTGCAGTAACCACCCAAATAAACATATATTACATAAAAAATACGATTTGTCTTTAAGAAGCATAAATAGGTAATAAGCGTTGACTGACTACACTCTTACATTGCAAGGCAAAAGAAAATCTAGGAGGCCTCCGGGACCAAGGGCAAATGTGTTCCGCGAAAAAGCGGCAATCTCCTAGTTGTCTCTTGAAGACCTTTGGACGCTAACTGGTTACGTGTGCCCAATGCCACTGGGCGAACTCTGTCTAGTGACAAGGCGGGAGACATCAAGACAGTCATGAATGGCATCCTCAGAGATATTGTCACATACCTGGGTATTCCTTCATGTTTCCAAGAGGTAGTGGAGCAAGAGATCATATACCATGACCCTCGAATCCAAATATCCGAATGCTTTCCATATCGTAGAGTATACGATGCTGACGCGGCAGACGGATTCTAGGCCGGGAAGATGAAGCCGGAGGACATGCACAGGGTAGCGGTATTAGCCCCAAGGGCCAGTGGTTGAATACACGGATGGCCTGAGGGTTGACAAGACCGTCACACACGTACTTCGCCTTGGGAGATTTGGTATTCGGATCGTGGCCAACGCTGCCGGGCCAGGACGGCCCTGGATTTCCCAGCCTGTTGGGTTACTATCCGGAATGGAACGTTTCGTTCGATCAGTTCGGCGATGGCCACAATGCTTCAGCAAAAACTTGGGAGTATATGTTTGTCCTGCCAAATATGCAGTGAAGATTGACAGAATGCCGCCCACCACCAATGGGAACTTGACCTCTAGTTTGGAAACTTAAGGATATGGCGCCTCAACGGCAAGGCCTTACATTTTCTGAACCGCCCACCTTCATTGAGTAATACGCTCGCCGTTTCGGCGCAAGCCTTGATAAACGAAGCTCCACCATTGCCAGGGACTGGATCCCATGGGACCAGTTTATTATGTACGTGCACTGGTATTTCAACTATGATTGACCTTGACATCCGATCCCGCCCCATCAGTGTGCACTTGGCTTGTTCATACTCCTTCCCACCCACAAGCTAGAGGCGGCCAAGCCCAAGCTATCGTCAGGGCAGGGGCCCTATCAGGCACATGTATAAACCCACGTTGTCCTTTTAGCGTATTGACTGGTAGTAGGTATTTCCTAGACATATACCTGTCGGTTTCATTGCTACTAAAAACTATACAAGGAGAAGCTTGCCCCTGCTACGCTGTCACGGTTCCGATCCGGACTGGCTCCGGCCCCGAAGCACGGATACTGAGCACGGACTACAACTACCCCTATATAAGTAGATACAGCAAATCTCTGCTCCGCAGAGATTCTTTCCTTCTGTGTGCAATAATAATACGTCTATACAGACTACCTGGCAGTGTAAACTATGGCATACGCCTTGATCGAGCCGCTCCTTACTTACTTAAGAGTAGGCTAAATTGTCTATCAACAAGGGGGAACAGTTAGAGCGTATTGCAGATTCTCTTGAATCAAGTCTCTCCTTTGCTTGTTTCTATTAAAGGCTTAAGACTTGCCTATATAGTCCTGTTACCCGCATGATCAACGCGTAGCGACTCTCGGAATAAACGTGTGACCTATAAAGAATACGATTGGTCATCGAGGGCGATAAACATACAATAAACATTAATCAACTAACTCCTTAAGCACCTACTTAAACTACTAGTATAGCAAGCAGCTAACTTCAGCAAACGCAAAATATACTAGGGACATAGTACAGCTAGAAAATAAATAAACAATTTAAGCAGTCTACATCCTTGTCGCTGATGGCGCGCTGGGTTAGCATATTGCACAGGCTTCCCGTTTGGCAGTCCACTTCCCCTGCTGTAGACAACCTGACTTCATCTTGTACGGCTTCTCCATACCTCCTCATAGTTAATAACACGTCAAAATCTAAGCAAAACTTGCAGCTATCTATGAGAGCAGCTGCCTTTGCAACTTAGGCCTGAAGGTTAACAAGGGTAGATACTAACCTAGGATGCTGATTTGGGAAACGGATCAAATAGGGTTGCAATTGAAACGTCCGCCTGTCCTTTGCCTACCCAAGAATCACTTCACTTACGTAGTACAGCATACAAAACCCGGCGTTGCCTTCTTTTTATACATCCATCCAAGAATTTCTTCCATAAAAAAACTGAACGTGATACCTTCCCTTCCTTGCCTTTACCCCAAGCCTCTCCAACTATCCTGACCAACATTTCCCCCAGGACCAAGTTCAGCCCCACTCAACTACCTGGCCGACCGAGACCATGGAGAGACCGGGGAATGGCATAAAGTCCTATCTATATATGATGTGGTAGTAGTCTACCGGTGCTGGACTATATCAGGATCGGTATTATATACTTAAAAAGAAGCTCCTCTCCGGGATAAGGGGGTCAAAGCAAGCAAACCAGCGGACACGGACCGGCGGCGTAAGGCAGACTTGGGGATACATAACAATGCATGATAAACGAATGCATTTCATTCCCAAGCACTCCTTTGCCTGCCTTCCTGTTCAAGCCGCTGCGTATATAAGCCAGCCATGCTTGTATTATTCATAAATATTGTGCTTTCTCTGTTCTGTTAGATTAGTACATACTTGTACATACTTTGTACGCGCAATATATATATTTTTGAATAAACAAAGTCCTGTTAACGATGCGTAGTAGCACCATCACCACTCTCATCATCGCGGCGCTCGGCGTCAGTGCGGCTCCTCTCGCGACGCGCGCCGTCATCAGCCACGACGCGGTCGTCGGATTCGCGCAGTCGGCCTCGGACCTCGCGCTGAAGTACAAGCCCTGGCTCAAGGTCGTCAATGGCTGCGTGCCGTTCCCTGCGGTCGATGCGGCTGGGAATACTGGGTAAGTAAATTTTATTTATATTTAGTTTTCATAATTTCATAGTTACGATGACAGGAAGATATGTTAGCTCAGATTTTTACACTGAGATATATTTAAGAGAAGAGGAGGAGTTAGAAACTAAGAGAAAAGAAGAGGAGGAAAATAGGAAAGGAGGGAATGAAAGAAAGAGAAGAAGCTGACGAATGAACCAATTTTTTGATTGATTGACTGAAACTGAATGAAATAAAAGTGGTGGTCTAGCACCGACAGGAGATCCCAGCAGTGGCTGCTCTAGTAGTCCTGGACAAGTGTATACGCGAGCGACGCAATACGGCGATAAATACGCCGTCATGTACTCATGGTATGTCACCCATTTTTCATCCTCACTTTCACTCTCACTCTCGCTCTCACCTATACCCCACTATGCCACTCAACTCACCCTGATACTCACCACCAATAAAAAAATAAAATAAAAAACAGGTACATGCCCAAAGACTCGCCGAGCTCAGGTCTCGGCCACCGGCACGACTGGGAGTGTATCGTGGTGTGGCTCTCGAGCTCCGACGTCTCCAGCGCTCAAGTGCTCGGGCTCTCCACCTCCGCGCACGGCAACTTCGACACCAAGACCTCCAATCTCCCTCTCGACGGAAACAGGCCCAAGATCCGCTACTTCAGCATCTGGCCCCTGGACCACCAGCTGGGCACTACCGACGCCGTGGGCGGCGAGCAGCCCCTGATCGCCTGGGAGGCCCTGACGCCGGCTGCGCGCACCGCGCTGGAGAATACGGATTTTGGCGATGGCAATGTGCCTTTCAAGGACGCGAATTTCGAGGCGCATTTGGAGAAGGCTTCGTTTTGAAGCTGGCCAGGCGCAGACTAGATAGACTGCACTGCAGGTATCAACTATGACCATAAAAAAGTCTCATGATTATCCGCGTAGACATTAGTATTGCTTGTTTTCAGGGACTAATGTAAGCGAGAAGTTACGCCGAGACATACACAAAGTATCCAGCATCCGAAGCGTCACGCGGCAGACCAAAGGAAATTGTATGTTTGAACAGTACGAGTAAGATATACCAGTAGAAAATACTAGTAGAGTATACTAATACACGGTTCTGTCATGTTATCTTAATCCTTACCCCTGACTCAGTTGTCTATCTGAAGAGTCTATCTATTTTTTGAGCCGTTCGTCCACAGAGTGCCCCTGCACAGAAGAAAAAAAAAGGTATATCCTCCTAAAACCTAGGTCGACAACGCCCAGATAATGCACTGTAACTAGAAAAATGTACCAGACGTGGAAACGACAGAACCCGAACGCCGAGCAATGCCAAATATTTCATTAATCAACACCTAGGCAACTCGGTATGTTTTACGAGTGTGCCCTCCTTCGGATATGTCTCGAGACTGTCGAGCTTCGAGACACAAAATGCTTTGAGACCAATCAACCGAAAGGCAACCTCGACTCACTTTCGTAACCGGGCTCTGTGGGAGCTACGTCTTTGATTGGATGCATCAAGATGGGTGGCAGACAGGTACGGCCGTGGATTTCTTCCCACTCCTCACCTCCAATCTTCGTATCTTCGTACCCCATCATATTGTTGTACAGTCGCTGAGGTGGGCTTGCTCTGTAGTACCAAGTACTGCCTCCGTACCGGGCCTCACGTCCCCAGCCGATAGGAGAGTTGTCGCCACCACTCTCTCCCTTCTCACCCGGGTTAAACCATCGGGCAATGTCTTCGCCTTTCCACGGCCTGTCGAAGAACATCGGCATGGGAGCGTATACAGCCTTCAGACTATGAAGCATAGCTATAGTCTGACATGTCATTTCTGACGCTATATGATTTCCCCGTAGGTTTTCGACATGCATGATGTCGAGGAGTCTCTTCGATATTCTCGAATGGGTCACAATGGTCACACGTCGCGGCAGCTGTTGGGTTGCGTGTGAAGAGTCGTTAAATCCCCACACATCGTTCGCGCCAACCCATCCGCTGTTCTTAACGTTTATAATTGGGGCAACCGTGATTAGATCGGCTTCTTCGCCGACGCCCCATTTATAATCGTCGTCTTGCGGCCGAGCCACGGGGGGCTTGGGACCGACCGGCGTGATGAAGGGGAGATCGGGAGGGCCCCAAATAGTGTCGTCCCCTGCTGCGCGTTCTACTTGTTTACGGAATTCAGTGTCGTAATCGCCATGTACGGAAGGGATATAGTATCGCTCGCTTCGCTCCCAGAGACCACGGCGTGGCTGACGTTTCGCGAATTGTGCTAGCTTTTCCAGGAAGTTGTAGTGATGACCTGTGATTCTAGCATCCATTTCCCAGTTCCAGATGTACTCAAATTCCGGAAACTCCTGTGCAAACTTCTGAACAGAGAGCCATTGGGACACGTGCACGGTTGCTTTGTCGGGATCTAATCTCGGATACATAGCCTGGGTGGCCTCGTCATTCCAAAGAATAGCGATGTCCCTGAATTCGGCGGGGACACTCGTTTGGAGAACGTATTGATAGGTTCCTTCGTCATCCCAAATTGCGTAGGCATTGTCCCTGACATGCACAAAGAGAAATACTTGGTATAGACCCCCAGTTCGTAGCGATAACTCGGTAATCAACGAGCGGATCACTTGCTTATCGTTCTCGTTGTAGTCTTTCCCAGTATATGTCCGTAATAGAATAGCAGTTCGAGGTTCCTTTCCCGCCACGTCCTTGGGGCTACTATAAACCTTCTCTGATGTACTGGGTCGCTTGGGAGCGGTAAAGCCTCGTCTGAGATCGTCGTTGTGGTACCGGCTTTTAGGCGCATCGCCTAGTTCGTAGTCGCTGTCTGCTCCAATAAATGGGGTCGTCTTCTTGTGCGAATAAACCGTGTTGACGTATGGATTTGGCTGGCCGTCCATATCAAATCGAGCCTTGTTCTTTTGAACACAATTATCTTGCAGTTCGCCCCAACGTATCTTGTCCCAGTCGACCGACGGAAGGGATGTATCGTTCGCGTTCTGGAACCCGTACATACCAAGCCGTGTTTCTCGCTCAAAACATAAATCGCCGTCCATGTTCAACACCTCGTAGCTGCCAATAAGGGGCTCAGGGAAATCCTTAGGAACACCCTTGAATACCGTGATGTCGGATACTGGCGTTCCACCGGGCCCTTCGCAAGGGGTGTATCCACCCTTTCCTTCCTTGTTCAAGTACGGATTGTAAAGGTAGGGCTTGTGCGTTGTAAAATAGGGGACGTCATCGCTGGGAGTGAGTTGGGCTTCGAAGCTATAGGATCGTGGCTTGTTCGTGCCTAGCGTGTTCATTGTTTTGCCGTATATGGCGTCCGCTCCGGATGTACTGCGGTGACGTTAGATTTTGCTTTCTTGCTCTAGCACAGTATAACTATGGTGCGGTGCTTACTAGCCAAGCTGTTCATGTTCTAGCCTGAATTGTTGTCGAATGGCTTCTTGCTGCTCCTCTTGCGCCTCCTTCATTTTTTCCTCGAAGCTCATAACATGGTTCGGGTTGTCGGCGTCGTCAATGGGCTTCTCTTCCGGGGGCGGTTCTTTGGGAGGCTCGGCCGCCACCACTTCGTGTGCACTCTTCTGAAGGATTTGTCTGTAATTGCCCGAGTCTTGCAACATTAACCAGTAGAGGGTTGCCAGCGTAAAGGCAAATATAAAAAGGCCTTTTGGCCGTGTCAGCCACCGGCGTGGCTTGACTGCCAGCATTGCGCTAGGGATTGATAAGTGTGGTGATGAATATAGGATTTTCGGTGGCTTAGTGAGCCAGTATGTATCGCGGGACGGTCAATAAGAACTAACAGTCCATTGGTGGTCAATCGATGGGGTAGTCGTGCTCGACAATAGTGTCAGAGGTTGGTACAATTAACTGGGGGGTTATAAGGGCGAATGCGTAGGTAAGTCCAACTCTCCGGGGAGACAGGATTAGAAGTAGAGCGGGCGGGCGTAATGAACGTGGGCGACGCCTATCAAAGGACGGTCGAATGTAGTATTCTCGAGACGAAAATGCCGTCGTTCAACGGTGGACAGACCACATCGGACTGGACGAGAGGCGAAGGAGAAGAATGGCCGGATAAAGACGAGTCCGGGAGAAAGCCAACAATGAGAGTTCGTGAACACGTCAAGTGAAACAATAATAAAGGTAGGTACAACAAACACTCACGCCACAGGAAACAGACAGTGTGACGTTAAGAAAGTGAACGGGTCTGGAAGAAGGGGGAAGTAAAGGTATGGGGTAGGTAGAATAAGGGAGGAAGAGGGTGGTATGCAGATCGCAGGAAGTGATGAATGGTATTGTGAGAGGTTACTATTTGATATGTATGAAGGCACTCTATGTATGAAGAGATAAGATAGTATGTACAATATGTTTTGCAGGGATGCGTCGTTGCGGCGTAGGGCGGGTAAGTACCGGTAGGTTAGGTACCTCTTAGGACCGGCGAGGTTAAGGTGAAAACGAGTTTACGACATAGAACGGTAGGTATGCGCGTAAGCTGTATTTCTAGATTATGATGCAGGAAGCCAGAGAATCGATCGCCAAGCTTGCGGGTTCGAGTGAAAATACTGGTTGCGCCATTGCGGCAGATGGTTGTAAGCAAGGTGGGCGGGCAGGGGAGTAAGTCCAACAGCTCTCGGGGTCCTGGTACGGAACTGCCCACTCCCTAGAGTAGATGATGACAGACTGGACACAAGACTGGGGTAGGGGTATGAGCCAGGGTCTAGCTTAGCGGGGACACACTGCAGCACAGATCTACACTATGCACGGCGCAGCGTTTAGGGCCCCTTTTGACCAGTACAATGCCACGCTGGCACTGAATAGTGTAAATGACTAGGTACCTACCTAGCACTTGAAATTGAGGACCCCTCTCACTTTTGTTTTAGCGCAAGGGGGGATTGGCAGCACGACTATACAGACACAGTCATGACATTCGAGAATAATGGAGAATGAGAAGGGTTTTCACTACCATGTTACAAGTATCTATGTACATAGAGCTGAATTACTTAAGGGGACAGCGAAGCACCGATAAGAAGCACGCGATCTGCTATCCTAATCTTACAAAGGACGAGCCTCCCCCTCATTGCCAAAGACAATATAAAGTTATAGTGATAGCTTCTTATGCAGTGAGAATGCAGTCTAGCGTAGTGATACCGCCCTGCCAAGAACTACCCCATTAAAGATTGACGCCTCTGAAACGGTCGGGCTGCTTCCTAATACATCTGTACGTTATTAGAAGAGCCAATCATTCTACATAGCTACTCTACGCTTAAAGAGTGGTACCTACAGAATACTTTGACACTATAATTCATAGGCTACCATTGAGTGCTGTTAGTAGGTTTTGCATTCCGCTCCAGGGAGAAGGATTAATACCATCTGAAATCTGAAAAGCAGTCGTACCTGGTAAGGCGCACCGAAAGTCTCACAGAAAGTTTCATGTAGACGAAGATCTGCAGCTTTTTGCTTAGGATAACCAGCCAAGACTGAACAATCATGGGTAATCTGGCTTGGGCCTGCTATTTGGCCCTTCGCTTTGGTTTCTGGCACGGTAACAAGTAATAATGATATTCCACAAAAAGCAGCTAGGTTTCTTGGTTCACCGCTTAGCACTGCCACCACTCAAATGCCAATCGTCAGTAACGGCGTCGGTCAACTACCTAGTAAGTTACGCTTCTGGGTTGCAGTAATACCATCTTAGTTGTCTATCCATCACCGGGATACATGCCTCGGTAAATTTAGGAAGCCCAGTACATATATTCGTACCGTCCTCATTCCATTTTTGCAGGGCTAAGATTAGGAGAGTAGATGCATTCGAGCTATTATATCTCATTTAGGGGATGATATCGTGCTACACGTTCTGCTCACTCCGAGGAGAAGTATCTAATACTGTCCAAAGTATAAGCCAACAGTACGGGAATAACAAATCTCTCGACGCCGTTTGAACTTACTCGTTCAGAACTCGTTACCTGCCACATACCTAAGTCATCCCTGATCAACGCCCAAGGGTCGCTCATTACTACAATCTCCACTATTATCAACCTACGAAAAATTGCTCAGCTACGGGTCTTGCCAATGACGTCGCAAGCGAAACTGAACAGTGCCAAGATCTTCAATGAAAAACTTAAAAACTCGGCCTCAAAATTGCAAAAATTTGCAACACTGAGCACTATGGCCAGGTACCCTACGTGACATTCAAGAAAGACTTATGTACTGTGATATTTTACTTGGTAGGAAAATGATAATAAAACGGGACTCTGTCCTAGAGCCTACCTCTCAAACGGCCAATACGTCATACGTCTATCCGGAAACGCTTCCCGTTTCGTTTAGCATTGCTTGCGGAAATCCTCCAAGTTTCTACTATGTACATACTCACATGCTTATGTAAACCCACTTGAATCAACCAAACAATATCGCGCTTGTTTATGGATATAAAATGAGGTGAGATGGAATAGGTCGCCTTATTATGGATATATGCTGTCCTGTGGTTTGGAACGGGACCCGGCGGGAAAGACAGCTTTCTTCTGCTGCTTCGATAGTTCATGTTTCATGAATCGTACATGAGTAACGCCTTTTTTTTTTTTTTTTGTGCCCTACACCTAGTTCGGGAACCAATCAATCACCCGCAACAGCCAAATACATACGTATGAAGAATAATTGGGTCTGTGCCGATGAAAATGAGTAAGAGCAGTCAGTTCTTTTCTACGTATAATGAAGGCATATGACACGGTCCCAATCCCGATCATGCATGTCTACAAGCGTGATTTGTAACATTTCAAACTCCTGAAGCGCTTAAGCATTACTTTCTTCAGTAAATGATCGCACATCATCTCATGTATTTCCTTACCTTCCTACTCGCGTGAAATACACACATATAGCCAGGCTCGGGGGCAGCATCTATCTATTAAACACTATGATTTCCTACATTGCCTCCCCTACCTACTTATCTCCTAACTGTCTATTAAACGGCCACCGATCGAGATATAGATATCATTTACAAGTTTAATAAATAAGGGGCCCCCAACTTCTCGTCCTCTCTTTCGGCTCGTCCGGGTTCATGCTGACCTCACACCTCCCCTCGCGCCTGTATACCTACATACATTCCCATTTCACTATCTATATTCGTAAACACCCGCCAACGCAGCCGTCATCAACGATAAACAAACCAAACAAGCAAACCGAACAAAACAGATAAGCTGCCTCGGAATTCAGTCTCGACTCCGGTTCCGTCCAGTCCGGTCCCGTCCGATGGCACATAAAACGCGCACACGCGCGCACGACATGTAAAGTGAATGGTCACTGTATTACGGAACCCCGAACATGTCCGAGATTCTCATTACACTGCATCACATTACTTCCACCTCATCCCGTCTGACCACCGTTCTCTTTCTTCGTTTCGTCCTTGTCGTTTGTTTGTTTGTTTGTACTTCCCTACTATTTTACCTAGGTCACTTGAGCATCTTTCATGACATATGTAACACAACACGATACGACACGAACAAGACGGGACGGGACGGGAGGATTGGTAGTGGGGATTTCACATAATTTCGGGACGTTGCATTAGATACGTATGTGTCTACTTCCGACCTATGTGGTTAACATATCACAAATATCTGTGGTAGGTGATTGTAAAGTAGCTGCTTAAATATTTGTACACTTGCCCGGGATGTAACATTCTCCCCGCGTAGGCCAGTATATATGAATACCTACGGACAGGTATGTAAGTATGTAAGCACATTCAAGACCCGAGAATATGACGTTAGTTCGCGTTATATCTGCGTGTATGAACGTCTATGCCTGCCTACATATATAAATATCTGCACCTTGCAAAGCCGCATGCAAGCCTGCGGCACACATAACAGATTCTCTAGGTCCTCTAGACGCATACCGTATATGTATATCTAAATATGATACTAACCTCTGTCTCTTATACACGTTTATGTATATAAGTGTACATTCTCAGATACGATGTGAAATTATATTTACTACCTAACACATGCGCATGCAAGCATGCGAGACATTGTACACGACGGTCTAGATGCATATCTTAGCGGTTTCTACTACCGTTATTTATGTGGTCAGGTACGTAGTGGCGGATAGTTTTGACACTACCTTAACAGTGGGTGTCAAGAAAAGGCTTTTACATGCCTCCCATACGAGTAATGGTATGGGGGAAATCTTTACATATTCACCGTATCTGTTTGGTATTCCTCTTATCGTATGAAATGGAATAATCATTGGAACCATCTGTAAATTGCGCTAGTCCTGAGAGTAAAACTACCGTATACATCCGTGCGATGAAGATCAGAAACGAGCACTCTCGTAGAAAACATAAGCGTGTCCTATCGTCGTTCACCTGAGTACACCTACCATACCTGCAGCAGAGAACAAACACAGAGAAACACGACATCATATTCCCAATGGCTGCCAGCTGATCAACTCATGCGCAGATCAGCTTTGCTAAAATCACTAGGATCCCGCTCATCACGGTTTCTCTCGAACGCTTTGCGGACTCAGAACCCTCCGATCGGCTCCCAGTCTCTGTAGCGACGTGGAAATAGGACTTCAACGGTTCGCTTATATTCCCCCTCAGAGATGTCCAGCTCGATGGGACCCAATAGAGTTTGCTCGTCTAATATCCCAGGCAGTAGAGTTCGGACTGGATGGAAGGTTTCTTCTCCATTGGCGTCAACCTCCTTAAGACGAAAGGTTGGTCGCTGGGCCATAATGGTCAAAGCTCCGTCAGACTGTGGCAACAGGCGGCAGCATAAATTCGTCTTGAATGGGCCCTTAGGCATGTCGCTTTCAAGCACATTGCTCAAGTAGAACAGTGCAGCTAACAGACGTCGAGCTATCACCCTCAAGTGATCTATGCCGGTTCGATATTCGCGCTGCATGTAGCGGTCAGGTGGGATGTAGTAGCTGCGTGCTTCTCTGAGGTACTGTCGACTTCTAGTCCACATTTCATCGGTCTTACCAACATCGTCGATCGATGGGGGTTTCGCATCTTTCAGACCGATGTCCACGCGATGGCAGTTGCGGTCACGCTGCCCACGGACCGAACTCTTGAAGTCGACCCATTCCCGGTTGCAGTCAATCGTCGCTTGTACCATATCCAGTGCGATTTTGGCAACCTTCGAATATTTCTGCGGTAGGAGTTTTATGATTTTTTCCAAGCTTTTATCCCTTATATCAACGATCTGCCCTTCACTGTCAACCTGAATGCCGGTGCCCAGAGAAACGACGATATCGGGGCGAGCACCAGACTTCCAAATTCGATTAGCCTCTTCGCATGCCAGCCTCACCGGGTTGTTGCGGACTATGGCCCCGTCCACGTATGTCATTTGCGTGGGATCGTGCTTGTAAGGCTTGAAGAATGTCGGCGCAGCGGATGTCGCGCGAGCGCTGTATTGGTGGACAATCAATATTAGCACGCACAGGGGCGGCAATTCAATCGCCGTAACGTACTGAGAAGTCACTTACGCTTGCCAAATCCGAAAATCGTCCGATTGATATTGTGCGCGTTGTAGGCAGTCGTCTGTTTGATTCTTATTAGCTTGTTTTACTGGACCGAAACGAGAGATATCACTGAAAACTCACAAACCTGCCTCCCATCACGCAGCTTAGCCACAGGATTTCGCATGTAATTTGCAATCAGGGTTGGTTGATTTCGCCCTTCTATGCAGGTCACCACGGCAACTTTCACCGCGTCGCCCGAACTGTTACCATCTGCCTGGCCAAACAAATAGCCTTCGCCAAAGGCACCTTGCAATGCTGACGTGATTCCATCCGTTTTGTATTTGACGGGCAAGAATTTTCGGGAGATTTTGGAGAGCACGGGCACTTTCAACTGCCATTTCTTGGAAAATGCGGTTTTGACAAGCTCCTTAAAGGTCGACTCGGCATCGATCAAAGACCATTTTTTCTCAAAGACGCCTAAGGCCACGATGCCACCTAACAGTTCTCGAATGTCAGCATCTTTGATAGTTTCTATTAAGCGATTCTCAAGTATACTGACCAGTACTCGTGCCAACCACTAAGTCGAAGAGGTCTTGTATGCGGATGCCGCAGCCGACTTCTCGCTCCAATTCAGACAGGATCGCTAGCTCGGCAATACCACGAATTCCGCCCCTATAATTCAGAACTCGTAAGATATGTAAGATCCTCATAGTGCAAGAGTGAAGAAAGGCTTACCCGTCAAGTGAAAGAATCCGAGCTCCAGCCGTTGGTGGCTTCACGCGAATCGTCCATGGAGTTGTAGTGAGTGAGCAGCCTAGAGGGCATGAGGTGATATGGATGATAGAACCCCCAGTCTGGTCTTGATTATATCTGCGACTGCAATCTTCACAGATGCAATGTTGTTTTGGCCGGCACGGCAACATGTTTGCTGGCGTGCTAGAGAGACACGCCAAGCAAGTCCTCTGACCGGTTATTGAGGCGACGCCACAGGAGACAGCTACTGACGCAAGCTGATCCATGGCATCTCGCCGGGTATGAAGTCTGGTCACCTGTTTCCAAAGATTTTCCGCGAAAGCTTCGGGATCGTAAGAGCTTCTGAAGCCCCCAACAGCAAGATTGTCCTCTGATTCTCCATTTACCTCAACGAACTGATGGCCTTTTTCATGGCTCGACCAGTAGTTCTTACATCTTCGTTGACCACGTGAGTCTTTCACTTCACATCGCCAAAAGTGAGCGCGGAAAGCTTCAAGACCACGCCTCGCTTCATCGACAAGATCATTCCTCCGCTTCTGTGCTTCATCTGCGGGAACGTCTACTGTCAACGAAGACCCAGATGTACATGTGTGCTTCCGCGAACGCCTTACCTTGAGAATCATTATTATTGATCTGTGCGGCGATGCAAGCGGCAATATAGGGGGTCATCTGATCAACAAGATGTGTTTCACCGCCGGTCGCCTCGCTTGTATGGAAATTCCGATGGTTTGCCACGCCTGCCATGACGTAAAGCAGGTGCTCGCTGAATCTGCTGGGGAGACTTGAATCGCCTTTCGAAAGTTGATGGAAATCAATAGCACTATGATAGTCGCGGCCCAAATTCGCCAGCGACTGTGTCAAGTACGCGTTAAAGCTGGCAGTGTCTAACTCCATATTGAGAGATTGCCTCTTTTTCCTAATTAGCTCCGACATTCTGCAGATCTCCTGATACAAACTCTTAATCTGATTTGAGGTTTTCTTGACTGTGATCGGAGAAGCTGCAGTATATTGTGGGATAGATATAACGCGGAAGGAATCATAATAGCACAGCATGAGTTCTTCTGCTGTCTGTATCTCTTTGCCTCTGGATTTCCACTTCCGCTGTAGGTCGATAAATCGATTAGACTGCTGAAAATTGTTGAGCAGACGCCTGGTAGCTTGATCCACAGTGGCTAAAGAGTCGTGAGAGCCATCCGTCATCTTGTTAAGGACGATGATCAGTCCCGGGCGAACACGCTGATTCAAAGTTTTCTCATGGCCCTCCTTGGCCCATTTGAACATATCTTGCAAAATGTTGTGGGATGATCTGATCTCTTAGTTAATTTAATTAAATTGAATGGAAACAAGCGAATTAGGCGGGTGTGTTACGATACCTTGAGTTGTTCGTGACGAAGCAAACCACGTCCGAGAAGGAATAAAGTAAGCGGGGGTAGAGACTCTTCACAACAACCTGCCTAGTCTCGGGGTCAACCACGGCATTGCCTTTCTTACCCAAGCTAGAAATATCGCTAGCAATTGTAAAATTAAATAACCGTCCCCATTCCAGATCAATTCGATCTGATGCAGTACCGGCGTGGTCTGCAAGGGCTTTCGAAATATTGGACTTTCTCAAAGGACCGTCCGATGGCGCCTGAAACCCTTGGGTCTGTTGGGCTTGTGACAGTAGCTGGCGAGCAACTGGCTTGTCTGTTCCCGAGAATCCTTCACAGTCTGATGAAAAAGTTAGGGTCCTGCGATAATACTGATATGAACGTGTGTGGATCAAGGGGAGAATCTGTACCAACGAAGAAACAGGGATGCTCTGTATGAATGGTTTTGGGATCAGCAAAGATGTGCACATCGCTGCTCGTCGAGTCGAAATTGTCGGTATCGCTGCCAGGTACGGGAACACGGTTTTGGCGATGTGCCGTTGGAGCAAGCATCCGGATCATCGCAGCAATCAGGGTGCTCTTGCCCGATCCAGTGTCACCAATGATCGAAACGAGACTTGGATATTGTCTTGGTGGTCTGTTTGCTACCTCGGCCATCAATGACTCGAGCCGGGGGAAGATATGAATCTGGGGATGAGGACCATCTTGGCCATCAGGGATCCCAAGCCAGGTCGACCATATATCATCTAGATGTAGCGCGACTTGGTCTTTGCTTCGTAGTCTCGAGTCCATGAGCCCGGAAGTGTATACATATTCCTGGAAGTCAACTTCCTCACATGGAGATCCGTAACTGTTCTCATCATCCCCACCAAGCTGATGGTAGGCCACGGATGAGATACACTGGCGATGCGCGGGCATACGAGCAGCACCACAACCGCCACAGAGAACGAAGTCGGCCGGTTCGCCCTTCTGGTTACAAACACGGCAAGACAGGGCGATCCTCATCTTCTTGACCTGTTCAAGGATACTACACAAAATGTTAGACACGTCTTGATTTCAGCAATATGGTTCTTACAAGTCTGGGTCGGGTTGAAGCCAATGATCTATCACGGCATCACTAGAGGATGCAGGAATCTGTTGAGTGACGGGTAGCGTGTTGTTGTCTTTTTTGATACTAGACTCCGCTACAACCTCCTCCAATGCTTCGACCAAATCATCGTAGTCACCGGAGTTCCGCACCGTGGAACCGTCAGTCTCCGTGTCCGACATTGCAAGATTCGCTGTGCTTAAAGTATGAAAATACCAGTGGTGAAACTCTGGGCAATTAGATCAATGTTGGGTCGGTGTGATTTAAGGAAAGCTGCCTTCGCAAGAAACGAGGGTGAATACAATCCCCGAACCAGTACTGGCCATGAGAGAGATGCAACTATCTACGTGAGCTGAAACAAGGAATATACGTCCACTATATAGATGTCCCTCCAGGGATATCATTTAGCGCAGGATCGGGTCGCACCTGCTTGTCAGACGAAGCTCGGAACTAGTAAGGCAGGCTGCGTGAGAAAGTGCACATTTCTGCAGCCAAAGTATGTGGCATGGTTTTATTAACTTGAAAGAGGAATCTGCTCCGAGTCTGATCATCCAATTACTCTCCAACTGGCAAGTAGGATCAAGATACGCGCCGTAGCCTCTAGCAATGGTACGGAGCCTACCTTCATAGTACACAAGATTGTTCTTTGTTTCCATACATGCAGTCATACCAACACATCCTATTTCTACAAATTCTCTGTATATCGCAGGCTAGTCGAACCAAACCGGGATATTATTAGACTGTAGCAATGGTCGAATAGCTGAAGGACAAATGTCTTAGTACAGCTTGTGTGGAATTTCTGCAAATGCCTCTGTTCCTCACCGACGACTTGCTTCGTGATGTTCAACCGATACACTTCACACCATGTTCGAAAAATAGACGCCGAACGTGGTGTCAGCGGCGACGATAATAGCAGCTGAACACACTTGGGCGTTGTGGCGTGAATTGGTGCGACGCACTGCAACAACTCCGAAAGCTGTACCTCTAGCTTATCAAAGCTACCGACGCTCTCACTGAAATAGGTCCCCCTCCTGCCCTCTAGCTAGTGGTGGAGGCTCTGCCGAACGCGACTTTAATCGCATATATTGTTGTTGAGCCAGTGTGCTCTAACTCTGGGGTATTTCCTAATAAATCTGTATGATGGGTACTCAGGGGCTGAGCAAACTCTGCTCGAGTCTCATATCCAAATAACCAGGACTAATCTTCCCACTCATAACCTATGTATTCTGACACCACTTAACCTAGCTGTCTATCTACCTACCTACCTGGTTGAGGTACGTGTAGCATTTAGATTAGCCTAGGTTGGACAATAAATTAGAGAGAGGGGATACAGCAGGTTAAGCAGGAAAAGCAGGAAAGGCAACATACATTACAAGTTACAGCAACATAGGGGAGAGCAGAACGAAAAGTAAATCTCATTACTCTTTCTTCCCGTCTGACCTAGAGTAGTAGAGAGATATGGAAGATGGTAGATGTAGATGCTGGATGAGTATTACCGACTACAGATAACTATACATGGTTTACAACTTTATATAACTCAAATAAATACTTACTTCCATACCTACCTACCTCTTATAGAGAGAGAGAGAGAGAGAGAGAAGGGAAGGGAGAAAAGATATCTGCTATGTTTACCTAGTATACCTACCTACCTGCCTCTGCAGGGATGTATGCATGTATGCCTCTGCGTATGATCTATTTGCCCGCCTCCTTATCCCGCAAGACACGCAATGCAGGCAGGCAGGCTTCCTGCAGACTCTCTTCCATCTTTTACCTAACCTAACTCTCTCTATCGACCTATCTACCTATTCAACCCACACTACCGCATACTACCACATACCTACCCACATCAACTCGTCTGCCTACCTATATCGTCACCAAAGCGCAAATATTCGATCCGTTCCCTTTCTGTTACACGCTGACCATCACACGTTCGCCGCACACAGAAGAAGAATAAGGGAGGGGAGACAGAATAGTCCCAAAGTAAAGGAACAATGATACCACCGAAGAAAATCGCTTCGGACTCTGTCACGGCCTCATCTCGTTTCACCGAGAAGCGCATACCGCAACACATGTAATCTAGTATATCCAAGATTCATTAAGATCCATCTCACATTTTACATCTGAACCACGACGTACAGAGAGTAGTACAAGGTAGGTACCAAATAGAACGGAACGCAATAGAACACAATACGTGATTTGGTGGTGGATGTGTAGAGATTTATTATTTCATTACACTATGCTTTATTCACTGGACGGAAGAGCATTATACATACTTCGTTCGTCATCCGTGAAAGGCTGTCTGTTTCCCGCATGAAGGGCCGGGAGAAAACAGCACCATGTACGCGCACCTTTTCACTGCTCACCACGGCCCGGCCCCAGAGCTGTAGGCTCGTCCTGGCCAGATCTCACCACCTCTCCTTCTTCGGTATAAGGATAAGACCATCTATCGTCTCTTCCTCTTTTCCAAGCCCTGAACTCCGTCTACCGCCCACAAACAAGTTCGGTCAAGATATGCCAGATATATTCGCAGTGAAATAAAAACCCCCTGCCCGCAACGGATATTCTCTCCGTTAAATCACCTTGCGCCCCCCGCAATTAGAGAAAGAAACTGAAAGTAGCACCTTTGTTTCAGGGCTGTGGGTATATGTAATGAGGTAGGTGAGTAAACATCAACCCGGAATAACGAATTAGGGGTTGAAAGAGAACAACTGGGTATATAAGTGCTTGAAGAACTGAAACTGAGAATCTTATAGATGATTCTCGCCTCGCGAAAAGATGTTGCAAAATGATCACGGAACGCCTATGCTGAAAATGGTGATGATGATGACGATATGAGATCAATACCCATCCAAGGAAACACAAAAGAGCGGCATATTTCTCATATCATAGTAGGATGAACTCGTTCTCTCACGAGTCGTAGATGGACAAACGAGGCGAATGGACAAGCGCTAGGCATTATTTCCTCACATCATACCCAGTCTTGTCATTCGCTTCTCCATCTTCTGCGTCGGACCTAGTCCACCACGGCCGAGGGCTTGGCCGGGCATCAACCGCTGGCCTGTGGGTAAGCCGAATGGTCGATGAAGACCTGACGACGGACCCGCAGGTAAGCCTCTCAACGGCTCGCGGATGCTTGTGTTGGGTCCAAGTGACGATGGTACTTGTGTGCTAAGGCCGGATCTTGAGCCTTGTCGCTGTGGCTGATACTGTTGAGGTGGCGGAGGACCCATCTGCTGAGCTCGGGCAGCAGCCTGCGTTCTTCTCCATGCATCTCGCTCACAGTAAGATCTACCGTTGACCTCGAAGTAACCGTCGCGCAGGACCATGCCGCAGTCACCGCACCGGAAGCAACCTGGATGGTACTTCTGCGGTACCTCATCCTCGAGATACTGGCCTTCGATGCCTCGGTTGCAAGCGCCACAGAGACTCCCGTTGAGCTTGTGATAGTGCTGCTCGCAGTAGGGGCGGTCCTCGTGCACATAGAAGGTCGCGGAACTAAAGGGTTCCTTGCATGTAGTGCACACGAAGCAAGCTTTGTGGTACCGCCCAGTTAGACGTCCATCTGCCGATGAGATCGACTTCCCTGTTATAGGCTCCTGACAGGCCTTGCAATCCCCCCTCGACCGTGGATTTCTTGATGGCTGTCGACTGTGAGAACCTGAGCTTACGGTGGATGTGGTTTGCGAACGCATCCGTGCCTGGCCTTCTTCGTGAATGCCGAGCCTATCATATTTCGGGGCGCTTCCAGGTGATACGGGTGATTCGTCTCGTGCGCCTAGTCCTTGCTGAATGCCTGGCTCTAAACGTAGTCTCTGGGACTGTTCTCGCTGAGGAGCAACAGGCCGTAGGCTGTCGCTCCTTGGTATTGATACCGGTGCCGGTGCCAGCGCTGGCGTTGGGGCAGGTGAGACTGGCCGCATGGAACTCATTGAGTCTTGAAGGTCATCCATTAAAGAGTCAATTTTAGTCGTATCTGAAGGACGGCGTATCATAGAGTCGGATCCCACCGAGCGAGCTGGGCTAGTAGTTGAGCTGGGCTGGCTTAGTTGTGATCCTTGGCTATAGCCGGAGTTGCTAGAGGATTGTGATATCGATGACGCGTGGTAAGGATTTCCAGATCCAAACTCGTCAGCAAGGTTTATGGAAAGATTCTTGCTCCCATCGCGTGTCGTTGGCCGTATTAGGCTTTTGCGAGGGGGTGGTGGTCGTGATGTGTCTCTTATGCCATATGAAGGTCGATGCTTGCGTTCGGAGAGAGGCACGGGCCTGCTTTCATCAGAAATAGAGGGTCTAGCTAACCTGTCGGGTCGTAGGCCAGGAGCAGAGGGCGCGCGGATGGGAGGCTCGACCTGTAACTCTTCGTTGCCCGTAGGTAATGTCCGTATGGGGAACGTCTCGGACCGTTTACCCATCCCCAGTGGCTGAGGCTCTGGTTCCTCTCCGTCTCTCTGCGGTGGCCCAAACCCGCCATATCCATTCTTCCGGGGCATTCTTGGCAGTGTACTTCCACTCGTCGCCGATGAGCTCGAAGCGGCCGTACTCGGTCGATCTATAGATGATCCCAATCGCGATAAACGTGAAGCGTCGTCGCTGGAGTCCGTTGTCTCATCCCTACTAACACTGCGAGGGAATGCGTTCTGCCCTGAAGGTTTCCGAGCTACCTCAAATGGACCGGGCGCAATGCTGTTCATTCTCGTCAAGAGACTTGACGCCTGTTTGTTAGGGCTTGTACCGTAAGTTGTTTGCTCGCCTTCTAAGGGTTCCGTCTCTGTGGTAAATCCACCATAACCGCCGGGGCGGCGTGGAGATCCCGCTATTGCTGGTGTAAAGTAATCCTCATTAGAGGACCCGGCCCAAGGCCGCCCGTTCATTGGCGTCTTGGGTGAGATAGCTTGAGAGCCGGTAGAGGCACTAACCGGCGTCAACTGATCTGGTTTTGTAAAAGCTTTGTCTATTAGGCATCATTAGCATCGGTGAAGTGCAGCAGCAACATCGAGTAGTACATACTGGCTGCTGAAGTGTCCACCGCCGGCAGTGTGCGGGTGAACTTATCGAATACATTCTGTTTGAACGACGAGAAGGCACCGCCTAGAAGATCTGGCATGGGTGGAACTGCTATATGGCTGTTAGTGGACGAGTTCAGAAGCATTCCTTTCATGGTAAAGCAGACGACCTACGCTCTGCAGGTGCGGGCTCGCTAGCACCACAGACGTGATCCCCCATCATAGCGATCTCTACTTGGTTGCCGCAATTGGAGCATTTTATCGTCGGCATAAAAGCTGACTGTCGTGATAAGTCTGCCATGGTTGCGATCTAAATCTCCCAAACTCTTTCTATGTAAGTATTCTTCCTTCGCACGCATTTGTTCGTTATCGCAACTGATATTCAGTCGGTGTTCTTTTAGGGGTCCGTTATCCTAATATCTAGCCTAAGCCGACCCAGTGTATCTGACTGTTGGTGACCCTTTTGTGAGTTGAGCAAACGCGAACGATGTAATTCGATGATGATGGTTGTTAAATGCAGGTGTTTTGCCAAACGCAATCGTGGGGATTAGGTATGACTGGAGAAAAGTATCTAGGATATCGAAGATCTCTGTTGTGCAACGCTGGCATTGATCGCAACCGATCGACAGCACCGCTTGGAAAGAACGTCACGGGTATTCTCGAGCCAGCTCGCTATTGGTTTAGAATGTTTCCAAGCTCAAAGGCCTGTGACGTTTCTGGTGTCTTCTATAGGGTGGCTTGCGGCAGTACTGTTTGAGGTGGTTCTCGGTAGGTGGTCAAGCCGAATCTACGCCCGACAACCCATTGGTGTGAGAGAGGGAGGTCGGTTTGAAGGTATTCAGGATGTGTAAAGATCAGTGAGGGCGGTTGTTCCTATTGTGTTGCGGATGGTGTCTCGAATATCCCTGTCGAATTGCCCCTGGAGAATAACACCCTGGGCCCTGGCGATTTGATATGCACGGCTGTCTGCGCAGGGAAGGCCTTGTTCCCTGTCTCGCTTGGCAACTATCTCAGGACGGGAATAGCGGTATGGACCACTTCCCCAAGCAACAGGAGGGGTTAGCTAATTAGTCTAGGTTAGATCCTGCCGTACTGATGATGTTCGTTTTACTAGTAATGGTGGTCGTGGTACAGGAGATGTAGATAAATCAAATAACAGAGATGACGCTGTGTTTTGCTGCGTACGGCTGAGGTCATGCCCAGGCCAAATATTCGGAGTCTTGGATGAATGCGGAAACGGTGATAGTAGGAAAACGTTGTGGTCCCTCCTGAAAGTGGCTTGCGGATAAGTAGAAAAAATAGAAAATTAAAAGCAAAAGAGGACAAGTGACTAGAAAGCACTGGGCAGTTGGCCAATCATGAAGGCCCCTTGCTTTGTTCTGCAACTTCCTCTTACTTTGATTGTGCCATATGTATTTGATTATACTGTAGAAGTGACTACATACAACTGCTATTCATAGTTCTAATCACCTGACTAACTGACTGCCTCTCTCCGTCACGTTATGTTTATTTCGAAATTTCCGAAATTCAGAAGTTCCTCAAAGGGCAACTCGAATAGTACTCTGTCGCGATTTACTGGCCATGGCAATGTTTATAATCCGAAAGGACCAAAGGAGCGCCGAGACTAGTAATAATACCTACCAGTGTAAGCAATAGGGAGAAGGTGGTGAGGTCTATACGAACTAGCAGGACAAAGTAGCAACCACGAAGGGGCACTGGAAATGAATGAATAACGCCACTATTGATATTGCGGGTTAGCTTCGCTGCAGGGTGAGCTGCCTTTGTCTAGATTAGCGTTGGCTAGTGTGTCCGAATCGGGGGCAGTCAGGGCTTGCACGGGTACCTTACAGCCCAAAGCTCACCAGCCAACGATGCGGCTAACCATGGTCGACTCCACCTTTAAGTCTGGACCATTCCGTCTTAGGACAAGACAATAGGGGCCTATTTCCCATTTCGACTTGTTTCCCTATGGCCGATTAATTAGCATTCGTTGCCCCTGCAAGTACTAGGTTACCTACTGCTATGTACTAACTTTTCGTAGACATTTTGTTCGAGCCCCGCCTAGGTAGCTCGTCTCCTGAGGAGTTCAGTTCAGTCCGATATGAATACTTTAGTAAGTTCAACATGTATTCCCTTATTCCTTGGACCACTTGAGAGGAATGTCGAGTGAATAAGAATAGCAATAAATGCCGCGGCTACAATTTTACTAACGGCACAGCATACCTACCTACGGCGTACCTACTCGTATATAATGACAATAATGCATGAATCTATGCAACGCACAGGCTGAATGCTCGACCAAGTGATGACACCTCTTGGACTTTTGGTTGGCCAGGCATCAAGGTGGTCGTGACGAGACCCGCCTCAATAATAATAGTCCGAGCTACATCTGTATACCAATTGTCTGTGTAGTATTTTGCTTCGCTGATCCTCGTGATAGGTGCTTCGGCAAATTGGGCTTGGTTCTGATAATCAATAGCGATGGTTCTCATCTTGCATTGAATCCAATTATGATGGGTAACTTGGGAAAGGATACCGGATACTAATGTGATATGTGCCCATATATTTCTACCATTCAATTTGCCGTGATAAGTGTTTCTTTCGGCCTGCGACACAATCCCTACAGCTCCGCGGCTACTGCTGGCTGCCGGTGGCGAGTGAGTGAGGAGTAAGAAATATATATTCCTACGTAATACCAGCAGACTAGCAAGATGGTGGTGTGCATGTGAGCGACATTGCGCGCGTCAACGTCCAATGACGCCAAAACGGTTGACCCATCACGATGGCTACCTACCTCCCTGTCTCGTGGCCTACTAAAGGCCAAGGCTATTTGTATGGTGTACCGAGCAACAGGTTAGGTTTCATGGGCTACGAATGGCGTTCGCATTGCATTGCTTGCATGTGCATTGGCTGAACATTCCGGACGAAACAAAGCTCATACAGCGCCAAAAGACTACTCAGCACTACCAACATGGCACACCACGCTCGGCGAAACACTGGTCTAGCCGCAGCCATTCCTCGCCCCAACTAACTCCTCCCACCAACCGACCTCTAGTGTGTTCGTTTCGGTCAGTCAAGAGAAAAACAACACCATCAAGAGTTGCCGAATTGGACCCTTGCACATCATCAGGTCCCCTGACCTGACCCTGACGCAGTCCCCGCTCACACACAATGATCAACGATCATTCACCCCCGCGACCCCGACCGCAACTCTTGGCTCCTCGGCTTAATATCATAGGTTGCGGCCTTAAAGTATCAACTGGCCAGTTCCAAGCTATGCTAGATGCACCGTTGAAAACCGAAATAGGGCCTTTCTATAACATAGAATTCCTTGACCTAGAAGTAGTGCAACACTAACTACCTATTGGTGCATTTCAGCGAAGAGTATGTTAAGAGATAGTGACAGCATAGCTATATGGGTCCGAATTATAATAATGAGCTATCATATCCATCTTTTCCCCTCCTCCTGTTCCTCCTCTCCTCCTCTCCAGAATTTCGCGAACGGGCTAACCACAGACCCTAATCTTATCCTGGCGATCTTCCGTTCTTGATCGACAAGAACTTTACATACTCACCCCATGCAATTGCTGTTCCGCAATTTGAGCGTGAGTATGTAATACCTACCCTAGAGAATGAATGAAGCCGCAATAGGTAGGTAACAAGACACTGCGTTGCACAAGTGCCAATGACAAGTAGCTGAGTTTGAACTTGTATGCGCGTACATAAATAAAGCAACATGAACTGGTGGGATCTACCATAACGGTAGCGCCGATTTCAGCGTTCGCCGAACCTACAGTACGGGAATTGTCAGCGCACGAGGCGGCCGGCGGCCCTGGGGTTTTCGATCCTTCAGCTTTGGCCACATTCATACTCACATCCACACTCATCACGCGTAGAAACGTGCAAAGTACTATGAATATAGAATCATGCACGTGACTTTGAGCTCTATAAGTGACTCCTGTTAATAGGTATTCAGTTTGGAGTGTAGTCGAGTGTGTGTATCCACTTGAGCACGATTATCAGACAATCTTCTAAGTCATCCATGAGTGCGGAGTAAGTAAGTAGGCAGATGAAAGCGAACATTCGGCCGCATGGTCCGACGCCATACCGTCATCAACATTCCATAAGCAAGCATGAGATTATGAACCTGGTTTCGTTATGTCTTCCCTCTTCTTGAGAACCAGCAATGCTTACAATCTGTAGCCCTCCCGGGTAGAGTGCATCACACGGAAACCGGAGCCTGCATACGCTACTACAGCGGCGTTTTTTTTGCTGGATTACCATTATTGAATACCCGATCAATGACATGTCTTATCCAAACGACGTTGTCATGATTTCGTGTCGTGCTCTACCTGTAAGTATGCATATTTTACTTTCTCGCCTATGCAGCCATCTACGTTCAACACATCCTCAAGGCGCTTATAGCGAGCAAGTTGGAGCAGGAGATCTCGATTCGAACGACTCATGTTCTCCAATAGGGTGAGTGACGGGCCGGCCGCTGGCTTCGCACTCAAAATCCAAAAGCTCTTCGGTGTTGAACACGCATGGACGACTATGCCAGCATAACCGGACGTCCTTCCGAAGTGCCCGAGTCAAGATCACATATACGGCTACCATATGTACTCAACTTATGGTAGTCGTACGTCTTCACATGTCTACGAGCGGCCGCAAATGTTGTTATGTTGCTACATGTAGTAGCCGCATATGTGTGAGATATGTAGGCTTATTGCAGAGCATCTCATCGGATTGGTTCGAGAGTCTCTTTCACCCATTTTTCGACATCTAATCTTGCATGAGAACCCATTAGCATGAGCACGTATTGGTCGTGGAATATATGGCCATATATCCATGTATCTCACACCTCTTAATGAACTCCCGCGCATGATGCATATGTAAGTATGTTCTTACTGCTGTATCTACTACTCGAAGCGCTTCGAAGCAAAGCAAAGCGACATCGCAATAACCACACTTCATCACACATGTCTAGTTTGCATACTGCCCAGAGACTACTTCGCCTATGGGGCCAATCAGGAGAATTCAAACAGATGACCCCTCCAATTACCTCCAAATGTATGCTTATTCTCGCCCGCATTTTTCACTTTCACCTCCTTCACCATCACAAAGAAAGCTAATCCGGCGGGTCTGCAACTTGTTCGAAACTTCTTTCCGGATTGACCTCGTTCGCTTCTACAATTCGTCGACATGGCCAGGCATAGGCGAGGTTTTTCCCCCTGTTCCCCCGTTAGACCGCCTTCGTGGCACCACCGGGGAACAACTAATTGGATATCTCTATCCACTAATCTTAGTCTATCGCATTCGGCTTCTTATCCGATAGCAAAACTGACTGAACCCCTCCCCCTCGGCAGACCCTTAACCTTTAGCACAGTAGTAGACAGGACGTAGCTTTCGTAGATAAATAGACTTCACCTAGCCTCTCTAGCTCCCGCCTTTGGTCTCCTCTTCTTTCTTCTCTATCCAAACACATATTCGAAAACCATCCTAGGCATCTTTGTCAACCCTTCTCACCTCTTACACTTCGTCTTTTTATAGACTTTGCTGTAGAGTCGATCGCGCTTCAGGGCCGCGGTCACCAAACACCGTCAAGACGTTTTCCAATCTCCTTAACTCGTACGGACGCCTTCTCTCCTATCAATGCTATCCCTTTACCGCAAGGCAATGTGTAAACTAACATGTGTAACCAGCGTCCACCACCCGTACGCAGGAGCCCGTTGCTCTCCCGCCGGAAGCGCAGCGGACTCGCCCTTTACTCATTAAAGGGGTCACCAATTTTGCAAAGGAGTCATCTAACGCATAATTTAAGATGGCGCCACACGCTGAAGTAGACAGCTATGTAGCTGCTGCGTACGGGAACGGAGGACAACAACAACAAGCTGGAAACACGGGAGCCAGGGAGGACACCTTCGTGGTGAACTCGCCCAACGTCACTTACACGGACAGCGAGATCCGGTCCAAGTACACGTACCGCACCACGAGCGTGGTGAAGGGCGAGGACGGCAAGTACGTGGCTACGCCTAAGGAGACCATCTACGACTTCAAGGTGGACCGCAAGATCCCGAAGACGGGCGTGATGCTCGTCGGCTGGGGCGGCAACAACGGCACCACCGTGACTGCGGGAATCATCGCCAACCGTCGTGGTCTGGTCTGGGAAACGCGCGAGGGGCCAAGAGCGGCCAATTACTACGGCTCCGTCATCATGTCCTCGACCATGAAGCTGGGAGCCGACGCCCAGACCAACCAGGACGTCAACATCCCGTTCCACGACGTGCTGCCCATTCTACACCCCAACGACCTCGTCATCGGCGGCTGGGACATCAGCGGCCTGGACCTCGCCTCGGCCATGGACCGCGCCGCCGTGCTCGAGCCCACTCTCAAGGGCCTGGTCAAGAAGGAGATGGCCCAGATGGTCCCGCTTCCCAGTATCTACTACCCTGACTTTATTGCCGCCAACCAGGAGGATCGCGCCGACAACATTCTCCCCGGAAGCAAGGCTTGCCTGGCTCACGTCGAGAAGATTCGACAGGACATCCGGTACGGCCATCTCTAGTAACTCCCATTTCTCACGCTTAAAACAAGTGCTAATTGGATGCATATAGTGAATTCAAGGCCGCGAACAACCTCGACAAGGTCATCGTCCAATGGACCGCCAACACGGAGCGCTTCGCCGACATTCTGCCAGGGGTGAACGACACCGCAGAGAACTTGCTCAAGGCCATTGAAAACGGGCACGAGGAAGTGGCGCCCTCTACCGTCTTCGCCGTAGCCTGCATCCTCGAAAACGCGCCCTTTATCAACGGCTCTCCGCAGAACACCTTTGTGCCGGGCGCTATCGAGCTGGCCTCTCAACACGGCGCCTTTATCGGGGGCGACGACTTCAAGTCCGGGCAGACGAAGATGAAGTCCGCGCTGGTGGACTTCCTCATCAACGCCGGCATCCGGCTGACTTCCATCGCGAGCTACAACCACCTGGGGAACAACGACGGCAAGAACCTGAGCTCCCAGAAGCAGTTCCGGTCCAAGGAGATCTCCAAGTCGAATGTTGTGGATGATATGGTCGAGGCGAATACGGTGCTGTACAAGAAGGGCGAACACCCCGATCACACCGTTGTGATCAAGTATATGCCTGCCGTGGGCGATAACAAGCGTGCGCTCGATGAGTATTATGCTGAGATCTTCCTTGGTGGACATCAGACTATTTCGTAAGTCGCAACCCCTTTGTTTCCTCTCTCCCTCCCCCCTCTCCTATTGCCCCGCTTCCTAGACTTACCCAAAACCGTCATACCTATCCTACTCCTACTACATACTGACAGACATACCTCATATATATAGCATCTTCAACGTCTGTGAAGACTCCCTCCTCGCCTCGCCCCTCATCATCGACCTGGTGCTGGTCACAGAAATGATGACCAGAATCCAATGGCGAGCCCGTTCCAATACTTCTTCTGATGAGAAAGACGATGATGACTACAAGGGCTTCCACAGCGTCCTAAGCATCCTCTCATACATGCTCAAGGCCCCTCTCACCCCACCCGGCACCCCTGTCGTCAACGCTCTTGCCAAGCAGCGCGGGGCGCTCACGAACATCTTCCGTGCTTGTGTCGGCTTGGAGCCGGAGAGTGATATGACGCTTGAGCATAAGTTGTTCTAGGTTGACTACGTACCTGACTGACTTGCGTCGTTTTCCCGCTGTGAGCATGGGGTAGTATGGTATGGTTAGGATAGGGTAGATAAGGGGAGGACAGGGCAAAGCAGGGTGATGGTGATGGTGATGGTTTTTCTCTTCGCATTTCTCTCCGCTGCTGAAACATATTCATCGTCTTCAGTAGTGGAGGGGATTTACTGAACCAATTTTTCAACACCTCTGAAGCAGAGAAACAGAACGAAACAGACGTCGTTAGCCGCGGACTTCAACATCCGTGTGCGGTTTGATCAGTCAGACAACTTCTGGTCGGAAATCAATATACACACACATTCGCTTGATCATCTGACTTCTACTCTTATCTGCTCCTTCCATTCCTTGTGCCATGATGCAGTGGTATCTTAGAAGCTTACATGTGTCTTGCCTGTCTTTCATGCTATTAAAAATCCAGAGTGATCGACCATCGGGTTATGAATTAATGTTATTGATTAGCTTTCTTTTTTTTTTTTATAACTCAACGCAATACTCTGCGTATGTGTGCCATCCTGTACGACCGCATGGAGGTCAGGTCAGGCAAGTCTTTTGTAACTCAAACGCCAATGCCAACGCCATACAATGAATTCTTCGTCATGCCATACCGCGCCGTACCATGTGAATCAATACCGCGCATGAACATCTCGAGGGCCGTGTGGCCGAGAGAGGAGACAATATCTTCATCTCCTGTGTGGAAAAACAGACCGTCCAACACCCCGAAGCGCATCCGAGAGAAAACCCTTATTGTGGAGGTCTAATGCTTACCCCCTTTCCGTTCTGGACCTATCTATCCCTTGACCCTATGCACTTGTGCAATCGGTCAATTAGTCGGTTCAAAGCCACGCCCGTCTTGAACTGAGACGTTTATAGCTCTTCCCGAAAAGACCATCGTCATCATCGCCGCCGCCGCCGCCGAGTAAATCAGCACCACTGCTCACGCCCCTATCCTCATCGCGCACACTCTCGAAATAATAGTGGTTTGCGCCGGGTGCATATCGCACATGCCAGGCCGTCACTAATTCTGCACCGTCTGGTCCGTGGCCACAGGACCCTGCTAAAGCCCGTGAGGGCGGCGAATTGATAGCGAGCGCGAACAGGTTCTGCGGCTCCGTGTAATCCGTCACTAGGCCGTCCGCCGCTTTGCCGTGTCTGTTCCTATTCCCATTCCTATTTCTTCTGCCCGCATCTATTCCTCCTACATATGCATTTGCATTTACATATCCGTTTTGTTCGTTCTCGTTATCATTATCATTATCGCTATCGCATTCATTGACGCGCTCGAGCTGCGCCGCCGTCGGCCGTTTCATAGACCCCTGGAACGAAAGCCTCGACGATATCGTTGTGCGCAGTTTCGAAATCGATTCCGAAGGCGGCGACGTGAGAGACGTGCCGAAGAGGAGGTATAAGAGGCAGAGCACGTTCAACATAAATACGAGAAGCAGCACAGGGTAGAATATCCCCTGCCATGCCTCCGTGTGCGCGGAAGCGTATTGTTGCGTCTGCATCCGCGCGCGGAAAGTCTCGTATATAGGCTCGTCCAGCTCTGGTACGTCACTAACGTAGGTCCAGGTGGGCTTGAACGTGCTGTCTAGGGACCCCGCCACGAGCGTGCTAGTAGCAAGCACCGCGAGGGATTCCGCCATGGACGGGACGAAGAGGTCTAGTTCCGGTTTTGTGAGGATCATATCCGTGAGTATGCGCGCGTTGCTCGCGTTATTGTTCTGCGCGCCTCCGTTCAGGTTGATTGATAGACGCCACTCGTCTGCTAAATTTCGCCAGTCGCCTGATGGGATGGGGGGCACCGCTGCGCTTTCAGGATACACGCGTTCGTACGAGACGGTGTTGTCGGGGTCTTCGCAGTGCGCTTTCATGTGGCCGCCTGATGTCCCCGATAATTCGAAGGCTGTTGAGCATTTTGGCGTTACCCAGGATCGCATCTCGCAAAGTGTGAAATCGTCGATTCTAGGGCTCTTGGCGAGAACCCAGAGGGACTCGGAATAATCCAACGAGATGTTCGTGATCATGTTGTAGTCGATAGGATACTACATTATCGTTAGGTTATCACAGCTACTAATACGTTTATGCTGAACTAAATCGTACCAGAGATGAAGTAGAGCAAGATCACTTACCATTGGGAAGATGGGTGGTCGGCGATTATACTGTTCACCCCAGCGGAATATATCGTCGACCACCGTGCTATTATACCACTCTTTAGGAGAGGGAGGGGGCACATCATCATTCCAAATAGAAGGGATTCCAATCGTCTGACCCGGGATTTCGGTCCCTTGCGTTTTAGTAGCATTTGGCCATTCTGTATAGACAATTGGGGATAATTCGTCTCTATTCATGTTGACGCACAAAACATTGACGACCGGAGATACCACCGCCGCCTCGAGTTTGTATTGTCCTTGTCCGAGCAACTCATTCGGTTGCAGAATACCGTTGATAGGGTTTGTTGCGGCAGCGTATACACCAGGATGCGGCATCGCTAGGGTGACATTGTTGATGACCCGCTCGTGGTCGCGGAAGCTCGCTCTTACGTCGGAATACTCCGTCTCGATCCAGCTAGAATCCATCGTAGTATTGTCGAACAGGTTATGTTTTCCTGTCGGCCGGTCCTCGAGTTGATGCATAGTTGAGTTTCCGGTAGTATTGATGGAACTCCATTCCGTCCTGTGATAATAAAGTGTTAATGAGTCTACTGTTAAAATTATTCTGCGGAGCCCGCACTTACATGTATGCAATGAGGCTGTGATATGCTGCAGATACATCAGTAAGAGTCTCTCTTGCATCCTGACATAACTCGTCTACGAATCTGCCAAGTGACACATTTACTCACATTGACCGGAGAACGTAACATCCAGACAAGATGATCCAGAATGTTCGCGATCAAGCTTGCGGAGAGGCGTCTGGCAAGTATCACTGACATAATAGGGGTCGGCATATGCCACCTTTACCGAACCCTTCATATCGACGTTCTCCCAGTTCTGAAGTGTCAGCTTCGGACTGACCATGGCGTCAGAAGCTGTCGTGTAGAGCAATGAACAGAAGGTTGCAGTCAAAGTCAGGGCCCCGAGCAGTGTGATTCCGGCCTTAGGTAGGCCTTCCCAGTGGGTAATCAAGGAACCAGGTTGCTTAAGTAGCAGTGGTTAGTACGGTAAATGGATTATCTTTATGAGGCGCCTCATCTAGCCGTGAATTGCAACTTACAATAACCCAATTTCTCATCGTCATCTCTGCCAGAGATACTCCCTTGGAGCCTGTACTGAACGCTCTTCTGGTTAACACCTGGCCCAAGACTGCCACAAATACTGTCACAAAGGATAATTCGATGGTCCTGGCGGCAAGGGTGGCCAGGAGCGTCGCTGTCGAGGGTGTAAGTTGCCAACCGACTCCTGTCGAGATGCCTCGCCCATATCTGGGCTGAACAATCGAGACAACGAGCCAGAGCCCGCTAAGCACAGTCGAGTAGACGGACAGGCAGATGAGCGTCACATATAACCAACTGCAACGCTTGATGTGGACATCGCGCCTTGAATAGCATTCAGGGTGGGAACTACCTATTAGACATGTCAACGTTGAATATTGCGGCAGGAAATACAGATCCGGGCTACCTACTGGGCCGCACCGAAAAGTTGTCTGCGTCATCTTCACTGGTCATAGTGCGGGGTGAAGGCTCTGGGTCGTAAATGGCCGACATAGGGACAGATTCCGCCCCTGGATGGATCGGCATGATGGCGGCGCTTCTTCTGGCATTGACGTCTGAAATCGCCGGCGGAGGCTGTACCGTTGACGGCGATAAACTCGAATTGCTGTATTGCCCCTCAGTCTCAATAGAATGAAGGCTGCTGACAGTTTCGGCCGTCGCGTTCGACCGTGTGACTGGCGAAGGAGACATGATGATCTTTGGGGTATCGGGGAATGTTTGCTGTGTTGGCGTGTTTTCTTGTATTATAGGCGACGGTGATTTTAGCGATCGTGGCGAATAACGTGCGGACGAGCTGCTTCTTGGTGCTGAGACGTTCGATGCAAAACTGATTGACCGTGACGGAGCCGTCTCGGGGGGCACCGCATATTCCACGTTTCTGGATGGTGCTGCGTCGGCGCCACCTGTCGCGTCTGCCGCACTTTTGTTCTCATTCTCCGCCAACTCGGAATGGTCATTCTCCTCGCCATGCAACAGCGAACCAGTAGATGGTAGCAATGGTAGTAAGTAGCGGCTACTTTCGTCTTGTAGAGTCGAGCCCATTGTTCCCGCACCAGCCTATACTGGTCCTGAGGGTCACTGCTCGATGGTTTTATTCTTGAGTCTTTTCCAACGCCCAGTAGGATTCCAGAACTAGAGATTAATGTTAGAGGGTGTAAGACCAAAGGTGAGGAGGCCAGCAGCTTCGATGATTAACCAGTCTACAGTAGACTCGGCTTTCCCAACCGCGGCTACGTTGAATGGATTCCAGATATACAAGTTACTAGTGATTAGGCTTCGAAATATTATCGAAGAGACAAAACTCGAGCACTTCAAACTAACAGGCGATCGTCGCCATTCATAATTAATCGCTGCATGGGATTCCTATGAATAATATCGGGCTGTGGGGCTGGGGCTCTTCTTGCTGACCGGGGGCGCAGATGGCTAGCTTGACGAATGCCTCGAGCAAGTGTCGAACCCGGTCAGAACCAAGTTGCAGGATGGGAATTCTAGACAGAGGTTTTCAAGAAATATCTTGAGAGAGCGGAAAAGTTTTTCAGAATGCATGTATGTTGGGTCGTTTGTCCGATGTCTGGTTTCGTGTCACCAGAGCTTTCCGTTGGTCTCACAATGATACAGATGTGCGAAATTATAGGTGCCATGATTCCATGTCGGAGGTCCAGTACTTGGAATAGATGTCTAGGTACTGTATCTATTTCCTTACCTGCTCGTGTTCCCTAGCCTTACGCGTGAGGATATACACCGTCCGCCTACCCGGTAAAAAGGGCGTCGAGTTTGCTTCTGAAGGTGAGACGTCGTACAGCACACAGCACACCACAAACGACATTGAGCATATGCATGTACCTTCCTCCAAGTGCCCCACTAAGGCACTGCCACTTCCCGTTCTATTCGTCAACTTGGTTGGCCAACCCCACTGCGCCAGTCAGCCGCTAGAAAGAGTGCAAGCAACGAGATAACAACAGAAGAGACAGCCTGCTTCCGCCGTTGGGAGAAGTATTGATGAGGCTTAGTAGGTATCTCAAATGGTTGTTTCTAATAATAATCTTAGCTGTCCTGTAAGTATCTCGTACTTGCATACTAACAGTCAATTAGCGATAACCAGCACAGAGCCTTCAGATCAATGCTTATACGGGGAACGAGAACCAACAACGATAAGCTGCGGATACATATTAATAGTGTGCCTGCCTGCACCACGTTAGTTGAATTCTGCGCATAAAAACATGGTTCGACATTACCAGAGAAGCTTTTGTTCAACCATAATAAATCTTCAACCCCTGATATTGGCTTGACGATCTACACACATACTCAGAGTGTCCTCTTGTTACTGCGTTGGCGGAGAAGGCTTATTGACACCCGAATCCGGGATGCATACTCTACTAGCAAGAGGGTTTTAGTTCGTTCATTCTACCAATGGTTAGGTACATTTGATCGCATGCAGGCGACATCCCTTGACATTCAAGCCCATGGGTTATATATCTACCAGAGACAAATGAATACACGGCCGCTGAAGTTCTCCTAAAAGAGACCGAGATGAGACAGCGTTCTGGGAGAGCAACGTCACCCGATCTAAGCCATGGCTATTGGGACTGCTACATGTAAGGCGCATGCACGTACTTAAACCTAGTATGTAATTATCTTGATACCTACATAAGTAGTCCTTGTTATATGCAATGCACATGCAATGTGACCGTGATTCGACCCCAAAGCGCCGCAGAGGCTTTAGCGCGACCGTCTTCACAAAAGCAAATACAGCAGTATGCAGTCCATTCCATTCCCCTTGTTTGCATTGGCTTTGCGATTCATCGGGGTTTATTAGTCGATGTGGGAAGATGTCAGCATATTCATTTAAGCCCGGGGGCGAATACTACTGGTGTCGCCTCAAAAAGATTAGCGAGAGTGACCTCGGCCGAGCTGTCTTGAGGCTCCGCAGGGTCCTCAGATAGGGAATCGCGCGCGTGATGAGCAGCAGCAGCACGCGGGAGGGCTGGTAGAAGTCCGTGCATGGCCGGCTTACACGATCCTGATCTACCTAGATCACGTCGCACAGGAGTGTCTCTCTCTTAACAGCCGGCCGGGCACCGCCCTCCTCGACGTCGCGAGCACAAGAGGCCACTAATCTGGTCTCTGATGACATAAACCAGGTTAAAAAAAGAGACATAAGGCCAGCGACAATGGTGGCGAAACGACCTCTCTCGACTGGCCTTGCGGACGCTGCATAACGTTGAATTGATCTCAGGGGCTGTGGCGACTTTGCTAAAAGGTCAAGGTGAGATTGCCTGACCTAGAGACACGGCCCTCGGATGATGGGGCCCTAGTTTTTTATGCGGGAGCTCGACCGCCTTGATATAGGCGGATTACTGCGGAGATGCGAGTAGGACTCTTGTAGTCAAGATATCCACTCCAACCCGCCGCTGACATCTGTTCAGGGTTCATTGTAGGGTAGGTTTCGTCCTATTCTGCCTCAAACGGCCTGCATCGTCCAATAATCACTAGACCGAGATCATCGAGTCTACTGTCACCAGAACTCGAAGCTATGTGTGCTACGGATGGGCTCGGCCTTAGCTATCAAACGAGGAACTACTTAGCTCAAGTTATCAGTATTCAGCTGTCTCTTAAAGCTTGCGATGCTAAAACCTACTCACATCACGAGCCGGCCGAAAATATGCGGTCATTGAGACTGAGCTTCGGAGTGTGCATCGGTGGCCGGCCAATGGTGATCGTAATGTCCGTCTCCATGTGCTGACGCATCTCCTTGCGACGGTCCCACTACGGGCCTGGAGTAATATTTACAAAGCCCATCGCTCTGTGTTTAGATCATGGAGATCATAGACGGCCTTAATAAGCGACAGTAAGTAGAACGGGTAGGTGTCACGAAGTTTCCTTGGATGGAGGTCGTACCTAGCTCAACCATATAAGGGTGCCTCGTAGCGGTGAAACAAATTGATCAGACATGGTCAGCCAATGCCATCGCCGGAAAGGAAACCTCTCGTGAGGTGGGGGGCAGTAACTGCCTAAATAGTCTGCTAGGCCTTGCAGACATGGGAAACAGAACAGCGAACGGGCTTTGTCCAATGGGCCGGAAAAGACCCTCCTCCCGGGACGTGATTTAAAGTCATGGAAGCCTTGTTTATTGGGCGAATGTTTAGAATATTCATAACACCTCTCATTAAACGGACCAGGAAGCTCCCTTGAGGAACGATTCGCTGGCATATGTATTATGAAACGTCTCCCCTGAGGGTAAGAATCGCACTAATGTGAAGCACACATGCGATATGGGATTATGATGATTCCGCGATGGCATTCCTTACCGTAATTTTCCTGATAGGTGGATTCTTTTGATCAAAGGGTATTTCCCAGATCACACCTTGTATATACAGCTGCGCGGCGATCAATGCTGACTTGCAACTCATAGGTACAGTAGATGTAGGCAGACATTCTCATAGGTCAATCCAAGTTGGAGTTGAAAGGTAGACGTACTGGATTACTATATTTGATTGGTCCCTTACTTCGTCCAATGGTCTCTTTTATTTGGCTGCATATATAGATATTACCCCGGGTATTGGAATACTAGTCATACAGATACGACCGCACTCACTTGTACTGGGACAATATAAGTGAGTACAGCTTGCACAGCTAGTATCTAACACTAGGTTATCACACATGCGTTATTGCACGTGCATTATCGCACATAACATGTCTTATCAAGACCGTGCAAGCATAGAACATGCTCGCACAGTTAAGCAAAGTTTTCTTGCAATCTCTGCCTCCCTTAGTTTCCTACCTTAAAGATAAACAAACAAATAAATTAAATATATTATTATTGCATTACTTTTTAATTGTTTTACTATATATATATATACTATAGCTAAACTAATACTAATTAGTGGTTATATTAGCTAACTATAAATTAGCAAAGATTAAAAAAACAAATTATACTAACTTATAAAGTAGTTAGTATTTATGCTAAGCAGCTTAAAATCTTTTGCTTATTAAAAAAAAAAAAAATAATTTAACTTTTGTACAAAAAAAAATTTACTATATAGATCTACTTATTAAAGCATGTAATAAAAAACTTTTTATATAATTAAAAAAGCATAACTATAAGCTATATTATATAAAACCTTTAAACTTTTGCACAATAACTATATTATTAACTTTTTAACTGTTTAATACTTTAGTAAACACTAACTATAATAACTTTGCTTTTATATATAAAAAAATAAGCAAAAGCAATAATATTTTTTTTAAAATATAAAAAAAATATATAAACTTAATATATTAAGCTAAAAATATTAATATTATAAAAAGCCTGCATAAAAAGCAACTAACTATATATTTTATATAATATATATAAGATTATATATAACGTAGCTTTAAAAAAAAATATGCTATAAGTTTTTTTTATATAAACTTTTATAGCTAAACTTTATACTAATTTAAATAAGTTAACTATATATTTAAAATAAAAATAATAACTATACTTAAAAATAAAAGTATATAATTACTTAATAAAAATAGTGTTAATAATAAGCTTATATAACTTTTAACAAATATATTAGCACCTTTATTTTTAACTTTAAGTGCTTAACTTTAAGCCTAAGCTTAAATATTTACTTTTATATACTTTTTTTTTATGCCTATTATATAACAAAACAATGCATAACTAAGCAAACTAATACACAAAAAAACTATCTTTATCTTTTATACCTAACTAAAATAACCTTAGCTATATTATTAATAACTAATTTTTATTATTAAATAATAAATACTAAGTTTATATATATAAATACTTAATGTGCAAATTATAACACTTAAAAAAATGCTAACTATAGCTGCATATAAAAAATAAAGCTTTAACTATAATAATATACTTAAGAACCTTTGTACAAGACTTATACAAATACTTACCCCTACCTTTATGCCTTATTTATTGCATAACACCCCTTTTAACCTATTTTTTTTGCACATTATTTCTAATGCTAATATAAATTCTAACCTATTTACTGCTTTTTATAAGGCTTAAAAAAAAAACTAAAACTATAATAGCAAGCTATATAATATTTTATATAATAAAGCGCAAATTTTTATTATAACTTACTAACGCTTTAAAATTATAAAATTTTAATACTATATAATATTTTTAATAATCTTATAAAATTATATAAAGCAATACTACTTTAACTATATTAGCTTTAAAAAAATATAATATAATATATATACTATGCTTAATAATTACTTTAATATAAAAGTTAACTATAGCTAGTACTAAACTAATTAAATAACTATAACTTTTATATAAATTAAAAAAAAGTATTTAAAAAAAACTTAAAACAAAGCTTTTAAATACTTGTTTAACTAACTATAACTAACTTAGCAAACACTTAGCTTTAAATTTAATAGCAAAGTAGCTTTATATACTATAGTTATATAAGCATATGCTAAAGTGCTAGAGCTAAAACTTATACTTATTGTATAAAAGCTTATATATAAAGCACTTTTTTTTAACCTAAAAGCTGCTTTATAAGTTGCTTTTAACAAAAAGTTAATACAATACTAGTTGTACGCAAAGCTTTTAAATGTTTACTATATTAATTAAAAATATAATTTAAACTAACTTTAAAAGCTATATAACTTAAATTATACAAAAAAATTTTAACGTAAGCACTTTAAATAAAAATAACTATTTAAATATAAATAGCTATATAATAATAATTACTTTTTTATATAATATAAATGCTTTATATATATAAAAAAAAAATGCTAGTTTACTTAATATATACTTTAAAAACAATAAAAAGTTAAGTTATAATTTTTATTAGCTTATAAAATACTAAACTAAAAAGTACTTTTATATAAAAAGTATTTAGCTTATATTTAAAAATATAAAAAAAAACTAAATAAAAACTTAAAAAATTTAAATAAAAACACTTTTAATAAGTTAAACAAAAATATAGCTAATAAAGCTATATACTACTTAACTAATGCTACTTTTATATATTATATAATAAAAAAGAACATTTACATATAAAACTAAGCTATTATAGCAAACTAATTTATACTTAAAAACTAATATAATATAAAATACTAAAGTATTTTATAAAATATAAAAGCTATATAAGTGTTTACTATTAATAAACCTTAAGTTAAAGCCTTTATATAAAAGTACTTAAATATAAAAATTAACTAGACTTTTAAAAGCATATTTATATAATTTAGCAGTAATAAAACACTTAATATAATTAGTACAATTATTATATAAATACTTATTAGACCTATTAAGTTTTATATTTTTAAAGCTTTTACTTCTTTTTTGCTATTGTTACATAATGCTAACAAGTTAAAAGCCTACTTTAATAATATTTAAAATATTATTATATAATAAAATAAAATAATATTTTTAGTTGTGCAAAAATAAAAGCATTTATTTTTTTATATTAATAAAAAAAAGTTTGCTACCTATTTTATAAAAGCAAAACTAAACTACTTATATAAAAAATTTAGTTACTTTTGCATAAAACAACTATATATTTTATTAAAAAAAGCAAAATATAAAAACATTAGTATAACAATTTTAAAAAAAATTAAAAAATTTTATTACTTTTGCTAATTATATAAATAAGCACTACAAAAATTTAAGTTTTTATTAAAAAATAATTATAACTTTAATTATAAAGTTGTTATTAACATTATATAGCTAAATAGCAAACCTATTTTATATATAATTAATATAAGCATATTATTTTAAAGCATATAATTTTTTAAGTCTTTATTTATACAAAACACTTAAAATATACTTTGCTAATGCTAAATTTATATATATTAAAGTTTTTTTAATTATATTATATATAACTTAAATATTAATTTTGTATTAAAATTTTTTTAAAATAATATATAAATAATAAGCATATTATATAAAAAAATGCTAATTAAAGCATACTAAGCTATAAGCAAAGTTAAATAATTATATAAACTATTATATAAAGCTTTTAATATATTATATAAAAAAATTAGCTATTATATAAATAAAGCAACTATATTATAAATAGCAGTTAAAGCTTTAAATAATATAGCTAAACTAAATAGCCTTATACTAACCTTTCTTATATTTAGCGTATACTTAAAGATTATTATAAACTCCTTCTTTTTATTAAATATTATAAAGTAAGCAAAAGCTATGCAAAAAACTATAAAAATATTAAAAACTTTTTATATAAAAGCAGATTTTAGTTATATAATAAATATATAAAACAAACCAGCAATAAAACAAATACTTACACTACCTTTTTAAAATAAAGTTATAGTATAAAAAAAAAATAAAAGCTAAACTAAACTATATAAAATTGCTATAATTAAAAACCAAAATATTATAGTAAATATACTAAACAAACTTTTAAAATTTTATTATATATAAGTTAAACTATATAATAAACTAAAGCTTAAATTATATAATATAAAATTAAATAATAAATAACTAAACTAAATAGCAGTTATATAACCTAAACGTTAAAGCAAATTAAAAAAAAACGCGCAAAAGCTACTACAAACTTTTTTATTTACATAAAAAATAAAAGATTATAATTTAGCTATATAACTTTAATATAATAATATTATTATAACCTTAAGACCTTCTTTTTAAAAGTTTAACATAGCAAAAATTAATAGCCTAGCTATTAAAAATATTTTTAAATTTATATTATATAATCTAAAGCAATATAAAAACATGCAAATTTTTAATACTTGCTTTATATAAAAAATTAAAAAAAAAATAACTAAACTATATAAAAAGTTTAAACTAGTTATACAAAGCTATAAAAATAAAAGCAAAAAAAAAATATTTATATAGTTTTTAATAATTTAAAAAATAAGCTAACAACTAATTTTTATACTAAAACCTTTACTAATTTAAAACTATAGCATATAAAGCAAATTATATAATATTTTTTAAGCATATATATAATTGCATAATAAGCTAACTTAAAAAATATATATACAACTTTTAAAAAAATTGCGTAACTAATACTTTAAAAGCACAATGTTTAAAATTATATAATTATTATATAGCTTTATAAAATTAAAACTATACTAGTTTAAAACATACTATATATACTATTGCACAAAACTTAGTATAATTATTTTAATATATAACCTTTGCTTATTATTTACTAAAACTATGCTTAATAAGTTTAGTATAATAAAACTTTAAACAAATAACATGTTATAAGGTTTTGGGCTTAGTACGTTGCAAGGTAATGTGCTAGATTTTAAAAAGTAGCTATAAAAGATTACTTCTATTTAGTGTGCTAATTGTGTATAGCTGCAAGGCCTTATTAGGCCTTTAGCTAATTTTTAAAAAGCAGTTGCTGCAGTACATACTAAGGTACGTACCCTATAGGTGCGTGCTACAAATACGTACTTAGTAGCGGCTTTTTTATTATACTGCTCCTTCTTTTTAAGCTGCTAGTTTTTAGCAGCCTATACTAGTTAAGTAAGTTTTAACCTAACCTTACGTTTTTTAAACCTAAAATTTTAACTTTTACTTTTTTTAGCTGCTAACTGTTTGCTATACTTTTATATTACAACCTTTAATTATTATTATTAATTAATTACTAAAGCTTTGCTTTATAATATTTTTATTACTATTTTGCTCTTATATTTTAGTTTACTATACTATTTTTTTATTACGTTGTTATACGTTTTATAACCCTTTTTTAATTATGCTTTCTTATAATGTTTTTACTAAAAAGTATTTTTTTAACTAAGTTTACACTTAAAGTATTTATAATTAAACTGTTTATGCTTTTAATATAAAAAATGCTAACAAAAATAGTAATGTTATTATTAATAGCATTGCGCTTTGTTTTTAATATGTTTTAAAAGCACACATTAACTTTTGTATTACTTGCTTAATAAGCAATTGTTATATAAACACTAAGTATATAATATATTATTAAAACTACTAAGCTTGCTGTGCTATAAGTTGTTTTTTTTTTATTTAGCAATTGCTTTTTATACTTTTAGTAACGTGCTTTTTATTAATATTAATAGGTGCTGCTTATTTTATAAAAAAACGTTTAAATTTTAGCTAAGTTTTAAAATAAACTATAAATAATTGCTAAGTACTGTTTATAGCTTATAAAAAATAATAGCGCGCTTACTTGTTAACAAGTTATTAAGTTTAAAAAACTTATAACCTAGCTTACTAAGGCTAAGCTAGTTTTTTAGCATTATGTTGCTAATAAAAAATATATAATTATATGCGCTTTTTAAAATAAACAACTAGCTATTATTTAATTAAAGTTATAGTTTGTTTACTATTTTTTAACTATTAGTTTAAATGCTTTTACAGTACGCTTATTTTTTATTATTTATAAAATATTTAACAACTAATTATATTTAAAATTATAATAATAATATGCTTATTAATTTTAATAAACTTTAGCAACAAGTTTTATAAGCCTAGCTTAAATATAAGCATAGCTTATTTTATTATATTTAACTTAACTAAGCTTTAGTTAACTACTTATTAACTGTTTTGCTAAAGAACTAGCTTTATTTTAGCGCTAAAAAGCTAAATTATTATACTTAATATAAAGCTAAAAGTTTTAAAGCATTTTTTTATATAAATTATATGTTTTAGTTAATTTATAGCAAGCATTATTATAAGTTTTTTATAATTGCTTTATTAGTTACTTTATAAAATATAATTAGTACGCTTTATTATATTTATTATTATTTTAGCTAAAGTTATTTTGCTAACTAGTTAGCATTTCTTTGCCCTTTTTTTTTTATTGTTTTTTTTTTATTATTATTATAGTTTCTTTTCTCCTTTTCTTAAAAACAATTGCTTATTATTTGCTTTTTAAACCAGCTTTTAGTTAAGTATATTTATTTTTTTGTTTAAGTTTGCAGTTAGCTTTTATAACTATTGTTGCTTGTTTTTATTTTTTTTTTATTATAATTAACATAGCTATTGCTATTTATTTGCTAACTTATTATTATACTAGTTTTTTTATTTATTATTAAATATATTTATTTATTTATTAAGTAAACAATATTTTTTTGCTAAGTAGCTATAGCTTTTTTTTATTATAATACTACTAAATTATTTTACTTAAAGTATAACTTTTTAGTTTTTTTTTTATATTTATTTACTAACTTTTTTAAGTTAATTAAATGCTTTAATAGTTTTTAAATATTATATTTTACTAGCTACCTTTTTTATTTTATTAAATACTTTTATTTTTTTTAGTTGTTTTTATATTATATAATATTTTTAATAGCTTATTTATTTTATTTATTTTTTAAGTTTAATAGTTTTGCTTGCTTGCTAATTTTTTTACAATTATTTTATAGCTTTAATAATAATATAAAAAATACTTTATATACTTTTGCATACTTTTTTAACAATTAAATATAATATGCTTATAATCTAATCTTTTTTAAAACTTTTGCTTTAATATAAGTAAGTGCTAGCTTTTTTTTGTACTTAAAATAAAAGTGCGCAGTTAATAGCTTTATAATATTTTTAATATTGTACTACTTAAGTATATAGCGTTTATTATAGTACTTTTATATAGTTTTTACTGCTTTTTTTTAATGTTTATATAGTGCTTTTTATACTACATTTATTTTTTATAGCTATTTTTTTACTTTTTAAACTTTAAACTAAAGCTATTTTAATATATACTTAATAATTTTTAAGTAATAGCTATATAAAGCTTTAAATAGTAAATAATTTATAGTTATATATTAACTATTATTATATGCAAACTTAGCTTTAAGTAATACTTTTGCTTACTTTGCTAGCTTATTAATAGCATATATTTATAAGTATTTTTTTAATATTTAATATACTTTTTTTATTTAACTATTAGTTTATAAATGCTATATAGTTAATAGTTTTTTATAAATTTTTTGCTTATTATAAAAATTTTTTTAAAACTTGCTAATAATAAGCTTGTTTTTATTGCTTACTATACTTTTTAGCAATTTAAATTAGCACTTTACTTTTTTATAAAGTATAGCTGCAAATTTAGCTATATTTAGCGTTTTTATTATAAGTATAAATAAAGCTATTTTTATAAAGCAGTTAATAATTATTAAAATTGCGTTATATACTAAGCTATTAGCTTTAGCACAAAGTAAAAACTTTATAATAAAGTTTAAGCTAATTTTTTGCTATAGTTAATTTAGTAGCAAAAATATTTATAGTTTTTTAAATAGCTTATATTTTAGCTTTTTAGTTCTCTTATACTTTATATATATAGTAACATATTTACAAATGCTTTAATTTAACCTTTTTTAATAAAACTTTTTTTATAAAAGCTTAGCTATTTTATTACCTTTTATATAGCTAGCTTTTAAATTATTATAATGCTAGTATATTAGCTATTTAACTAGTACTACTTAAGCTAAAATAACTAGTTTTTTTTAAAAGTATAGTACTTTTTAATTGTTAACATAATACTTTTTATATGTTTTAGCTTATTAGCATATAATTTTTGTTAATTTAATAAATATTAAGTTTTTAGTTTATAGTTTTTTAACTATTTTATAAAATTGCTTTAATATATTTAATTTAAATACTATTTTGTTTTAAGCTAACTTTTTTGCTATAAAACATAAAACATATTAGTTATAAATAATAGTTTTAGCGCTTTTTTTATTTTTTTAAAGCATATTTTTTAACTTTTTAGCAGTTTGTTTTGCTAACTAAGTTATTACTATAATTTATATTATATACAATTAATAAGTTAAGCATATATATTAATACTTTTTACTTTTTCTTTTTTAAAAGTTTTTTATAATTATATAGTAAAGGTTTAAAGTTAGATTAGCATATAGTTTTGCTATTTATTTTTTTATTATAAAGTACTTTTTTAAGTATAGTTTTAATAATATTATTTAAGTAGTTTAAATATTTTATACTAATACTTTTTACTTTTTATTTTTTAGTTTTTGCTATTATATTATAATAGTTTAAACCTTTTTTAGTAGTTTGTTAAATAGCTAAAGTTTTTTTTAAAGTATAAAAACTATATTTTTATACTTTATTTTTTTTGCTATATAGTTAAGCTTTTATAATAGTTTATTTGCTAAATTTAAAATGCTTAAACAATATTTAATATTAAAATTAAACTAGGCTAGTTTATATACTTAGCATGCTAACCTTTTTTAAAAATTACGCGCTAGCAAGTTAATAACCTTTTATAATACTATATAGTTTATTTAAACTATAAAAAGCTTATTTATGCTTTTAAAATATTAGCACTAATATTTATAGCTTTTAACTATTACTAAAAGTTTTTATTAGCTAATAGCTTAATATGTTTTTATATTTATTAATTTATATAACTAGTATACTACTAGCTGCTACTGCTCTTTATATAGTTAAAATAAAATGCTTAAAATAGCTTTTATTAATGCATTTATTTTTATTTTAGTTAAAAGTTTACTATTTTAGTATTAAAAAATAGTTGCTAACATAAATGCTTTTTTAAAGCTTTTAAAAGCTTATTTTACCTTTTTAGTTTATTTAAATAAATAGCTATGCTTGTTTTGCTTTTTTAATAATGCTATAATTAGCATAATAATTTTAAAATACTTAGCAATAAACTTTTTATAAAAGTTTGCAAATTTTAAAAATACTTAAATATTATGCACTAACTTAAAAAACTTTTATTTTTAAATTATAATAACTTTTTACAAATTTATTTTAATATTTTTAGTAATAATAATAAACTTTAAAAATTTTATTTTTATTTTAAAAAATTTATATTTTAACAGTTTAATAAATAAATTATACTACTTTAAGCGCTTATAAACTAATTAAAAATGCTTGCAATATTATTTTTTATTATTTAAAAATATAATAATATTATTTAAGTAAACTATATAAATATAATTTACTAGCCTTGCTAATATTTTATATATATAGCTTTAAAATATAGCTAGCATATTAATTAGTTTAAAAAGCATAATAATATATTTAAAGTGCTTATATTATGTTTAAAAAGCAGTTTTTTACTAATTGCTAGCTTTAATATATATTTTATAATATGCATTTTTTAAATTTAACTTAAAAAATACTTTAGCAAACCTTAAGCAGTTTATAACTTTAAATATAAGCAGCAAAAAATATTTATTTTTTACTATAACTTTATTTAGTTTTTAGTAGTTAATACAAAGCTTTATTATGCTATTTTTTTTAGCTATAAATAAAATTATCGCGCTTATATTAGCTTATAATTAGCAAATTTTGCTTATTTGCAAATTTTTTTTTAAATATTTTTTAAGTACTTTTTTTTAAGCTTTTAAAATTAAGTAAATTAGCTTAAATAGCACTTTAGCTTTTTTAATTAAATTAATTAAATATTTTGCTTTTTTTAGTACAAAAATTTTTTTTGCTACCTTTTTAAAATATAATTAGCAAAAGCTTTTTAAATATGCTAGCAAGTTAATAATAATATTTATAAGCTTATTGCTATTAATTTTTAAAAAAAAAGCTTTTTTTTTAACTTTATATTAGTAAAGTTTATAATATATGCTTGCTTGCTACTAACTACTTTGCTTGCAAAGTTTTTAAAGTTAACTTTTTTAATATTATTAAAATGCTATGCTATAAAAGCTATGTTTAAAATAATGCTTAAGCAGCTTATGCTTAGCTTTAATAGCAATAATTTAAAAGTATTAAGCTTTTTTTTTATAGCATAAAATATTTAAGTAAAAACTTTTACTTAGCTTTTTATATTAATTATTTAAAAAGTAGCCTTATATGCTTTATAATACTATAGCATTTTTTTATTTAGCTTTATAAGCTTTAAAATAAAAATTATTACTTTTTATAAGCGTTTTTTAGCTAAGTTTTTATAAACTATATTAACTTGCACCTTTATATTTATATTTATAATAATATTTTTTTTTTAGCGTTTACTATTTAATAAAATTATAGCTACTTTTTTAAAAAGTTTTTTTAAACTAAACGCTTTAAAAGTTTTTGCTAAAGTAAATTAAATATATTATTTTACTTTAGCTTAGCTTTTACTTTTTTTTTTTTTTATTTTTAATTTTAAGCTAAACTAAGTAGCGGTTATATTTTAAACTTTGCTTTTTAGCCTTTTTAGCATTGCTAATTGTTATCTAGCTGCTAGCTGCTTACTTTATAGTTTAAACTAACAATTTGCAGCTATGTGCTCTAGCTTACTATAATTATAGCATTTAAGCATTTTTTTGCTTGCTTATAATAATTTGCTTTAATTATTATTTATATGCTAGTTTTTTGCGTTTATAGTATAACTTTAAGCTAAGCTTTATGCTTTTGCTTTTAAATTATTTATGCTTTGCTTATTTTTTAATAAGCTGTTAAAAAGCATGCGCTTTTTACTATTTTTAGCTTTTTTATTAACATTTTGCTAAACACCTTATTACTACTTAGCTTTATTTAATACTAAGACTACATTTTTAAAAATTACTTTTTATTTAATTAAAACCTACTTAAAGCTTAGCTAAAGTTTATACTAGTAATTAAAAGCTAATTATAAATTATTTTTAAACTAGTAGTAGCTTTTTAGCTTGCGCACTAAGATTTGCTATTATAAAAAAAAAATTTTTAAAGTTTTATTTTTGCTTTAAAATAGTTTATATAACTACTTTTTAAAAGTTTTTTTAAATAGCTTAAAATTTATATTTTTTTACTAAACAAACTTTTAAAAGTTTTTAAGTGTTGCTTTATTTTTTAAGTTTTTATAATTTAACATTTTATAATATGCTTGCTAGTTAATTTATAAGTCTTACTTTACTTAAGTTAATGCTTAAGTTATTTAAATAAGGTTTAGTTAGCTAAGCTTTTGCTTATTGCTTTTTTTAATTGCAAATATTTAATTTTTAATTTTTGTAGCAGTAGCTTTTTGCTTAAGCTGCTTATAATTATATATAAGTGCTTTAGTATTATTTTTTGCTTTTAGCTCTTGCTTTTTTGCTAATAGTTATAATAACTAGCTAGTTTAAGCTATTATAGCTACTGCTTATGCTAGCAATTTATTATACCTTATAAATCTGCTTTTATAGTGCTGCAAGTATAATTATAATTAGCTTAAAGTTTAATTAGCTAAGCAACTACGTTTTAGCTAACGCAAACTTTAACCTCTTTATTTTTGCAAACCTTTATATTAGCTATTTAAATTATTTAGCTTTAACAATTTAAAGTCTTTTTTATTAAGTATTATAAGCTTTAAGCTTATAAGCTATTTAATGTTTAAGTTATTATTTATATTTAACTTATTTAAGCAAAGTTTTAGTTTAGCAGTAGCTATTTGCTTAATAGTTGCAAATTTTATAAGTAGTACTTTTTGTTTAAATATTACGTTATAACTATTAAATATAAAAATAAAAAAGTATAAGGTTTTAGGCTTAGTATGTTGCAAGGTAATATGCTGGATTTTAAAAAGTAGTTATAAAAAATTACTTTTATCTAGTGTGCTAATTATGTGTGGCCGCAAGGCCTTATTAGGCCTTTGGCTAATTCTTAAGGAGCGGTTGCTGCGGTACGTACTAAGGTACGTACCCTATAGGTGCGTGCTGCAAGTACGTACCTAGTGGCGGCTTCCCTGTTACACACGTTTAGCATTATGTTTAAAAAGTTCTTGCACTTAAAACAAAAAAAGTTACTTTTTTATATAAAAAACAAAACTATTTTTATATAAAACTAACTTATTAAATTTAATAGCGTATAAATTTAGCAAAAAAAAAACAGCTTTTTATTTATATAAAAAAAATAAGCATAACAACTAGCTTTTATTAATATTTGTACAAAAAATAAAGTATAATAGTATATTATATAGTAAGCTAAAAAAGTATATATTATTTTTATATGTTAGCTAAAAGTGTTTTATAACTTATTAATTGCTATATAAGTTAAAAAGCTAATACTAAAAGATATTAAAGCATTAAATGCACAAATAAATTAGCAAATTTAAAACGCGTAATAAAAACTTAAGTATATTTTTATTAACTTTAGTTGTATAAAACTGTTTATTTTTATAAACAAATTATTTGCAAACAATAAAAACTTAAGCTTTTAATTTAAATATATTATTATATTAGCAAATAAAAATTATATAATATTAACTTTTAAAATTTAAAGCAATATTATATACTAAAACTTAATTAAATATAAATAAGTTATATAAAGTATACTTGCAAGCAAACTATATAGCATAGTTAAAAGCTTTAATTATATAATTATACTTAGTACAACTTTTTAAAAAATTATTTGCATGCTTAAATTACTAATAATTTTAATTATTATTTATATAAATTTAAAGTTACTATATAAATACTTAGTTAAACTAAGCATAATATAAAAAAAATAACTTATAATTAATATTATATTATTTTATAAAGCATATAAAAATTAAAATATTATAAAAATATAATAAGTTAATAGCAAAAATAACTTAGCAAACATATATATAAAAAAGTTTTTAAACCTTGTACTAAAAAAACTAATTTTGTTAAATAAACTTATTATATAAGTTAAAGCATATATTAACTAAGTAAAAGTATAGCATACTTAAAAACAATTGCATAATATAAATACAAAATAATAATATATTATGCAAAAAAGAGAACCAAGTTATTATATTTTTTTAAAGCTATTGCAAAAAATATTTTATGCTATTACCTCTCTCTTTTCTTCCTCTTTATACCCTCTTAAAAATATATAAAACTTACTACACAAACTAAACTAAAATGATTTTTTTTGTTTTTTTTTTTACCTACCTACTTTAACTACCTTTATTAAACAACTATGCAACTTAAATATAATACTAGCACTAATAATTATATAATAACTATATATATAAGCTGTACGCATTAAATTAAATGCTTAAAAAAGCGTAACACTTATTAAAGGGCGCAAATAAACTATGTGCAAACTAATACTTGTTTATATAGCTAGTTTATATAATGCTATAACTTTGCACTAAAACTATATAAAAGTAACTCTTGTGCTAAATTATTTTTGCTACTATATTGCTAACAAATTCTTTTAGGCTAAGCAAAATTTTTATATTATATAATAATAAAGCTATTGCTATTATTTTTTTATTTTATAATATAAAGTTAGCATTAAATAATTTATATATATATAATAGTAAATATATATATTAATATAAAGTGCTTATATTAATATATAATTGTTTGCGCTTGCTATTAGCAATATAAGCTAACGTATGCTATTTTTATTAGTATAAACAGCTATGCTATTAAAAGCGTTAAAAAGCAAGCATTATATAGCTATTATAAAAAACTATAAAAAATATAACAAAAATAAAGTTAATAATAATAATAATAGTTAAAATATATAACTATAAATAGTAATATAAAAGTATAAAGCAAAAATAAAAAGCGCAGGCTAAATAAAATATAAAGG
>Ga0247782_1000159_pt1 | contig 85779 bp, 73 predicted proteins | sample UWRJL019104C5_FD_179928 | JGI IMG/M metagenome (GOLD analysis project Ga0247782, IMG submission 179928) | Plant litter microbial communities from Arlington Agricultural Research Station in Wisconsin, United States - UWRJ-L019-104C-5 | ecosystem: Environmental > Terrestrial > Plant litter >... | reverse complement strand
AAAAAAAAAAAAAGGTATTGTGGTGTTATAAGCAAGGGGTGAGGTGTAACGTATAAGGGTAAGAGTAAAGGTAAGAGGTAAAAAGTAAGTGTAGGCGTAGAGATAGGTTGAATACAAGTAATAGTAGCTGCTTCGAAGTAAAGGGTAGAAAGTGGCAGGGCAAGTCAGCTAACCTAGCTTCGCACTTTGCGGGGCTGGCAGCGGCTTGTGCTGGCTGAAAAATCCGTAACGGTCTGTTGCCGGCTGGAAGGGCGCCCTAGCACAATCTTAGAATGGGAGCTACACCTGAGCGATGCCGCTTTTAGCCTGAGCCCGGCCTGAGCAGGCCTTAGCAAGACCCACTTCTTCGTAAGTCCGAACAAACCAATTTATACAACTCCTGTTATCTACTAGTTGTTACCATAAATGCGCGGCAACAAATAAAAGCAACCGTTTGTCACGGGTAGGGGGGAGGTACAAAGGCCAGGGGCAATAGCAATATGCTTCGGATCCAGTAGTTGTATTCATACGAGACTGGAGGTTGAGGGGGGAAGATTCTCCTTCGAAGCAAGTACAGGAAGAGTTCCTCCCTACCTTATCAACTAAGTCTCCACAGCCCTTGTCTTTTAGATAGGACGCACAGGTCCTTTAGACGTATTTTAAGGCGGGATATCATGAGCTGAAATTGACGCTTAGGATGCAGGATGCTGTTGCGCTACTGCATGTACTGAGCAAGTTCTTGTCACTGCGATTGCTTAAACTAGAGAGATAACACGCCATTAGCTGTAGGCCCTTGGCCTGGTCAGCAGTCTGGCTGGTCTGCAAGATTGTTACGGAGTGCCATATATGTACTTTTATTTCTAACTGGGATTAACAGCGCTGTTTTTCTGTCATAAAATACAAAGCGTTAAAAGTTGTGTACGGTATATTGCAATATCTGTGCGCTAGGCGATACAACGATATGAGAACTGCCCATTTCAGGGTGCCAGAAATTTTATAACTCCAGTAGCCAGTAGAGGGTCTATCATTGAACCGTGATCTGATCCGCCCAGACGATCCAGCTGCGGCCGTCAGACCCTGGAGCAGGACAACCGATGCAGACGTAGTACCTTCTCCCAGTGTGCCGTCCGTATTGGGTTACGGCAAGCTGAGTTCTAGCCGAAGAGCTGCATTTTCGACAAGCTGGCAACCGGGGTGCATAAGGAGTAGCTAGTATGGTTGTCTTAGACGGGGCGTTAGGACAGGCAACGAAGCACACTACGGGAGGGAATACAGACACTTTGGTTGTAGATGAACACATCATTCTTCTTTTTGCCGGTAAAGAAGCTTCTCAAGCCCATCGTATGCTGGACGTATGCCGGAATGCGGGGAGGGTTTTGGTTGATTGTTAGGGAAACGAGGATAGAGGAGCTCTAGAAAAGGATTGGGAGCTATAAGAGAAAAGGAAAGAGAAAGGAGGAAGGGAAAGTGAGTTTTCGACATGTCAGGATAACAGCCTGTACTTTGTATTCAACTTGCACCGACGGACTCCGATGAAATATGTAAACCGTCCACCTACAGAACCAGCAAGTCTTGCATTTCATTGGCCTGGAGGATGAAAAAAGCCAGCCACGAAACTGCACACACAAGCGATAGCGAATCGTCTGTGCAGGTTTTCTCTGAACAGCATGTCCCTCAGCGCTTACAGAGATCGCGCATGCAGTGCCTGCCCAATTGGACCAAGTTACTACAAGCGCAGTCTTGCCTACCCGGCTATCCGTCGCAACATGACCACGACTAACCCTCCGGGTCTGGAGTCAGGGTCGGGTTCAGAGGAAGAGATACAGATCACGTCGCCCCAACCATACAGGGGCGAATAGACACGACAAAGTACTTGGCGACGGCTATGGGAACAGGGCGCAGGAGAGACGCCGCCAGATGAAAACACCGCTCCTATGGACACTTCGATTCAACTAATTTATTACTAGAAACAAATTAGACAGGAAGAAAAAGGGAGGGCAGAAGACTTACAGACCGTCTACAATAGACTAGAGCAGAGCGCTACGCAGATAACAATCGCCACAGATAGCAGTGTACGAACCAGAGGCACAATGTCTTAGAACAAGTAAACAAAGGTTAGTAAACAAAGGCTATATACATTGCTGTCCTTGAGACTTAGATAGCTTGTTACGTCTTATGCCCTTCGGGAGGCTCAAGACGTTGCAACGCAACTCTTTCTAAGACGTTAAAAATACGGTATTTACCAAAGAGAATTACTCCCCGCGCACGCATTACCCGATTTGGATTGCCAAGACCTGGCAGACTAAGATGTAGATTAATAGATGACCTACTAAAATTACTAGCACTGTACATCAGAATGCTCTCCTTGCTACTATACACACTTTGACAGCCTACTTGAACTCATACACACATATATTCGCACGCACACACTGCTGTAAAACGCCGGTTTTTTGGTATTTTTATTATTTACAGCTGTTTGCCGCCTTCGGCAGTGCGTTTTGTAGTACTCGATTCGCATGGCCTCAGGTAGTGTAACAGCATCGTTATAAGGCATTGGTAAGTGTTGAAGGTGTAGGTGTAAGTAGAGGGTGGAGCTAAGTGTTGAAGGTAAGTTCAGTGTTAAAAGTAAGTGCTACTTACACTTTGTGGGGCTTACGGGCCGGCAGCAAAGTTGCTCTTTCCTAATCGGGTAATACGTGCACGGGGAGTAATTCTCTTACCAAAGGACCTAAAAGGACCTTAGTACTACATTACTTAGGTTAGGTGGTACGATCTACATACTACCTACATGTAGGTAGGTAGCACTTTACTGTAGCAGGTATTCCTGCCTATGGCAGTACAGCAGATCTATTATGTACCTCCTAGGTAGGTAGGTACAGTACTTCCAGCGCAAAAGGGTGGGTCCGTATGCCTAAAGGCTGCAACAAATGCAACCCCATGTCGTGCCACGGCTTGACTAGTCCAATGGAAGGCGCGAATTCAAGCTATCTGCTCCATCGAAAATTATCACCAACAAACTCGCCCCTTCACCAAGTCCAGCCTCAGTCCAGCTTTGACCTTCCGCCATCCCAAACGCGAAAGGGGCTGATACTTGACAATGGCGTCCCGGAGCATGTCTCCTGGAGCCGCGCTCCTGAGGTCATCTCGCATGTTCTCCATGCCGACCCCAATACCTATTGCATCAACCGGCGATTTTGCCTCTCATCGGTCCCCGACCGCGACAACGCACCATCCGACACATCTGGCTATCACAACGCCCTCTACGTCTCGTATGTCTGGCGACTGGGGTTTTAAGCGTCCGCTACCATCAAAGAAGACTAGACAGTCATTTCCTGTCGTGCGGATACGGCAGGTCGATACGATCGAGCATGTCACCGATTACGAAACCGCCTCAGACCATGTAATGACCCTGAAGAAATTCCAAGAGCTCAATATCCCCATCTCTGTGCCTACGAGCGAGGCGGACATCCGCTGGTCCCCCAGGTCCGTCTTCGAGGAGGACAGAGACATCACGGCCATCGAGCCTGGTCAAGAAGTGGCCCTTGAGAATAAGCGATGGAAGTTCAAGGGCCCCTGGCTAGCTGGAATGACAGATGGCGAATTCAAGAAATGGCTAGAGAAGAGCGTGCGGACTAGGCGAGTGGAATTCCGAGAGTATCTCAAGGCAGCCTACGCCAAGGAGTTCACCAGAGCGCAAACGGCAGAGGCCCTGAAAAATCAGCAACCTGTCCCTCCAGACGTCAAGGCCAGCGACGTCACTGATGAGCAATATATGGACTACTTGAGGGATATTCGTCAAGATCGCTTGGTCTTGTTTCGCCATGTCAGCCGGTTCCTAGACCTTGCGCCTCTCACTTCAGACTTGAACTATATTGGCTCTATGAAGCCTTATCGAGCGCAGGATTTCAATGCGGAAAACCCGTACGGCAACAATGGCCCTCCAAAGACTCATCCATCGGCCGGTATATCTTACTTGCGAACCCCTAATTTCATGGATAACCATCCCATCTATGGGCCTCAGAAGTACCATCCCATGGTCAAGGCTCGTGTCCTAAAGCCTAGAAGAGACGCTATAGGTGTTTTCAGCCCCGTCATCGGCGCTGCAGGCTTCATCATCGACCCGCCACTCGAGCAGAGGATCCAGGGAAGCGCTGCGATGCTCCTCTCTCCGAGAGGAAAGGCCCTGGGATCACTGGATCTTGAGGGCCGTGGCGGTTCCAAGCTTTACTACATGCTCGAGTCGGCCACGGTGGATTCTACCGGAAAAGTTCGTATTACCGCCACGGAACCTCCCAACCCGGCTGCTGAGCTGGTGGCTAAGGAGCTGGTGGGCGAGTGTAGCGAGAGCGAGAAGGTATACGAGCGCTCTATGCAGGACGACAGCTATGAACAAAATTGGGCTCACCCAACTAACGGCCGGTTTCGCCAGAGGAGGAGCCATTTCTACGGGAGTAGCAGCAGCTACGGCCTCCGTTTAGGCAATGAGTAAACCGTTTCTGGTAGATCAACACACTGGCAGTGTAATTATAGGCAAGAACTTTGTACTTTGATATAAGAATGTAGAACAGGACCGACGTTGTTGGTTGCCGTACGTAGTTAATTACTTCCCAATCATCAGATGAGTATCACTCAATTATACCGTGAATTGTATTTTGTAGGAATACGGTTGATAAGCCGTAGGTGCTGTAAATCGAGACTGTAAGTTCGACTATAATCTATACGTTGGTGATGTATCTACCGAGCTGTACTAGGTGGTCTCGATGGGTGGATCCCCTACCTACTTAGGTAGTACATATGCCTAGAGCAAAGAGCTTAGTTGAAGTGGAGCTTATGTAAGTGAATGAGCCACGACCCAATGGGAATGGCTATCAACAGAGTGCCCTAGGACCCATTGGATCCACCAATTGTTTGCCGAAGTTCTCCCCCCACAAAGATTCTTGGTGGGCAAACTCAATAATTGTTCGGTCTTTTGATTTCCTCGTCCTCGTCCTGCGATATAACTTCCCACGGTAACCACAAAACGCTGCCGGCCATCGCCATACCACCTAACCACATCCTTAACAGCAGCAAACCGTCAAGATGGGTCGTGTTCGTACCAAGACCGTGAAGCGCTCTGCCAAGGGCATCATCGAGAGATTCTATGTAAGACGAGCTATCACGAGCATTCGTGGTGGATGATGTCGGGTGTGCATGGGAATTTGACTAACGTTGGTTTAGCCTCGATTGACACTTGACTTCGACACTAATAAGAGAGTTTGCGACGAGATCGCTATCATCTCTTCGCGAAGACTGCGGAACAAGATTGCCGGCTATGTTACCCATCTGTAGGTTTTACCTGCGACAATGAGTGAATGTACGGCAAAGACGCTAATGATGGTACCTACTATATAGCATGAAGCGTATCCAGCGTGGCCCTGTTCGCGGTATCTCCTTCAAGCTGCAAGAAGAGGAGAGAGAACGCAAGGACCAGTACGTTCCCGAGGTTTCGGCTCTCGACTTCACCCAGAACACCGACAGCGGCCAACTCGATGTCGATGGCGAGACCAAGGACCTGCTCAAGCACCTCGGCGTACGTAACCCTCTAACCCCCCTCTTCTTCAGGCCCTCCTAACATGCTTTGCCTTCCAGTTCGACAGCGTACCCGTCAATGTCATCCCCGTTGTTCAGCAGCAGACCGCCGAGCGTCCCCGACGCTTCGGCGACCGTGCCCCCCGGTAAATGTACATTGCAGAAATGGATGGTTAGGTTATTTCGGTGAATTCACGTTTGGGATCATTACGGTCTTCACGGCGTCTAAATGGATGATAGTACCTGCCTTAGGTCTACGAAAACAACACGAACTTGTCTGAACAATGGTGTCCCTGACGCTCCAGCCCACGCTGGATGATGATGGTCGATAGCCAATATTCGTTTCGTTCTTTGCAGCGTGACGATGTAACTGCGTGAGACGGTATTTATTGCCCATTATCCCGCTCGATCGGATATCTTCAGGCACCTCTTAGCCAATGAACCACTCGCACGACAAAGACTTGCTTCTGTTGCTCGCTCACGGATGGTAGAAAGTAGATATTGAGCGCGACAGGAGCCGACGAGAACTTGTGCTCTCCATGGGGGGTATCTCTATTAAAACTACCATAGACGCCTTGCAAATGCTTCATGAGATAACTTTTCAACCCTGAAGGATGGGATTTTAAAAGTGGTCCCTTCCACCTCTTAACTGTTATCCTCTTGGCTCACTGCCTCTGGCTTGAAACCGAATGTGGTTTTATAACCTTCGGTCAAGAGATGATCCTGTCCATCTTCACCCAATGTAGGTTCCGTAGCTTCCATGGCTGCCTTCTCCCTAATAGCTACCTTCATGGTGCGGATCTGGGTTTGGCCCGCCTCAATCTTATCACCTCTCTCGAGCGCGAGGTCTCGTGCATTTTGAGCAGTTCTCTCTTCCGCCTCTATCCTAAGATTCTCCATATCTTTAGTCAGTTGCTTAGCACCATCATTAGCTGCTCTGACATGCTCCTCTTCATATAGGTCGATGCGTATTGACGAGATGCCGGCACGTTCCCAGGCTGCCGTTTCGTTCAACTGCACTTTGACGTACATGGCCCGCTTGGCGCAATTCTGTGAGCACCACCTCTCGAGCTCTTTCTTGGGCACAATGTTGAAGTCCTTCCGACCGTAATTTACTAATTTATAGGTGCCGCCATTTGCTATTTTAGCTCTCGGGTTGGGACATAGCGTATACCCGCACAATCCGTTTGCGTTGCGCTCCTCGATTAAATCCTCGTAATCGCCCGGTTGGTACAGACGCACGAGATTTTTGAAGGTCTCGGCATCTGCCGGAGCCGGGTTCGCGGCATCATGTAGCGGGTCGCGGGTCGCGGGGAACCTTGACAGTTCGATCAGGGAGTCGGAGATTTGGTCCTCGATTTCGCGACGGGAGTGAATGATGCGAGCATGCTTGACGGCTATCTCGCGGGGGTCGGTCGCTGGTGGCTCAGCGGCGGCTGGAGGCAGGACAGACCTGGGTTGTTTCTTCAAGATGCCTTTGGGCTTCTTGTTGACTTGTGTCTTATGACTAGCTTCTGTTGACATATTTTGTCTTCCGCGCGCGTTCTGTTATTTATGTCTGTTATTTGTGTCTAAAAGCTTGTCTCTTTGCGAGAACTTGTTTGAACTCTCAGGTAATGTTTGGTTAGAGGGGCATTTATGTCAATTCGGTATGTACCCGGACTTAGTAGGTACAGTGAAGGTTCCTACAGCCGGATGCTCGGGCACTTCCATTTGCATGAAAGCAGTACAGATCTGTACCTACCAAGCCTACTATGTACTCATGCTAATCCACATATGCATGTACACTAAATATTACATAAACCCATTTTTTCCTCCGTCGGGTTCTTGCCCAAGTCGGCAATGACGCCACAGATGGCATCGTCATTGGTTACAGGTGCTTGGCTGTGTGCAGAAGTGGCGTCACTCGTTCACCCAAGTCTATCAATTCAGTGAAACTGAGCGTATAGTAGCTGCTGTCGCATCCCTGCGACCCACCCTGCACCCATCCAAGACTCCCCAGTCCTTCATCCCATCAGGCGTCCAAATTCCGAGAGCCATCCCGCGCAGCCTCCCATGTCATTAAGAACTAAACTAAGTATAACCTTAATAAACACAGCTTGTCCAATGCTCCCCGCGTCGTCCGAAGGTTGCAATCCATATGAACTAGCTTCACCCGCCTGGACTACGACCCTGCACCTGCAGCAGCTCTTGCAAGACAAGCGATTAACCTAGTGATTTAGCACAACTTTGGACCTCTCTCTGTGGAATCCCGTCGTGAAGGGGCTCGCTTCTTCAACCCCCCTTTCAACCAAACGAGTCAAGCCTGTGTTTCGTCTCGTCTCCTGGTAGGTCAGAACTCGTAACAGCTGTCACACGTTCATGCGCTGACGTCTGCCTGCCTAATTAGCTGCGAGCGGCCACAGCCTAATCGTAATTGCTCAGCCTCAAGCGTCCCATCCTAGTTTGACCGTCGCTATCATCCCGATCCATCCTCTCCGCATTATTTTCAACCAGAGTTAATTGACCCTTCCAACCCTGGCTCTTGTACAAGGAGACGCCGTTCTTCTCCGGCGCTCTAGTCACACGACCGAAAATACCGAAAATACCGACCTATACTCTTTTATTGACTTTGAAAACCCACCTTGTCATCTCCCGCTCGTCGTCGCCGGTGCACGACGCTAAGACACGATGGCTGTTACGCCATTCAAAGTGAAAGCCATATACGAGTATACTTCGAGCCATGAGGATGATCTTCCTTTTCTCGTCGGTCAGATAATTACAGTTACTGATGAAGAGGATGCCGAATGGTACGGGGGAGAATATATAGACGACTCGGGCTCTAAGTTAGAGGGTATTTTCCCTCGAAATTTTGTCGAGAAGTTCGAACCCACTGCACCACCACGCCCAGCGCGCTTTCGGAAGAGGGAAACCGAACCCGTCGCTGCTGCTCCTACTTCTCCACCATCTTCTGCCACCGTACCACCTGAGCCGCAAGCTCCCGAGCCGACAGATCCTGAACAAATAGCTCCCGAACAGCCGGCTGAGGAGGATCATGTGGAAAAGCCGCCCGAAGATGTTCATGAAGAGACAGCTGCGAATCCGCCCCAAGAGCAGCCTTCCGAGGAGCCTCCCCTCGGAAAGGCATCGTCTATCCCCGTTGCCAACCCGCCTGAAGCTGCTCCGGTCCCAGCACCGGCCCCCATTGAGACTAAAGATGTAGACACTGTGGGCACTTCGGGTGTTGAAGCCCCCCCCCGTCTACCGAAACCGAAATCTCCAGTCCAAGCTCGTGCTGCACCTCCAGTAGCTGAAAAGCCCATTAGTAATTCTTTCAGAGATCGTATTGCAGCCTTCAACAAGCCCGCCGCTCCCCCAGTGGCCCCCTTCAAGCCCAGTGGGCTTGGTTCGGGCTCCTCTGGCTTTATCAAGAAGCCCTTCGTTGCACCTCCGCCCAGCAGGAACGCTTACGTGCCTCCCCCTCGAGATCCAGCCGTTCCTAAAGTCTACCGACGAGAAGAAAATCCTGAAATTAAAGAGACACAGGCAGAATCTACCGAAAATGCTGAAAAGGCTGAGCTCGTACCTGGCGCTAGCCCCGAGGCCCAAAGTGAAGATCAGCCCAAGCCTACGACACTGAAGGAAAGGATTGCTTTACTCCAAAAGCAACAAGCTGAAGCTGCCCAACGACACGCTGAGGCCGCTACAAAGAAGGAGAAACCTAAGCGTCCGCCGAAAAAGCGCATCGAGGTTAACGATGCTCAAGAGGGTGCCAAGGCAGATCAGTCAATCGATGTTCAGTTACCTCCGGAACGGAAAGATTCGACCGAAGCTGCTAGGAAGGATTCCCTAGAGGAGTCCCAGTCTGCGAGACAATCTCTAAGCATTGGGCGAACATCCACTAGTGCAGTCGAGAATGACGGTAACGAGGCAGATATGTCGGGCGCTGGTGATACTACTGAGGGTCAAGAGGAGCCTGCCGAGCGCGACGACAGCGAGCCGCTTTCGCGTACGGGCACTGGAGCCGGGTCTGGAGAGCAGGATGTTGAAAACGAGGCGGCGGTGGAGGCAAAGGCAGAGGACGACGACGATGAGATCGACCCAGAAATCAGGCGAAAGGAAGAGCTTCGGGCGCGCATGGCCAAGATGAGCGGCGGCATGGGTATGGCTGGTATGTTCGGACCACCAGGCATGATGGGTTTCGGCGGCCCTCCGGCCAAGAAACCCAAGCCTCCCATTCCTACCGACCGACGTCCAAGCGAGAAGTCCGAGCCGCCGTCGTCCCCTAGAATGAACGCGCCTCCAATACCGACCATGATGGCGCTCCCCGGTATGGGAAGGCAGAAGCAGCCAGAAGCAATTCCTGAGCCCGAAATTGCAGAAGAACCTCTTGAAGAAAACACCACCCCCACGCCGGCAAATGAAGAACCTAAGCCAGGTCTCGAACGTAAGTTGTCACTTCCACACAGATGCCCAATGCTGTTCTGCGTGGGTACAAACTGACCCGATATAGCAATGACCCCTAGAGAACGGCCAGCGCCGCCACCTGTACCTACCGAATGTGAGTTTTCAACAATGTGCTTTTTTAGAAATTCCAGACTAAGTCTCGTCTTTAGCCCGACCTCCACCTCCACCGCCGCCTGCTGCCGTTATTTCACCCAGCATTGGCTCGGAGTCCGATGATGAGTTGTCTGAGTACCCTACAAGATCAGTGGAAACTCCTAAGGCAGAAACGTCTCCCATGAGCCGTGCGCCGCCAGCTATCCCTATGGCATCACCACCATTGCCAATATCACCACACTTCTCCAGTGATAAGCGTAGGTCCTACATGGGCGAGGACGCCCCCCTGGCTTCTCCGAGCCTGTCCCCAACACAGAGCAAACGGAATAGCCGGCCGCCACCTCCTATTCCTGGTGTTGCACCTCCTACGCCGATACAGACCCGGCCGCCGCCACCACCCCCCCCTACCGCTCTCAGCCGTGCTTCCACTGCTGATGAGCGAGTCGCAATGCCGATGAAGCCCGGGCGTTTGGACAATGGCGAAGAAGGCGAGGTGACCGAATATGAAGGCGATTACGATACCGATATTGCGTCGTCAGCACCCCACAGGGATGCGTTGAAAGGTCATGGAAGGGAGCCGAGTTTGGAGAATAACTCCGCACTACGCTCTCCTACTACTGAATATCCGCCCTCGAGCCCGCCCCCAGTGCCAGGTAATGGCATCCCTAGGGCTATGCCGCCCCCGATCCCTACACATTTTGCCCCACGAAGTTCTATGGATATACCTCGAGCTGGCCCGCCTCCGGTTCCCACTCAGACCGCTTCTAGATCCAGGACTTCCGTAGACGTCCCACGTGGTGCTCCCCCACCACCACCTCCGCCCAAGTCGACCCATATTGCATACGATGACGATTATGATCCGTACAATTACAATGCCATCAAGACGCCCCCTATCCCATCCCGCAGCTCGACAATGCACGAAGAGGAGCAGTACGCACCGTATTCGGCTTCGCCTCCTCCACCACCCGCGCCACCGTCCGCTCTAGACCGTCGAACACCGGGATTAATACCGACTGGTTCAAGAGCGCCCCCGAGAAAATCGTTGGATGTGTTACGGGCCCCAATAGGAAAACGCTCGTTGGATAACACTGCTCGGCACTCCCTCTCTATGGAAACTGGGTACATCGCAACAGACATTGCTGAGTCCGATTTGGCTAGCCCCAGCTTGTGGTGGAAAGACCGGTACGGACTTCCAGGAGTCTTCCAAGTACGAAAAGACATCTATACTGAGAGCACATCGAGGGAAGACGGTAAAAAGGTCAAGACGCGACAGCTCACGATCTTGTTCCAGGACTACTCGCAGACAATCATTACCGCCCGTTTCGATCTCAAGGATTCTTTGCAAGCTGAAATAGACCAAAGTCATGAACCCCCTCCCCGGTCTTTGCGGCAGGATGAATTAGAGGCCGCATACGAGAGATTTGGTAGGGAGCTAGCCCGCTCGGTTGCATCGAAAGGGGGCTCGGTTGTTGGTGATGGCACGCCGCAAGCCCTGGTCAACGAACTTCTTCGGCCGTTCCCCGAAGCGCTCTCGCCGGTAGGCACTCGCGCATACGGCGCGCTGGTCTATTCCAACTTGGCCAACGCGGCAACACAGCTGAACGACGAGATCAGACCTGGCGACATCATGTCGATTCGCAACGCGCGGTTCCAAGGAAAGCACGGAGCGATGCACGCCAGGTACACGATGGAAATCGGCAAGCCAGACCACGTAGCTATCGTCTCTGAATGGGACGGCACAAAGAAGAAAGTCCGGGCTTGGGAACAGGGCAGAGAGAACAAAAAAGTGAAACAGGAGAGCTTCAAACTGGATGATCTGAGAAGTGGTGAAGTCAAGATCTGGCGAGTGATGCCCCGGACATGGGTTGGATTGAGTTCGAGGCGTTAGGACCCCCTATTCATGATGCCAGTCTACGACTCCGGCTCCTGCTCTGTATGGCCGATCCTATTGCGCGTTAGTACGGATGGGCGTATCGCGGCCGAAAAGAGTTGTACCGGTCGAGCCGGTAGAGCCAGTAGAAACAGCAGAAGTCGAAACAGTATCGAAGACCAGAGATACATGTAGTCTCTGCATATAAGTTTAGTTTAAGTAAGTAGTTACCCAGTGGGTGAGTGAGTGAGTGAGTGATGGGTGGTCTTGTCGATGGACTTGACTGACTCGGCCCTGGATTGGGCTGGGCAGGGCATTGGAGAGAGGCAGGCCATCATATGTTAACTTATATGTTACATATTTTTTTGAGAAGTACTACCTCACTCTGTGAATTATGATATCATCGGTATGCCGAAGAACTGTGTATAGAGTGTGAGATGTGAAGTGAGCATACTACGATGAGACTTGGTTGCTAACGTGTCTCTCTTACTGTATTGATTAGGTCCGTAGGTAGTTACTTGTCTTATGCCTGCATATGCTTCCTGTCATCCTTGCTTGCAAGGAGGTGTGGGAGATAAATATATCTATATACAACGAAAATCGCATACGTAACATCATAAAGCCCAAGTCCCACCCCTCAACCAGTTCCATCGGGTAACTTTTCATTCTAAATATTGCCTAGGTGCTTATTCAATACTCGCACTACCTAATGTGTCCTGCTGCAAGAAGATTAGGTATGTTAGGGAAGAAGAAGAACGGGCACACATGCATCAAGTTATCATACGAGAAGCGGGCAGTGGTGCAATAGAAGGTGGGAAGAAGAAGATGAAAGAAAAAAAAAAAAAGAAAAAAAAGGAACGCTCCCTGGGAAAGGCTCGAACTTTCAACCTCCAGATTAACAGTCTGACGCGCTAGCCAATTGCGCCACCGGGGAAATGTTGGTTTTTTTGTTGTTTCGAAGAGAAGGAGTCGGTGAGGGCTCGCGGTACTGCTTGGTCGTCTTTGATTTGTTTCGGGTTTTATGTCGCTGCTGGCTTGTTTTTCTTTTTCATGCTCCTTCAATCGTTTGCATGTCGGGTAGATAGTATTTTGCGTGGGAGTGTTTATGCACTGTGTGTTTTCTCGTGGGTTCGTGGGCTGTGTCGGTGCTAGTTTATTAGCGGCATGACTTGTGTGGCTGGAGTTTGGATGTGCTAATAAATACTGTGCTGTACGAGAAAGTTGAGTATGGGAGATGATGCGGCTAAGTGAGGTAGTTGGTTAACTTGAAACTGATGACTAGTTGGTAACAACTGTTAGAATAAGGGTATGAGATGGTCAAGTGTTGTTCCAGAGGTAACTGCTGGGATAGGAAAAACATAAACTTATCCGAGTGACTCTAAAGCAGATGCACCATCTAGTGATTAGAAGGAAGTGTATTTCATATCGAATCATTAACACATATATCATACAATCTCACATCATGTCGTACATCGCCCCAAACGAAAACTCCGTAACCTATAACGACAGTATCATATCATGGTCCTCAGAGATATTGTCCCAGCTTAGACATCGTAGACATCGTCACTTAATGTTTGCCAGGGATGAGTTTCTCTATCGTCTTCTTGACTTTGCTTCCGGGAGTCGACTTGTGCTGTGCGAACATCATCAGTTAGTAGTTGTCACATCAAAGAAGGCTCTGTCGAAAAAAGGGGGTAGGATGACAAGGTGGTTAGATGGGTGGGATAGATGGGTGGGATAGATGGCATACCTGCTGCTGCTTCTCCAGCTCCTCTTCGGCATGATGTATCAGATCATACTCGGCCTCGGCGGCGGAATCAGGCAGTCCGCGCTTCTCGGCGGCCTCGTGCTCGTGCTCTTCCTGCTCGGCATGATGGATCATGTCGTGAGCTTCGACGATAGCTTCGTCGGGGAGACCATGGCCTGCTGAAGACATGATGGCTTATAGTTTTTGTGTTATGATTTCTGTGTTGTATGGTATCTCTGTCGTCGATATTTGTCAAGGTTGAGTTGTCTTGCTCGATCATGTATGTGGACTAGAAGGCAAACCTTAATTCGAATTCGAATCAGCCACGCTCTATATACTCCTCACCCTCCTCTTCCCCGACAGTGGTTGCAAGGGAGCCCCAAACCGAATGACCTCACCCGAGTCACCTTTTTGATGTCAATTCATCGGTTAGGTAGGAGATCATCAGTCTTCATCATGGGTCACGTCATTTTTGTCGATCGATGACCTCCTTTTTGTTACCCTCTGTCTTATTCGTTCTCCCCATGAGGGGAAGAGGTTCAGGGTTTAGCTGTCCGATAATCTCCAAATTAAGATTCAAGGTGTCCCGCAGCTTGACAGGAAGATACATCTGTAGGCATTTGCCCGTTGGTATCTGAAAGAACTGTTGGACGGTTCGAGGGCTGTCATTCTTAGTCATTGCATGATGGATGCAACGCCATCGCTCGATTGGCCTTTTGACGAATCAGCGGTTAGAAGCGATCTGTTACGGTGCGGTTATATGCATGTCTACAGTATTCCATTAAAGTATTGAAGTATTTTATTAAAAATCTGGTAACATATGCGCTAGGAGTCTTGTTTGCTTCCTTCCCTACACGCGTAGAGAATGAACGCCTAACTCAGGTCATTGCGCATCTATTAAGCAATCTCACATAGTCACAGTATCGTGAGAGCTGTTGCATCCATCATGGGAATAGCCACAAAACTGTCTGTCAATTGCTGGGCTTTGTTGGGTCTGAGAGACTGAGACGGGGAAGGGACTGGGGTTAGGCCTCTTTGGGAGTTCCTGATACGACAATGGGGCCTGTATTCCAAAGGAAGCTGCTAAATTTAGTATTCAGCCAACTGCCCCCTGACTTCGAAACTGGGTTTAGTCTTATGCGTGTACGTGTGCTGTATCCGTCACGTTATTCGCCATGAGAGTGGCTTTGGCGTAACTAAGCGTGAGTATGGCAGACATAGCATGAACTAGCCTGTATCGTGATATATTTTCATTTGGTTCAACCCTGACGAAGTTTTAAGGGGGCAAGTTGAGTCAGGACTCAAGCGCCATCATGTCACGTATGAGCCGGGGATGTCGCCGGTGCCGCGAGCGACGAGTTAAATGCGATGGCGGCCGTCCGGCATGCCAGCATTGCATCAGACGCAATGAGGTCTGTGACGGGTACCGGGACGAAGCTTCCATCATCTTCCGGCACGAAACCAAGAAAACAATAGATAGTGCGACAGCAAGCACCACTTCGTCGCGACCATCGTCGAGTTCGACTAAGAGCTCGCGGCCTCGGAGCCGGTCCGTCGACAGATATTGTTCCTCGGGTGATGGCAGGGGGTCGCTGGACAGAATGTTCACGCACCTGACACCCGATGAGGCCGCTGAGATATACACACCTAAATCGTACTCATGGCTTAAGAAGACCGGGCCGAAAAAGCCCGACGTCTCTATAGAGGACGAGTCGATCGATAAGTTTATGGACAAGTACGTCATGTACCCGTGCAACGAGAGCTCGACGCCGGGGTTCCTGGAACATCTTCCTTGTATGTTCAAGGAGGTGAATGTGGAAGGGAGACTTGCGTTGCGATATGCAGTCCAAGCCGCCGCTTTCGCCGACTTTTGTACGAGTGTCAATGATGCGGAATTGGCACAGAAGGCGCTGAAGTGCTACGGCATGTCTCTGTCCGCGCTTGGGCAATCGTTGGCCGGGCCAGGAAAGGTGCCGGATGATTATGACTTGATGACTGTGGTAATGTTGGATATATTCGAGGTAGGTGCCCGATTCGAACCCGTCTGCGCGAATAAGGGCTGACTGGGTAACTAACACCTCGCAAGACGTTTCACATCCAAGACGAGACCACGAAAGGAATGCATGCGCAGGGCATGGCCCAGATCCTGAGACTTCGCGGTAAAGACCAGGTGTGCAGCCCCCGGGGTTGGAGTTTATTCCGTCTCGCGCACCACCGAGTTGCAAGTCCACCCGTCCTCTTCGTGTACAAAGCCCAAACAGACGGTTCTGCTTGATCTAACGGGTCCAAACTCTTCTCCTTTAGCAAAAACAGCAACTCGCGTACAATCAGCAACTGATGTCCCCGCGAGAATCCAGAGAATGGATCGACCAACTCAACGAAGACATCCCCTTCGTGCACCTGGAAAAGAACGCAGCGGAAATAAAAGACGTCTGTGAGCGCGCCACAGCACTACAGGAATCGCTTGTCCGGAAAGCCAACGCCGACGGCAATAACAACAATGGCGATAGCAACGAAGATACCCTAGGTGTAACAGCTGCGCTTAAGGTAATCAACGAATTGCTAGAAGTCGATCGACAAGTAGTGAGCTGGCGATCGAACCCGCACTGGGCGTACAAGACGATTCCCGTATCAGACTTCCCTACTTTCGGACTGGATCCGGCTGTGGCACCGTTGACGGATGTGGTAGCGTTGCACGCGGATATATGGATGATATACGAATGGAACTACCACCGGACGTCGCGGACGATCGTTCACGAACAATTGATCCGCTGTATTGATGCCTTACTCTCCTCTTCTTCACCTGCCGCCGGCACCCCCGATGCCGCAACAGCTACGGTGCTACGGGATATATCACGGCACTCGCTCGCCACCGTCCATTCACTGGCCGAGCAGATCCTAGCGACGGTACCGCAGTCCTTTGGGGACATAGACCATATGGGTCGGGTGCACGACCAGGAGAGATTGGGCCCGCCGAGAGGTAGGGGCATAGGGGGTTACATGCTCCTCTGGTCGATCAAGGTGATGTGTTCGCCGGGGGCGATGACGACGGCGGATCAGAAGAGGAGGGGGAAGATTGTCTTCGAGAGGATAAGGGAGTACACGGGCATGAAGTCGCATTTGGGGGATGCGAGTAGGATCATTCAATAAGGCATGGGATGCATGAATGAAAACGCGTATTTTATTTTCCACCTGGTGCTCTCTGTACTGGCACTCCTATCCCTCGTTTGCCTCCCATCTTCCTCCAACCGTCAAGAGATAGGACCAAGCCAACAAGAACAGTCCTTATTTCAAAATAACAGTCTCCTCCAAAACCTCACCCCCCTCTAACTTGACCCCCTCCGCACCAACCATGATAAAAACGATCCTACAAGCCTCCGTCTCCGACCGATTATGCCAGGCGTGATTCACGCCCCTCTGAACGATGAACTCCCCTGCCCTCACAGTCTTCTCTTCGCCACTATCCAATTCCAAGACAATCTCCCCCGATAGCACGACGGCGTAGTCGAGGCTGAGGGTCCGGTGCATGGGCGCCGAGCGCAGGGGAGGGAATTGCGTGGTGCCGAACGTGATGCCCGAGGGAGGACAGCGGGGGATGGCTGGTTTGGCAGTGGGCGAGGAGGAAGTGGGGGACGAGGGCTGGTTCGAGACGGGAATGCGAGTTTGTGTATCGAATGTTACGAAGGAGGTTGTGCCTGGTCCGAAGGGCATGTAGGGTGCTAGGATCTGGTCTGAGTCGAAGATCGACTTTCCTTCGGCGTCGTGGGTTGTCACGACTACCCGGGGATCGGATAGTGGCGTTTGGACGGATGACATTTTGGCAGTTTGGCTCTGTGATGGTTCTTCAAGCAAGGTAGAAGAGGATGGAAGCTACTGAGCTTTGATTTCAAGTCCAAATACGCGGAACTACCCTTCCTTTTATATCTTTTCCTCACGACGTTTCAAATTATACCCCATACAATGTGCTGCTGTTTACCTACATGGCCACCCAGCATGAAGCTATTCGCAAGGTGCATACCTCGCGCCGCTAACCGCATTTAGAAACCGGCACGAAGTCCCACAGCCCCAGATTGGGTGGCTGCGGCCTTTCCGGTGTTCCATTCGCTCCGCGCGGCACCTTCCACAATCTACAACTCACGCGAAGTGGCCTGTCTATGACTTTGTAATGCGACATGCCCATGGTCTCATATTCATTATCATCAGCTTACCTTACTCGACTACCACAAAGCACCCACTAGTCTACATCACTATTCGTAAGCATGCCATACCCATCATCTTATCACGGCAGTATCGTTTCATGGCACTGATCCATCCCTGCATCACGTCGTCATCTCTAAGCGAAAAACTTCGATCAGCGCTTAGTAGTATGTCACGTCCCAGTGGTTGCCCTCGTCCTAGTCACGCGGTCAGCACTACGCACGATATCGATGGTATATAGATGGTATATAGATGGTTAGTTGCTACATGGATTTGGAAAACTTACGCAGTAGATGTTGCCAGAGGCAGCTTGCCACTGGGGATAGCCATCGGCACGGTTGGCGATCTGCGTGAAGGCGCTCTTGACGTACGAGTTGATGGCGGTGTTCTTGGCGATATCGACCTTGTAGCCGTTGGCGTGGCTATAGGTCCCGCTGGCATGTCCGGTCTCGGTGCCGCCGGTGATGGTGATGGTGCAGCCGCACGCGCCCTTCAGGGTGACCACGCCGCTGACGGTGCCCGAGTAGATGCCGTCGAACGAAGTACAGGTGGGGTTGTTCTTGTCCGAGCAGCCACCGCTGGACGTCCAGCCTACACCACCCGCCCTTAGACGCGACTCGGCCTCGGCTTGGGTGAGCTTGGTGCCGGAGCGCTCGATGATCCCGGCCTGCGCCGCGGCGGCGGCAGCGAGAGCTGTGAAAACGGCGGTGAACTTGTCTCCGTCAGTTTTATGCACATGAGCGAAATATCAGTTGGGTGTAGCATGTGACGATGTCATACCCTCATGGTGGCGTTAAAGAGAACAAATCTTGGGATGTCCTTATTGTTTTCACTTAGGGGGTGAGGGAGAGATGAGACCCCTTCTTCATCGACCGTGGAACGAGCAGACGTTTATATAGAAACTGTCACCTCTCCAAAGCAAAGCAAGAGAGAGAATCGAAATAAAACAGGGTTACCTATCTGCTCTCTTGGCCCACCGTCGACGATTGCCAAGGGCGGAATGCGATGATATCCAGTTACAACAACATCACGGACTGTTCCGCTGTTGGGTATCGCCACTCGCCATCGGCCAGCGATAACTACCACAGTAGGCCACACTCGCGATGCTCAAACTGGCAGGCACATAACCGTAGTCGACAATCTTGCACCCTACAGTACAGGCTGTGCTGGTAGTTTGCTGTATAGCAGCCGCATGAACCAGGGCGGCCATGCACCCCCTCCTTTGGGTCCTACCTTTTACGGCCACCAGAACCCCGTTTCAGTGGGATACAATTCACACTTTGGGCACCCCTGCCAAGCCGCTATGCAGATTAACCTTTATGGGACTCTTCAGCGTGTGCGTCTTGCAGAGCTTGGCGGGGTGGGAAAGGACTGAGCTTGGTACGGCAGGTAGTAGATGAATGTATATGATGTAGGGAAACATGCAAGTAGATCATGTAGGATAAGTGAGTAGAAGATACTAACCTAGGTTAGGTAATGTCTACTGTCTGTCGCTGAGGGGGCGATTTGGGGAGGGTGTGGTGAGAATGAGACGCCGGCGAGCAACCTCGACGTCTCCGAAAGTTACATGACGCCTCCTACGAAATACGGCATACTACCACGCTTCATGTTTCGCGGGGGGACCTGTGGCGATGCGCCTCTTTCAACGTTGTGCATTCCGTCTTTTATTAGAGCACAGGCTTGCTTTCCGATCTCCAAGGAGACGGTACCAAACTGCCCAGCCGCCGTTGAACTTATAAAGCAACGCTGGTCTTCAGCTGACCAGCGAAAGCTATGTAGAATAGGTAGGTATTCGGGCTTGCATTATAGGTGTAGTGTAGAGCCCTTCGGTACCCAATGAAGCCACAGTTGATATTGGCACCTGTACTACTAGACCAGGTTAGGTTACCTAAGGTTAGGTTAGTAGCTGTATGGATGAAATTATACCTGTCTTCAAGTAACACAATGCACACCGTTACAGTGATAGCTGTTACAGTAGTAATAGCTAATCGACATTGATGCGAACTTCAAGCGAAGCATCTCTTCCACTACAGTGCTATAGATAATTATAAGAATTCTTCCGAATTGTGTTCACTAACTAACCTAGACGCTTGTCGGATGCCCAAAGGCAGCCCCAAATATAATTCCCCAAAGCCAAACTTAAAACAGCTAAAAACACTCCAGGTAAGCATTAAATTAAGCCAAATACGTGATAGCGTATATGGAAACTAGGTACATACACCTATTATCAACGTCGATGACGAGCGATCGATTGTCCTATCCTCGCAGGCCAGTCTTCATTTCTCCATACCCCATAATTTTCTCATTTCACTTGTTATCATCAAAGCAGGTTAGATACCTCGGCACAGTCCCGGGTTTCTCTCTACGTTCTCATACGAGATAGGTATCGTTTAATCCTGCGGCCCTATCATGGAGGCTGAAGGCAGAATCCTGTGGACTTGAAGGGTGATAGACTATAGTTTTACAATTTCCCGGCACGGCATACCATGCGTAGCTGTACCATATATAAATCGGAATTATCGAAAAGAAGTCGTGGCCCGACCCCCCCGAGCATCGACCAGCCAACCAGAATTTTGTTGTGAAGAAGATTATAATTGATTTATCGACGTGGTGGCTATAAACTCAAGGCTCAAGGACGAGGAGAAAGCAGGACAGGACAAGAATCAGGTAACCTAATCCCTTTCAAGGCAGGGTAAAAAGAGAACGAAAAGAAAAATGCCTTCGACGACAACTATTTCACAAGCCTCTCTGGCAGCGGCGATAGGGCTCTCGGCAGCCGGTGTCTGGGCAGGAACGCAACCACCGAACCCATCACCGGACAAGGCGCCGGCAACGGGTGACGCGGTCCGGGACATGATCATTCTAAGTCAGAAGCTTGGGCCATTCATGTGCCTGCCCTTCGGGATCGTGGCGGTGCAACATATGGCCATGGCCTTCACATACCCGAATGTCCCCTCCTGGATAGCCCGCCACGTGCACAAGACGTCGCTCGACGCGCGGTTCTTCACCTGGTCGAAGGAGACGGCCATACCGATAGCTCTCATCCTCGGCATCGGCGCACCGCTGCGATTGATATCGTACGGAGCCCTGGGGAAAAACTTCACCTTTACCCTCGCGGAACCCGATCAGCTCAACACGAGCGGTCTGTACCGCTACATCCAGCACCCGAGCTACACGGGGCTTATGGCTCTGGTATTCGGCGCATTGGGCCTGTGGGGCCGTCTCGGCAGCGCGCCCAGCTGCTTCTTCCCCTCGTGGCTGGTCTCTTCCCTGCGCCGCTACGAGAAGGGTATCATAACACTCATCTTGGCCTTTGCGATGTCTGTGGCTTGGCGACGGGTCAAGGACGAGGAGGCTATGTTGGGTAATAAGTTTGGCGCCGAGTGGGAGGGCTGGCATGCGAGAACTGCTAGGTTTATCCCCTTTATCTTTTGAGTATCTCATATAATCCTGCCCGCTCGGATCGCCTGCCTATATCTATCGATATATTTGGATGCGCCTGCACGTCGGATCATCTAAGCGGTATGGGCAGTAGATTATCACATAAGGGCTTATTTTACAACTATTTCGTCTGAACCGGCACCCGAGTTTGAGTTCGATTTAATTCGCCCGGTGGACGAAAAACATGGACGGAACTCTGCTGTATACGATTTCTTCATGCTATACCGCGCCTCTGATTGCTCTACTACTTTATTTACCCGTATATCTACCTAGCTACCAACCAATCCCATATATAACGAGACTATACAATTACATATATAAATATACATATAATAATAAAAGCAATCAGCGACTTTCACTTGCAGTGAAGCATTAATTGGGACATGTTTTCGTCGCTCACATACTCAAATAAGTGAAAATATTTGTTTGCGCCGGGTAAGACACTATCGGTCATTATGCCCCGTGCAGTTCCCGGAGATTTAGCCATGAAAGCGGCTCCGAACCACCCTCTTCCGTCGTTTATGCATTTGTTCATATTTCGGGCTTTTGGCACCGCCGCTTGCATCCTCTCAACACAGTTGGGCTGGTTTGCCGGGCTTGCACGGGGATCATCCAACCGGCTACTTTTACGTCGTAAGAGCGTGTGCATGTCTGTATGAATGTCTCCGAGCAATGTCTCCGAAATACCACCACCTACGTTACGGATAGCGATAGTTCGCGTATATAAATCAGCGCATCCCAAGTGTCGTGCCAGGTCGGAGTTTTGTGACTCTTCTTCGGGCATACGTACATGTATATAATCCGATCGACAAACAAACACAATAACATACCCGACCTCAGGTTGGAACTACTCCTTTAGAATCAACCTGTTCACCATCACCAAATAAAATAAAACACAGCGAACAATAACATCATGCCAAACTTAGTAGACGTCCTAATCCTCGGCGGCGGCCCAGCCGGCCTCGCCGTAGCGAGCGGGTTAGCACGCCAACTGCACACCGCCATCGTCTTCAGCACGGGGACCTTCCGCAACGCCAGGGCCGAGCACATGCACAACGTAGCGGGATGGGACCACGAGGACCCTTCCAAGTACCGGTCGAAGGCACGCTCCGACATCCTCGCTCGGTACAGCACAATCGAGTTCAAGGACGTGGGAGTCGCGCGTGTGAGCCGGCTCGATAGTGGACGGTTCGAGGCCGTGGATGATGCCGGCGAGAGGTATGAGGGAAGGAAGGTGGTGATTGCTAGTGGTATTAGGGATGTGTTGACGAAGGATTTGCCTGGTTATGAGGATCTTTGGGGAAGGGGGATGTGAGTTCTATTTTCCAATTTTACCCCTTTCCCTCTACCGTCGTCCCTTTCTGCACATGATATATCCACTTTACATTTTACAAGTCGTTAACACAACCCCAACCCAAAACTAGCTTCCACTGCCTCTTCTGCCACGGCTACGAAGAGCGTGGCTCCACCTCCGCGGGTGTGCTAGCTTCCGGTCTTCTATCCAACCCCATGTTCGTGGCGCCCATCTCGCGCATGACGAACCGGCTCGCCGACTCCGTGAACGTATACACGAACGGTAACGAGGCAGTCGCGGCCGAGGCGCGCGCCGCGCTGAAGAGTACCAAGAACTTCCACATCGAGAATCGACGGATCAAGAGTCTGGATAAGGATCCCGCTGTCGATGGCCCCGGCGGTGTCCTTGTTACTCTTGAGGATGGTGACGTTAATAAGGAGGGCTTTATTGTGAATACACTTTCCTTTTTTTTTTTCACATTCTTCTCAACTTATTTCATTGCCGTCATTATGATGAGAGAAGGACTCTATGTCGCGTCCATCCTCGGTACCTCTGCATAACCGATGCTCCGGATTCCTGCCCTCTTCGAGCTCATTTCTTCTTACTCCCTTTTGCCCTGCTTACCTCACTCCTTAATTCCTCCCTGCCAACTTACTACCTCTCCTTATCCCTCCTCTTTATCTACCTTCCTCTTTCACTCATTACTCTGCTTACTTCCTTCCTTTGCCTTTCCCTTGCTCTTCACTAACACTCGCGACCAGGCCCACGTCCCGGAATTCGAACTTAACGGCACATTTGCAAAAGACCTAGGCGTAGACCTCGCACCGCAAGGGCACATCAACGCCCTACCTCCATTCTTCAACACGAGCGTTCCCGGTGTTTTCGCAGCGGGCGACTGCGCCACGGCCATGAAGGCTGTGCCGACAGCCGCTATGATGGGCAGTTTTGTCGCGGCGGGTATTGCGCATACGCTGCAGGCTGAGGATGACGTTGCAGAATAAGTGAGTTAAGTGAGTTGTGTGAGTGACTGCGTGTGTCGAACCTCCGTAGAGGATGGTATCAATTTGAAGTTATGCGTCATATGGAAGTGTACCCTCCGTATATGAGCAAGATCACAGCAAGCTTTATCATAATATCAACCTCAGTCTCTCAAGCAAAATATTCATAGCATGGCCTTGAGGTTAGGGTTCTGTATTGGAACGTATATTACGCAGAGGAAAACGCCGTATTCATATATATAATCATGTACTAAATCAATGCTGTGTGTGTCAGTTTCGACAAGCCGTGACTGTCATGATTGCTTGGATACCATGATGAACACCCAAATGCCTACGACAAGTCGCTCTTCACACCCCCTCTACATGAATGTATATGGGTCTGCTAGACTATATCTCCGCTTCATATATGTAGAGAGACGTTAGCATATGAATGAGTTAAAGAGAAGTTCACTAAGATTGAGAAAGCACCTTCCTATTTCTTGAGTGCAAAACCACATTTCTCATCTCTGTCTTTAGGTACGTATGGGAATGTATGTAGAGAGCATGAACATGTCCATATGCATCTATGAGTTTATACTTATGCAACACGGCTATAGCAGTGAAATCAATTAACCTTAGATATCTCACCCTCACTCGCTCATACACAAATACACACCCACTCTCTTAGTAAAGTGAAATGAGACATATACCAATCCCAACTCCCTATCTTCTTCCCATTCCCTCTCTTCTCCCCTCCTATGTATGTATGTATATATGTATATACGTTCATCTCTCCCCCATTCACGTGTTCTGCGATAATGATTGCAGTTATTGCTCCAGTCAAGGCTTAAGCGCGGTGCGGACGTCCGCACGCACGGCATGGATCACGAGGTCTGCCGTTTAAAAGACCCCATTTTCCTACCTATGTACCTACCTACTTTAGCTTCTTCCAGTAGTGAAGAAGATCCACCTCAACATACGGTACTGTACATACTGCACTATACTATACATACTACAAATACTACTGGTAAATATATAATTAGCACGGTAAACCAATCGTAACGGGCGGCTTCTTCGTTTAAGAAAAGAAGAGAAAAGGGCGCTTAGTGGACCTTGACTTGCCAGGGCTATACTAATGTTAGGTGGATAGGTGGATAGGTGGATAGTAGGTAGGTAAACTGGATGCCGATGGAGCCCGTTCAAACAAGATGGCTGAGCGGCACATGGGTCAATGCTAGGTAGTGAGAATGGTCCTGGGATGATTTAGGAGAAAGAAAGGAAGTGTCCAGGCCGGCCTTTACCTAGCAAAAATTACTACAATAGCCTGGCAAACGATGGAGAGCGGAGCCGCTTCGATAGAAGTTTGGATCAGATATCACGAGGACAGACGCAAGTACCGTAGTAGCCAAGCAGCATGGGTGCTGCTTATAGACAAGTAGAGTTCAAAGTTCCGAGGATTCAACTTTGGGGTCTCAAAGACGATCTTCCACCACTATACTACTGCACATACAGCATCCATATGCGCCAGTACAACTACCAATAACAAACTACTACTAGGTATACGTACGTGAGGAGATCGCGGACAAACGACGAGTCAAGTTCGCGAAACTAAGAGAGATAAATGTTATGTAACACACAGTACATACATACATAGTTAAAATTACAGGTAGCCGCTGTTGCCGCCCGGTCCGTCTTTCTTACTTGAAGGAAAAAAGAAAAAGAAAAAGAAAAAAAGATGCTGGACAGTAAATAAAAGAGTATCCTGTTTCCTCACCTAGGTAGATACCGCGTATATAGATAGATGTTTTATCTGGGTTTGGTAGCAAATAGCTGTTCTTTTCCTGCTTTGTTTGGGTTTGTTTGGGTTTATTTTGTTTATTAGCCTATCTGTTATGTACTCGGAAAGGTAGCGGTAGGTTAGCTAAGGATTAAGCTGAGGTTTCGAAGAGAGCGTCGGTATCCGTGCATCCGTCGCGACTAGGTAAGTACCTTGATGTATGTAGGCAGGATGGAGGATCTACAAACATCCCTCCTTCGATCTCGAACACTCGAATCTGCTGGAATGAACTGCATATTTACAAATTTCTGAAAACTTCTGAAAATAGATATCGACTGACTGATTGCATGGCATAGCTTTATGTACCATATCATGTCATTTATGTACGTAGCCTCGGCAAGGCGCAAGTGGCATCGTTATTTGCCGGCGGGTATGTAAGTTTTTGAAGGTAGCAAGTCTAACTACCAATGGCACGCTAAAATATTTGTATCGCATGTAGCAAAGTGAATGCATGCTATACTCGGCTGTACAGGTCAATGCTCCATATAAGTTCTGCTTTTATTAACGTCGAAGCGTCCATGCGGCTTTTTTTTTTTTTTTTTTTTTTTTTTTTTTTTTTTTGGTTAATGTTGAGAGACTCTACTTGACTCCTAATAAGTGCCTGCCTTGAATTGTGGGTAGGGGGCCGAGACTGCTATAGAAGTCGGGTAGATCACGAAGGTAAAACGAGCTTATTTGTTCTATTCCGTGTTCTTTTGTCTTCATCACCCGGTCCATCCCTTGCTTTCCTATCCCGATGCTTTTCTTTTCTCTCGGCACTCTTATTAGTAATTTGTCGGTGTTTAATTCGTTGACAGAAGTCCGGGTCGGTATCACAGGAAAACAAAATTGAAGGCATAGAATGCCTAGGCAAGGAGAAATGGAAGGAAAGAAAGAAAGAAAGAAACAAAAGTCAAAACCCGGAACCGGGTCTTACGGGACAACTAGTCCACCTAGCCATATCATTAGCTTCTCAAGTCGCCGTGGTGGTTGTGTGGTAGGGGTCTACCTATGCACGAGGGTGGAGAGGATCGCGCTTTGCTGGCAACGGCTGGCCATTCACGATGGCCCGCCTTGAATCAAACATGGAGTTTATGGTCTCTGGGCATGCTCTCTCACTCTTTCTCTGGTACTACTCTGACTCCCTAGTATGTGGGCAACTAGCACAACGGCAAGTAAGTCAAAGGTCAAAGTACAACATATCCGAGTTTAGAAACCAACCAAGGTGGTGTGTACAGCAGCAGAGGGAGGTAAGAGGTAAGCATACGGCACGAGGGAGTGAGAGCTGAAGAGTATATATGTACGTAGTAATAGAAAATGAACAGATTAGCTCTGTCCGGCTTCAACTGCCTGGGGTTCGAGATGGCTCATTGGGCAAAAGAGCCGCACGAATGGCGAACAAGAATAAGCCGTAATGCTGCAAATAGAAGGAGACACAGCAGCAGTACAAGCGGTAGAGGGGTTAGGTATGGTACCGATCAGGGAGCGATACGCCTAGTACGTGTGCTGTAGGTACCTACCGTCGACATGCGACATTATTTCGCGTCTTTTAAGATTAGTTCGGTAGGGGGAGTCGAGACGAGACAAGAGCGGCGGAGAGAGAGTTTTGACCGCCTTTCCCCAGATACCGTGTTTGCCAAAACGGAAGACCGCGCCATGTTGCCAGAATATCACCATCCCTTTGCGTCCCGGAGAAAGAGAGACCAGAAGATGGAAGAAAAGAAGACATAGGAGGTAGGTAGGTCGGTGGCCCGTTAGGTGATCTCGAGAGTGGCTCACATACCTACATCTGTACCGTAGGTAGGTACTTACCTACCGACTATGTGTTTCGTAGCGGTGGGACTGCTCATGCCCAAATGCCAGAAAAATCAATATCTGATAGACGTTGGATGTTGGTTGATGCCTTACCTTCTGTTAGACGTATGCACAGCTGGACGTGCATGCTTGCCCAGATACAGCTAGATACAGTATGATCTTCCTGTAGCGGCGGATAGCTTCGAACGCTTTGAGCGTTATGCATGTAATGATTCAGTTCCCGATATTTAGCTTTTCGCTTATTTGTTAGGTTGACCTTGGCTGACCTCTACTGTGTTCTACTGTGTGAGATAACGCCGTCTTATCTGATATCTGTACGTTCGTTCACCAGCGTACCTGCTGAACAAAATGTGACATACCTGCCTGCTCAACACAAAGTACGGAACGGCTGGAAATAGTAAGGGAAGAAGCAAGGAAAGCAAGGATAGCAAGGGAAGCAAGGGAAGAAAATGGGCGCCTTACGTAGCATTTAGCCTACTGTACCTATGTGTAGACAAGTATGTGGGTATACTGCTGTATGATGATGATAAATAACTTGAAGCCTTCAGAGATAGGAGCTATCTAGGTAATGATGCTTTCTGTCAAATGCCATTTTCGATCCAAATCGGCGTGGTGCAGGGGTCGAGCTCCCCCCCCACCTACGCAAGCTAACGCACCATCCCCCACTGAGGGGCCACCATAATCAGCCCACAGCGCAGCAACGCATTACCACTTTGTACTGTTGACCTGGTCGTCGGCGGTCACCATCAGCGTCTCTCGTGTGTCTCTACATCGCTCACCGCCAGTCCAGAAGCATTCCATCTCCTCCCCCTCCAATGGGTCTCCAGTCAGAAGCAACGGTAATCCGTAGAATGAATGAATGGGTGGATGGATGGATGGATAGATGGATGTCATAGTACGCCAGCAAGCGTCAAGCATCAGACAAGCAAGTAGCAAGCAAGCAAGCAAGGAAGGCAAAGGGACGAGTCCCGTAGATACCTTAGTTTGTGTTGAAGTGTATTGAAGTAGGTATCATTATGTCGCCTGAGTCTCATTCTGGAGCCATTGCAGTCCAGTAGGTACAGATGAGGTAAAGTAATGCAGTCCTGAGAAGCTGGCAGCTCGTTCCTTTTTCACGCATCCATCGCAATCGCATCTCGCGCATCTCGCGCATCCATCTCCACAGACCGCCTATCGCACCCGAACCAATCCTCTGGAACCAGAAGTACTGCAGCCTATCCCACTGGCCTGCAAACCCCCAAACCCCAAAGTCCCATCCCGTTTGATCCCATTTGCCTGCCCATCTGCTGCTGCTCATCTGTCCATCCGCGCGCCCACGCCCGCGCCCGCGCCCACGCCGTCCCAACAATCACATCATACTCTCTTCATTTGCCTGTTGATCTGATCGTACTTTGTCCTACCCTCCTCACTAACTACCATCATCACCGGTGAATATCCCCAGGCCACCAGGTGGCTTTTATTACAATCTGCCAGGTGTACCTCTGGCCTGCTCTGGCTTCTTACTCACCACCTAATATCTCGACCAAATCGGCCCTTTGCATACAGGTAACGAGAAGTACGCCGGGTTGTGTTATTCGATAATCACAAGAGTTATTACTGTGTTTTCTCCTATGCATGCCGGTCACGGTCAACGTCAGCGCCGTGTCGTCTCTTCTTTCTCATCTCATCTACATCCAGCATTACAGCATTACAGCATTATATTATAGCGACACCGCATTCCGCAGCTTCTAGCAACCAGCCGATAATACAACAGCAATACAACAGCAATACGGCAGCACGGTAGCACGGCAACACAACAGTACAGCATACCATAGAATTCACCTATTTTACTTACCTAGTTCAAGCCACTGGACGCGCCTTGTTCCACACCTTAATCCGGTCTTTAATTTAGAGCTCCTCGCCACAAGTTGCTTGTAATAGCATCCTTTATCAGCATCTTATCCTGCGGGTAGCCTGAAAGTCTTGCCTCGAACGAGTAGGACCGGAACAGCTCCGAAGGGGGGGATTTTCACCGTGACTTCCACTGATCGTCAGCTACCCGGGAACTGACCTGGGGAGCCCTTCCCAGAACCCATCCGTCCAGTACTGTCCATCCTGACCTCAGCCGATGTTACAGAGAGACTCAGACATTCTAAACAAGGCCAACGTCATATTCTGTTGATCCATAATCTACTTTTCTTCGCCTACCGAACCCCCTGACCTCCTTATTTTACACTTATAATATTCCCCTATTACTAGTTCTTACAATTACGGACACACAGACAGCAAACGCTACCTGTCGATACTTCGACACGGATTCAGAAAGGCATTGTTCAAATTGGACGTGGCACTGGCAGCAGCTTGTGTTTGGAACTTGCATTGCTCGGGTACAAAAGTCTTTGCGAGGCAAGAGTGCCCTGTGACTCTCGATACACCAAGTATGTATTTCGACCTGCCCATTCTACCGAGCGATCAATGCCTTTTATTCCATTTTCATGTCCGGACGCGTGAGCAGGGTCTACAACCCATCTAAGCTTAAATCACCGATCATCAATCACCATGGCCATTCATTCTCGTGTTCTATTCATGTACGACGTCATACTTGCACCCGTCATTTTCTGATATGTTTTTACTTTTTGGCCTTTTCTGCTTGTGCACGTGCCATACTTATTCGTCCAAAACCTCACCTAAGACGAGAACCATCAGCCCCAAGCTCAGTTCGTCTCATATTATTATTCATTGCCAATGATGATTATGCGTACATGTTGAACCCGGCTAACTCAGCAGGTATCAAGTTAATGTTTCGCGGGACCGTCGTGCCTCCGCAACCGTGCCCGTGACTTACCACAGCCAACTTTCATCAAACGAGGCGCCACGTAACTTTATAACCGTCTTGGGGAACACCCGACGTTCATTGTGTTTGTGTTGTCTCGCGCGGCCACGGAAAGTCACTACGCCTGAAACCCGTATTATTTGGTCTTTTCACATAGCCTCCTATGTCTTGTCACGCGACCATGAATCAGGCGAAGTACCTTCGCAACATAATCCGACTCTGCTGAGATACATTTCAGCTTCCGAACCCCAAAATCGTTTCTAGCTCAGCTTAGCAACGGGCGGGTATACGGCCGATGGTGAGAATGCTGGGCAAGCTGTTCAGTTTGACCTCCGGCGCCGTCGGAGGCGCGTCGGCTCAACAGAGTTCGCCAAGCCTCAAGTTGCCGCCCGAATCGGTCCAGGAGGATATTCATACACGCAGTCTACTCTTCCCAGATACGCAGGCTCTTTTTCACCGCGATGACCAGGTCTTCCCGTTGCCTGCATCGAGCAACCTCCAGCTTGGCCCGCAGACCAGGGCGTATGACTACGATACGGATGTTGATTTCGACGTACCCGATGTTCGTGTTATTATCATGCAGGATACTCTTGGCAACGTGAATCCTTCACTGTTGTTCGACAGCCATCCTTGTCCGACCGTTGAACGGCCAGCGCCACCGTCAAATTCAAGCTCGACGCAGTCTATCTCCCAGGACTCAAGACGGGCTGCCGTATCTCAGAGAAAGGGAAGCCAAGGCCAGGTCACCAGACCATTGGTGATCCAGCCAGGAAGTCCTCAACCGCGACAAGGCGCCTTGGACAGAAGAGGGTCTATGCACTCTCGTGCCTACACATTTGCCGAGACGGAATCGCAACGTGCGACCCGAGAGTACCGTGAGGAGCTTGCCAGCTTTTCTAGCTGCATTTTCGCCAACACCGAAGTCATGGCGTATAAAGGGACTTCAACAAAAGTCCACGTCATACCCAGTGATACACGTTCCACTGTGATACCTAGCTCATATGCAGCCGATGGGCGTGGATCCTTAGGCAAGTCAAGCATGCGGTCAAGCCGACTTGCGCAGTCATTTACGTCTGAGTCGGCACAGCCTCAAACTTCGACATTCTTTTCACAGGCTCGCCTAGCCGATCGTAAGAAGATCCTGGTGACCCGTCTGTTCCCCGTTATCCTTCCCAGTGACGATATAGAGACGCCACAGGGAGTAGCAGAGGACAACGCTGGCTTTCCATTTCCACCCTCTCCGGATGAACCACGGCCGAAGCGTAAGAAGCCGAAGCCTGTCCCTAAGAGGACCCCGATGTATGCGGTGGCACTTGTCCTTCCGCTCCCACCAAACCCTATAAGTCCGCCAAACGCTAGCGCGACAGCTCCCAAACCTACTTTTCGAGCTTCGAGCTCCTTTAACGAGCCAGATGCCTTCCCTTCGTCGCTAGGCTCTGCCCGTCGAGCTGGGTGGACTATGGTTAACTCTGGCTATGGGTCGGAATTATCCGAGTCAAACTACAGTAACGATGCCGAGGATCGCATGGAATTCATAACTCAACACTGGGACATTATCATGAGGACGCTCACACATCTTCAATCGGTTGTCGCAAATTCCCTATTTTCGCTGCTGAAGCAAGCGGATGCCTCTGTCCCTGATCCATTCCCAGCAAATGCACCCGGCCGGACGGCGTCCTTGCATGGTCGCCGGGGTTCCGATGCTTCACAGATGAAGCTACCGAAGCAGTACGCAAAGCTTGTAACGCTACCCCCAAATGTGCTGATGCAAGACCAGCAAACCACCGAAGAAGTTGAAAATGCGCAGTTACGCATCGTCACGGGTCTTTGCGCCACCAGAGTTGTCACCGGCCAGGGTCGCTGGGGACCTTGGAGAGAAGAAGCGAGATGGGTGGCCAGATGGGCGGGCAGCAAAGAACAAGGCTTCTTTTTCTTCAACCTTCTCACAGGTTTTCTGGCGACACATACAGATTGGCTCCAGGCCTTAAGTCCGATTTGGTACCGGCGACGGTATTATCAGCAACAAAAGGCAAAAAGCGAAGAAGACACCTCTCTGCCGTCGCGTACGATCATCGTCTCAACCGATAAGATGGCCGCACGGAGACTCGTCTTTCTGTTGTCGGCATTCTTGCCAGCGAACCAGCAGTTGCCTACGGTTCGTGCTCAACGTCCAGCTACGTCTGCCTCTTTTGGCGCTTTCGGCCAGTCGCCGCCATCGTTGATCGTGCCGATCAATAAAGAGGAGTCACTACGGCGCAAGATCAACCGTCGCCAAGGCCAGCGCGGCCCGTCGCATACACGGAGCTTCAGCATCCAATCTCAAGCCACGACACGGTCGGTGACGGGGATTCCGGCTCAGCTCGCCCATCTCAGCATGGACAGCCAACATCACGAGCGACGCTCTTCTGAATTCTTCAAACCGGCCAATCTTCCCATAGCCGGGAGTGATCTTAACACCAGAAAGAGCAGCATTGCGACAACACACACGGTGTTGCCTGATGAGGCGATTCCTCATTTCTCCACCACACAGAGGGGCTCAAACCGCATCGGACAGGAGTACCGTGGTAGCGGTGCGGCCGAGGACTTGAAACAGTCACTCAAGCGGGTTGATAGTCTCGGCCATTCCAGCCGTGGAAGCAACCATTCTCGTCAAAGCTCGCGTTGGGGCAGCGTCATCAGCGGGTTGTGGAGTGCCAGGCGGCGGGACTCGCTGGCTTCGACTTCGCAGACTCCGGATACAGGTGTATATGATAGCCCTCTCGGATCGCCAACGAAGACGGTGTCTACCAAGAAGGAAGAGAGAGGAGTAGCAAAGCAGGACCCAACAGAAGCATCTACTCAGAGCAGAGCAAACGGGTCAGCTGAGGACGAACCAGATACGCCGCGAAAGCAGGTCGCGAGACAAGTGGACCCGCGAGCCAGGATCCCTGACCCTTCTGGTGCTTTCGAATCGCCGGTCAAGACATCGATCAACAACGACGACGGCGTGATCGACGTGGATGTACATTTTCCAGACTACTTGACGTCGTTTGAGACGGCCGTCAGCTCTCCGTCTAGTAGCGGCTATCTATCCACTCCCGGTCATGGAAGTGGTCTGGACACGTTCGAACAGTTTTCACGCCTCGCTATCGACGGCGATACTCCCCTGAATGTTGCCGGATGGTTACAGAGGTTTCACCCCGACTTTACGTTGCAGGCGATACCCCCACAGAAGGACCTACTCGACGAGGTTCGCGAGTCTCTCAGGGCCGAACAGACGCCAGCAATACACCCTAGTCTAATTTCCGACGAGTGGCCTATGGAACAATGGGTCGACGTGAGCAGCGCAATTGTAGCCGATACCACCACATTTAGCATCAAAAGGATTCGATATCGTCGCCTTGTGAGGACGAGGGCCATGGGCGACCGAGGGACGAATAATTACCTCAACCCTTATAGCACGTCGATGGCCACGCCAGCCTTGACGCCAGGCGACCAAGCCGTCGAGGAGAAGTTCGAGGAAGAAGAACTCGTCACCCTAGACGAGGCGCTCATCGACGCGGTAGAGAAGGTGATTGCTCAGAACGACACGAGCCGTGGAAACTCCACCACCTCGTCCAGGTCCGTCAGCAAGCGACGAGGTCGAAGCAATAGTGAAGCTTCCGAACCCGAGGAGGTCGCTCCCGAGGTACGACTAGACTTTCAAGAAGTGTCCCGAGTCGAATGCAAGACGGTTGTCCTATCAGCATTGGGAGGCATCGTTCAGGATGTGGCTGATGAACGAGGACGAGAGAGCCAGAACGCAAAACAGAATATCAACTACCAAGTGAACCGCGAGAAGGAGAGCTCGCTACGAGGAGCGGTCCGTGCGTGGCTTGAGAGCGTAGAACTTTATGACGTCTAGTTCTACCCGTACTCGCCTGCTTGGTGGTGGGGAAGAGAGAGAAGTGGAGGGTGAAGAGGGAGAGAAAGAGGAAGAAGAATCAGGCAGGGTGTGTGTGTGTGTGTGTGTTAAGTCGTCACTGGTGGTTGGTTGAATAAACAAACCACCTCTACATTGCATCGCATGATTTTCATCATGGCTTCGAGCGTCTTATCTTTTTCTTTCTTTTTCTTTTACTGGAAATGGCTGTACTTGTATCTATGTTCTGTCCTCATGAAGAGGCCGAACAGAGTAGAGTGGTGTTGCTTTGCATCGCGTTTGTGTTGCGGTGGTGTTTGTCGTTGCTGTTGTTTCTTGTGCCTTGAGATACCCCCTAAGCATTTTATCGCGCGTTAGCATATTGCATCTGCATATTTCTCTTGTGCGGGCATGACCTTGTCACTTTTTTTCCCTTTATTAATTCAATCTACGTGCATGCATACAAGGTTCATCTGAGCTTACTAGAGTTTCCATGAAATGAACCCCTTATGAGGTCTATTTTCTTATCTTGGAAATGGAAGGCAGTGTTTCTAGCCCTGGTAAATGGATCACATCGGCGTTTTTCCTTAAATTTTTTTTTTTTTCTTCGAAAGATAAACAAGGAAAATGGCATCGTAAAAAGGAGGATACCAGGGAATTAAATGGACGGGCATACATATATCCATACACATACACATATACACAAACTTAACAAGCAAGCAATGAAATGATAAACCAATCAAGTAAAACAAGTGGTCAACATTTTGATTGAGTTGTGATAGATTCACTCATGTGCCTCGGTGAATATAGAGATAGAGAGACAAGACTTAATCCTAAATCTCGACCTTTTTATTTTTATTTTTATTTTTAAATATAATTTTAGGCAGTAGGCACTGCTGCTGCCACTGAGCGGCATCCTCAGATGCATTATTATATTATGGGTGTTTATATGTAGAAGCTATTTGGCTCTGGCCAAGAGCCTACTTGAATACCTAGGTGAGCAGCCTATACTCAGTCCTCTATCCACCCGCCCTGCCTTCCTGCCTGTCTGCTAGCCTGCTGGATGCAAGTGCATGAAGCGATGAGTACATAAAAAGTATCTAGGCTAATGTATAAGATGTAACACAGGTTTACGACTCTAGGTAGGCTACCTACTTATATAGAAAAGCTTACGGAGTGCCAAACCATGGTACTTATGTCGGCTGCGTACCTAGTGGTAGGACGGTCATCTTTCAATGGGATGAGGTATATGGTTTTAACTTGTGCCTCGTTATATGACATGTCCCCTCTACCACCTTTCCAGCTACCAATGGATAAGCCGTCTATACTTGGACAATTCAGACTACTTGAGATGCCCAGCATAAGAAGTCATAGAAACCAGAATCACAACGTCACGGTGTTAAAGAGCTAGGCTGGAGGCTTCACATACCTTAGGATATGGAAAGCCGTTGAAGAGACAACCCAGCCTATTGACCTGCTGGATGTAGTAAGTATAGTGGATAACGTAGACTCCAGAGGTAGGTACGTGGAAAGACCCCAGAAAACTTGAAACTTGCTCTTCTACTGCTGTCGATGTTTACAACAAAATAGAGTAGAGCATAAAACTCCTCTCTTCTATTCTAACTGTGTCCCCCAAAATTTTTTTAAAATTTTTTTAAAATTTTTGTTTTGTTTTCTTTCTCGAAGATAACGTTCCTTCACCGTTATCGGATTTCTCTTGCGAAAGGAAGTGAGGCTCTAAACTTCCATATCACCGACGCAGACGCGTGAAGCAATCTCTACCGTATGGCACACATACATACGCCAAGCTTGGAGAAAGACCTTCAAAGCAACCACCTACCTAAAACCTATCTCAATCCCAGGAAAGCCTCAGCGGGATCAGATAGTCCCCACAGTTAAAAAGACGGTCTCTCTCCCCTAGGCCAAATTCAGCAAGGGGACGGCGCAACTTTTTGGTCTTGGGGGTTTATCTGGTCTAGGTTAGTATGTTTCCAGTTAGGTAGGTATCTAACCTAGGTAGTTCCAGTCTACATAAATGAGGGGAAAAGCAAAGTAAAACAAGGGCTAACGGACTTGTGAATTACCCTATTATGTAGCATCTAGCCTAAGCAAGCACGAGCCAAACGTTAGAACCCCCTCTTAGTTCTAGATTGCCGAGGAATAGCTACAGTATGTAGATAGAAAAATTGTTGGGGCTCGCAAACCATTCCTCTTGTAAGGAACAGGTAGATAGACAATCGACAGCGTAGGTATTTTGAGCGTTGTCAATAGTAATCGTTAGCCGTCTCGATATTGTGTCTATAGACCTGTAAAGAAAAAAAGCCAAGGCGAGATAAAGTCTTGGTAGGGTTTACGGATCAATTACTTGTAGTATCTCGAAGCGAACGACGCCGTTATTAGGAGCTGTCGTAATGGCCATTGATGGGCCCGCCCGGCCGAGACTTCTGCATCAGCTACCCTAGACGGACCATCGGTATTTCGGACGCTGCAGGATCTACCAGTCCTGCATATGAATAGGGAAATAGGTTTTGCTTGTTTCTAGGTTACTGTACTTCGTCGCCGGCGCATGAAAGGATGTATGCCGTAAGCTGTGTTATCGGTGCAACAATCCTGCGAAGGCTTCTGGTCACCATTGACGTCGCAACCGTACTATAATTCCTTGAAAATTGTCGGTTGAGGTAATCTGGCCGCCCAGTCCGTTGGCCTCTTGCAGGGCTGCGGCTCGCACTTGGCGGCGGCGAATCCATACCAGCAAGTGAGACGAGCGCACAAAGGGCTAACCCAGAGGGCTAAGCGCACCCTTCAGCTCAATCTATCGAGTGGCCTAGTTAAAGCAGCATCTCCTGACGAAATAAATATTGCAACCCACGTGGAGCTGAAGGGAAGCAAATTGCCTCTTGAGGGGTGGTAGCCCGAGGTTCTAGGCCAGTACGCTGTATTCAGGCCCGTGAGACCTACGATCGCTTGTCGAGTTCCATCCTGTCGCATTAGAAGTAACCAATGTATGTGTCCTTAGGAAGCATCGATGATCTACATGTATGTCGTTATCTTTTTCGCCGCTTCTTCATTGTTTCACCAACCAGCATGCTCTCATCACACAGCAGTCTGCTGCGAACCGGAGGGAGGGAAGACTCTGCTTCGGCGGTGGGAGGATCAAATGACCCCGGCGGAAACAGGGCCGGTGGGGACACCGTCGGAATAGGTGCTTCGTGGACGCATCCTTGTATCTCCATGGGTGCCCTTCCCCGCATGGGGGCTAGCTTTGTCAGTTCAAGGTAATTAGTTGCAGCTCGTCAGTCGCTGCCTCGCACCTTGATGCGACTAGGTAGGTATTCGTCCCTTTGATAAAAAGGCGACGTCCACGTCGTACGCGTGCTGTCCCGAACCCAATTCCTCAAGCACCGGTCTCAGTAGCTTCTCAGCCGTCGCACAGCCCAGCTCGGACAAGATCATGATAGAGCCTTGCCGCCTATACTGATCCGTCAGTGACGAGTACTTTCATCTCGACGAGGACGCTTGCTCTAATAGAGAATTTAGAAGAATCCTTTTACACAAACGGTCGACAATATCTCTGCCAACACCAACATGGCTCCATTGTAGGTGTTCTCCCGCAAAGGTACTTGTTATACATGATCAAGAGTTTACTGACCGCGTTGATCAAAAGGTCTATTACCCAGGATTGTGCCCTGCTCGAAAGGAAGGTTGGCAGCGCCCTGGGAACCTTGGCCAAGTTTGTGCGCCATGTACGCGAAGCTCGGGCTGATGCCGACACTGTTTCGCGCGAACTGCATTCACTCCAGAATATCCTCGGCCTGTTGAAGGAGGATGCAGAGTTATTCCCGCCTGAGCTTGCTGAAAAGACCCTGTCCATTGTCGAGCACTGCTCCTTTGTCGTGGACAGGCTTGACGGATGCTTGTCTGTCTTGCTAAGCCCCGGTCTACCCACGCAAGAAAAGCGAATGAGATGGCTGGACACGGCAAGGTCGGAGGCCACGGGCTGCAGCACAACGCTGGAAGTAAGCAAAGCGGCCATTGGGCTGGCGCTTGATTTGGTTGGAGTGTGCGTTCTTTCCAACCACTGGCCAGACTTACAATGCTCACCATTTCCAGGACCACCGTGCGGGACTCGGCGTCCAATACGGAAAACGGCAGCCTCACGATGCTTGAAAAGCGACAGATGAATAACGGGATATTGACCGACATTGCGAGGACTTTGATCCAGATGGACCAGCTCCGCAAGCGACTACCTTCCGAGTCCGAAAGGACGCCGTCGGGCCTCGGCCTTCGTGAATACACGAGTTACCTGAAACTGTACGGCGAGACGATACTTCGGTGTAAGGAGGCCGAGTTCGAGGCCGAAGCGCGGGTCATGCAGTTGGGACAGGGGATATCGAGGCAGATGTCGAGACAGGAGGTGTCGAGGCCGGAGGTTGAACAGAAGGGTGCATTTATAGGCGGGGAGCAGAATTTTGGAGCCTACGTTGGGGATGAGCTGGACAGCGCCATCGATATGGACAGCGAACCCTTCTCCTCGCACTCGGATGGCCCGGTTGAGAGCCATACTACGGATGAGGAATATCTGCCCCTGGAGGAGGAATATCCACGTGCCAACGAGACATGCCCACCAATCGATGAGGAACGGTTCGACGAGGAATGTCCGTCCCTTGTTGAAGATTATCGGACCATCAACGGGCCGTGCCCACCATTCAACCCGGTTTACATACCTAGCCGAGCACCAACACCACCCCCAAGGGACCTGAAGAGATTAGCTACGTCTCGGAAGACGATGAGTCCCTCGTCTGAGAACCAGCCAGATTCGCCCACCATTCCCTATCCGTACGTATTTATGACCGAGATGAACCCTAGCGAGTCGAATTTTGCGCCCTCGATCACGTCCACCAAGAGGAGAGGACTGGGAAAATTCTTCTCTCCATTTAAGGCCCCTATCTCAGAAGCCAGGCCTTCAACGCAGTCAACAGGTTCCACCACAAGCGGGAACAGTGAAGGGAGACCGGCAACCCCCGGCATCCATGGCTTGGAGAGAGGGAATAGTAAAAGGCTTTCTGTTTCTATCATGAAATTGTCGTCGTGGAAATCACAGAGCGTAGAAGACGTGAGCCCCACCTCCAAAGTCGTCTTCGGCGTAACCCTTCAGCGAAGCATGCAGATTGCCAAGGGCTCATCGAAAACCCACCATGACGGTGGCAGCGGCGGTTCCTCCCGCCGAGAATTCCCTCTGTGCATGCAAAAATGCGGTATCTTCTTGAAGGAGCAGGGAGTGAGGTCACCGGACATTTTCGCACAGTCAGGAGATATCTTCCGGGTGTCGAAGCTTAAGGAGATCTTTAGCAAGGGCCCGACGTTTGGGTCCGATATCGACTGGACAGGCTACACAGTGTACGATGCGGCGGACCTGATGTTGCTCTTTCTATCTCAGCTGCCCCGACCTCTGGTGCCTGAATCGCTCGGGAAGCGATGGATCTCGCTCACGAGACAGTCAGCGCCATCAGGGTCCCACGCTACACGACTTGACGGATGTATCGACTTTTGGGAGGAGGCTATGAGTGGGCTCCGCGGGCCCAGCCGTAGCCTATTTAAACTGCTCTTGAATCTGTGGGCAGATGTGGCTGCGGCAGAGGAAGTGAATGGAATGACAGCGGAGCGACTTGCCGGCGTAGTGCTGAAGCCTCTCCTGCACGTAGAGGGAGGCAAATACCGAGCCGATTATAAGCTTTCACTCGGGTTTCTGATTCGGAAGAGAATCGAGTACATCGAGCTGATGGCGGACAATAAGTCGGCGATAAACCGAATCAGTCGAGCAGCGTGGTAGAGTTGGTAAGTTGTTTTTCTACGACAGAGCTGACTCGACTATTCCATGGTTAGGTAGGTAATATAGGGAGGTTGTTTTCATCTGGTTGGAAAAAGACTTTTTGTACGGATCAGGTGTAATACGTAATTGCGTGGAGGACACATTCATTTATCTCCCACGCTGTTTCAGACACTGGCGTTCGGGGTATGAGGAGGAGCTGGATGTCATCTTTGTTTGGGAATGATACCACAAGTCACATGTCTATATATATATAGGTATACCAATTCAGTTTGTCACTGGTTGCTTTACATGATTCCGATGGGTGGAACTTGAAATGTCTAGACTAGTGAGCAAAGATGGAATAGTAGGTGGTGATGATGGTGATGCTCCTCGCGGCCACAGTCTTGTGACTGCAGGAGGTAATACAGGTAAAGACGAGGTAAAGACGAGGACGCAAGGACGGTGTCCGGTTCGCTGTCATACCTCTCGCCGCCATTTTCATTTTCATGTTTGACGCAAGGCTGTCAATTTTACAGCAGTACGAAGAAAAAATAGGTTCACAGTATAGAGTCGCATGTAAATTCAGAGTACCTACCGAAGCAAATCGAGCCATGAATGGGTACTGCCGTACACGCTTGTGATATCGATGAGGCAAGGCCTTCCCATTACAGACAAAATGCGTATGTATGCTAGTTCGTTTCTTGACGATTACTTCTGGCACAGTTAGCGTTGGTAGCACTTAAATCTACTGGATTACACTGTAAGTTCTAATTGATGAGGCTGGTTAGTAGTGGTGAGGACCAGTAAGGGTGAAGAACGCGTTGTGGGAAGTACTGGGATAGCCGCGATTCTGGCGCTCATTAAAGGGCGCGCGTCGAAGAAGCGGGAGCGGCGGGACCTCTTTTCTGTTCTTGGCGTGGCAGGTACCAGCAGTACCTCTCACATACGTAATAATTGACAATTGCCTCGATGAGTTAAGGAGGTGCAGCATTCTTCAAATATCCTCCTCACTGACCTGCAGCAAGTACATAGATAATAATTACTACCCGAATTCGGCAGTACTTGTACTAAAGAACATAAGGGTGTTCTCCGGCCATTAAGTATCGGCTCCTTACATAGTACAGCAGACAGACCACTTCGCCGGCCAATTCCCCGTTTCTCCTACAAGGCCATTTTTCGAGACCACCCGACAAGGTTTGCATTGTACACCGCAGTTTTTGTTCATTGTTTTCCAAAAAAAAAAAAAAAACTGGCAAACACCAAAATCTTGAATTCTCAACACGACGATAGGAACAGCACAAACATCCGACAAACCAGCCGTTAGGTGGTGTAAGTGCTCCCGAGGTGGAGTCTCCAGTGGCAGCAGGTACCTGTAGGCTACTCTGCTATATTACCCCGTTAGTGGGGGTGCGCAAGTCGCGAACGCGCTGCCCACCGCGAACCCCCGACTCACTAAGACACGCGACTGCAGTGTGAGCTCCATTGACACGGCCCTTACTACAAACCTCTCAACTTGCAACTTGCAATTTGCACCTGCACAACTCCACCAACCACCACCTACTGCCACCATTTTATGTTTTTAAAAACGTGACACTAACAATTTTCTTTCTCTACCGTCATCTTGATCAAACACGAAAACCTTGACTGTTTCCCCATTTGCAACATCCATGCGTTAATCAGGTATCAAGTTGGTCTTGACCTTACTTCGCCTGCTGCTCCTGCTTTGGTGCTATGCCTCGTGGTCTTCTTTGATATCTTAACTGCCTGATACAATGAGTTCCTCACCCCTCAAGTCAATCGAGCAGACGGGAGACGGCGAGCCTTCCCTGCCGCCCATCTCTTTCGACACTCTCGGCCCTCGAGGAGTGAAGCGTCCTGCTCCCACTTTGCTCCCACCCTTCGAGCTGTCCTCGCCTGGCCTCCCTAAACCCTTGAAACGGCAAGCTCGCGGGGATGTGAGGCCGTCGAACGCCTTTCTCAAATACCCTACCCCGATTCCAACGTCTAGCACCGGTATCCTCTCCTCTTCGCCCCCGCACGTCCAGTCGTCCAGGCCCAGCCTGACACGTACGTTGTCCACGGTATCGGAGCGTGCACCCTTATCAGCCGTCCCAGAACTCTATTTGAACGAAAATGGCGAGACGCTCTGTATGGGTCGGTCCAGCAACTCGTCCCACTACCAGCTTTCAGCCAATCGACTCATCTCGCGTGTTCATGTGAAAGCCCGATACGTTCCCGTAGATTCGCCCCTCGACCACCCCAGCGTGGAGATCGTCTGCAACGGTTGGAACGGATTGAAGTTGCACTGCCAAGGGCGGACCTGGGACTTGGGAAAGGGAGACACCTTCACCTCGGAAACCGAAAATGCCGACATGATGATAGACGTGCAGGACGCGCGGGTCATGGTACACTGGCCTAAGATAGATCGTCGCGACTCGATAGCTAACCTGTCCGATTCTTCATGGGACGACTCGCCTCGTTCGCTAATACGCGCCCCCGGACCGGCATCAGACTTATTGCAGTCGAGTCCCCTCCGACGTCAGAGACGACTTCAATCGCCCGAGTCTCCCACGCCGGCCGGTAAGTCGGCTGCTTCTGGTCTGGGTGGCCTACTGGCAGTCGAGGACGCGAGTGATGCAAGTGATGCGGTGCAGATATACGAGGACGCAAGTGCGGACGAGCAGGATCTGCCTCCGACTGGTCCTGATGTGGATGCGTCGTTCGCGCAAACTGAGCTCAACGAGAGCTTTTCGAGCGACCTTAGTGATCTGGAAGACCATGACCCGGATGAAGAGAATGATCCGATTATCCATTCATTCGGTCCTTTTGGTGCAGATCTCTCCAACCGCCTCGCTGCCATTACCGCCGAATCGCCAAAACAGCCGTCTCGTGTAGTATCCGGCCCTACCACCGCTAAGGTGTCCGAAGAGCCGGAGGAGTTACTAAGTCCTAACCTCGATGTGGCTGCTATCACCAACCACGTCATCAATCAGCTTGCATTCTCTCGGCTCTCATCCAACCCGCTGACGGCTATCATGAACAACCTTCCCGCAGATGAGAAGAAGGACCTGTCCAAGTCGGAACTGCGCCGAATCATCGAAGCAACAAAATGTGTCGGCGTTATTACTCGACAGGGCAAGGATGCGGCCGGTAAGCCTTTGGAAAGCGAGTACTATTACATTCCGGAATATGATGAGGATGATTCGCGACGCATTGCTGTGACAGATGGCCTGCGCAAGCCTAGCTTGCGAGCTTGTAGAAAACAACATAAGGTACTTAGATGCCCCAGCCCAATGTTCTTGTGCAGGATGTTAACTTGATTTCAGCAATATTATTGGAAACGGCCCAAGACCCCGTGATAGCTCTTCTGCCTCCAAAAAAGATAATAGTGGTGGAGACTGAGGTTCCCGTTTCATGTTAGACTGTGTTGGGGAGTACGCGGTTGGTGAATACCCATTTGGTTTTTGCATTGTTTGGCGCATGCATAGCTCCAGGCGTTGTCGGCAGTTTGATTTTATGGCTTCATGCTTTCTCTGGCTTTCAACCAGTAGGGTCTCTTGCTCCAGAGAGTTTCGAGAGTGTTTCCGAGGTGGTTTCGGTACGAGATGAGGCGTACATGTAGTTTGCTAGTGTACTATACATCGTGGATACACCGTGGATAGCAGACAGCGCAAGGATGGTATACGGAAAATTGCGTCTACGGGGAGAATAAAAGGAAGCGTAGTGATGAATCAAAATTTGCTGTAGAGCTATGGGAACGGTCACAACTTCAAGAGTCGGGCGATTGTGGCTTGTTATCCTGTTGACATACTGAAGACTTTTATCTGACGGTTTGAGTGTTTTAAGGACAATACATGTATCTGCCTGCTGCGTCATCTTTCTTGCCACTCACTGATAAGGGGACTGACTGCCTGTGACTCAGCAACAGAACCTACCCCAAACCCCTTATCGGTAGCGCCTACCCCGCAGCTGGCTGCCCCTCACTTACAAGCTCTAGCTTCCCAGCATCTCCACGGTAGACAAGCCACAAGGTGAAAGAAGGGCGCCAGCAGATCAAACCAGTACAATCACATTATGGTGACAAATACATACCTAAGGTAGGCGGCAAACCAACCTGTTGATCGACACTGCATTTTATTGAAACCGCAGAGTCTAGACTTCATTTTTGATTTGATGTTGAGAGTTATCCAGATCTTAGGGTATCTTACTGCACTGTACTTCTATATAAAGGTTGTCACACCGGATTGATTGATCAACCAAGTTTGCTTCTAGAAACCCTTGCATCTTCACCTACAGTGCCTATCTAATCAAACCAACTCTCCCTTCCTACCTAAGGCAGCCCCTACGGGATCCCTAGGTTAAATCCTGCCTGGATAATATCGTTGAGATCATTTCGTGGCGTTGCTCGTCATTACGCATGCATCTCGTTACGCATGAATAAAACGGGCAAGAAACATTAAATAAAAAAAGCCCTGTTCCCATATCAGAGGAAGAGAACCAGACACCTGCTGCACACCTACTGCACACCTACTGCACACCTACTGCACAACAAAACACAAACCGACTTCAGCAGCAACCAACCTCATACAAAACAAGTTATCCTTCAAAAATGTCTTCCTCCCCTCACCAACCTCACCAACAAAAACATCATCAACAGCCCCCACCCCCAAAACTAACCCTCCAATCCCTCCAAAGTGCCTCTCTCCCCCTCCCACTTACCCGGGCGAAGACCGGTACAGGTGGTGGTCCGCTAAGTCCCCAACAAGAGAAGGACGCGGAGAGAGGTATGGCGGCCACCGCAAGTTGGCAGCCTTCACTTCACGACAATGGAGCGGACGTTAGAAGGGGAGTAGGACTGGGACAAAGGAGCCAGAGTTATCGTCGAGAGGATCAGAAACATGAGCTTATGATGACTTCTGTTGGCGGTGGTGATGGTGCTGGGCCCGGAGATGTAGGGAGAGGTGGTGGTATGAGTGGAAGTGTTGGTGATAGATTGTCGGGGTTCACAGAGGGGCGGGGATCGTAGGATCCTGGAATTAGGTACTACGCCTAAGGCCCTATCTGAACACTGTCCTGGATTGAATGAATTTGAAGAGGGAATGGAGCAGGGTTACGGAAAAAGAAGCGTTGATTTTTGTTCTTGCGTTCCTTACGTTCGTGGAGTCGAGATATTCGGTGGCTGTATGCGAATGTGTATGTACACCTTCTCCCTCACCAAGTTCTCTTTACCTTGAAATTTAGTATGTCATATTAGCATCAACAGGCTCACAAGATTGCCAATTAGCACACTGCAAAGCCACAGTACCCGAATACCTTTATAAGGATACCGCAGAGACTGTAGGTCGGAGTATAAGAAGTAGCGGGGATACCAACTAGCACTGGCCTGCCTAATATACATGACTGCATAGGAGAGATATAGAGAAGTAGTAGCACCGAAGACAAAAAGGCACTGCTAGATAAGAAAACGATATACTCATCCGTAACACAAGAAAAGAAAATAATGGGGGTCCGAACTGAACTGGCTACGTCGGCGGGCTATAGTATAAGCAGACTCCGAGCGCCAATACTCCAAGCCGTGATACCTGGATGCCTATTCCCAATCTTCCAACTCAATTCGACACAATCCAAATACATGAGACAGCAGGGTACACCAACTATATAGGTTGGATTTGGTTAGATACCCGTCGGTCCCGTCCCATCGGAACCGCCCGTGACAAAATACTCGGTTATGACGCCGAGGGCATACGAGATTCCAGCAACCCAAACACCACCGATAAGGACTCTCTTACCGACGCCCATTTTCTTTGACTTCTTCCCATCTTTTCTGTTGCCATCCGTCTTGGGTCCACTGAAAACAGGTTCTTCCCTGCGCACATTGATATTGGATTGAAAGGTAGGTTCCGTCTCCGCTGATGGCTCTTCTTCCTCCACTCGCGGAACGTCGTAATTCACGAATCCGGTTGGCGAGACGAAGGCCGCGGCATTGGGCAAAGCGGCCGCTGGTGGGCGCCCCATCATATCGATCGGGTTGACCAGCGGACCACTACCTCCTCTATCTGCCGCTTTCGCCAGTCGCACTTGGCGGAAAACCAATACGTCGCCATTGCCCGAAACTATTTCAAACCCCTCAGCTTGCAGAGGCGCGAAGTGTGGCAGAAATTTTGCAGGGTGAGAAAGACGGGGCAAAACGTCTGTCGGCGTGAGCGGTGATGTTTGATCCGGTACAACCGAAGTCGTCTCTACAACGCTGACGGTCTGTGTATCTGTATCGTAGACTAGGATCTTATAGAGGGTTGGTTCCTCGGGCTGGACTGCTTTGTGATCCTGTTTCGGTTCTTTTGGCCCTGACGGAGGTATTCCATCAATTTCGGGATCTCTGTCGTAATACGAATCGGTTGAAGGCTTCAATCGGGATTCTTGTGCTTCTACGGCTGGCTTCGACCTGGCCGGTACTTGGCCGGGCTCGCTACCATAGGTCCTTGTGTATAATGGCATCGTCTGTCTTCCACCACATTCTTCGGCAAATGAGGTCTCTAGCCCCTGTGGCTCTTTGGAATAGAGGTCTGCCCCCAAAGCGCTACTGATACGTCGGCCCTTGGTAGCAGATGCACGGCGGTTCAAAGCAGGTTCTAGTTTGAAGCTGGGTCGACGCCGGTCTGAACCTGACTTGCGTAATTCTTGACCACTCGGTGAGTCTAGGGGCCGAGAATGGTCAGTTCCCGGGAGTAATCCACCTTGGCGAACATTCCAACTCTGTTGAAACTCTTCAGGAAAGTCCCTCACGAAGTTTTCTGTGAAGATTTGTGGGTGGCTCAAGCTCTGGTGGTTGTCAGAGTTTTGGCGCATTTTCTGTAGATTGAGATTGACTTCTCGGTCTATTGCATCGGAACTTTTGCTGAGGTCCTCCATGCATTGCTGCAACTTTTCCCGGCTTTTGTCACCGTTACGTAGCGATCGCGCGACATCACCCACGTTTTCCCCTGTATGGTGCTTGTAAAAGATGTGGCCCTCTGGAAGCTCCATTTTTGGAAGTTTACCAGACACAGAAGAGGAGTGAGTGTCAATGACCCCTGAAACACTGTCATTCTGTTCCTTGGTTTCGTACTCCCTTAGACTCTCCGAAGTGATATCATGTTCGAAAGTGCTGGCCGTGTTAAAGTCTTGGTATGTCATGGCCCTGTACTTCTCGAGATCGCCATATTGTTGGAATGGTTGGTCTTCGTCCTTTATATCATCAAATGAAGTAGGCCGGTACTGGTCCAAGTCATTTGACTGCTTGGAAGTATCACCTTCATGTGTAGGATCCTCGAAAATGTATCGTTCGTATCTCTCTAATTCGGATTGGAGTGAACCGGACTCAAGAGTGTGCTGGGAAGAAGAGGCATCTTCGTTGTCCTTGGAAATTTCGGCCGTAGAGGGCGAGACATGGCTGTCAGCATTTCTTGAGGCTTTCTCAGTTACGGGGCAACTAGTTTGACAATTGTGAGCATCCCCGTCTTCCTCAATAGGATCGTCTAAGGGAAGGTGATTCAAAGCGTACTCTTCGCTTTTCAAAGCTGAGCTATCGAACACGAAATGTGAGGCTTCGAGTTGACCAGATGGTTTGCCGGAGTCGGTTTGAGATTGAATCTCTGTAACGGTCCTATCATCAAATTTGGGATCGGCATAATTGCTTAGCTCGGAAACTGGAGGCACTCCATTTGGATGAATAGGAGGGCATTCTTGATCCGCGTTTGGCGCGACAAAGGACCCAAATTGCGACCTGTATACTTTGATGGTTTGAGGTAACGATTCTAGACCTAGTTCAACGAATTCAGGGTCTCTCTGGGGCACCTTACGGTTAGTGATAGGGTCGATAAAATAGTCTGGCTCTACCGTTGAGTTCCTCTCGCGCTTATTCTTCTCGTGTGACCTTGACTTCTTAAGATGGGCGCCTGTTTCATTTCGAGTTTTCATGTTCGCTGCCTGTTGCGGCTGGTCGCTTGGGTTTTCGTCTACCTCTGTTTTCCACACATCGGACCGTTTGGATCTACTATCTAACGAAGAAGTTTCGCCAGAATCGCAGCGGGAACGAGCACGGCGGCTGTCATATTTATGTTGGTTGGGCCATTCATCTTTGTTGATCCATTGTGAACTGTCTCCCGATGTAGTTGAAGCCCAGTATTTGGTCACGACTCTCTTCATGGCCTGATGAGGGTCTTCAGCCAGTGCATCACCATACCAAGTCAACCGCTGGTTGATGGCGTCCGTGTATTTGTGTTTTAGAGCCCGGTTACGGCGTCGGATTTCACGGCAGGAGATATGGTCCGCATAGAAAGGCCACATGCCCAAACGAAATGTGCGTGTCTGGAGGTGGTATCGCGATCGCAACGAAGACGTCCCGGGGGAGCCAAGCGCGTTATTGGTTACAATGGCATGTTGAAGAAACACGGGCCTCGGTACACTTCGGGAAGTCAACATCTTGCTCTATCAACACAACGTTTCCTCGCGCATTCTCTCGAATATTTCACAAATGTATCAAGTCGAAGGCGAGATAAGACGGACAAGTTGCTGTGGAAATTCTGTCTTCTATTAGCTATCCGCCGCTCAACTTAGACTACTAGTAGAGATTCCGTGGGCCGAGACGTGTGAATACCAGACAGAATCGCTGCCAAAGAGAAACGGCGACTAACTATGTGATGGAATGGAAGGTGGAATGAGGTTTACAAAGGTGGTGTCGCCGGGCTTCGGCCTTCAAGGGCAGATGTTAAAGAGCCGAACGATGTATCATCGAGGAAATATGTCATTAGATAGTTGAAGGCGCCCAGTATGCCGTCCGTTCGCAATAAGATGCCTATCGTAGGAGGATATGTTGTGGGTATGTTGCAGGTTTGCAGCTGCTTGTACAGTAGTAAATGGAATTGTCTTTGGTCGGTCACGTCTGTTCCCAACCTAGCATTGCCTGCCAGCAGCGCATTTTCGGGAGGAAAGGCTCGAATCTACGAAAATCACGCAGATAGGCACCTAGTCCAAAAGAAGGGTGTATTGACCTTATGTCAGGTTCCTGATAAGACGAAAGCAGGTGCGTATGTGTATTGTTACTTGAGTCTTGAGTTGCTGCTTGAAAGGGCGGGGAAATACGTTAGCTCTATTCTGTACTACCTACCTACAGATGTTCTATGTATTGTTGCGGGAGCTGAAACCCGGCTCGTTCCGGGCGTTTGCGGGGTATATCTAACCTGAAGGTTAGGTAGGTACCTGCCCAGTACTTCTGTGAACACACTGTAGTACGCGTACCGTGCTGTGTATCCAAACGCTGGGATCCTCAATTTTGCCGGCCTGAGTCACAGCTTCTGTTGCAGGTAACCTCTGAGATACGTCTCCATATAAGCTTCCAGGATGCTAATAGCGAAAGACTTCAAGAATGCATGTGCATCTTGCGGACATCAGCGTCAGCTTTCGGGGAACATAGTGAGGGAATGATCCAGGTACAAAAATCGTTGCCTTGTGAACATCCGAATTTGTCACCTAACCTTAGTTGATAGGTAAATAAATCGTTGTTGTTTTACGTACCTACTTCCGACTAATAGCTAATTACTCTACATACTACCCACCCGACGTCACCAGCACCAGTAAGTGGCCAGAATCGGAATTTACCCCACGGTAAGACCTAACATTTCAATCTTCAATCATATCCAAATTTTGTGTCGCATTCCTAGACTTGCAACCGTGCATTGGCGATTGCATCTACTTTGCCAAAAAAAAATTATTGAATGTGTTGGGAGTTCGATACCGAAAGAATTCAAAGTACTACGAGTATATGCGACCTACCGTATCATAACCCCGGCCACCATGAGTCGGAAACCGGGCAAGGCTCGCGCCGCCAGTAGCAAGGCCGTCTCGAGCGTTGGCGCGAGCAGCTCCTTCGGTGGTTTCGTTTCTTCTGCGAGCGGCGCCAATCTTTCTTATCTCGCCGAACCTCCCGATTTCTCTGCCATATCAGACGCTCATGTTGTCGTATCCCTGAAGAATCTACAAAAGAAAGATGCCACGACGAAGGCGAAGGCACTCGAGGAATTGCTTGCCTATGTCCAGGCTCACCCTTATGATCAAGACGGGGGTACAGAAGAACCGATATTAGAGGCTTGGGTAGGGTTGAACATTTCTCTGTACCCGTGCTTCCCATATTGACTGGAGGACAGGTTCAACTATACCCTCGCGCATCGATAGAGAACTCGAGACGAGTCCGCGAGCTCTCCCATATCCTCCAACTCGAGCTCATGAAGTCGGCCCGGAAACGCATGGAAAAGAATGTCCCCAAGATTGTCGGTCCTTGGCTCGCCGGAACCTTTGATCGAGATAGAGCCGTCTCGAGGGCTGCTGCCGAAGGCCTTTTCTCCTTCCTCACCACACCTGAAAAGGTCACCCAATTCTGGAGACGCTGCCAGCAACAGATCCTTAACTACGCTGAAGATGCGATTAAGGAGACGGCAGATACGTTAAGCGACCGGCGATCTACAAACACCGACGATGCGGACGCCAAATACCTCCGAGTTCTAGGTGGAAGTCTGGCGCTGGTTCTAAATCTGTTACAACGATTGGACGTCGTTGAGACTGGGAAGTGCACGGACAGTTACGACCTGTTCTTTGAAAACGATAAGGTGTGGGCGAGTCTGGTTGTCAATGACCCTAGTGTGAGACGTCTGTCTTCCCAACTCCTACTAGTATGCGTCGAGAAGAGGCCGGATCGAGTTGAAGCAGATTTAGCTCGTATCAGCAGAATATTCGTGGCTGAAGGTCTCAAAAGCAACCAGACAGGATCCACCATTGAGTATATTGACGCCTTGACTAAACTAACCGAAAAGCATCCAACAGTATGGACTTCTGATTACCGAGGAAAGAAGACGCCGACGTCTAGGCTTAAAATCTTGCTTGAATCCGGTTCACAGGGAGGCCCATCACATTTTTGGGCGAAACTTACGAAGTTGCTTGAAATAATTCCCAGCGGCATACTACCCACAGACATCGACGGCGCCGTAGATATATTGAAGTCGATGAGGAAGGGGCTCGCCAGCCGTGATGAACCTCGACCCAATGCTGTTGACGCCTGGTCTGCGTATCTAAGCTTGGCAAGATACTTTCTACAAATACTTCCATCTAGCGAGGCACGCCTAAGGCTTTGCCAAGAATGTGTTTTCCCTATAATAAAACAATACTTGTTCCCATCGCCTGAAACGTCGAGTTGGACATCGGCAAGTCAGTTACAAACCCTTATAAGAGCATACACCTCGACGACAACATTACCTTTCCAAGACCTAGTCGAAGCTACGACGGCTGAGTGGGATCTGTTGAAAGAAGAACTCCAAACTCGGATACGTAACTCGTTGCCGGAAGCGTCCAAAGACCACCAAAAATCTCAGAAGATAGTAGCCGAAGAGGGAGATAGGTGGTTCTCTTTGACGGGCAAGGTTTTGGATGCGCACGAAAAGACTCTAAAGGGCGACCGCCCAATACCGGATATCCCGAGACGGCCATCCTCGGAACTTCTTCAGGAAAGCCTCAAACTACTAGAAACTAGGAATTGGAAACCCTTCGGTGCTGCTCTGATTCTAGAATCAGCCATAAAACGGGCACCTTTACTCTTTAAGACGACTTCGGCAAGTCAAGATATAGCTGATCAGATGACCCGCTCTCTTGTTGAAGGCCGAGCACAGTTTATCGCATCGTTAAGCGCACCCCATATTCTCTCAAGCATAGCCCTCCTTGGCGAGATTCCTGAACAACGGGATGTTTTCCGACGGGTATGGAAATCTGGCATTTCGGTAGTTATGGAATACTTAGACACCGCAGAGGCTATTTCAGCGCTTGCCAGGCTAATTTCAAGCACCCATACAGGCTTGCTAGCATTACAGGAACCAGAACTGCAAACAGAGCTCATACGCAGGTGCTTGATGTACGCTGTAGGAGGCTCCGGGTCAAGCTGGGAACTCGTTAACAACGCATTCTCGTTCGGTGCCCTAAGTGAGCCTGCTTCAAAGCGGTTAGCAAAGGAGCTCACTAGTCGTATAACGACGCCTTCGGGTCAGCCGAACAATGGCGTTATCAGAGTTTTACAAATCATCACCCAAAAGAAACCAGAGTTATTGGCGGAAGACGAGGAACTACACATGGCTTTAAGGACTAGCTTACTAAGCCTTTCTGAGAGGTCGGATGGCAGTCCAGAGATAGCCATGCTACAAACACTGTTAGAGAACCCGTCCAGTGGCAGCTCAAGCACTGCAGTTCTCATTCAACAGAACATTAACAATGCAAATGCAACCTCCCTCCTGTAAGTATACCTCACTATCCTATTACCATCCTCACTAACTTGCCGGCAGAGTAGATACTCTCGTCCGTCAAGCCATACAGACACAAAATGCGGGCAGCAGCAGCACAGAGCTATTGGGCCTGGTACCGGACACTACAAAATGGAAAGAACAATTGTCCATTCTGTTTCGGAAAGCCCCAAACCCATCCTTAGCCCTTACGAACGGTGTGGCGGGCTCGTGTTTCCTTGCAGCTGGCGAAACGTACTCTTCGAACACGGGTTTGCAACGGGATGCTGGAGGCTGCTCTATGCCCGGCCGCATGGCTCTATACACTATCAAACTAATATCTTCTGGCTTTGACTTTGATAAGCTAGACTTTCCTGTCAAGGTTGATGTCATTATTAAGTTAGGCCTGACAGCTGAGTTGGCAGCAGATCAACTCATCACAATGGGCGAAAATGGCATATGGGATGCGCTCGACTCTCAAGATGCTGTATCTGACTTGGAGAATCTGGTTGCTTCCGTCCGAAATCACATTGCCAACTTAACCGAAAATGCTCAAGGCTGGTGCGACGGCTCGGGGAGCGACGAATCATCCTTAGTACATGCTATTATTCAAAATTTGATCGAAGGGTCTCGAACATTGTCACCTTTGGGTTTCTATTCGGCTCGATTGATATTGAACATATTGCAAGCATTGACGGAGCGCCACGGGTTCCCGTCAAGTGGGGAGCAATGGTTGGTCGCTTCGGACCTCCTCAAAGCATCTCCATCAACGCTATTTCAAGCCGCTGCGATTCTAAGCGGTCTTGGTGAGGCAGCGTCATCATCAAAGATGGTTAATAACTTTTGCAATCGTTTGGTTAGCGACATTGCCGGTGCTAAGCTTGGGCAGGAGAAAACCTTGGTTACACTTGTTCTACTGAGCCTCTGCATGCAAGTGTACGATGTCGGAGAGCTACCTGTTGCAAACAACAGACTGGTTTTTGCCGTCAGACAAATTACTTCCTGGTTTGATACGCCTGAAGACCTCGACGAAGCGACTGCTACGGAAGCGTGCCGTTGCTTGCAACGCCTTCTGCCCTGTGTCAAAGACGTGTATGGGCCATACTGGGGGAAAACTATCGACTTTTGCATCTATCTTTGGACAAAGCCTGCCACCGAGTCTCTCGACAGACGTTTACCAGAGATTCATGCTTCATTACGACTCATGAACGTCCTTCAATTTTTGGATGAGCCCAACGACGATTTGCTCGATTCTCTGCAGAATTCGGCGGAGCGGAGGTCGGCAGCCCTACTTGGGTTGTTAAAACTTCCTAGAGCCAACCACACTCAACCCCAGGAGATAGTAGATGCCATTCTCTGCCGACAGGTTGACAAGATTCCGCTCGGACACTGTGAAGACCTCTCGGAGCTCTACGGTCTAGTGGCGAGTGAATCACGGGCCATTCAAACCGCCGCCTTTACAATTCTGAACAAGGCACTCCCAGCTGCACAAGACCAGATTTCCGTTGGCGTTCTGTTGGAAAAGGAGGACGCTCGACTCCCTGACGAGCTCTTATCACTCCTTCTCGACGCGCCAACCCTAGAGTCTTATCCCGACGAACTCATAGCCCAGTTCCCGACACCTGTGCGCTCATACCTGTTGTCCTGGCATTTAGTTTTCGATGCATTCCGCGCGGCATCTTTCAAGGTACGTGGGGACTATACCGAGAACCTCAAAGCGGAGAATTATATCGGCCCATTAATGGACTTGACTTTCGACGTGCTGGGTCAGTCGGCAGCTCACGGCTTGAATCTGGACCGTGAAGGCTTCACAGCGGAACAAATTCGACACTATGATCTGAAACTGGCTGAATCGGAATCGGAAGAGAGGAACATGCAATGGCTCTTCATACACTTATTCTATTTGGTTCTAAAGTGCGTTCCGGGTCTCTTCAAGACCTGGTACATCGATTGCCGATCAAAGCAGACAAAGATTTCGGTGCAAGCTTGGATGACGAAATATTTCTCGCCCATCATCATCTCCGAAGCCTTAGACGACGTGGCACAATGGAACGAGAACCAAGAGACACCGGGGGATGACGAGAAAGAGCTGATTGTCAAGGTCAGTCGAACAGCGAAGGAGGTTATTGCCGGGTATGAAGTGGACGAGCTCAACGCCTCCATATCCATCCGCATACCTCCCGAGTTCCCACTCGAATCCGTGACAGTTGCTGGTATCAACCGCGTTGCGGTGAATGAGAGGAAGTGGCAGAGCTGGATCATGACGACACAAGGTGTCATTACATTTTCGGTACGTGTCAATTTCTATAAATTTTATAAAGGTACTGCAGCAGTTGGCTTACAAGTGGGCACAGGGCGGTAGCATTATAGATGGGCTCACGACATTTCGGCGCAACGTCATCGGAGCCCTCAAAGGTCAGACGGAATGTGCTATTTGCTACAGCATCATCAGCAGCGACAAGAAGATGCCGGACAAGCGATGTCAGACATGCAAGAATCTATTCCATCGTACTTGTCTCTATAAGTGGTTCCAGAGCAGCAATCAGAACACATGCCCGCTCTGCCGAAACCCGATCGATTATCTCGGCGCAGACACGAGGGGGAGAAGGGGTGGAGCTAGTGGTCCGTAGACGAGTTGAATGGGGCTTGGGTTAGGACAGCATATTAGAGCATAAAAGGGACAGCGGTATTTCTGTCGCCAGCGTATAGACCATCTTTCTCATTCATGGATCGAATGATACAGGCTTAAACTTTTGGTAGCTTCATCTGGATGGCAATATTAAGACAGCATGGGTCTGGCGCGTTTTCAAAGGGAAGGCTACTACTAGATTAGCGTATCTCGGTGGATAGTTGAGGTTCGGGTGTTAAGCAAGTGAGCAGATTTGAAGGAAGGCGTGTTGTTAACATCAGATAGCAGCATCCCCACGTCTCGTCCGGGTCCCCTTTTGTGAATATTGTTAGGAACTTGCACCCCAACAACTCTAAGATGTTCGTGGTCGTCCCTGCCATCAACAACAGCAATCGCGCAGCTTGTTTACTACCTTGGTCCCCAAGACCACCATAGAGAGTTCTGCACATCACTCATCCCTCATATTTGCCTAAGTAGACGCCAACTCATCGATATACGGATTGCCTGTGTTTCCTGTATCTTCTATAAGAGTTGCCTAAGACACATCACCATTATGTCACTCTATCGATGGTCTCTACCTACTAGAGGCCTCATCCGTGACACATCCCACGAAGGGGAATTCTCCGGCCGACCCAAGTTTCCTACCATTCACATCGGACAACCTAACCAACATCAACGGCCGAATGTATCCACATCCTTTGCTACATTATTCGAAAAGCCTGAAAACCGCCGGGATGGGACAAACTCAGAAAACCACGGCCTTGTTGCAGCCGAGTTACCAGCTCTAGCCCCTCGTCCGGAAAACCTATTACCATCAGTTAAGCACAGTACCGTCCCGATACATCACTGGAAAGGCAAGTCGATATCTATACCGAAAGATGCCGGGGTTGGTGTAACCCAGCCCGCGCGGCCACTCCAGTCAAAGCCCTCGAACCAGAGTGTACTTCCGAGAATTGAGACACCAAAGATCCGTTCCTTCAGCCTATCAAGTAGTGACACCAACCAGACGGAAAAGCCAGATGATCTCCCGCTCTTGGAGCCTATCAAGTCGACGGATACTCAGGAACTGGATGAGATCCATCCGGTCCGTTCCAGCTCGTCTTCCTACCCTTCCGAAGGTATACGTTCTCACATCGGTGGTTATCCATCGCCAGAATACCAGGGAGATACGAACAGGATCATGGCCGAGTACGGGCTTTTCGGTGAACACCCTTCACGCCTTAATACGACTGCGACTGAATCAACCGATGGCGTCGTTGCTGCCAATGGCAAGCCCACATCCTCTACAGCTACAATTGCCAGTAACAGTGCTAAATCCCGAGTCTCCCTTCTCCACGATGCTCTCCAAGGACCTATCAATCAGGATTTCTCGGTTGGTTCGCGTGGGACCCGAGGATGGCCTGCCCTCAGAGCTTTCCAAGGAGGGAGGAAACGTCATCGCCCCTCCTCTACCAGCGACATGACAGTGCCTATACTTGAAAATGAAGGTTCTATCTCTTCTGAACTGGAAGTCAGCTTCGTAACGTACAGCCGACGACGTTTACGTAGCGTATCGGAAGACTGTTTTCGGTACAAGGGGGGCAAGACGGCCTCGGCTTACCGACTACGTCCAAATACCGCCACCGAGGAGACATGTACGACGGCGAAGCGACATTTGACCTCATCCGATGGAGCGGATACCTGGCCCGTGAGGCGTGATAGCGATGCACAAGAGAAGACGGAGCGGCGGCCTAGTTCTTGGATGCAACTCTTCACCTTGCCTAGCCTGAACAGCCCATCTGCTGACCCAAACCAGCGTATTCACAAGTTCAATCTCGTCGAATGGGTCAAGGGGGTTTACGTTAGGACTAGGTCACGTTTTGAGTTGGCTGCGAAGTCAGAGCCTGTACCTGAATCCGAACCTGTGTCCGTCTCCGGTGATACTAGTCCGGCGTGCTCACTACTCAGACAGCGCCAGAAGAAGAGAAAGTTGTTCAGGGTGAAGAAGTGGAAGGCTTCCAAAGCTATTTGCAAGGCCGCCAAGCGATCAAGACCACAAAAGAAGACAGCTGGCCCGGTTGCCGGTTCCCTATCAACAAGAAAGAGTCTTCAGTTGAACTTGGGTCGCCTCGAAACAGTTGACTACGATTCAAATCTCCTCAGATCACAGTCATGTCCGGCTGAGGTTGGTTTCTAAACGGCTCAATGCCCAACAGAGGCTGTGGACGGCCATTTCTTTAAGAGATGATGAAGGGTTTGGGGAATGAGCATAAATTCAGGAACACTGTTTTCTGATACCCAGACGGCAAGGCTACTTGTTAGAGAAGACGAAGACGGAAGCATATTTTAGATAGTTACCTTTGAGCAGCTCCATAAAGGCGGTTGGTAGGAGTTTAGAACTCGGATCACTTGGGTAGATGAATACCTGGCACATTATACGTAGACAAACAGCAGCAGTGGCCGTGACTGCCCATAGCCAGGAATGCAGTCATGGATATAATATGAGCTACCCGTTGCCGTTATCCTCCATTATAGTATATCGTTGCGTATGGTGTCCTGCCCGAGCAGAACGTCTCTACAGTGGAGTAGTCTGAGAACATACAAATCATCTCCGGCGACATATTGACAGTCATTTCCAACGCCCCTCGCCCACTTCAGTTCTACACAGCCCCTCCCGCCCTTGCTCTCGTGTCCCTTAGTCAACATGCGTGGGGTCAATCCACTTAACAGTCGTCGGCTGCTCGACAGGTTCCAAATCGGGCAGATTGATAGCCACAGCATCGGTATCGCTCCTCATGAGGACACACTCCAGCGTCTCATCTTTCGACGCATTAATCTCTTGATGGGGCACATAAGGCGGGACAAAGATAAAGTCTCCGGGACCAGCCTCAGCAGTGAATTCCAGCTTCTCGCCCCATCGCATCCGAGCTTTGCCCTTCAGGACGTAGATGACGCTCTCGAGATGCCCGTGGTGATGCGCGCCCGTCTTGGCGTCGGCGTGGATGTGCACGGTTCCCGCCCATATTTTCTGAGCGCCCACGCGCGCGAAGTTTACGGCTGCGGCGCGGTTCATCCCCGGTGTGCTGTGCGTGTCTGTGTCTAGGCTGTTGCCCGGGATCACGCGGACGCCTTCGTTGCGCCAGCCGTCGGTTGGTGGTGGGGGTGGGTGAGGGTGAGGGTGAGGGTGGACATCGTGGGAATGGGAGGGGTTTGTGGTGCAGGAGTCTGACATTTTTGGAGAGGGATGGATGGATGGTTTGGGATGAAGAGAAGGGGAGAGAAGGGGAGAGAAGGGGAGAGAAGAGAGGATGAGGATGATATTGAGTGTGTGTATATGTGAGCGTTATTGGAGTGCGCTTATGACGTTCGGTAGACTTGAGATAGTTCAGGAGACTTGGGAAATGAGCAGACTGGTAGCTGGGTAGGATGCCTTCTCATCACACGATAGGTAATACCTAATTCAAAGTGCCAAGTATACCGGTCGAAAAAGGCTTTAATAGGTAGGCTTTAACAGGTACATATACACGTATTAGCAGCAGAAACAGTAGTTAAATATCTAAGCTAGGTAGTGTTTCGCGATAGAAGGTAATAAACCGGTACTAAGTAGTTATCTCGGGGGTAAGGCGAGCGGAGATGGGGGGAGGAATGGGGTGATGTGGAGTTCACCAAGGAAACACGTCAGCCCGAAACGGGGTTGCACCATACTGTTAGTTACTGAACTATCTTATCTACCTTCAGTCTTTTGTCGTATCGTGAAGCTAAGCAGGTAATCTTGCCCTACTTAGTGCTAGAGTTACTCAATATATTTTGGTTACTGTCTTGACGATGATTTGCGCTGCGGTAGTGAGACCGCGTTGAAGCAGAACAGTCTATGAGGGTGACTTTGTGATATATCCTATTATCAGTTACAGTATCCTTAACATCGAGTAACCGAGATTACGTACTGGTAGGTGAAAACAGGGTAAACACAACTCGTATCTCACAGTCAGGTTTTCAAACTGGGTCTGACACAAGCAACGAAGAGACGGGACTATAGTGACGTATTCGTTTGCCCTATAAGTTTATCAGGTAAGAAGATTTCAATGCCAAAGTAGAGGCGTAGCACAAACATATATGTTCCCTGTATTTGTGCCCCTGTGCTAGCATTCTGCAGTTCTGATTAACATACATATAAAACTATCACTTAGTAAGAGTATAGATATCCAGGTATGTGAGGCAGTGAAGATGCGGCATGAGACGGCGCCGTGAAGACAATTCTGTCGAGTAAATTGACTACTCTTGACAAGAGTATCTCGCCCTATGCAGGTGTAAGATAAGAAAGAGTACTTGTTCATAGCCTCACCTCCTAGATGTTGGAAGATTGAGGATGAGCAAACAGACAGCATCATGATAGGCAGCAAGTCATCAGACTCCAGACGGTCTCTATCACAGGCAAGGAATTTGGACTGCCCATAGCCCCCCATATCGAGACAAGAGCCCAGCGTCTCGCCAAAGAAGGCTTTTATTTTATCATGGCTTTCAGAACACTTAGGTATTCCTATACCTGCTCCTTATTTTCGCTTCAAGAAAGGGTCAAAATAGGGGTTGTATGTCACAGCCCACCCTGCTGGAGATTCCGTCAACGACGATCTCTTTGTAGAACAGGATGCATGTATGCATATAAACCTAGACACGACACATCTCTATCACGTACGACCATACCCACTGGAGAATTCGGGATCCCGTCCGCTCTCCCATAGACAAGCCAGTGAGGGCCGGATTAGTAGTTGGGTCGGTGACGACCAGCGAATCCCTGGTGTTGTACGTTTTCCTTCGTTTTTTTTTTTTTCGTTCCTCTTGCTCTTTTGCTCTTTTAATCGTTCTCAATCACGTACTTATTTATGTAGAGATCAATTTCTTACCGGGAAAAGAGTTTTTTTCTTTTGTACAGCAAAGATCTCTTAGCAACCGCGTCCTCTTTTCTCCGAGGACACGCCTCACATTCTTTTTCGTCGCGTCCTGCTCCACCAGGAAGCAAGACTTTATGCCGTTAGCAGCACTACAGCAGTACGCGCAGTTAGCTAAAGCGGAGGCATGAAGGCCTCATTCTCCCCATGAGCCTGGAACCTAGTTCCCGATTATAAACAGGTATGAACTCAGACGCAGTAGAAAACAATGCTCTCCTGCGCGCGAAACGGAGCCTCCCGCAGGGAACGTAGTGTGGCCGCCTCCTTAACAAGTCCCCACCCATTGGAGGACGAACCAATAAAGGGTAGGATGACACTAAAGTTTTCTTCTTTCCCTAGTTGTTCAAGGAAGACTGCGCCGGGCTCAGGGGCGTGTCTTGCAGTTGTCACAACGGAACCTGATCGGGCAGTCGGACCAAACTGAAAATTTCCTACTCTCTGTGGCAGGCCATTCAGGAACGTATTTATGTAAATGCCAGTCATTCTTAGTAAAATCGTGAGAAAAGAGCTGCGTGTCAGCATCAGGTCGACACATTATAAGGCCTCTCGGGTAGAGAGCAGGAGACTAAGTTATTCCTCTCACGTTCGGGCTACGCCTGCTCTACACGACGCATGACGTCGGCGGGATCAAAAATAAGCAAGTGAACTTAATTAACACCATTGGTAGTAGCCCGAAGTGCATAGTCACACAACGGAAAGGAATGTTTAGGTAACATCAATAAAAGAAACTAGAAAGATTGTATGTACAGAGAAAATGTTAAAATAAAATTTAATAGTAAAAAAGTAAAAGAAACACTCCCCCGGACAGGCTTGAACTGTCAACCTCTCGATTACCTGCTAGTGAATAACAGTCGAACGCGCTAGCCAATTGCGCCACGGAGGATCTTGGAATGGTTGGGCGTCATTGATTTGGTTGTGTCAAATTGAGCTACTTAGCCCACGGTAGGGGGTTTCTTGCACTTCTAGCAGGTCATGTCGCTACGTACTACCTAAGGTTATGTCTGTAGGGCTGGATGCCTGGCACGGCACCATACCTACTTAGTACCTTTGAAGTACCTACCTAGGTATACAGCGTGCAACGTGGAAATGCAACCGGCAAGCAAGTTTCGAGTATTGAGGAAAGAAGTATGCCGCAAATTTAAAGACATTACAAAATAAATGCTTACGCAGGTGCCATCGTGTAATATGAACTTCGGCAAGCTCCTGACAGTCTAATAATAAACGCAAATTCTTCTTATAATGCATTAAACTATACACCATCTTCTACTAAATACACCCTTTCTCATCCTCATCATCACACTTTCCCTCCTTAATCAGGACCCAACTCTCCACTAATGAAACCAATCTGCCTCCTCGCGGCAGCGCTGCCCGCAGCATTATTGTTCAGACTCGTAGCGAGCTCCCTCTGGCTATCAACCAGCCTCTTCTGCTCTTTGACCCTGTCCCTGAACCTCGTATCAGCCGCCTTATCCAGCCGATCCAGCTCCTCCCGCTCTCTAAGGCGGATACTAGAGAGCTGGTTCGCGTTCCCGACCCTCTCGCTGCCCACGTCCCTCTCCCACTCCAGCAATCGCGCTTTCTTCGTGGATTCGACCGCTAACTCGGCTTCGCCTGTGGCGCGCGTCCGCGCCACCGTCGCAGCGGTGAGCTGCTCCTGATGTTCGATCTCGGCGAGTTGACGCGCGCGCTGTTGTCGCAGGGCGGCATTGAAGATCTCTTCTTCGGCGCATGCGCGTTCCTGAAGCAATGCCATGTCTGAACTATGCGTGCGCTTCTTGCGCGCCTCTTCCAGTTCGACTTGCTCGGCCCGGATCTGCGCTTGCACGGCCGCGAGTTCTTTGTTGCGCTGGATAACCAGCGCGTGGTCTTCGCTGTCCTTGCGGATCCGGTCGAGACGTGCGCGACGCTCCTCTTCTTCGCGTTGGAGGTGTGAAGGCATACCGATCGTGTCTTCTGGTTGTGGCCCCGAGTTCGCGTAGTAGACGTCTGTTCCGCGATTCGCGCGTAGGAGATTTAGGATATCTGTTTTATGATCTGACTCCTGTAGCACCTTTTTCACATATATTGTGGGCGAGTACGTGAACTTCCCGTCGCTGTATTGGTTGAATGGTTTGTTAATCTCCTTCCATAGGCCTGCTCGTAAGAGGACTCTCGTGGTGGCAACCGGTTCGGCCGATTCGAGCGCAAGTAGAAGAGCTGACTTGCCCTCCGACTGGATCGTGATATCGGAACCACTTTTCAATAAGAACTCGATAGCCTTCTCCATGGCTTTTTCCGTACTTATCGTCACCTGAACAGAATCAGTCGCATGTAGGCAAAGCTCTGCCAGGGCACTCCGCCCGCCATGAAGGGTGCTCGGGAAGTCCGGATCGTGTCCGTACTCAATCAGTACTTGCATGGCGCGGATGTTGAGCTCTCGCGCGGAGTTGTGAAGCGAGCCGTCATTTTTTGATGCCCCAGCTGCCAGCAAGTTGGACATCATGCCAATAGCAAGGTCACCCCCGATGGACGACGCTATAGAGAGGGGTGAATTCCCGAGGGCGTCTGTCACATCAACTTCAGCACCAGCCAACAACAGCAGTTTGACCACATCTTGACGACGTGTCCGAATAGCTTGCATAAGCGGAGTGACACGAGAAGTCGCCGTCTCAAAGTTAACCTTAGCTATCCAGTTGTGAGTTGCATATTTGTGATGGCCAGCATGTTGCGCACTTACCTCCCCTCTCAATCAGTAGATTGATGATTCCGGTACTGATTTTCTTCTGAGGTTGTAACAAGGCCCACATGAGCAGAGTGACCGATTCTGGCCCTTCTACTTCATCCAGGACCTTGTACATGACCATCTGCTCATGATAGAAACCAACATCTAGAAGCGCTCCCAGGATCTTGGTCGAGCGTGGAAAGCGCGACAGTGCCCTGATAATGACCGGATCTGATCCTGGATTCTCAAAGAAAATATTCAGTTGGCTCTCCCCGTTCCGATACTCGATAAAGAGGGTTAGAAGCTCGTGGATTTTTTCCTCCGTAAGCGGCGCATCGAAAATCTTAGGGAATGCCGAGGTGAGCGTATCGGAGTTTGGCGCTTCACGTAATAACCTCGCGAGTAGCTCGGCATTGCCGCAGGCAGCTGCTATCTGAAGAGGTTCCCCAGAGTTGTGGTTGACGTCTGCGCCGTGCCTTAGCAAAAGATCCACGAAATCCGCAGTGATGGAGCGCGGAGTCGTCGTGTCTTGTTTTAGGACGGCGACGAAAGCGGACCCGACTGCCTCTCCTTTGGCCCCTCTCTCAAGCATGCTGGTGGCAATATTCAGCCCCCGCTCTGAAACCCATGAGGTGGAATTGCTACGGTTAAATGCCTTCGCGAACACTAAAGAAGCGTCATCGCTAGTGACTCGAGACTCGAGTAACTCGTTAAACATGGGAGCAGAAAGGGTTGCAGTTGCATCGATCAAGGTCTGGCAACCGTTTGTTACAGGTGATGCTCTGTGGCTCAATAAGAGGCGGATCAACCTCTCTTCAGGGTCTGGCTCATTAACCGCACGATGAAGAGCGGCATGAACAGCACTGGGAACCAATTTACCTGCTCTAAAAAGCCAGTCGACGACGATATATCTTGTATCTCTACTGAGATCCCAGCACGCATCAAGACCGCGGACGAGTGTATACGACGAGGGCTTCTTCTCTTTCATGTTAGCTATAATTGTAAGGTCGAGTCCCCCGCCATCTGGCTTACCTGTTGTTTGCTGTCCCGTTCGCCAACTTGAGCTAGACCAAGAAGAAGCTCCAGGCTTCCGAGAAAGGCGCTCCTGACTGCTTTCTCTACAGCCTCCCCGCCGCTATAATCAGGGCTCGCTCCGTATCCTAACAGAAGCCTCACTAACTCCCTCCCTTCATCGCCGTATCGAACCGCCGAAACCAGTTGCATATCGACAATTTCTCCCGAGACCCCCATATGGAGAAGTAATTTGAAAATCGTAGCCCGTTTTTTAAGATCGCCAACCTGTGTAGCGCCCTGAAACGCCTTTTGCAGAGTCTCCTGAGACACCCTCATATTCCCCGTCAGAAGCATTTCTAATACACCCACTGCTCCCGATTTGCATGCTTCGACAATCGCCTGCCCATTTTTATGATTAATGCTGCCTCCATTTTGAACAAGAATTGTACCAAATGCCAAGTCACCATCTGATGCCGCCGCCAGCAGTGCGTCCGATACCACTTCGCCCGAAGCGCCGGCCTTGAGTAAGTTGTTGCATGATATGCTTCTCGTCCTCTTATTCTTCGCCTTCGTCGCTTCCATAAACCCAGTGTTAAGAACCTCGGGGGTGAATTTTTTCGTACCAAGTATTAACTCGAGTATATCTGGCTTCTCCGCCTTGACCGCCTCGATAAGAGCCGTGCCGTCTGTGGTATCCGCACGCGCAAGGAGTGCGTTAATCAGTGGAATATCATCGGGATATCTCCGTACTGCAAAGACCAGCGCGCGGTTAACTTCGCCCGCTGGCATGCCACCGGCCAGTATCTTCTGAGCGTACGTCAACCTGTCCATCGGATCGTGAATGCGCAAGGCGTGAGGCATAACCCAGGCAAGCGTCATGGGCAAAGGCGACGCAGTCAAGATAATCTCGACGATTTGCATGCTCGATGCTGCTACCGCGCAACTCAACGCCTCGCCGTTAGATGCATTCACGTCTGCTCCATTTGCCAACAGTGTCTTCAAAGTGGCGAAATTCCGTTCCTGTGGCGGCGTTTTTACCAAAGCCTGCACTTCCTCAACTAGAATTCCACTAAGGACGTCTTTTGGTGTATTTCGGTTCAGTAACGTCTTGAGCTTGTCGGCTTTGGCGCTGGAAGTTGGGAGCCTTCCGAGACTCTTCAAAGCTCGACCTACACTTTCGTCCTTAGGTCGTCCGAGGCCGAGAATGAGTTCCAACACTTCGGGGTCAGGGTGCTGGGCAGCGTATTCCACGGCAAAACCTTCGTTGACGTCCACGTCGGCATTCCCTTGTTGAAGCAGAAGCTTTATCAGTCGCTTGTCGGTGGGTCTGGCCACAACTGCTGTGCCCAAAGCCGCGGATATCTCGGTGCTGCCTTGGATCGCACCCGAGTTGAGAAGCATGGTGATTATTTGAAACCGCGCTGAGCCCTCTGCCACTTCCATTGCCCTTGGTATTGCTCTCGCTATTGTCTGCGCTGTAGGTTTGCCCCTAAGCAAGGCTTCTAGGAGCTGAACATCATTCTGGGAAATAGCAGCTGTGATGGTATTGCCCTCGTTAAAGTTGACATCGGCATTATAACTTAAGAGTAGTGATATGAGCTTCTCGTCCCGACGAGAAGGTAGTTCACTTATTGCATTTTCAAGGGCGGAATGGACACAGGCCCCGGTAAGCCCTGCTTTCAAGAATAACTCGGTGAGCTGGTACCTCTCTGGTCTGGGGAGGTTCCGCGTGCTCGGAAACACTTGGGCGAGGGCAACATGGCTGGGAGGTTTGTGGCTGAGAATAAGACTGGCAATTGTCTCGTGTCCTTTCTTAACTGCGATTTGCAGTGCCAGGGCCCCTTTGTAATCAGTCGAGGCTGTCTCGTGTTTACTAGAATCCACGCCATTCGGTGCCGTCTTCAGGTCTTGGTTGTCCGGCCTTTTCTTGTCAGGAAGCGTGGGTGTGACAAGCAGTCCAACCGCCTCGACATCCCCGACCTCGGCCGCATCAACTAACGCCTCGTCGATCGGAGTACCAGCCGCGCCTCTCGTCAGGAATGCACTAAGGAAAAAGCAGCGATCTTCGAACACAAGATCCTTTGGTAACAGCTCCACACATTCAGATGCTCGCTTGGAACTAAGGGTAGATGACCCATTCAACATGGCCTTAACAAGATCCACCTTACCTTTTGACACTGCTTTTCGGAGCGCTAGTGCCTCATCGTACTCGATAGAGGCGCCATGAGAGACCAACAAATGTATCATCTCCAAGGAATAAGTAGCACTCGCTTGAACCAGGGCCTTTGCAACCGGATCGCCCATTGCCCCAGCACAAAGCAATACCTCTGCCGTGGCCAATTTGTCATTCGGGTTCATATTTGGACGTTTTATAAGATTGGCGAAAGCTTCGTTTATACCCGGCTGTTGCGGTGGTTTGTTTCCTAACAGAAGAGCTAGTGCGATATCTTTGCGTCCGAGCTGGATGGCAGCCCCCAACGCCGCCGCTCCGTCATAATTTCCATCCGCAGTCGACTGGCTAAGATGAATGACCGTCTCAAGACATCCAGATCTAGCCGCATCGACCATCGACTGAGACAGCCAAGGTGCCGGCGGTCGCCCTTCAGAGCCCACGATCATGCCTATCAGATTGGCTTGGCCACCAACTAGACAGGCTTGCCGAAACGCATCCTGGCCGTCGGCCGTCTGAGAGGCAGAAGCCCCGTACCACACCAGGTTTTCGGTGATTTCGTCGTTCCCGTTTCGCATAGCCACCGGTAAGGCGGTATCCAAAGTCAGGGCGTCGGCGTAGGGAAGTAAAACCTTGACCATTTCCAGCTGGCCGTTTTTGACCGCAATCTGGAAGATCTTGCTCCTCTCAGACAAATCTAGACTTTTCCTCCTGCTGATGAGACTCGTGCGGCTCTTCTGGGCGAGATTGACATTGCCGCCAAGTAGGTTGAGTTTGGTGACTAGTGTTTCTGCGACTCCTGGGGAACCCTTATTGACGACGTGGTCAAGAAGGGTATCGTAGATTTCTTTATACTCCCACGCTTTCTTCTTGGTAGTGAATGCTCTTACGAGGCCCCCCTTAGACTGCGATTGCTGGACTGCGGTACGGTGCCTCTCCAGAAGTTCCTCGGCGAGTAAAACATCGTTATCAGTACGGCAAGATGGCAGGTGTTCTGGCCGAGGCTTCGGCGCCGGTGGAGGCTGCAGATGGAGACCCCATTCTTGGCTCAGCTGCCGGAGCCGTGCCGGCCGGCCATCCTGGACGGGATGGGGCTCCATTATCTGGCATCGAGCATGAGACTTTGGGCTGTGAAGCCAATGGAGTCCAGATACATCAGTTCACGACAATCCGGGCGTTTGTATGGCAATTACCATGTGCCAGGACCTAGAACGCAAGGTCGGACAGTTCGGAGGCCCGCCACCGCGTCCCGCACCCTTAGGCCTGGGCGGTCAACTTTAAAAAGCGTATCAAAGGTTATTTACTCAGCAGGGGCATGTAAGGCGGGGAGACCCGATAATGTGTGTACTGCAAGATAGACCGGCGCTCTAACCCAGTGGGTTATGAGGTGTAGTAAAGAGAGAATAGTAAGGTTATAGGTGTATTATTGATGCGATTACTTGAAGATTCAATTCCTAAAGAAAGTCGAGACGGGATAACTGAGTCGAATGGGAGGAGACGAAGATGAGCCAAATAAATCAAATTAGTAGCGTATCAAAGCCAGATTAAGTGATTACGAATCACGGCGATATAGAGCGACATAGGAGAAGTAGGTTAGGTTATTTCTGCGTACGCTCCTCACCAATCTACCTCTTCTCATTCTCGACCAGAGTCTACGAGAGCTCCAAGTTCGAGGTTGTATCGGGTGTCAGTCCGCTCCACTACCCAGTACTCAGCCACAGCGACTCTTGCTAGGGAGCGGAATGTTTGCGGTAGTTAGGTACTGCTTTACACTGCTTTGGGATACTCGTGCCTAGTCTGATTGGCAGAATTACCATGGACTGGAATGTTTCAGATTTATGGCCCTGGCATGGTGCACTTCTGGGGTAACACCCGTGGACCGGCTGCGAAAATACTGCTGCCTTGGGTGCAAATCCCCACCACTACAGTATCCACCAGCACACAGCCTCTTTAACTTACATATCATCGTCCTTTTTTAGAAAGACTTGGTTACTTTCTTACGCTTTCTATCCTTCCATGTCCGCCTATGATCCGGCCAGAATTATTAGATTATGGGCATTACTTATGAGGGTGTTGGGAGGATTGTTTAGACCCAAAATTACCGAGACTATCTACCTACCTACTTAGCTGCAAGCCATGAGCTGCAACCTAACATTCGCCCAGCCTGCATGCCGCGTCATACCGCGCACTCCCTCACCTTGCCCCCGACGAGTCGTATCTACGTAACAACTTCGCCTGGGAAGTACGTGGACCTGTTGCTCAAATATTTGGTTTTCGATTTCCTTTGCATTCGGAAGATATGATTGGTCTCCGCAAGTCTCTAGGCATCCTCGGCATGGGTAGCGTGCAAAAATGCGTCTATGGTAGTTCTTGTATCATCCAGGTAATTCGATAGAGCCGATAAATACTCGGCATACTTTAAAACAAAATGGTACTGGTCAAACGCTATCCTCGCAGACCGAGTCTACCATGTTCATGAGATGTATTGATGACATACGTCTTGTGACAAATACACAGCGTATAAATCATACTAGATAACCCCTTTAGATTTCCTTTTCTCTATGTGTGAGTATCTTTTCGTGCTGGGGAATTGAATGTCGCTTTGTCTATTTGGTGACTAAAAAGGCTTCACGCGGACTTCGCCTTCTTGTACTCCGCGAGCTGCGCCTTGAGCTCATCTTTAATATCCTGTCGATATCCCTGCGGGTTGTTGTGGACCCATTTCCACAGGTCCTCGCATGCCTTCTCCATGGTGAGCTCCGTCTTCCAGTCAAGTTCTGCATTCGCCTTCGAAGGGTTGGCCGTCAGATCTAGGACATCGCCTTGTCTCCGTGGCGCAAGCTCGTACGGCAGGACGACCTGTTCGTGCAGCACATACTTGGGATCTAGTTCGCGATCCGATCGGACGACGTCGCTGAAGGCCTTGATCATTTCGAACACGGTGCTTCCGCGGCCCGAACCTAGATTCCACGCCCTGACACCCGGCTTGTTCTTCTCAAGGTACTCTAGCGCCTTGAGGTGACCTCGGGCGAGATCCTCGACGTGGATATAGTCGCGGATGCAAGTTCCGTCGCTCGAGTTCCAGTCTTTTGGGCATTCGGGATCAGTCATCGCCCGTTATCATCGATATAGAAAGGAACAGCGCTGCACTTACCATTGCCAAACACCAGAATCTTTTCCCGCTCGCCTGTAGCCACCTTGCCGAGAAGGGGTAGCAAGTTATACGGCACGCCCTGGGGGTCTTCTCCCATGATGCCACTGGGGTGGGCACCGCAGGGGTTGAAGTAGCGGAGGTTTGCGCCGTTCCAGGCTTCGGGCGCGGGCTCGTTTTCACCTAGCTTGTTCTCCTTCTTCGCCTTCTCTGCATTCTGGCGCTGAGCAGTAATGAAGTCTTCGATAATCCTCTCCACCATCGACTTCGTCCTTCCATATGTGTTTGTCGGGCCGATGGGGCAGTGCTCGGGAATGGGAATCATGTTCTTGTGTTGCGTAGCATCGCCGTAAACAGTGGCAGAAGACGAGAAGACAATGTTCGTGACATTGTGCCTCTTCATGCAGCGAAGAAGAGAGATAGTACCGCCAACGTTCACGTAGTAGTAGTCAAGAGGAATCTCAGCTGACTCTCCAACGGCCTGCAACGAAACGTCCTGGTTAGATAGGTGTTCTGGTTCCATGTCTGTGGCCATGGAACACCAAACGACACAACTGAAAGAGGGTCATGCGGAGTTCTGAGGACTTGGACTTGCCTTGAGGGCAGCGAAGTGGATTACGCTGTCAATTTTCTCGGCAGCGAAGACCTTGTCCAGTTCGGCCTCGTTGGTTAGGTCCACCTCGTAGAATCTAGGGCGCTTGTCACAAATGAGCTCGATGCGGTCGATAGCGACTTTGGACGAATTGGCGAGGTTGTCAACGACGACCACATCATAGCCCGCCTCGAGGAGAGCTAGAGCGGTGAAGGAGCCGATGTAGCCCGTGCCACTGTTCAGTCCACCTAATTAGCTACGTACATGTTGAAGATATTCCGTCCGAATCACGTAATTTGTATAAACGCTATGGGAATGGAAAATATAGACGGCCGAAGTCTCGACAGACAAGGGATTATAGCTTACCCAGTAACGAGGATAGTTGCTTTCGACATTTTCCGTTTTGCTAGGTGTGAGAGAGGAGTTCGGGTATTGGTGTCACCTTCAGCAATTGATGGGATAGAGCTAGCAATGAAGAGAAAGGGAGAGGGGGATATGCGCAGGATAATAACTTGAAGTTTATAGTACGATGCAGCGGTCAAGCTACTACTACTAGTAGTAGTTGACGGGACTGCAACCTGCCTGTGCTACTAGCATGCCTCATGTTGGTGCCATGTACGATTATTTCTATTAGCGGTTCCTCCTGACAATATTTTGAGGGGCTCCAATATTTTACCCCTCTACCCCTCTGCCCCTCCACTAAATGCCCCTCCAAGTCTTAATTATAGGTGACTTTTGGTATCGTACATCAGGATGCTCTAGCATATACATCCCTTCCTACCTACATACCTACTAGACGCATGTCTACCAAGCAATGCTGGGTAGTAGTACAGGAACACGTACATGCAGCTTTTCTTCGGCACTTAACCCATACAGGTACATGTGTACGCTACTTGTGGTTTTTTTTTCGTTTACCCAATCTGGGGTTATTCAAGGGGGTATCCGACTAGTAACGACGAGAGAAACTGAATAGGTATTGGGGTGAGGGGGTGTTGTTGGCTGTAATCCCTACAAGACCATCCTCTGTTTAATGCGCCTACTCCGCACTACTGTTAAGTAAGTACCTAGGTACTGGTATATGACATGAGCGGGACTCGAAGGCGCGAGTACCTAATAGCCTCGCCTGTGCCTTATCTCTAAGGACTGCCACGTATGTACATATCACATGCAGATCTCCTAGGCCTACATACCTGTTGTCGATCTCCCTTTATATTTGCTTACAGATGTACACAGAGCGATTTATCAGACAGTGATATCTACGCATTTAAATTAGTTGGTACTCTACACAATACATTGCAACAATGGGACTATTTCAGTGATAGTAGACATTGTATAGGTGTAAACCAGTACTGGGGTTCAACGTCTTGGATTGCAGGTAAAACTATATGTAAGACTTGAAGCATTAGGACAAATCATGCTACATACATGTAGTAGGTACCTACTAGCATGGCGCCAGGTACAAAACCAGTTGAGTACTGTGGGTACTACCTACCTAGTACGTAAGTACTACAGATACCCTAGGCGCTGGGTTACTCAAAGTACTTCCCCACTAGTAAGCTGCAGGTACATAACTAGTAGGTATGTACCTCCCGTTGCTCGTGTGGCTGATACAGTTACTAGAATAGTAGGTAAGGTTGTGGCAGTACCTAAAATGACAACTGGAACTCCCAGCAACAGTGGACGTACCTCAGTCACTTGGACCGGGGTGTTTTCACCTGGCACGCGACGACGCGCTCGATATCCACGGATGTACCAAGTTGCATCTAAACTCACATTCCACCGCTTGCCTTCAGGAACGGGCTTTTCTTCATCAATCTAACCCTATTTTCACCCCGAGCCACTAATAAATGGTGAAGAAGATTACTGCACCCTACTTCCCTTTGACCTGACTTACAAGAGAGACAAGACAAACAAAAGCAACCTACAACAGTTTCTCCCAGGTACGCCTTGCTGCACTCATGTCATCAAACCGTTGTCGAAAGCGGAAACTCTCGGCCAAGTCGTACATATCTTCCGAATCATCATCTCACATCTTTGTCTCATCCCACACCGGACGCGGGGACTGCACGCCTCCAGTCGTAGGGTCTGCCAGTAGTGCCTGCTCATAGGGACGTCGCAACAAAGAACATTTCCACCGAGCGCTCGACGCTTGCAGCGCCGTAAACACACATACGCACATACACATTGTCTATGTCTGGCCCGCCTTCCCAAAACCTACTGAGCCACTCTTACGACGGATAACTCTACTCTTTGGCATAATCTTGGGATTTCTTAAACTTCAACTCCGTGGGTATTGTTGGCCCTGTTAGTGAAATTGGGGGTTATCTTCACGTTGTCTAGGTGTTGGTTGCTCTTACTTCTTCGGAGAGCTTTTGATTGAGCCGAATGATACGGTTAGTCTCTATGCTCTCTCTTCCTCACTTAAACTGTTTGACCTTGCAATACACCTTTTGGTATTGATGGAATCTCTGTTCTCAGTTGATTCCATCCGAGGAGAGCGTCGTATAGGAATATCCACCACCGCTTATATATATTTCTTTGACTGCACGAAACCGATTCAATCGCAAGTTCACTCATACTCAATTGTTTGCTAACGGACTTAGGAATCTATGCTTGTATCAGACCAGCAGCTTAAATAGAGCTTCAATTGAAGATATTGTTGTGCGGAATGGCACCCAGGACTAGGAGAGGAGAGCAAAAGACGGGCTCGGACTTGCCTAGCCTGTTCCCTACCCATGACGGATCATACGGTATCAATACACTCATCAGTCCCGTCGCGGATCAGGGGAAAGAATCCAGAAGGGGCCATCGATCCTCCGCAGGCATTGTGCCAGAAAAGTCTGATGACAGACAATGGGCGAGAGCTATGAAAGGCGTAACAGGCAAGAAGTATGGCATGAATAGCGACCTTAGACGCGCTGTCGATGAGAGTCATAGAGAGGTTGGGAATGAGCACCAAGGGGGTGACCCCGATCCTTCTGACAGCTCAAGCGCTTCCGGAGATTCCAGTTCTGACGCATCAGAGGAAAATGTTTCGACGCTACCCGATGTACCACGATACAACCCGAATAGGCCACGGTTTGCAGAAGAACTCGACAGGAGGCCCCGTCCTCCGTTCAGAAGAGCACAGTCATCCCCGCTTAGCCCAGAGTTGCCCGAGACAGCTAACCAGTCCGCGTTGCCAGCTTCTGAGCATATCCCATTTTATGGGTTACCACAAGGCGATGGCTCCAAGCAGCCGATATCACCTATGCGCCCTGATTCCTCGAGGAGTTACGACTATGAAAGTGCCCTGTTCTCTAGCGCGACATTCAACACCCCTGGCTCGGGTTCACGCCCTAACCCGCTCCCGGGCCCATTCGATGGATCCTCGGTTTTCGGTTCTAATCCAAAGAAAGTGCCAACTCTGCCTGCAGGTCAGCCAGCCGGACGGCCGAAACAACCGGAGAAGCAGAGCAGTGCATGGCAGCAACCCGCTGCCAGCAATCCACCTGCGCCACCGCTAGACCCGGCTCCAGCTCTGTTGTCAAATTCATGGGGAAACCCCGCTCTAAGCGGTCAATCGGACCCCGATCAATCGGCACCCCTAGTCGTGGAGTCAAATCAATGGGGAGCATCGGCCCTAGCTTCAGCCGGTCAGCCTGCCCCAGTTCCGGAGTCTAGTACGCAAGGACGACCAGCTCCTAAGAGACGAGAAGCGGAAGGTAAGCATCCAGGTCCAAACAAAGAGGCGCCCTTACCGAGCCCACCAGTATCGTCCGAACCGCTAGTTCCCCAGCCGAAAGAAGACCGACCAGCCAAGAAGGTACAATTTTCCAAGGATGTGAATAACAGCCGACCTCGCACTCCATCCAGCGCTCCATCCAGTACCCCAGCAAGGTCAAGCACCCAAAGAAGCAGACCCGTGCCGGTACCAGGGACTATTCGCAATCGGGTTCCGAGCGGCGTAACGATAGCTGGGCTGCGGGGACTGTTCTCGAACTGCGCTGAGTTAGTTTTCCTGTTCGCGGGCCTAGCTGTTATGTCATGGTTCGCACTCTCGGCGATACAAAGAGTATCTTACGATAGTGACGGCTCCGTCCAGCCTACATTCAACATCCCTACAGTCGAGAGTGCCACATCTTGGTTGGAATCACTGTCCAGATATCTCACAGAGATTCCGAAACTAGATGAGTATAAGAACCACCAGGACCACAAGAACTACAAGGATCACAAGGATCACAAGGATCACAAGGGTCACAAGGGTCACAAGGACTACAATGACCATCAGGGGCATACTGGGACCCAGAAATTGAGCGATATTGACTATGAAAAATTGCTCGACAGGCTAAAATCGAAAATGCCGGAATCCATATGGGTCCCGACTGACAAGCATGGTAAATTCAAGATTTCGGAAGATTTCTGGCATGCATTGAAGGAGCTGATCCACCGAGACGAGAGCATCCTCAGTCTAGACAAGTCAGGCATATCCGAGAGCCACTGGGCTGCCATCAAGTCCCGATTACAAGCTGCCGGCTTCGGAGGCGGTAAAGACACTAAAGGCACCAGCGGCAAACACGACGTCTCGGCAAAGGAACTCGAGAACCTCGTTGATAATAGGGTGTCGCGATCGTGGGAATCGTGGCTCAAGCAGAATGAGAACGCTCTTAAGAAGAGTTTCGCAGGGGTGGCTTTGACCAAAGACGATTTCATGAAGCTGTTCGAACAGGAAGCTTCCTCCTACCAGCGTGAGATTAAGAGGGAACTCAAGGATCTACAAGAACGAGTCCAGAGTGCCAGCCAACATATTTCCAACTTGCAGCACGAGATAAGCTCAACCGGTGGCATGGCCAAGAGCGAAATCAAGAGTCTTGTCGAATCTCTAGTATCAAAGACCCTGAGCAATGCACAGCTTGACGCAATTGCCCGCGGTGCCATCAAGGGCCACGCAAATGATGTGCTGGCTAACCAGGTGAACTTCTTCTGGGTCGGCGCCGGCGCTGTGGTTGACTCCACCTATAGTTCGAATCTCTGGAATCCTCCGAAGCACCATTTCATGAGTAAGGATTGGATAGAGAAAGACGGGTACAAAGTCCAACCGCGCATGGCTGCCCTCACGCCTTGGAGCCAAGAGGGTGAGTGTTTCTGTGCTGGCCCCGACCTCAAGGGCTATGGCGTGGGCACCAACAACGTCTCGGTGCTCATGAGCCGGAATATCATCCCGCAGCATCTCGTGGTGGAGCATATCCTCCCCGGCGCTACGCTCGATCCCGGTGCCATGCCAAAGGACATCGAGGTCTGGGCCTACTACGAGGAGATAAACCTGCGTCGCGAGGTGCAAGCCTTTTCCGAGACGTACTTCCCCGATACGCCGAAGGAAGTCGTCCTCAGTGACGGATGGGCCAAGATCGGCGAGTTCACCTACGAGAAGAGGAACACTGGCGACGGTGTGCAAGTATTCAAGCTCAGCGACGAATTGGCAAGAATGGACGCCCACACCGACAGCATCGTTGTGAGAGCTCTCAATAATTACGGCGCCGATCACACCTGCTTCTATCGACTGAAGATGTACGGCCAGATAGTAGAGCAGGACGGTGCGTACAACGAGACACAGCGAGGCCCCGGAGAGGAGAAGAAGTCATGGTTCGGGTGGTGAGACCATGGCGCCAACATGCTTATATACACTCATGATACCCTTGTCATCCGAAATCGTACGAGATGATACATAATATGTGAGGACTCTACACGTAAGTCAGGAGTTGAAAACGCCGGAGGCCGGCCTTCTTTGCTTGCGTTGAAGCAAGAATGTGCCTTGTGTGTATTTTGGGCAGGAGAGAGCCGATGTAAAGAAGGGCACGCGTGAGGTTAAAGAGAAAGGGTCGGGAGAAGGGAAATCCGGAGTCTAGGAGCGAAAGTAAAGCCATGATACCACAAACCAAACCTATCTTCTCCCTTTTTCACCTGAGTTTATGTTTCTCTCACCATTTGGTTTGCATGTGGTCGTGCCTTTGTAGTTGACCCGCATGTCTCAATTTTTAATGAAGTAGATGGAGAGTGCCGATGCGATGAGACTGAATAAACACCGAAAAAACCAAGAGTAGCGCACTTGGCCCCTCGGCGACTGTACTGCCGTTTCACTACTTTGCCGGAACACGACCAGCACTTGAACCCCGCATATATTCCAAGGCAAGGTAGCATAAATAGCGAAGCTTCAATATAATTGCCCCGGTCCGTCGCGGATAAAGTGTTTTGGGGAGTGGCTACGTACCATGTTTTAAGACAAGAACGTCAGTAGTATGAACGGCAGAAAGAAAGGGAAAATGTAGCCAGACACATACAATTTTTGCTGTTTCTTCAAAGACTGTCTAATATTGTAAGAATATGGCTACAGCGACTATCACTACGGCTTCAACCCGGGTTCTCAACATCGACCTGTCTGTGGAAAATAAAAATGAAGAAGTCAAGAAACACCATGTCTCGACCGTGATAAACTACTACCGTGACCCGGGCGACGGGTCACCGCCTGAGCCCGTCAGGATATCGGAGTAAGTCGTGCGTTCCTCTCACTCAATAGGAGACCCCCTTACACACGAGAGCCCCCAAATATCACTCACACGCTTACATGTACTCTCGGAGAACAATAGCAAAACGGTCAAGAACGAGCGTCCTACGATCGCCAAGCCGACAATCATCTACGACGTGACGGGCGACGAAGGAAAATACACTCTCGACGGAAACGGGTTCCAATTCCTTACGCGTGGGACGCGGTTGCACGGGGCGGATTTCCACGATGCGGAGGTGGTGAAGACGAGGTATTATCCCGAGGCCGAGGCGTTGTTGAAAGATGTGTATGTCCTCGTCCTCGTCTTTGTCCTTCCCCCTTCTTTCGTTCGTCTCTCTACTCTCTACTTCTACCCAAAACTAACACGACCCCCTTTGCGGATGGAACGGTTAATAGCACAGGCGCATCCCGCATCCACACCTTCGACCACAAGACGCGCGTGGGCCCTTCGAACTGGCACAGGCTGGGCGAGGGGAACCGCGCTGCCAGGGGACCCCTTTTCCGCGCCCACGTCGACCAGTCATACGCCGGGGCCGAGATCGTCCTGCGCAGACATTTCCCCGCTGAAGAGGTCGATGAGTTGCTTGCTAAGGGCGTGCGGTGGCAGATCATTAATGTGAGTTATATCCCCTTTTGACTTATATACACAACGGTCTGGCTGCGTGCCTCACTTATCTGTCTATATCCCTTTGCCCGTTCTAATCTGCTAAACAAAAACCGAGGGCAAATAAAAACAGGTCTGGCGTCCCATAAAGCCAATAAGGCGCGACCCCCTCGCGGTAGCAGACGCGCATTCCATAGCGGAGGAGGACCTAGTCGCGGCGTCGATCCTGTACCGCGACGGTTCGCGCGACGAGACGTGGACGATTCTTCCGCCTTCTTCCTCTTCCCCTAACGCTGCTGCCGGTGGTGATACAGGAGGAGAAGGCCACAAATGGTACTACAAGCGCGCACAGAAACCCGATGAGGCGCTGCTTATCAAGTGTTTTGATTCCGCCACCAGCATTTCATCTGCTTCTCCTTCTACCAAAAAGTTAGCGAGACGCGCTCCTCATTCCGCGTTCGTGGACCCTGCTTTTGATAGCGATCCTGCCAAAGACGGGGAAGGGAAGGAAGAGAACGGATCTAGGGAGAGTATTGAGCTTAGAGCCCTCGTGCTTTACGATTGATTGTGGTCAATTGACGATGGTTAAGGAAAGCGATGAATAGTTAAGAGGAAGGGAGATATGAAAGTGAGGCAATCGAGGGACGAAAGATAAGGCTAGGTGAGATATTAGACAATAACAAATACAAGAACCCTTGGATTGAAAATACGCTTTGCGACAAAGCTATTATTTAATTGAATACCTACGTATACTTAGACCTAGACCTACTCCTACACCTCTGCTTCTCCTCTTAAAAATAAAAAAAAAGCGCATGCCACATTCGACATATAATCTAAGTCTCGTCCCGTCTCGTTCATTAAACACATTAGTATGCAATAAGTTTACGTCCCATCTTCATTATCATCCCATAACGGCGTCGGACCGGGGCTCGTAGCAATCCTCGGCCGACTTTTAAACACGGCCTCGTAGTCTTGCACGCCAGCTTCTATCAGGCCCTCGGCAATCGAAATGTCGCCCATCATCTCCTCGTCGAGTTTGGGGAAGTAGCTGCTATCCTTTCTTTGCGCTATTCTGCTCTTCCTCTGCGACCGTCTCCTTTCCAGCTGAGCTTTCTGCCTTGCTGCTTCGAAACCGACCATGGAACGTCGCGTGCGTGTTATCAAATCTTCGTACTCTTCGCCTCGCTCCTCTAGTTCGCGGCTCGCGGTTCTTGCTACTTGTGTCTGTGTGTGGCTTTCTTTCACTGGTGATAGCTGTGGGGACTCGTCTTCGGGCTCGAAAGAGGTCGTTCGTGACATCGACATCCGCGTCCTCTCGGCCAGGGATAATGTGTATCGTGATTTCTTCATAGGTGATGGCGATGCGTTATTCATCGACGTCAGGATTTGGTCTGCGAGGAGTTGTGTTGGAGACGTTGGACGAGAGGCTGGTAATGTCGGTGCTTCATTCACGCTCGCTGGTAATGATGATATTGACGATGATGGCCCTTCTTTGGGATCGTGATGATAGGAAGTCGAACTCCCTTTATCCGGAGGTGTAAGCTTAACAGGAGCATCACGTATAGGATTTGGTTGAGGTTCAATTTTAGCAGTCAGGGAGGGCTCTGTTCTTGAACGTCTGTGAGCCTGAGAAGGCTCTACTATATTTGATCGGCGAACCGGACTCCGACGATCCTCACGCGTAGATCTGATTCTGGGCAACTGCCGTCGAGACCCAGGCAGTAGCGAGGGAATAGACGACTGGCGAGAATGACCATTGATAGAGGATTCCTTTGCTTTCGGCGGCGGCACCATCTCCTCTGGCTCATCTTCCCATTCGCTCATTTCTGACACCGGCTCTTCCGCCGGTTCTGGTTCTGGTTCTAGCTCTGGCTCTGGCTCTGGCTCTAGCTCTGGCTGTAGTTGCGGCTGTGAAACGAATTGCGACGTGTTGTTAGCAGGTCTCCTCTTCACTCCAGCAGTCAAGCCCGAAAAATTGGGTATTTTCGTGCGCTTCAGCCCTTCTACCTCTGCAGTCAACTCGTTCATGAGTCTTGCATATTCTGGCGGTGGGTTGTCGAATTTGATATAATTTGCAATTTCAGGGGCGTCAGGATCAAGGTTCAGGTGTGCGGTGAACTGCAGGGGATGGCTCTCGTTCCTCCTAACTGGGGTCACTGGGGCGGCTCGAGGTCGAATGTCGCGGAATGTTTTCTTGCGAAACTCGTCCCATTTCTGTAATCTTGTTCTCTGGCGATCCACCCGTTTGTCTAGCTGTTCGAGTAGGCTAGAGGTCTGATCCTCCAAGTCTGTGATGTTCCCTGTTTGTACACCGTTCCATACTTCGTCGAAGGGCGTGCTCAGTAAGCCGCCCCTCCGAGGAGAACTATCGCCCAGGAGCAAACTGTCAAGCCACTGCTCATTTCCAGTCCAATTATTTCTTAGAATCCTGTGAACTTCGTTCTTCGCCATATCTGTCATGTCGAAGCTGCTCTCTTTTTCTTCCAGCTTAATCTGTTCTCGTCTTCGGGCGATCCCTCTTTCTTTCAATACCAGCAACTCCCCAAAGTCACGGTATTGTTTTCTTGCATTGTTCTTCTTCTCGAGTATGGATCTGAGGGATGCTTTGTGAGCGAGCAACAGGCCATTCAGCTCAGTCCTGTCGCCCGTATAACCCCAGTTCTCCAACGCTATGGATTCTGAGGTGGTCTGTCTGTATTCCGGACCCGAATTTAGCGCCCGTTCAGCAACCATTTTCTTGAGCACTGCTGACGAGAATACAGCAAGGACTTCTTCCAGCCTCTCGCCCTTGCACTCGTCTAGCATCGTCTTTCGTATGACAACATCGCGACCGAGAACCCCGTTCTTCTTAGCCTGCTCGAGATTTCGTACTAGAGCAGAACGTAGATTGATAGACTGGACCTGGTCGGTGGGCGGGTAGAAAGGCCGTAGCTTCTACAATCAAGTTAGTCAAGAGACAAGCAGGCGAACACACATATACAGAAATAGTTATATGACGTACGTTTTGTGCATCGTTATGATCCCATAGCGAGAATAACCGGTACAGAGCCCACTCGACGCACTGGATGCGACGCTTCTGCCCACCGCCAGCATCCTTGGCCGAGAATGTGGTAGGTGTAATGTCAGGCCAGTCGGGTTCGTGGTCGAGGTCGAGAAGACGAAGATTGGTAAGGAATAAGAGGACGTTGGAGGTGCATGTCGGTATTTGGGGCGATTTGTTTATTACGGCCGTCGTCGTCGTCGTTGTTGTCTTCGTCGATGTATGTGATGCTGCTGATGTTTGGGGAGCGGTCAAGGTCGGTTTGGCGGTGGCAGGTGCGCGTAGAGACCGTGTTCGCGCCAGGGATGAATTGGTCTGGTAAGCCGACATGGTGGCATTTTCTTCCTGTTTCGACTGAAAGTCGGAAGAGAGAGAATCCTCTTTTCTTTGACGTCTGCACTGCACACTTGAATTACTGTCTTGTATTTGGTCAGGACAATATTGACATTCAATTCATGTTGCTATGCAGCGCACTATCGATAATACTAGTTATAGTAATTGTACAGCTGTTGTAGGACCCCTGCCCCAATAAGTATTACAAGGACCCTGGCTGAAAGGTACAACCTGTGTACAGGGTAGGTAGACTCTGTTATACTAATAATGGCCTACAGTCCCCTCCCCGCTGTTCCCATTAGTTGAGGAAATCAATTAAACTGTCAAACCCAAGCGCGTCTCGACGTTCCCTATCACGCGTCTATCGACGAAGCCTAAGCCAGCCCACCTACCGCCCACTATCGACACATCTTACATTAGTCTCAACACCTAAATTTGCTCAAGTATTCTGACGAGGAACCATGAGCGGTTAGTGAAGAACCTGAACTGGCCCTTTTATACAACACCTTCACTAACAACATACTCGTTGCTGCAGCATACGGCGGGTACTCGACTACGTCTTACGGCGCTGGCGGGGGTGAGGATGGTGGTGGTTTCGTGTGGGGTTCACAAGGTGGAAGTCAATCTGCTGCCAAGGTATGGTGAATAACCACCAATCCCGCCCCATATCTGGTAACGCAAGAGAGAATATGGGACAGAGAAACCAAAAAAAAAAACTAACAAGCTCCGTCTCGTCAGCCCATAAACGACGAATCCCTCCGACCCGTGACGATCAAGCAGATAATCGACGCCGAGCCCGCCTACGCCGGGGACGCCTCCTTCCGCATCGATGGGCTAGACGTGAAGCAGGTGACGATAGTAGGAATGGTGCGCGCCATCAGCCTACAGACGACCAACATCACGTACAAGATCGACGACGGCACGGGCATCATTGAGGTGAAGCAGTGGCTGGACGCTGACAAGCAGGCGTCGGGAGATTCGTCGGAGCAGGCTTTTAAAGAGGAAGAATACGTCCGCGTCTGGGGCCGCCTCAAGCACTTCAACAACAAGCGCCACGTCGGCGCTCACGTCATCAAGCCCGTCCACGACTTCAACGAGGTCAACTACCACTTGCTCGAGGCCACCTACGTGCACCTTTTCATCACCCGCGGGGGTCCCCCCAACGGCGATGCAGGAGGAGCAGCAGGAGGAGCCGGGGCTGGCGGTGACGGAGATAGCATGTTCGTCGACGGCGGGAACGGCAGTTATAATAGCTATACCGCCAAGGCGAAGAGGATGTACGACTATCTGCGCCGAGTCAACGCCACCACTGAGGGCGTGAACATCCATGTCATAGCGCGCGAGACGAACATGTCGGTGCAGGACGTCATGGCCGCCACCGAGGAGTTGTTAGGCTACGGAACTATTTATTCCACGATCGACGACGAGACCTACGGTATCCTAGAGTCGTGAGAGAAGAAAGAGGTGAAGATACCTAAAGCGTTACATGCAGTTATCACTATTGGAATCCCCCTACTATCTCATCCTATCCTACCGAGTTCGATGTCGAGAAAGGGGAGATAAAGAAAGGGAGACCACACAACTTGAGGGTGTGTGTGTGAGGGTAAGGATTGATACGCCCGAGGCTTGTGCTGCGATGGAATGAATATTATACCACAAATAGCAGCAAGCGGCGTTGGTTCTTATGGTTACGAAACTATTCAGGGAGCCTGGTAACCACTATGACGGTCAGTGCATAAGCACGAAAGCATAGAAAAATCACGGGATGGTTGATTCAGGCTCCTACTATGGAGATATACAAGACAATGGAGATGAAATATTGTTGTGTATAAAGTACCTAGTCAAAGCTATGCTATGATGAAAATGCGGAACAGGTAAATCGACAGAGCGCCTAACCTAGTGCTAATGCTAGTAGTGCTAAGTGATAAATGCCTCGAATAAACCAAACATCTTCCATTTTGTGTTGAAACAACCATGTTTTCTTCTAAGTAACCGTCTTTTGTCTTTGTAAAGTACCAGTGTTGAACAGGATGGAGAGTGGATCAATTCGATCACCCTGTGTTTGCAAATCAAGTGAGCGAGCGACAGACAAAAACAGTGAATGCGGAGCCAATGCATGCATGCGAGCAAAGCAAAGCCATGAAAAGAAAAGCAAGGAAGGAAAGAGGAAATCAAAAGCACGATAGAAGAAAGAAACGAAAAAGAAGAACTAGAAAAACTAGATGGAATAGGCCGAAAAGCCGACCAAGAGCACTCGTTAGATCCTACCAAGGCCTGAAGCATGTTTTCGGTTTCATCATCATAAAAAGAAAAAGTTCATCAGCAAGCAAGGTTTTTGACGCGGGGTGGATGCGAAAAATGCGAATGTAGATGCGGGAGAGAGAGTCTTTGAACCGTTTTCCTCTCTCCCGAAATTACGACGACACAAGACACGAAGACACGAAACAAGAATCTCGGCAAGAATTGAAACAAGGCAGGCAGACAGGCAGACAGACAGGCAGACAGGCAGAGACGAGTAGAAACGAATAAGGAGGGGGTGGGAGGCACGCGGTCCTGACTGTCAATGTCAATGGTCATCAGCAGCAACACCAGCAGCAACAGCATCCTTTCTCCTCTTTCTTTCATCATCTCCCTTCTCCGCTTCCCCCACCCCGGGCCCGGCCCCGGCCAGGGGACCATTCAATCACATCTTACAGAGCTCTGTGGGAGAAGCCACTGTGAAGCTTGATGGGGATGGAGTGAGCTAGAGTCATTTTGCGGGGCTCGCGCACCATGATGGTAAGGCGGACGGGACCGACGCTGGAATGGGCGCCCGCCGTCGTCGCCGCCGCCGCGACGTCGGCGCCAAGGTAGATGTCGCGCTTGATCTCGAATCCGAACCTCTCGTAATAGGCGTTGTTCTTCTCCGAACTCGACTCGAGATACATCGCGCGACCCTCCGTATCGGCCTATAATATGTATCATCGTTAGCCCATCGGTATGCTCTTTTCCACACTCGTCGTGTATAGGGTGACCGGATATTTATTCCCGGTGGAGGGGATGGGATGGACTAGGATTGCCCATAGCAAGCACCCACGGGAATGCAGTGTCAAGGTAACAGTGACGGGTTGACACAGGTGCAGCCGCTGAAACAAGGTACAACAGAGGGAGGATGGAAACGCACCTTGGCAGCCATGTGCTCAATCAGCTTTCTTCCGTAGCCACGGCGCTGGCCGCTGGGTTTGGTACCTAGGTACACCAGGTAGTAGCAGTCGTCATCTCTATCACCCATGACCTCGTGCTTGGTACGATGAAGTACGGGCAGCAGCTCATTGTAGTAGCGTCTCCGTCCCTCAGCCGACAGTTGATAGTAGAGTCTCCACATACCACTTCTCAGGACAGTCAGCCAGTCATCGGCATCCTTGCCGGGTGGCATCCTGCATATCTTGTCAGCCGCTTCGTTCCTCTGTCCTCATCGAGAAAGGAAAAAGATATCGGGTTACACTAACCAGAGAGCTACTGCCTCGTAGTCGGGCCCGATGGTCGTCACGACACCCTTGTAGCAATGCGCGGCCACGATATAATTGAAGATGTCGACATGGAGTCTCCACTTGGTCTCCTCACCCTTGACATCTTCAGCATCGAGGAGGTACTGTGCTAGCTCGTCAGTAGCAAAGGCCTGCGCTAGGGATAGCGCCGCTTCCTTGCACTCGGAGATGCCAATAGTCCGGACCTGGTCCTCCCACTTCTCGGGAACAAGCGAACGCTTCTTGGTCTCAACGAGGGTAACACTACTGCTTACGTGCTCCATGTTGCTTGGCTCTTTCTTCAGTTTTTCTTCTTCTTCTTCTTCTGACTTTCCTAGCGACGATATAGTTGGACTATATGCCATTTGAGCCAACCGTTAGTGAAACTACATAAGGTATGTACACTTAGTCCTACTCACTCTACGTATTTTTTGAATAATTAATATTCTGTATACTATCGCCTGTATGGACTCTTGACAGTTGACTTCTGGTGATAGGCATAAATCTGTTTGGATGCGATAGGCAGTTGAGGCTCGTTCGAATGTCAACAGACATCAATATCGATGTTGCCTCGAATGTCACTTAAGAAGCTGATAGTTTCTATAATAAGTAGTCGGCGTCGTCACAGATGATGTTGTGAGGACGGAGGGCGAGATGGGAGACAGAACACGTGAGATGATAAGAACGGCGAATACGTTAAGCTATCGATGAATCTTGTTGCGAAGAATGTGAAGAGCGAAGAGAAAGGATATAGTCTTATTAGAGAGATAAGATCTAGCAACAGGGACGACGATGACGACGTGGTATTGTTGAGACTAAATGAGACCCCAGCAGAGCAGGGGCCGGATATGCTATAGGTAAAGTAAAGATAATCAGGCCAGAATAGGTCCTGTCTTTGTGAGAGTGGGTTACGCCTGAAAGAGATTGAGCTTGGCAATTGTTTCGTGAGAGAGAGATTCGGCTTGAGTGAAAGAGGCGTGAAAGAGAAAGAAGGGAAACTAGGCATTGCGGGTCCTCTGGGTTGCTGGTGCTCTTTAAGAGTGGCGAGGGATCGAGAAAGACAGGAAAGAGAGGAAAGCTGTGTAGGCAGGTACACCAAGCACAGTGTAAGGATGCCCATCGGAGCCTGGGCAGACGTGGGATGCCATGCAGCAAGTCTCACAGGCGGTCAGCTTGAGCCGCAGGTGAGCGTCTTCTGAGCGTCTTCTGAGCGTCCTCAAGACGATACCAAACAAAGACAGCGCGGCACCCGCTGTTTGCTGCAAAAATGTCCAGCTAGGGTACGCCTCGTCCTAGCCGCAGCTATTGGTTAATATCGTTAACGGAGCAAGCGGGAAACGTCCAGCCAGACGTGGTAGGGACCGTATTACACTCGCCTGCGTCGCCTGCGTGGTGCGGTCACAGTGCGGCTGGCCCAGCTTATCGGGCCTGGAGGGGGGGCCCGGGGCCGGAAAGTGACCAGAGCAGTCTCGTGCACGGCGACGCATGCAGTGTCCTAATCTCGGTGGGCGGGATTGGCGGGATTGGGTGGAACTGAGCGACCCAGCGCACTGATTAGGGTGGTTGGGTGTGAATGGGTATGGGTAGCCCGGCAGGAAGGCAACTGGCATATGCGATGCAGCTTAACATTAACATTACCCTATAGTTCTATGCTGTATACTTGTTGTAGTCAGACAGAGAGTCAGAGTGGGGTTGACGCCAGCTTCGTCGGCCAAGCGATCATCGATAGACTCCTCTGATAGGAGATTGCCTTGCTTCTCTCTCCGCCTCCCTGCGGCTAGAGTCGTCCTGGGCTCTGCATTCCGGTTTCCCAACCAGCTCGGTCGAACGAATGCCTGTCGTTTTTGCGTCTTTTTCGACCTCAGCAGCGTCTAACACACCCCTCCCACACATACCATACATACCATAAATACCACACACATACGTCTCCCTATGACTGCTTGTACATCCTATACCGCCGTAATGTAGCTCTTGGCGAGGCAGGGGTGCTTCAAATTGTAGTAACCCATCTATGTGGTATTTCATCACACTGTTGATGTCACACTCCGTACGTGGGAAACATAGAGCCCAGTGGTCTCAGATCCCAGGCCACCCAAATCGATACCTATCACACTCTCGAATGGACATGAGTTTGGCTTGGTAAACCCCCGAGCCTCGCTTGGACAGATGAAAGTTTTCGTTTGATTGATTGAAGTGTAATCTCGTGACCACCTACAGGTCTCTTCATTCCAATAGTTGTCTTGTGTATGGCATGGCTAACCATCTGCATTCCGTGTCGGTGGGACAAGGAAATGCTCTGTCTCTGATAGACCCGGCTCGGACTTAGAAATATCTAGCTTCATTGGCCGGTAGAGTCCTAATCACAACATTATCTGTAGCCGCTAACAACTTGGCAGCCTATCTCGTCCGTGGTCCGGTTCCAACCCGACTATGCCACTTTTGCTTTGTTCATTGTTTGTCGTCTTTCCGATGCCTATTACCCTCGTTGCTAAGTTTTCTTTTTTTTTTTTTTTTTTTTTTTTTTTTTTTTTTCTCA
>Ga0247782_1000158_pt1 | contig 86066 bp, 79 predicted proteins | sample UWRJL019104C5_FD_179928 | JGI IMG/M metagenome (GOLD analysis project Ga0247782, IMG submission 179928) | Plant litter microbial communities from Arlington Agricultural Research Station in Wisconsin, United States - UWRJ-L019-104C-5 | ecosystem: Environmental > Terrestrial > Plant litter >... | reverse complement strand
GGGGGACGCCGGTACTACCTACAGAGTTGACATTGGTAGAATCCGTCACAGCCTTCATCTATGTTAGGAAACACAGTATGGGCTCGGACCTGAGATGCTATCTGTATTGTGAGCTGCCTCTTTCTGTCCATACCAATGTCCCCCAGCAGCGACGCCCTATCGTGGGCGTACCCTGCGTCGTTGTGCGTGGGCTACGCCGCCTCCCACCTTTACTATGCGATCAACCTTCGCTCTACTCCCGTCTTCATACGAAGCAGTCCTAGAAAAGCGCAAATACTACAGGTTCTTCATTTTGTTCTTGTTTGTTTAATTGTAAGCTCTGCCATACGTATAGCCTTCTATCATAGTTGACTCACATGTCTTAAACCGCTAGGGCACAGCAGTTGCAGTTACAACTTTGATCGTAGTTAAGTCTAATTATGGGGAAGGGTGGTATTCCAAGAGCTATCTTGTAAGTTTGAGTACTTGAGACGAAAGCGTGCCGAAATGCTAAAGGGAATCGTAGGCATCCACCTGTGCGGTCGGGCTCTTTTATCTCGCCGGGCTACTGCCAGATCCTCACACCCCGTATGCCGCGTCCGGGGTGAGCTGCAACCTATGGCTGATTAGTCTTCTTTACGAGGCCGCAGGACTCACTCACCATTTGACGGTGAAGACATATACCCGGGATAGAGCAGATGCTCTGCTTACGACATTGGCGGGATTGCGCATCTCGATCTTTCTGGCATTGATCATATTCTATTTAAGCACCAAGAGAACGCCTCGTTATGAAACAGGGAACCTAGCGGATGAGAACCGCCCGTTGCTGAGCGAACATAACAATGACCCTAAGAACGCGGCAGAGGCCAACACCCAGGCAAGACGAAAGGATGCCCAGACTACGACTTGGCTTGACTACCTACTGGGCTTTAGCCAGCTGTTCCCATTCCTCTGGCCGGCAGACTCGCGACGACTCCAGATACGGGCCATTTTCTGCTTCGGCCTACTTGTCGCGCAGCGCATCATCAATATCCTAGCTCCACACCAACTCGGCGTTCTCGTGGCATCGCTTGGCCTGGGGAACGTCCCGCATAAGCAAATCTTGCTTTACGTTCTCTACCGCGGCCTACAAGGACAGCAAGGCGTAATAGGGTCTATCAGAGCATTGCTTTGGATCCCGATAAGCCAGTCGACGTACCGACGACTCAGCTCGTCTACTTTCTCTCATGTCTTGCAGCTCTCTCTGGACTTTCACATCAGTAAACGCATCGGTGAGGTGATGAGCGCGTTGAGTAAAGGGGGCGCCCTGAATACCTTTTTGGATGGGGTCGCATTTCAGCTTTTCCCTATGGTGGCGGATCTTTGGATTGCTGCTGGGTACTTTCTGGTCAAATTTGAAGCTTTCTATTCTCTTATGGTAATTGCTGTCACTTGGTTCTACATATATATCACGATATACATGGCGGTGTATCGCGGTCGAGCTCGTAGAGAGATGGCAATGAGAGAAAGAGAAATGGAAGCATCCAAGTAAGTAGTAATCTTAGCGAAAGATCCCAATTCTCGTCGCAGATCATAAATGGCTTACTGAGATGTCACAGGACGGATGCTCTTCTTTCATATGAAACAGTTCACCACTGCGGTGCGATTCACACGGAAATTGACCGCTACGAGGGGCTCATGCGGCCTTACCAAAAGGCAGAGTACAGGGTCCTGTTCTCATTAAACTTGCTTAACGCTGTTCAGAATGGCGTTTTCACCCTGGGTACACTTCTACTTTGCTATCTCAACGCCTTTCAGATCTCAATAGATCTGCAGCAAGTGCCGATGTTTGTCACGCTTCTTACGTACCTGGCTCAGCTTCAAGCGCCCTTGAATTTCTTTGGGAGTTTTTACACTCAGGCGCAGAACAATCTGGTCGACGCAGAAAGGATGCTAGAGCTGGTAAGACCTTTTCCCGGACCCTTCTTACTAGGTACGATGATGGTAGATGAGCTGACGTCTGCTGTAGTTCAAAGAACAACCCACGGTAACTGACAAACCTAATGCATTACCCATCAATAACTGTGAAGGTAAAATATCGTTCAATGATGTGTCATTTACATACAGCGGACACTTGAATCCAGCGTTGCATGATATATCTTTCGACATCTTACCCGGATCATCTACCGCCATCGTAGGAGAGAGCGGAAGCGGCAAATCCACCATCTTCAAACTCCTCTTCCGGTTCTACGATGTGAGCGCCGGCAGTATCAAGATCGACGATGTGGATATCCGGGACATGCGCATGGAGAGCCTGCGCTCTTACATTGGAGTAGTGCCGCAAGACATCATTCTATTCAACGACAGCCTCATAAACAACCTCCGATACTCGAAACCGGACGCATCGGATAACAATATCTATGATGTGTGCAAGGCGGCTAGCATCCACGATAAGATCCTCGACTTACCACAGGGGTACACGACCGTCGTGGGCGAGAGGGGCCTCAAGCTCTCGGGCGGCGAGAGGCAGAGGATCGCCATGGCCCGCGCGTTTCTCAGAGCGCCGCGGATCCTGATGCTCGACGAGGCCACGTCGTCGCTGGACTCTGCGACCGAGAAACTGATTCAGCAGTCATTAGAGACAGTTTCGAGGGGCAAAACAACTGTTACTATTGCGTGAGTTTTTCATGTCCATCTGACTCACTCTTTCGTGTGGAATTCATTACTGACTGACACTTGCTATGCATACATATAGGCACCGGCTATCGACGATTACAAAAGCTGATCAGATCATTGTCTTAAAGAGAGGTCGGGTTGTTGAGAAGGGAAACCATTCCGAGCTTCTTGCTCGGGGAGGGGTGTATGCGCAGATGTGGGAGAAGCAGGCGAATGCGAACAGTTAGTTAAGACGCTGATGGAAATTTGTATAAATCCTGAATCTCTTGCTTATTACCGATGGACAGTTGTACTGTTGTGTGAGTTGAACAAGATAATATCTGCGTAGATTCTATTGACTAGAAGAAAATACATGGAGATTGAAAATGAGAACACGACAAACGACTTCACATACGTAATCGAGTTTATGTCGACAAGTCTGTACAGGCGTTACACTACGGGTAGTCGCTAACCTGTTCAATGCGCTGTATCCTAGCGGCTTTTAGCGGCTTTGAACAGCTAACAGCGGCAGACCTAATGCAGTACATCAAGCCTAGTTAGTGCGCCAAAGCCCGAAATCCTCAAACGATAGCGCACTCAAAATTGTAGCTAAGCGGAATACCAACCGTGGACATGAGGATAATGCTGTAGAAATCTTAGCGGCTTAGATCTCGATAGTATATGGAATAAAATACTTGGATAATGAAAACATGTCTTCGCATAGGAGTAGAACAAGGGACGCCCCAAAAAGAAAGAAAACTAAAGGAAAGACTAAAGAAGCAAAAATATAAGAGTCGCGTACGTACAACACCAAGGATTCGCTGGTCGTCACCGACCCAACTACTAATTTGGCGCTCTCTAGCTTGTCTATGGGAGAGCGGACGGGATCCCGAATTCTCTAGAGGCTATGGTCGTACGTGAAAGCTTGTGAGCGTATGAGAGTTTATATCCTATAGACCGGGTCGATTAGGTTGATGTTGGCCATTGTCTTCGTCCCAGTCATACCGTGTTACTCCCCTACCTATCAAGGTGTCTTTACCTTCCAAGCAGTCTCCGATCAGATATATAGCTGTTTGGACGGGCCACATACGAAATAAGCTATAAGCTAGGAGGCAGACTATAAACAATCGAATATACTTAGCATTTAATGCCCGACCATGAATGAGCCGGGTCAGCATAATTGTATGACTATCTAATTCCCGTACTTGGGTGCAGCGTCCAAAATATGTTTAACAGCCGGTCTAGCCAGCATGCACTCACACCACGACGCGATATGAGGCCACCTGTCGATACTAACGCTAAAGAAAGTGAACATCCACGGCATTGCGAAGGGGAGGTACGAGAGGTCGGCGAGGGTTGGCCGGTCCTTGAGCGCTATATACTCCTGTCCAGGCTCTGATAAGCGAGCTTCTAGAATGTCCCATTGTTTCACGACATTGCTATGGAGTCTGCAGATGCATTTTGCGTAAGTTAAGCACAATAATAATAGATATAAGGGAGGAGTAGTCGCTGAACTTACTTTTCTATTGTCCGAGGTAGTTGGATTGGATCACTCCGCGTGGGATATCCGCGTAGGAAGTATAGCCAGTACTTCGCTGTGGCCCTATGAGCGAGAGTGAGAACGGGGATGTTAGCCTTCGACAGTCTAATGCCTAATAGTTGGAAAGACCGGACACGGGAATGTCAACATACCCTAAACCCGCAGTCTGGTACGCCGTCCAAGACATGATCTTCCCCTTCTCGGCATCCGTCCTCCCAGCCCAGAGTCCATCTTTATCGAACTTGGACGCCAGATACTCGAGACATGCCGTGCCCTCAAAGACGTAGAAGACTTCTCCCGTCTCTGGATCCTGATCTTTCAGGGAAGGAACCGTGCGCTCGGGGTGCACGCTATAGAACCATTCGTCGCGCGTGTCGATGCACGATATGACGTGGGGGCATTGTAGTTCTCTGGCGAGGATTAAGGGTTTGATGTAGTTTATGTAGTTCGTTTCGTTGGCTGTACTCGATTTAAGTGATTATGAGACTGTTAGTGGGGAGTTGTTACGGCAAGACAAATCTGAGTTACGGTGGTGGTGAGAGATGAATGAGGTAACATGCCTTTGACGATGTAAAGTACTACCCGGCCCTCACATTCTACGTCCCCGGACACAACTTCGGCTTTCTCGTCTCCCGTAGAAGTGTTATTATTAAGTTGAGACATTTTTACAAACTGGATTTAGTTTCTACAAATTTAGAAAGAATTCAGACTAGAATATTTCATGGCAAATACCTATCGCTGTGAGATCGTGTCTAAGTTGGCGCGTAAAAGTGGCGTTGGTGGGTTAGAGTTGAGCGGCTGTGAGCCCCATGCAACCAGCAGCACCAGCAGTTCGGGACCCGGCGTTTCTGACCGCGTACTTGGCGACAGCGGATTCTGAGTAGGACTAGACAGCAAACGATTAAGAAGGATCCAATGTTGAGCTTTTCGCGAGAGACATTACGGCATGCTCGCATTACACGCCCCAAGAACAGATACGAGCGCATTATAAACATACACCCTCGCGTAGAGGTATTGGAGCCTTATACTGCTTCTCTTATCCGGCAATAAGAAAGGGCTTTGTTTGTTCTAGGAATAGTTGCAGGTTAGTGAAGTTCCCGGATCGGCCGTCTGTTCTTTGATTTTCTGCTTGCTCCGGGAGGTTGGAAAGAAGTATGTGACAGCAGTTCTTAGTTTAGGTGTGGTAGTAATAAGATCTTTTGTTACTCGAACACTACTTAGCTAGCATGTCTCTTCGACATGGGAGTTATTTCCATATCTTTGGTTAACTTTACATGCTCACGGATAGTTGAGCAAGTATGAATACTCCATACCTATGCTGTAACAATGAAGGTTTCTCGTGATAAATGGAACTTAGTATGGAACCTTAAAACCTTCAGTGTTCTTGGTCGCTGGGCCACTTCTCCTTGCTCGGCTACCAGCTGGCGCTATCGTGCCTATCACCTGTCAACAACAGCCAAAGCTCCTAGACTTAATCTAGTCTAATGACGCATCAGATAGTCTCTATCCCGTTATTTCGCTTCTTCGTTTCAGTTTTCGGGGAAGGGAAGTTGTGTATTTTATCTGCAATTGTCGTAACGGCCTCTTGCAAATCCTCGATCTCTTCATTACAGATTACGAACTACGTACATGTGCTCCTCCGCTTCGACTAAACTTCAGACATATGAATAGCGGGCGCGTCGAGCCCGTCGCCTTGACCCCATATCGGTGCATGGAGGTAGTCATGATGCCACCACATAGCTTTCACAATGGCCCTCACGAAAAGGATGACGGCATAGGGCGCATTTCCAATCTCATCACCAAACCAAGCTATCGACGTTTTCGTAACCCTCTCGGCCATAGTCATGATTGGAATCCATAAACACAGAAATAACCATGCCCCCAGTCTCGCCCAAGGGCGCCTAGCTGGTTGATATGCCTTAATTCCCTTGAGGTATAATTGATAGTCGGGAGGATAGTTCGACTCTATTGCGCCATTCACGATGAGATCCTACGCAGTTTCACGTTCGTTAGACCGCTCATACTTGTACTTCCCGATCAAAGAGTCTGTATCACCAACTGGGACCCAGTTGGGATGACAATGCTAGCATATGGGGAGATATGAAGTTCGGTGTAGGTACTGACCATGTATCGCTGGCTCGGGCATGGCGCGGGCAGTCTTGTCATTATACTGACAAGGGTCCTTGCCTCTGATAACTCCTCGGCATTGGTCCCGCGCAGGCTGTCGTATTCCAGTTTGGTAACTTTATCTAGGGGTATCACTCGGACACTGATCTCTTTATATGCGATTCCACCTCCTTCTGACCTGATGATGTCGGCATATTGACTAGGGGTTACTAGATAAGCTGTTCCCAATACCGTGATTTCTTTACTATTGGCACAGCTGGAGACCGGATGAATACTAGCGTATGACGGTTCTTGGTATGGAACACCAGCACTCTCCATGGATAACGTCAGGCCCGGAACAGCAACCACGGCAGCTGCCAATGGCTTTATACCTCTGTCTCTGACGAATTTGGAGGACGAGAGATTGGACCCATATGCAAGATACCAAACATTGCCTTCAGGCACGCCCAGTGTCGAGACAAGTACCATATTTGCACAGGGGGAACTAGTGTGATATGATTCTGGTACAACTTAAGAGTAAGATTGATAGGGGAAGTTCTGAGTTAAGGCTCAGCCTTTTGTGATTGCATTTGGTAGGGGAACTGGCAGCTTGATATTACCGACCTATCGTGCTCGGTAACCGATTGGGCCACTTGTATACTGCTGACAAAGACAGTCTCAAGCATCACAGTGACCTCTAGTTTTATGTTAACGATACCGCAACAGGTTCGATCCTCGAGTGAACAAGTCTATCGGCCAAAATAGGACGATATGAAATTTCCCAGGGTATCCCGAGTTTCGCAAAGCCATCCGAGGTCCCAATCGGCCCCAGCCGATGTACCAGACGCCATTCCACTTCTATCTAGCAGAATACTGATGGAAAATATAGGCTACATTTTGAATAGACATCCAAGTAGCCTTGATTTGAACGTGAGCTTCCTTCAACATGGAGGAAACTCGCTTTCTGCGGTGGCTCTTGCTAGTCTCTGCAAGCGGCAGGGCATTACGCTTACCGTTAGCACTATCCTTCGAAGCTCCTCGCTCAATGAACTTTTAAGATCTTCAACATTTTCTGAGGATCAATGGCGATTCAGATCAATCGATAAACTTTGCAAAAAACCGTTTCTACGATCACTCGAGGAGTCTTCCCAAGCCGAGACGACTATAATGGTCCATAATGCAAATACCACGTTATCCCCCCGAACTTCCAGTGAAATTTTTCTTGTCGACAACAGAAATGGTAGCGATTCCGCCGGTAGTTGTTTGCGAAGAATGGAAACCAGCGTTGAAAATCCGGCAAGCTATCTCCAACACTTGATGCTTCACGACAGTGTCAAGGAACTGGGAACCAATGTCGTCAGGTACTACGAGACATACAGGCCTAAAGATATAAATGTCATTAAAATGGCTTGGAACACTCTCTTCAACCAGGAGGCTATCCTACGCGCTAGTTACTCAGAGAACCTTGAGCCCCGAAGTGATTCGCACTTCGATTGGAGTGAGATTACCACGAGTGACCCCATACAATTCGATGACTTAGTTCACGCCCAAGTAATGCGACCAGAAATCCGATCAACATGGAAAGTGGTCACTTTGAATATCCCAGAGGACTCGCAATTTGAGGTGAAAAGCACCGTCATATGGACAATCCACCATGCGCTAATTGACGGGTACTCGGCAAAACTGCTGCTCGTTAAGCTCAGGACACTAGCAGCTGGGGTACCGGTCAGCCCTGGCCCACCTTACGCTGAGATCATTGAGGCAATTCAAGCCCTCCAATATAGCCAAAGACTTGGGGGAGAGCTATTCTGGCATGGACAGAGAGACCTTTATGAGAAATCAGTGCCGAATTTGCACCTTCCTCCACCCCTGGACGCACAAAGCTCACGAGGAACCGGCCAATACCACATCCCTGTAGGTACGACAAGTCATGTCGTCCGAATTATATCTCAGGAGTGTGGCGTTACGCCAGCAGCTGTATTCTATTCGGCATGGGCCGTGGTTTTGACTATACTGGCCGATAGTGACCAGATCGCCTTTGGGACTGCGGTCTTTGGCCGTGACCTACCCCTTGACGGCATTGAGGAAGTGATTGGCCCCCTCATTAGCACACCACCATTTGCCGTTTCTGTAAATGGGGGCCTCCCTCTCAAGAAGTTCATATTTGAAGTCTTTAATCGAATCACTGACCTCACGGAGTACCAGTGGACAATCCCAAAGCACATATTAAGACGTGGTTTTCAATCGGCAATGTTCATGGGACTCGATTTTGACGTCCCTGCAAGTGACTGCCCCGTGCGCCCAATTGAGCCGCCTTTCTGGAAACACGATAGTGCTATACCATTGACTATTGTTGTTAACCCGGAAATAACGTGTTTCCAATACCGAAGAGAAGATTTCAGCAGCGCTTCCATTGAGAATGTCTCCCAGCTCCTAGACCGTACAGTTCGATCCTTTATACGATTGGACTTACCTGTCCGCCATTTCCAGGGAAACCTGGTTATGCCAAAAACTCATCTGACTCTTCTAAGGAACGGAAACTTTTTCTCGGCCTCGACAAGTCAGCTTTCAGTTAGTGACGATCTCGTCACGTTGTTTGAGCGGGTCATAAGCCACCATCCTGCAGCTATTGCTATCAGAGTTGGCGACCAGGAACTGTCATATACTGAGCTAGATGCTAGGGTTGGGATTGTATCCAAAGCCTTGAAAGGCCTAACCAAGAAACAGGACATCGTCTGCGTCCAGGCAGATCGATCCGTGAGCTGGATTATTGGCATTTTCGCTGTTTTGAAAGTTGGAGCTGTGTATTGCCCTCTGGATCCCGGACTTCCGGAAGCAATGCGAGAATTTATAATTAAGCAGACCTCTGCAAAGATACTCATATGCGACAATGTTGAGTCCTTGCCCAAGGCCACGCAATCAGGTTTTGACCACCTGCTCGGTGTCGACTCGATATTAAGCATAGCCGCCTCCTTTGAAGGAGAGAGTTTTCCGCATCGAGCTTTCCCTGACCCATCAGCATCGGCGTATGTTTGTTTTACATCCGGCTCAACAGGCACCCCGAAAGGTGTTACCTGCACCCATGAAGGTTTGGTGGCTTTCCAAAGTAACTTGGAGGTCAGACTCTTCGCCCAGCCAGGCACGACAATATCTCAAATCATGTCCCCAGCATTTGACGGGTCAATACATGAAATCTTTTCTGCTCTCTGCCATGGTGCTACTTTGTCACTACCTACTGGGGACAATATTTTTGAGGTGCTGGGGACTGTCGAATCTGCTCTCATCACACCCTCCGTTGCCGATGTCCTTGACCCGAGTGACTACCCGCGGCTAGAAAACGTGAGTAGGCTCACATTGACTATAGTAAAAGTAATGCGGAACTGACCCAATTTGTTGTGTTAGGTGTATTTTGTTGGCGAACCGGTAAGGCAATCGACAAACGACCGCTGGGCCGCCATGAAGACGACGTACAATATGTAAGCACAGAGCACATATTCTTTCCGGAATTTAGGTGGCGGAAATACTGATTTATACTGAGCCATACTGACGCAAAGCTGGGATAGGTACGGACCGACAGAGGGGACATGTGGTGCGACAATCTGCCGTCTTCAACCCGGCAAACCGGTCACAATTGGCCACCCCAACCCCACAACTCGTTTATATATTTTGGATACGAAGGGTCGGAACGTCCCAATAGGAGCAGTCGGAGAAATTCATGTTGCCGGGATACAAGTTGCAAGAGGCTACCTAGGCCTTCCTGAGGCTACGGCTACGCGATTTGTCAGGGATCCATTCTGCCAGGAAGCCAACGAGCGCATGTTCAAAACTGGAGATCGAGGATATTGGACTGATGAAGGGGAAATCGTGTGCCTTGGGAGAAATGACCGGCAGATCAAGCTTCGAGGATATCGTCTTGATCTGGACGACCTCGAAATCCGTGCAAGTCGGGCTGTTGAAGGTATACAGTCAGTCGCGATAGTAATACGCGGGGACCACCTTGTGGCTGCAGTACAACCCAGCACGCTTGATCGTAACACCGTTGCCGCCGCGTTCGCCAAGGAGCTCCCAGGGTATGCCCAGCCCAGGGATATTTTCCTGGTCGACAAGTTCCCGACTACAAGGACCGGAAAGCTCGATTATAAAGAGATCAGTTCATACCGCTCACAGGATTTTATGCAAGAGAACGACCCGTTGACGTCTATGGAAGCCGAGATCGCTCGCATATGGTGCGAGATTCTCGAACTGGATGATAGCAAATGCATAACACCGACATCCAACTTTCTTCAACTGGGCGGCAGCTCAATGCTACAGATGACCCTCCTGGTCAAGTTGTCCTCAGCCCTTGGAACAAGGATTCCGTTGCGCCTAGTCATCGACAGCCATTCTCTCAGAGAGCTTGCAGCTCGTTTGAAACTTCTTCTGGACGAGGCTCAATCTCGAAATGGCTCTCCTATTTTGACCACTGGACCCAACAAAGTATCTCCATTAGAGAAAGAGTGGTGGTCAAAATATAGCCTTGACCTAAAACCCGACACGAGATGTTTCAATGTGAGCAGCGTGTTTCGCTTTGCGCCTGATTCGCTAAACCTGGAGTCGATGGAAATGGCATGGAATATGACGCTTGCGAGGTACACAATTTTTAAAAGTCGTTATGTGAGGGTAGAGGGCTCGGAACAAGAGGTTGAACGCCGCTACGCCCTAGATTCACCTCGGGTTCAACTTCTTCAATACGCCGACGTTGAAAGAGAAGCTAACAGGATGTTTGACCTTGAAAGCGAACCGCCCATTAGGGTGCTCTTGACAAATAACCAACTAATCATTGTTGCAAGCCACATCGTTGCAGATATCCAAACCTTTAAAATCTTGTTTCGGGACGTCAAAGCGTTGTACCAAGGCGAGACAATCTCCCCTCCTGAGCGCGCCTATGAGCTTCAACCCATCCTGAAGAGAGACAAGACGTCTTGCGAGTTTGAGTTCTGGTCACGGTACCTAACTGGTGTGGTATTCGATAAACACGAGCAACCTGGGTCATTGCTAAGGAAGTCATTTGACGGAACATCGAGGCTTTACCGACTATCAAGGGAATTAGCAAAGAAAATAGTACGATCACCAGAAGAAGGGTATCATCTATCACTCCAACAATTGGCCGTCGCAGCGGTGGCCTTGGTTCTCGAAGGCGATACGGAAGAGACAGACATCGTTCTTGGCACGCCATTCACAAACCGATCGACAGATACCGAAAGTGATACTGTCGGACTATTCCTTCAGCCATTACCGGTGAGAATTCAATACTCGCCCCGACCTAGTGAGGCCGATGCGAACCCGTATCTGAATGAAGTTCGCCGTACGGCCACGGCCGCTCTCGCACACGCGGTACCCTGGCATGAGCTTCTTGAACAGTTCCATATCACACCGGATTATCCCAATGCCCCGATATTCGATGTAATGGTGACTTTCCACACACCAGATGTAGCGGCCAAGCTGGACCTACCAGGACTAATACCATGCTTCAGCTGGGCTGAAGGATCGAAGTTTCTCCTCATGACGGAATTCACAGCGCTCGATACGGGAGATGTTGTGCTCAGGGTAGAATATGATACGGACAATTACTGCTCTAACGATATCGATGCTCTTGTCGCTAACGTCACTACCGCTCTTTGGATGCTGCTTTCCGATTTGCCATCCAGTGCGATCAAGAGGGCTATGTGGTCCGGGGAGAATGGCGTTGCTATGGCAACCTTGGATAATGATTTGATGGGACGGCCTTGGACCATGTTCCAAGAGAGTTAATTTTGCTTGGCGTATGCTATGTCACAACGCTTGTTGGCATTAATGGAAATATGAAATCTCCTTCGAGGTTGACTCTGGACCCGATGACTTGCAGCCGGTGACTAATACTCTCCCAATTGGCACCGTCCGCTCCTAAGCCTACAGCTTTCTCAACATCTGCCACCGTACGTCTTACGATTTTGACATCCTGAAACTTTTAACATCTTCTACACCGGACACATATAATTCAAGTTCAGCAACTGTACTACGGCGCATTTCAGTCCGAGGTGGCAACAGATATCGCTTAAATATGGCGATATGCTTATGCTGGGGCTATTTTCAGCTGGCAATAGATAGATAGGTCTAGTTTGGCATAAACTCAAGTGCCTTGACCCAGGCATTACACAGGTCGTATATGGCACTTATCCTCCAACCCGACCGCTCTGCTAGGTCACGCCAGTCTGCCTCCGTCCTCTCCAGTCCTTGGCCTGTCATCATCATCATATGTATATCCGCATACCGCGCCAGCCTCTGAGACCTTCCTTCCGCCAGGACTGATTCCAAGACAATAAGCTTACTTCCCGGTCGTGGACTTATAGCTTTGCGTATATTCTTCAGTATCAGAACCGCCTCTTCGTCTTTCCAGTCGTGTAAACACCATTTCATAGTGTAAATAGCGAAGGAAGGGACTTCCTTCAAGAAGTCTCCGCCGATTAAGTGCGTGTTGGAGACGCGGCCGCCGACGTCTTCGTATGTACCCCCGGCTGAGTGGAAGGCTGACCGCGCGTGGGATATCACTTGCGGCTTGTCCATGATCCCGCCGCGCAAATGCTTGTGGCGGCGCAGGATAGAGGCGATGAGGCCGCCACCGCCGCCGCCTATATCCATGATTACTAACCCCTCCTCGCTACCATTTTCACCTTCGTCATTAGCATGGTCCTCTTGTCCTAGGCCGAGCTTCCCCCAGGGGTAATCCTCGACTATTCCCGGCGCCTGCGCCTCCGCGCCCCCGCTCAATGTCCGATGGAGCAGGGGCGTCCAGCCTCGTTCCTCGAAATACTGGAACATGTTCAGCTCCGTGTCGTAGTTGATCTGTGCCGCCGAGTTTGTCGCGTCCTCTCGCACGGACGAGGGGATGCCCCGCGCAACGTCGTACATCTGGTTCCCGTATAACTCGACCCAGTTATGCCATTGTGTCCAGTGATTCGAGAGCAGCAGGCGAGAGGCGTCGTTGTTGCTGTATTGATGTAGCGATTTGTCGTACGTGAAGATTCCGTTCCCGCATAAGACGCGCAGGATTTGACCTAATCTGTCGGGACGAGAGTGGCTTTCTTCGGCGAGTTGGGAGAGGTTTAGAGGCCCTGAGGTCTCGAGGATGTCCGGAATACTGCGCTCTACGGCTGCGTTTAGGCATTTAGAGCTCACGTAGCCTATTTTTTACTGCTATGTTAGCACCTGATGAGTCTCCAGATAGTCTGCGCAGGGGAAACTTGATTATTGCGTACCCAGGAAATGATCTGCTAGGGTCATACTCGGCGGTTCGAGAAGTAGTTGCGCTTTGTGTAGCAGATCGACTGCTCGAGCTGCTAGGGCTGAGCATTTCGCGTCTGGTAGCTTGCTGTCATGGCGTAGTTTCGAACGCCAAGTTTCACTCAGAGGTCCTTCTAACGCTGAGACTGCTGCACTGACTGAGTTGGCAAGATTCTCTAGGACTATTTCTAAAGCATCTGGTTTGTCGGTTTGTAATGTAGCGTGGGCCTCAGAGGGTCTCCCGTTCGGCTGGGGGGCATCGTGGTAGCCGTTGGCGACATCGCGATTGGAATCATCCATCTTGAGATCTTCTGCTACAATCGTAGATCCTTGCTTACTAATGACAAGGTCAGGTTGCTCTTTAGCTACGTGTAGAATGCTATGTCAGAGCTAGTGCCTCGATAACATGTGAAACAACTAGGTACGCGTGAACCGCCACACAATGCGGCGCAGCGTGGTTACTCGCTATTGTGGCAGGTCTCCCGATGGAGCAATGTTTCTGACGGTAAGACTCATAGGCACCGGGTACCGGTTTCTCAGTCGGTAACCGTCTGTGACGCAAAGGGATATCTCGATTTGATAGTTACCTGGGTTAGTGAAGCGGCGACTACAAGCATGTCACTTTTGCGGATGTTACCATTCTAGGTAGACCGTGTAGTATAACCTAGAACGAATGGAGATACACGTTCAAGCTCTGCAGTACCCTGGTTGGGTAGTTGCTTTGGTAGTGGTCTTCATATTGACGTGTTGGAAGTGGGCTCTGCTTGTCGAAGTGGCAAATGATGGTCTCTCGGCGGCCATACATGTGAGTTCTCAATGGTAACCATCCCATGCTACGTCAGGAACGTAGTTATACTGATTTTCCTTTATGAAACGATAGGCATTTTTGCTCGTGAGACATCCGATTCACAGCGAGGACTTGACGAAATCTATACCTACTTGCCCATATCGCTTTCCAAATGGACAGGGCGATGTGCAGAAGTTCCTGGAGGGACTGCGGAATAGCAAAGATTGGAAGAGCGAGTATGGCTCTGTCTACAGGATTTGGTCTGGAATGCGATCTGAAGTGTGAGTAAACATGTGAACATGTATTTGTGATGCTCTATATCCCACATGACTACTAGGAACTGATGAAGAGTCTGGATACAGAGTCATTACAAAACCGGAGCATGTACAAGTCGTGTTCAGCGATTCCGACAGGCATACGAAGGCCTTCAATAACAATTCTGGGTACCTGATGAGCATGCTTCTCGGGAACTGCCTCGGATTGGTAAGCGTAAAACAATGGAAGGCTGTGCGCAGTGGAATTATCAAACCCTTCGAGTGGCAAAGCGTAAAAGACTATGTGCCACTGGTACAGAAACACATAGATAGGCTCTTCGAACAGAACCTAGGCGGTGAGATTCTGTACAAGAGGCTATTAGACCCAGCTGAAGATCTCAAAATGCTTCCATTTTGGATAGTCGCCGAGATCTTATACGGGGAGCTCGACCAGGATATGGTCACAGAGCTAAAGGACATAGTGCCGCTGCGAGAGGGCTTATTCAAACGAATGATCTCAGGCGGTCTCACGAGATTCTCACTATCGCGATACCTTCCAATTGTCGTGAATAGAGACATGGCAGCTTTTCAGAGAAGATGGAGAACATTCAATGACCGGGCCTATGCACGAGCAAAGACGTCAGAGAAGTCCACACCGCCCATCGTGAGGATGTACGAAGACGCTCACAGCGGCTTGGTAACATTTGATAACGTTCTACAAACACTCGACGAGTGTCTATTCGCCAACCTAGACGTCACTACAGGTGCAATGTCCTGGAACGTGATCTCCCTAGCGGCCAACCCGGACTACCAAGACAAGCTACGTCAAGAACTGGCACTGCACAGACAACATCATAGTTCCGCCAGCTCTACAGAGGACGAGTCAAGGCGTCAATACATCCTTAACAATAGCAACACCCTCCTCGCGTCCTGCGTCTTGGAATCAGCGCGTCTACGACCAGCAGCAGCGTTCTCGGTGCCGCAATCAGCGCCCACGCCAAGGGTGATAGACGGGTACGTGATCCCCGCGGGAACAGACTTCATCATCGACGCATATAGTCTCAATATACATAACCGCGAGTTCTGGGGCGCGGACGCGGATGTGTATAGACCCGAACGATTCCTCGACAAGAATAATCAGGGGAGCAAGAATGGTGGGAAAAGTGCTAGTGTTAGTGCTAGTGCCAGATACCACTATTGGCGCTTCGGCTTCGGGCCAAGGCAGTGTCTGGGCAAACATGTTGCTGATGTTATCATAAGGTCTCTGATTGCTTACCTTGTTGAGAACTATGAACTGGGTTTGTTATTAGAGAGCGAGGAGGGAGACGAGGGAGAGCAGTGGCGGAGGAAGCCTGAGATTTGGATCTCGCATCCTCAGATGGTTGTTCGCTGCCTTTCGAGGAGTAGATAGGAGAACGTGACAACGGCGCAATTAATTAGCCCCCTTATTTCGCTTCGCTTGTGTTTATAAACATAGCTTCTGACGATGTGGTGTATTGAGGTGCTCATGGGAGCCGGTGATGAAGTATAAGGGTATGATGTAGATGGTTTGGATCAGTATGCTCCGTGATCAGCCTCGCTATGAGACCCTTTTAGCAGGTAGTATCCCTCTCAATATTAAGGGGTCCAGCATGAGTCTCTAATGAGTTTATACAGGCGCGGATAGCAATCCTTCGTCGACCCTTTGTTCAGGGGCAATACATACGATCCGTGGGGACGATTTATACAGTGCAGACATCTTTACTCGCACAAAAGAAATAGTTGACTAACCTAGAGCTCAGCGGTGGTAGGAACCCTGTAATTCTGCGTCTTCCGGGCCATTACAACATCATGTTTTACTACTAGACACGCTAGAGAGCCCGCTATACTAAAGGTAGGGCCACTATGAAAGACAGTGCTTAACCTCGTGAACCGCACGATCCTTCATCGCTCTGAGCCCTTCTCAAGTAGAACAGGAGATTTACAACGTGACAATTGTAGACAACACAATTAAAGACACTTTCGCCTCAGATACCTAGTATCTAGATGTAGCCATTGAGATTATTTTGCGATTTGAACTGTAGTATAAAGTGTTAAAAAAGGGTTATGTCTAGAACTGCTATAATGTAGTACTTCCTCAGGATTCTCTTGCAAGTCAAACTCTAAGTCAACCTAGATATTCAAAGCGAGAAGATATGAGAAAAGATAAGTATAGGATAGTTTTTATCCGAATACTGGTCTATTTAGTCAGAGAGACATCGCAAAGTGCAGCAAGATTAGATTCGAAGCAAGGAGATCCTGCAGCAGACTGTAAACCCCATTCAGACTGAAATCGTACAGGAGTTCAGGTTGAATCACACATTTTGCCAAGACCTAAAGAATCAGACCGTACGTTCTCGGCAGCTAAGACACTGTATTTCCGAGCATACCGCAGTTTAGTATACTGCAGCAATAGCATGTCTAGTGGCTCCCCTACAGGTTATAGTGATTGATAGGGAGCCGTGTCTCAAGAGCTTACAACGTACTTAGCGTTGACCGAGACTATACAATACTGTAAACCTAAGAGTTAATACACTGTGCGTGTGGTGTTGGCCCCAATTGTCTTCAGTAAACTAGAAAGGCGTGGATTACTAATCTTGGCTCCGGCTCCCGAACCAAATTCTCGGGCCCCGAGCGTCTTCACCGAAAGACGATGGAAATGATCATCGCATCTAGTGGCCCACAGATGGAACTAATGACACCACTTTCGTCTCCGGTCTCGTGACTCCGAGTTTACAACCTCCTTTTGAGATGCTTCGAGTCGCATTGGTAAACCGATTTTGTGCGTACTTGATCATGGCAGCGCTTTTGATTGAGTGAGCTTTTAACGTGTTAGATCTGTTGGAACACGAATTACTTGTCACACCAAGTGCTTCGTAGCTTACTAAGCATCATGGTGAGTTTTCGGTGGACTTTGGGGTCTTACAATGTTATCTCCTACTTATTAATGTTTAGGGTTACAGGAGTAATAAGCGATAGACATGGGTGCTATACCTCATGTCGAGTTCTTCAAAGACGATTAAGCTGGCTGGATTTTCACACCCGGTGTAGGCCACTATAGCCGGTCTTGTCCTCAGCACTCTTAACATGATATTATCATCCCGTTCGCGTAAATACTCGCTACAGCCTACATAGTACATGCTATTTTTGACTGAAAGATATGCATGTGGTCTTTCTCCAGTTTACAAAAATTTGACCTGAAAGCGGTGTTCTGTATTTCGATTTGTGGTTCGATCCGTTGTTGCAGCCGGACGGTTTTCCCGCCGACTTTTGCTGCAGAATGTATCTTATTACTTGGAAGTGGAGGATATATCACGGGCCGTTAAGTGTCACAGACGCATATTCCACGTGGTATGCACGAAACTACGGTAGTCGAAGTGAGAGAAATAGGAATGTGGTTCGTAATTATGTGGGTGTATTTTTCGCATCGAACGGTGACAGGTGAGATTAAGGAGGTGGAAGCGTCGGAACTGCAGGTCCATTTATTTTAGGAACTAAGATGCAATGTTTAGTACTCGACCCAAGTCTGTAATTCGGTCAACATGCCGCTCACGCGACTCTCTGCAGTCATTTTAGACATGCACACGCACATAGCTAAGATCGGTTTTGCTAGATGCTATTCTAAGTTGCTAGACGAGTCTCTCCGCCCCCTTCAACTGCTAGGATAGAATCCCTTGAGAGTTTAGCGTTGGAGAACTTTTGAAGAGTTCATGTAGCGTAGTGAAGTGTTCATGGAGAAGGTGACGTGTGCTAATACAACTTTGCCATGTGCAAGGCAAGGAGAACGTGTCGCAGGTAGGAAGAACCGGGTTGGTACACTGATCTACTTGGCAGTGGTATATGTGTAGTATCCTGGAATCCAAAGGCCCCTGGTTTATCTCAAGTTAACATCTATCCTACCATTCAAAAAAACGTGGCACTACCTTCCTTACAAGACTGCCACATGGCATCCACCGTACTGCCATGTTACCGTATTACTATGCGTAGCAAATAGCAGCAAGAAGTACAATCACAAACGACCTCACTCTTTGTATGATGGGTGCTTGGATGTTAAGTACATACGTAGGTAGTAATATTAATGCAGTCTCCATCATTTCGGCTTTAGCTTTCATTATCTCAAAACAGCAATATTATGGCGACTATTTCTGTCTGCCTTGAAATTTGGGGTATTTTGACGTTTTTATGGCTTGTGTATCCTCACCGAAGAACCATGCAGCCCCCAACCAGCAGCTCCGAGCGTCCGCGAACTCATGGAGGCGTCATGAAGCAGCCAACCCGTCTTTGGCGTATACCCTGGATACGCCTTTGCCGTGTGGCGGCGCCTGCGGCGTTTTAGGATATGGACTCATACTTAGTTGTATTTCTAAGCAAATTCACCACTGGGAGAGAACGAAGCTGATTGATGTTGTCCATCAGATGATGGTTGTGGCGAGATGGGCATCCCCCTCATCCCCTAGCTCTTACCTTTCAAGTTGTTACAATTATAATTGGTGGGTTTCGAGGAGTCTTATCACCGATATATCAAAGTCTAATGTAACCTCGTCACAGTTAGCGACCCAGTGAGCGTGTCCTTCACAAAATTATTCCTGTGACGGCGTCTAGACCGCCTACAGGTGTCGCACTTCTCCAACTATTGATATGTACGGATGCCTGCTAGCATTTGATAGTTTAAATATTGCATAATATTCACCTGAGTACCCGAGTATTTGACACATGTCGTTTTTCTACAGCACAAGTGCTCATGCAGGTGCGTGCACTAGTGTCAGTTCTACATCCCTTGACATATTCACCACCCTATAGTAGTTACCATGGCATATTTAAAGTTCCAACAGGTATATTTCCTCTATTTAATCCCACTAGTTCGTTACTCTGCCCGTTTTGCCACTTTTTAGATCTAAAGTAATTCATTTATATCTTCTTAGCCGTTCCGTAGCTACGAGTCTCCAATACTGCTTTTAAAGCCGACAGTACCCTTCTCAGCGTCTACGTAGGAATCTGTGGCCGGAGGTTACATGCATTCGAGATGGTGTAACAGAATCGTGGAAAAGGAATCTCGCTGGTACCTGCTCACCCCTTCTTCGCCATTTCTGTGGCACAGCATCAGTACTGCAATTCATTTCGCTGCCTTCTGCTGTGTTACTGTTACAGCCGGGGGACAAACGATTTTTGTTCTTGTGATGAGCGGCGTATGTGGTGTTCATTGGGGACGTACCTTGGGGTAACGGAACAAATACTACCGTGGCACAGGGAAAGCCGGTTTCGTCGATACCCAAAAGAATAACATTTCTATGATTCTTACTTTGCGACAAGCCGAAATCCTACCCTCGCTATTTAGGGTAACTTCTAATAAGCACTGCAACGATATGAAAGTCCATGTTTTCCAGGGGAATAATAAAACTGGAACATCGCTTCCTGCGTTTAGATGTTAAAGTGCTGATATAGAAGCGTTAAGGAGTAGTAGAGGTTCTAGTAGTTGCGGTTCCCGTTACGAGATCATGGCCTTAGCTTAGTCATACTACTTCCTTATTAGTTCACCGCCTTCGCATGTGGCAGAATAAATCTGCATGGTTATGGCCTTTAGTAGTTCTATGTGGATTCTACTTCAAGTTCCTATGTCGTAAATCAATAAGGTTTAATAGCCCTTGTGATGATACGGGACCGTGGCTTAGTGAAAGAAGGGCAAGGCAGTTCGCCCGCTTCGTTGGTTCCCGCCTCTCTGGAACGCAATCCTCGACTCTCTTATCACCCACAGCTAACCTCGGGCGGACTAAGGCCTATAATTAGTCGGTTTACGGCCGGCGCACACCCGGTTATTTAATACGTCAGTTGTAGTAGTCGTATAGAGAGGCTATGTAAGACTACTACACCTTTCGTGATCGTAATAAACTGGCAAACTTAAACCACAACAGTTGGCCTTACGTGGTAGGTAAAGGGTTCCCTAGGATAAGCCTGAACTTCGGACCAACTTCAAAGCAATTCAACAGAATGTAATCTAATCTCTCTTTCCTCAACTTGTGTTAGGACTATTGTTACTATCGCGTCATCTTATATTATTAAACTAGCAAGCCAAATTGCGGTCAACGCGAACAAGGTCCATAACTACCTAATAGCTAACAACCTTTTTACGGTCTTTTTTAACGCAAATAGGATCCTGGATATGCTGATTCTAAAGCATAAGCTAGATATATAATTAGCAACTACTACTATTATTAACAATACTCTTAAACTGCGTAGTCTAGCACTAGACCCTAGAAAGTATTGCATAAGCTATACTGTAAGTCCCCCTTACAAGATCAAAGGATTCTTGTTTGCGGATCGCCAAAATTCCAAAAGCATGACAAACTTATCAGCTAGCAAGCTATTACGCGCTTCTGGATAACCAACTCGTTCCCCGTCGGCCGGGAAGCGTCCTTCGCCCAGATCACTTCTGCGACCGCTCTTCGGGGGGCGTGGTTCGCCGGCTTATTCGCAATGCCATCCAAAAAGGCATGCCTCCATTGCCATTGCTCGCGAGTTCCCCCCGCTGTCTTTGTGTGGTCCAAGACATCGAGTCTGTTGTCAAAAGGTCAAGTATAGCAGTAAATAGAATTTCATTATTTTAGGACAAAGGATGAAGAGCAGCCCCGAAGGTCACTACGTAAGAAGTCTACATATATACAAATAGAAGGGGTAGAGTGCGCCCACGTGACCTCCATTTCCAGCACCTGTTACCAAGGCTGAGGCGCCAGCCGAGCTATCAAGCTATGTTAAGTTTATGACGTACGATTTTTTGGCGCAACAGCCTATACCTAGGGTTGCTGTGTACTTTTTTGGTAGATCTTTTACAACTGATCTGACAATACTCTATCTGGATTCTGAAGAACTATATTCTGGCCTTGAAGCCAGGGGCTAAGGTTACATTATGGCCAATACCTTGCCCGGGCCTAGCGTTATGCTTAATTAGCAAGAGGAGCATCTTCGGTAAGTTATCAAAACTAATTTAAACTAATTTCAGCTAATTTGCCCCCGAACTTGAATGTTCTACGTTTTGCTAAGCGTGGTGCCTCGTAACCTAGGTCGATGGACCTTACCATAACAGAGATCTAGAATTTTCACAAGCGAGAAGTAGATGACTAGGAAAGGCTTCTGAAGAGTGCTGACAGTCGCTTCGAGTTCTTAGAAACGAAGTAACTACCTAGTTCAGTATTGTAGCTCGTGGTAGCCGAGTGGAAGGACTAACAAGGGACGCACATGTGATAAATAATTAAGGACATCTAATAACTTCCTTAGGCAGTGATTAAAGGGTAAGGTTATATCTGCTATATCAAGTGTGATATAAGTTCACAACCTACTGTTGTAATTTTCCTATTCTCATAAGTCCGACTCTGGTTAAAATCGTGTCAGAATTAGGAGGCTGGCTCAGATCTGTATACGGTAGTATACCGCGGCACGCGGCCTTTGGCCGTGGCCCCTTATAAGGGCGTTCGCGTAGCGGTTGGCGCCGGATTACTTACATACGTACATACATCCATTACAGGTGAGCTGGTAAGATTTGGGGAAGCGGTGTGTGCTATTCCCTGTAACGTTGTTTGGAGATGGAGGTTCGGGTGCAGGCCAAGCCATGCTCACCTACCCATATTATCACAGTCCTACCATAAGCCAAAATAGTAAGGAAATGGATGGGTGGTATTGCATGAGAGCTGGACCTACATGCTAAATTTGTTATAAGCGAATAAATGATATACCTGGATAGTTTCAGCATTTTGTCTCTGCTCCGTTGGTATGTACGAGATTTGTTTCTTCTCTGCTCGCATCCTCCATCCAAACTATATTATAGGTGTTACTCGGAGCCCGAGTTAGGGTTGTAATGTTACTTTTCCAGCATACACTTCCATTCTTATGCCAATTCCCAATAGACGAATCTAGAACATCGAAGACCCTGCGTCTAAGGCGTAAAGTAGGTAGGTGAACGTGCGATGGTTGGCTGTCTCACTTAGCATCGTTCGATACTACATAGCCAATCTCGCAACGTCCATTTGTCGATAGAAAAACAAAGGATTGAAACCCCTCTTGCTTCTCCTCAATTCTCACGATAGCTTCTGCTCTGTTTGCGCCGATTCCGTATGCCCAATACACCACCTATTGGCGCCTAACCTACTAAATTACGGACATTGAATCATTATCGGAATAACACGCCTCACGCGCCCGTTCCAAGATGGACCTGTCTTCGCTGACGCCGGAGCAACTGGCGCAAATCCCGGCTATGATGCCGCCGGCGGGAGAGACGACCAACTTCGACAACCCGCCCTCCATAGCGGTTAGGGCCATCGTGCCCATTTCGCTATTTCTGGGCCTGATGATCATCGTGGTGGCAATGCGCATGTATAGTCGGCTCTGGATCATCAAGCGCGCTGGTCTGGATGACTGGACCGCGCTGTTTGCAGGAGTAAGCAGGCATTGAGAGAAAACGCGCCCTCTCTTCCGTTGAACCGAGTCTGTGTCCTGGAGCTAGAAGCTTACTAGTTTTTGATATTACATAGCTTTTCTCCACTGCGCTTGCTGCTACAGCCTTATATCAGCTGTCACAGGGATGGTTTGGTCCCCATACCTGGAATGTCCACCTCACCGTCTATTTATCGCCGACCTTCAATAGGGTAAGAATTAAAATCACTCTTTATTCGTTACTTCTCATGTTGCGAGCTCAGCGGTTTACTAACTGGTTTATTCGCTTGTCACCGGGCAGTTGATCTTCTTATTATCATTTTTACTGCCAGCTGCAAGCCTTCTCGTGAAGGTCTCAATTCTTCTCTTCATCCAGCGCATCTTCCCGCGCAATGTGTCGCCGAAAACGGCGTATGCGGTATGGGCTGGCCTGGCCCTCAACATCATAGCCTACAGCACCTTGATTATCTATATCGGAGTGGTGTGCGGACCGCGGCCCAGCGATGGCGGCATGCTGCCTGCCGCCTGTACCCCGAAAGCCCGAAAGAACCAGGGCATCGCATCGGCTAGTCTTAATGCTGCGCTAGACCTCTACGTTCTGGCGATTGCTGTGCCGCCGATCTTAGCCCTGAAGATGGCGAGGAAGAGGAAGATTGGTATTATTTCTGTCCTCTGCATTGGTCTCGTGTAAGTGTTTGGCCTCATTACACAAGTGCTGCGCGCACCTCGCAGCTAACATAGTGGCAGTGCGTTTGCATTTAGTCTTATCTCGCTCTATTACCGCACATCATCCGACTACGACCCTGCATACAACCAAACGGTTCCTCTCATCTTCACGTGAGTATCTCCGCATTCATTGTGTCTCATCCAATATGTGGAGAAAACCAGAAATCTAATAAGAACCCCACTAGCGTTCTCGAACCCGTCATCGGCGTTATGACTGCATGCCTCCCAGCTATTCCGGCAGTATGGGTCGAGATATCTAAGAAGACGGAAAGCTCGCTGCGCAGTCTTCTCTCCCGCATGCGCGGCAGCGGCGGTACCAGCGTCAGCCAGCTCCGCAGCAGGAGGGACTACGCCGCCTCTGGCTACGAGCTTTCGGGCAGATCGATGGAAGATCGTTCTGGAAATGGGTCTCATAATATGGTCTACGCTGCCAGCGATCTTGAAGAGACGCCCATCGTATCGAAGAAGGTCATCATCCCGAAAGAGAGTACCGTATGATGAGCTCTTCGATGCGCAATTATAGGGGGCCAGCGAGCGAGCGAGTGCGACACCTGATGCTAATGTACGACTTTACTTTTCATGGGGGACTGATTTATTCGTCATCTTCTTAGATGCATCAGTATTAAGCGATGGAGTTTATTTGGATTACTTCCAAAAGTTTATGTACGTAGGACAAGTTACGATATGAGGACTTCCAGCATTGATGAAAACGCCTTCTTCGGGAATAGTATATACTAATGGGGAAATGACTACTAAAATACTGTCGAAAGTTTGTATATACTTATTATTTTACACACGAGAGCATATTTACTTGCTATGACTAATTTATCAACATGGTAAACGTACCTATCTTTCCCAGCATGGCATTAGCGTGTTCATAAATGCTACCCATCGCGATAGAAACATGACGAGATCTAAGTCAGTGAATTTAACATTTAATGTTAAAGCGAGAAATAACGGCTTTTGGTAAGCTGATAGTGAATATAAACTAGATATATTTAAGCATTTACTCATATTTGGGCCATGATGCGGACCTTGGGACTAAGCGAACATGTAACGGTTGTCGATTCCAAATGATATCACATGTTTGCCGGTCAACCCACCCCTTGCTGCTTGGTGAAAGCTCCATATCGAAGTGCCAGATCAGCAACGTCAACGCCATGCGTATCTCTAAGTATGCCACGCTAGAGAGAACGACGTCAGAATAGTCAGTTAGGGAACACACGGGGAAAATGGAACGGGCACGTACTTTTTCCCTATGCAGTTTCGTGGACCCAGGCTCCAAATCTGCATAGCCCCCTTGATATCCGAATTGTATTCGGAGGGAGGATCTCGTAACCATCGCTCGGGCACAAAGTCATCTGGCCGGTGGAAGTTTTCCGGTGAGTGGTTCGCCGCCCACTGATGAACGCCGACCGAGGTCTGTTTATACCGTGGTTACTAAATAACACACACGCGAGCTTTACAATTTATGAAAACTACTCACATCAGGCGGTACAATATGACCATCTATCTCCGTTGGGACATTGGTGCGTCTCGAGAATAGCCCTGGCGTCGGCGGAAATAGGCGGAGAGATTCCTCAATGACTGCGGTGAGATAGACGAGTTGTTTCACGGCTGTCGGCTCGATACTTTCCTGTGAATTAAACGCGCCACGGATCACGGACTTGACGCGGTTATATATGTCGGGGTGGGTCAGTAGCAGGTAAACTGCAGCGCTCATACAAGCCGCAGTAGCCTCTCCGCCGGCGTTCACGAAGACAGAGGTTGCTCCGATAATCTCCGGATTGCTCATCCCCTTTTCATCGTTATGGCGAAGAATCTGAAATTTAGCGTCAGTGGGCTGTAGGTTGTGTTCAGTGTAAAATCACTTACGTATGTCATAAAATCCTTCCCGCTGAAGCGGTCTTGCTTCAATCTCCTTTCAACCTTCTCCTTGGTAGCGAGATAGCCCATCTCCTGGTCGCGTCTGACGGCCGGGATCTTCATCATCCCCTCAAATAGGAGCCTCATGAGAGAAGACTCGTATATCATGGCGATCATGGGATACATGCGGCACGCCTTGTAGAACCCCATGATGTATAAACTCGGCGCCCCACGTTTTAGTGACCCTAGTGGCTCACCGAAGGACAAGTCTGTGACGACGTCAAAGGTGAGATAGTCAAACCATTGATTCAGGTCGATCTCTTCATTTTTCGTTAGGTTACAGAGCTCTCGAAGCTGGTGTATGAATGTTTGTATGTGTGACATAATCAATGGAACCTGTTCTTCCAGTGCTGCCTCAGAAAAGGCGTGCGAGATGAGCCTGCGCATTCGGCTGTGGTCGACATCATTAGAGACTAGCATGAAGGTGCTGTTAATAATATTTACGTAGTAGTTACATAGGAATCATTACGTACACAGAATCGGGACAACATCGTCGACTGGAGGAAAGCGTTTGTAATCTTTTGGGATTTGTCTTCTCTCTTGGTGAAACCCATATATATCTGTTCACGCATTAATAAAATATATTCACCAACGTGGTGCTCAGCTTCCTATTACCTTTCCAGGCTTGCGCAGTCGAAAATGACAGTGCATCGGGCGAAATGCGCACAACCGTTCCATACCTCTTATGAAGAGCGTCAATATTCTTGATCGAAGATTGCCTCCATCCTTCCACCAGGCTCGGCAAGGTCGAAGCTCGTCGGAATGCTGGACCGGGAAATTTGGCTAGAGGGTGAAAATATAAATTGTATAACGCTTGGCCAATGCTGTAGGTGATATACTAAATACAATTGCCTGTTAATCTCCTTATTGAGATGGCAAGCGGTCCTGAAGACGTCACATAGAGGACTAATCTTACCAAGAGGAAGAGTTGAGCCGCTAGGCCGGTGGGCGTCAAGTTGGACAACAGCGTATAAGCCATCGGACTTCGATCATAACACTATGCTATGCCAGCAGTTAACGAGTGAAGTGTATTTGTTGACTATTTTCGAGACGCAGGATAGAGGTTGTGTAATAGCCTACACTCAGATGACAGTCACGCACGGACGCTATAAGATTTTGAAGTTAACACACAAAAACAACAAACTAGAAACGCAAGGTACCTGCTCGGTATATATATGCCTAACTATTGTCACGGAGAGCCTACCAAGCGTACTAGATGACTCTATTGCATGTAAATCATGAGGATCAGAGTGAGCATATCAGGCCTGACTGACATGTTCTCTATATACACATGAATAGGGCCGTAGCTACATAGTGATCGGCAGACCGCCCTGTCCGCGGATCCCACACTGCCTTACTAGCGCGCCCCAGATCTACATCTAGGTGACACTACAGATGTATATGTCCAAGAAAGAGAGGAGTGTAATTAGCTCTAGGTGCTAACCTAATTTTGTCGACCTACCATCAGAGTAAATCAATGTCATGTGATTTGACATGTTATTTTCTATCATCTACCTATGAAAGAATGTGATAAAAACTCTATATCATACATGTCAACCATTCTCTCTAGGGCCTTACGTCTCATGATCCTATACCGCTGTCATGGCGACCAAGTTCTTTTGATAGATGTCCCATTTCCGGCGGGATCCCCTCATCCGTATTCCATAATTTCGGGATATAGTCTACCTGAACATGGTAATTGTGGCACTCTAGTACTTGGGGGGTGAAGGCCGGGTTGACGGCATGGTACTCACCCCACGTGGTTGTCCCCGACTGCAGCGAGACGAATGGCAATACATTGTGATACAGCCGGTCCAATATGTCTCCGGTCGGCCGCCGGTAGATATACCTATTGGACCCTGAAAGCGATGTTTTGATAATCTAAGGGGTGTGACAACGGTAACTACCGCCAAAATCACAGAATGCATGCAAGAACTTCGAAAGGCAGATCAACTACGACAACAGAAAAGGAAAAATCAGTACCCAAATTGGTTGCAATATAGCTACCGTGCATGCCAGTAAGGCCAGCAACGGCTGCTTCCCATAGGCAGACGCGCTCGGGTAAACTACTCTAAGTATTCGGCGCCCGGCGCCACACCAGGTAGGTATGCGGCAAGAGTTATTGGACAACCCAGGTTTCTCACTTTTTATTTGACAGTTTCCCAACCACATCCAAAATGTCAGGTACCTAGTCTCCCATATGTGCTCGCTATTGGGGTAGCCTGTTGCCATGTAAATAGGACCTGCAAGTGATCGCATTAATTTCCTATTCACACCTCTGAAGAGCCAGGCAGGTACCTATGAACGCCACCACCTTTGAATTTCAACCCTACCAATCTCCCAGAAAATCACCTACCCCGCACTGTTCATTCTCCATCGGAGGTAGATACCGATTATACATAGTATAGAAAACAGATTATGCACTCAGCAGCCACACTGGTACCCATGCCGACGCCACGTAACTTACACCATACTTATTATTATTAAGCCTGCCCAGTAATTGTCATTGGTTGTAGGTAGCAGGCAATAGGCAAGGAGTCTGTTTTTGATGTAAATATGAATGGTATTTTTTTGTGATCAATAGGGAAATAAAGGAACGAAGAACTACGTAGATACTACAGCCGTACACCACAGCCAAGTAGATAAATCAAAGTAGGATTTGTTACCCCTTGCGCGGAGCTCTTACCCGTTAAAAAAGGGGAAAATCACGATATGCAATAAAGCGGGCGTAGATCAGGTAATTAGCCGCACTGTGTGCTGAGACGCAACTTGCTGTCATCACGCCCTCTTGAAGCCGAGTAACCCCGACTACCCAAACAAAGTCATAGGTACTTGGAATAGTTCAGGACAATTGCCATTTGCAGAAAATGTGTGTTACACTCCAATGCGATTAGGATTTGGTACGTGCGCTAGAGATTGTTATTGCTACAGTAATTCACCAAGGACTCGATACATTTATTCATTACCAAAACAACATTAGTCGGGGGAAAGACGCCAAGGCGGACGGTTACTATTTTGGGCATCTTCCCGTAACACTCATATTTGGGTCAAACACTGCATGGCTTTAGTGATCAGCAAGACATGTTGTTTCCTTATGGGGATCTTGTATATTTGGTCAGCAATGCTGGCCACACTCTCATAAGCTAATCAATCCCTTGCCAAACAAACCGAAGCATGGCCAAAGTATTCCCTGCACCAACATTGGTATCTACTAACTTGAATCGCGTATCGACATCGGTAAAAAGCTTGCTCCAAGCATCAATATCTCTCTCTTTCGAATTGAAAGTAGCTTTCATAGCAAGGTCCATGCATCTACAATATCGTCAGCATAAACGTCAGCATCTCAAGTATTATCACGAGAGTAACAGTGGAGAGGGTTAGGGTTAAGGCTGATCCTCACCTGATAGTCTTCTCATAGTAGAAGGGAACACTACCACTAGGCGGCACGACAAACTCATGAATAATCACATTTGCTCCCGGCTTCAGTGCAGGAACGAGTCGATTGAGGATCTTGGTGGCGTTGGCATCGGACCAATCGTGCAAGATCCAGCGGAGGAGATACACGTCGGCGTCTTTGACAGGCTGTTCTTGGAAGAAGTTATGACCCATGAAAGATAACCTCTCTCCATACTTTTCATCTAGTTCCTGGCTTTGCACTTCGGCGATGACATCAGGCAGGTCTTGGACCACGCAATGCAAGGTGGTATTGCCGAACGTAGACGTATGTTCAATGATCTGCTTGCACGTCTCGCCTAGACCGCCGCCGATATCTACCACTTTGTGCACCGAGGCCCAGTCGAATGAGGATAGGAGATGCGTAACGGAAGATCCGAAGCCCGGACGGGTCTGCATATGCTTCATCACGTTTGAGAACGCGGTGCGACGCTTCGAGTTCGTGCGCATGGTTTGGAGGTAGCTTTCTTCTGTTCCCTCGGATAGGTTGAAACCCTAGTGAACTCACGTTTATATTAGTTCAAGTCCATCCCATTTCGTGTATTCATTCAAACAACATATAGACCGATTGTAGATGAGATCATACCGTGTGATTAGACTCCTGGGAATGATCCCACTTGTCCATCGCATCCATCATGCGCGTCGCCGACGGCCATATATCATCTAAAGCGACAGATATATAGTCCTTCAACCCTGGCTGACGTCTATAGAGTCTGGACGCCGCGTTATGAGCAATTATACCAGGAGACGGCTCTTTGAATATGTGCTTCGACACTGCTTGTCGAAGAATCCGAGTAAAGTCATCTTCGGGTTTGTTGCAGCGCTCTGCGAGTTCTTTGAATGTGGTTTCTTCGTCTTCGTCCAGTTTGTTCGCAATATCCCATCGCGCAATGGCTTGGAAGCCGATCAGTGAGGTGTGCTATCTCAAACGTTAGAAAGGCACCAATCTTGTGAGTTTAAGGTGAGACTGACTTGGGGAGGATGACATTCCGCGAGTTGCTGCGCTCCTAACATCAGATCCGAGAGCTCGTCTGTTGCCTCTAAGACACGGTCGCGAGCTTGAGTTACATGTGGCGGCAAGTCTGAGGGATATTCTACATCAAATGATATCGGTGGCAGGCCCTCGGACTCAAAGTAAGAATCTATGATTCGCGTGTTCGACTGGATGGTTTCTGAAAGCTCAATAATTCGTGAGGGTTTCTTGGAGCCCATGTTTGGTTATTTGATATATATGTGTGGGTGAATGATACCTTGTGCAAAATGGTGAAGTTGCAACTAGTTGAAGCTGTGTTAAGTCTGCTACTAATGAAAATTATGTGATTGAACACAAAGAAGGTTAACGTCAGGATTAATAGGTTTAGTTGAGGGCGGTTTTGTTGAAGAGTTATAGATGATCAGCCACTCAGTCACAAATATCATATAAACCATTGACTTCCAGCCTACGATTATATCTAGACGGAAACAAGCAGTTTCGAGCTTCCATGAAATTCATCCTCAGTAAGTTTGAAACAAGAACGTAAATACTCCGTCCGCTCCGGAGGACCGGATACCGCACTTGGCTAAGTGCAAATCGTCACAACGGGCCCCGATAACTCGTAATCGTGTCTGTAGTCATGAGTGTCGTAGTTATAGTGGGAGACATGGGACATGAGAAATGATATTACGCAGGTTTTTTTTTTTTTTTTTTTTAAAAAAAAAAAAAAAAAATAATAATAATAATACAGGCAGCACCTATTATCTTTGGGTACGCAAAGCTTACTTTGAAGTTTCTATATGGTCTGGAGAACTGAATGTTAAATGCTCACCCCAACCTTATAGCGTTACCCTAGTATAGCTGCTACTAGTATTTCAACTGAGGCTTAAATATTTATTTCACGTACTGAAGTGTTCGGCGCCTTATACCAGTACATATTGTCACATACTACGCCACAGCTATTTAGTTATACTCCAACCTTCGGTGACGGCCTCTTCCGCAACGTAACCTTCTGCTCAATATTGGGAAACGATAAACCCTCAAAACAGAACCTAGGGGGCTCCTCGTTTTTGCGGTCCCAGGAGAAGTCATACTCCAGGAGGAATTTGCAAATGAGTATCTTGATCAGACGAATCGCGATAAAACGACCCGGACAAGCGTGATTTCCGTACCCGAAACTATTTATACGTACGAAGTATTATCCCATTAGTTAATGTTCTCCGATTTCATATGATCGTCCACACGCAAATGAATGGAAGGCTGGGACACTGGAATTGAAGGAGAACAAAATGAGGTGGAATAAAAATACGTACGTCAAATTGCTGAAACTGGCATGCGAAGCTGCCCAACGACCTACCCCGTCTTCCTGCCTTGCGTCCGCGGCAATTAGTTTGACGAACCGGAAGCCATCGAATGTTTCCGGGTCAGTGATGAAATCGGGGTCGCGCTGGCTTTGCTCCGCCGCGAATCCGAAACGAGTTCCCGGCGGGAGAGTCAGCCCGTCGGAGAACGTCAGAGGCGTATCCCTCACTACTCGGGTAGCGTTGACTAATGACATGTTATCAACCGATTAATTATTCATTTAGATTAGAACTCACTGGAAAAAGAACTGTGTAACCGATGTGTCTCCCGAATAAAACTGTCCAGCTTCGGAAGATGGCTAAAGATCGCGTCTGTCCAACCGTGTTCGCCGACAGCAACTTGGGCTTCTTCTCTCAGGGGCTCGATATAAGAAGGTTCTTCCAACAACTTGTACAGTACCGTCGTAGTGCTGAGGGCCGGGGATTGCCCCCCTGCCCACACAAGCTGAAGCGTCTCGTGAGCTAAGGTATCGAGCGGCCCTTCTCGAGCATTCTTGACGAGAGGGAACTCGTGTAGAATATTCAAACTGCATTGGATCGTGTCATTCTCTTCCTTGTCTCGCACACCCAGATCGTGATCTTCTATGCGTTTTGCAATGATGGGCTTGATCATTTTGATGAGACGCTTCTGACGAAAGTACTCGTGGTACTTGTAGAGTGGCCAGGCAACCATGTCACGAAACCACCCTCGGAAGGGCATTTTAAGCATGATAAATCCCGTGAGGAAGTTTCCGTCGAAGTACGCCAAGGTAGCATTCAGGAATGTGTCATTCTGGGATAGCTCCTTGCCCGCGATTACTCGAACCATAGTTTGCAGGCTGATAGAAGTGATCGTCGTCAGGGCCGTAAACGAGCCAGATTCGCCATCCTTCAGCCCAATCTGTTTGTCGAAAGCCAGAGCGGCTTCTTCAAACATAGGCGGTGAGAGTTTAGCTATATTTAGAGCCGTTCGTCAGCCATTTGTCTTCTTCCATTCTTCTCGACGACCTGCAAAAAATGCCAGCTCTACCGACGGAGTTGTGAGTTCACCCCCTTGATTACGGCGAATACAAGACGGCTCGACTTGAACAAGTCTCCCACCCAGTTGTAGAGAAAAAGAACATCGCTTATGCTGTCGACGAAGGAGAGATGGTCTCGACTGGCCCGCCGCACGTCCGGCAAGTACTTGGTTGGCAGAATCAGGTAGTCCTTCTGCCAGTACCTGACGTAAAACGGTTTTCCAGTGACCCGCGAAATCTGAAAAACAGAAACAGCTTGAATCAGTCTTGGCGGTTCAAATGTGTCTTCTTCTATATCTCGAATGAGTCTTACCTCTCGATATCCCTTGCGGACGGCCTCTGCCACAGAACGAGAACCTGCCTCCGATTTGACCCAATCAAAATTATAGATCTTTTTAGCTGGTATCACCTGTTGCCGCAACAAAAGCCCGCCGAAAATCAAAGCGATGAGTAAGTAGATGAACTCCATGATAGTTCAATGCGCTTCAGCGCATCTTTTGCCAAGACATGAAAGTCACCTAGCACTTAGGGCGCTTCTACCAGCTTTTTCAAATGAAATAATTGATATAGATCTAGTCAACATCATGATAGCCGAAAATACCACCTAACGCCGACATCAGTATAAACATGTCGTTCACGACGTAGATTCCATCGCGATGGCTGAATGTGACATGGGGGTGTAATAGCGGGTTGCGCCACCCGGTCCCCGAATAACACATATGGAATTACCTATAGCAGAAAAGATACCGCTGTATTAAGTGAACTTAAAAAAGGGGACCCGGCTACCGATTAAGCTGTCTGGACCCCTACTGGTAATTTGTATGCACAACACGAGGGCCAGCGGAGCATGATTCAGCTCCTCAAAGTACTTCCAAGTACCTGATGGCTATAACAGTATGTAGATCTACATATTGTCATGTACATACTTAGGCGGAGCTCTAGACGGCAGGTAGGCAGCGTGGGAGACCAGGATGTGAGTGAGGGAGGAGGAATGCTACGGTACCAATTATGCAGGTTGTCAATTTGGTGGAGCGGGGTTATTTGGGGTCCTTCGATGAACTCCTTGTCGTCCCCCCCCATCTTGCATACCAACGGTCGTAATTGCTGTAGGCAGAGTTGGTTCTAATGGTGTTGTGCAGCGCGTATGTTTATTGTGGCCAGGATTTTTGGAAGAAGGGTCTAATTTTAGTGTCTGATGCATTCTTTCCCTTGCGTGATAGTGATAATGACCTGACTGGTCTTCAGGCAGCTTCGCCTAAGGGGGAGGTCGGGGCCCAGCTGGGTTGCCGAGCAAGAGGAATAATGTCAAAGACACTTAGGGAAAGCAAGCAGGCTGTACAAGCGTTCCCCGTCATCTTCTGCCTTTTCTTATCCCTCTCCCCCCTTCCCGAAAAAAAAGGCTTTTATCTCCTTCGCTGCTTCGCCTTTTGACTTCCTTACCATATAGCTGGGCCTCCACTCTGCAAAACATACACAGAATACATCGTCACCAGCAGCATGTCTTTCGTCGACGTGATCATCGTCGGTGGTGGCCCTGCCGGGCTTTCCGCGGCCTTAACACTGGTCCGCCAGCGACACACCGTCCTGGTGTTTGATACAGATGAATGTCGTGCTAAGCCATCATCTCTGCTCCACGATATTCCAGGGTTTGAGAATAAAACCCCAGTGGAGGCTATCGCCACTGCCCGTGAGGAACTTAAGGTGTATGACTGCTACACGGCGCATAATGTAGAAGTCACTAGCCTGAAAGCAATCGACGGGGGATTCCAGGCTACCGACAAGAACGGCGCGACCTACAACGGAAAGAAGGTTATCCTGGCCAATGGAGTCGTTACTGTGTTCCCCAACGTCCCCGGATATGCCGAGTGCTGGGGTAAGGGCATGTAAGTTGTCACGCCGGTATATCTTCTGTGAGGTGTCTTAGCTTAGCTTAGCTTACTTACCATCGTCCGTCTTTTTCTAGCTTCCACAACCTCTTCGCCCAAGCCTACCAGACTAACCCGGCCGAGGTCCACTCCGGTGTGCTGGCCGTCGACTGGATCGCCATGCCGCAATTTACCTACCACCTCACGCACTTGACCTGTCAGCTAGCCCACAACGTCACCATCTACACCAACGGCAACGAGGAGCTGGCGAAGACGGTGGCGCCGACCTGCCACGGAAAGCCGTGGAAGACGGACACTCGTAAGATCGCGAAGCTGGCCCGGAGGTTAAACGACCCTGACGACATCGCCGTCGTGATCACGTTCGAGGACGGGAGCACCGCGACCGAGGCGTTCATGGGTCATGCCCCCATCGTTCAGTTGCGCGGACCCTTTGCGGAGCAGCTCGGCATCAATGTGTCGCAGACAGGCGGAGAGTACGGCACGGCCGGACCCTTCTTCGAAACCAATGTGCGAGGTGTCTACGGTGCGGGTGATCCCGTGAGCCCTTTCAAGGTTTGGCTCAACGCGATCGCGAGTGGAGCACAAGCAGCAGCAGGGGCGGCTGTCGCTTTGCAGGAAGAGAAGTGGAACTTACCGTCTGTCTATGGTGGCTAAGTAGGCAGGTCGGTAGCTGTGGGATCGCCAATGCATCTGCATAATATATAGGCAGCAAGAGGTATCTAGATCTTACTATGGATATGTACCCAAACCACGTCATATGTATGTAAATATATTTTGACTAAGCAGACTAAGTATCTACCTGGTCTAGTGTCGATCTAGATATGCGCTGTGGATACCTCTTGTGCCCTATTCGGGACACCTACAGTACAGCAGTACTTCCATATTTTGGAGTCTTGAACACTAGCAGATGCCGTACCTGATGTGATGCGGTTCATCCCGTGTTACCACATTACCTACAGTAGTTCTCACGTGTAAGTGTAGGTGTCTAACCGTTGAGCGGCCGTTTTCCGAGTATCCAACTGGGCTTCATCTGCACGCGCTTGTAATAAAACCAGCGTTGTCTCACGCCAAAACATAAATAAGTAGATGATGTCATAAAAGTTAGTTTAAGTAGGCAGACAACCTATTTACCTTAGTCGGTTGACACAAGCCGTCACCACGAGTTGTAGTACCTACTGGCTATTGTTGGACGTCAATGTGGATAGGCGCTTAAAGTGACCTAACCAGAGTCAAATGGGGACGCAACCCCCCTGTGCCATTACGTTGTTATGGATGACAATCTTCACGCAGTCTAGAGGCCGCACCAAAGGCGATGTCTAGCTCTATAGCCTTGTTCTTCACACCCTATCAATGGTAACATCTAAGGTGCATAGCTGAAGCTAACATTAGATTGTTGAGGTTTTCTGTGATATATGGCAGTATGTAAGGTTAGACGAATGGGTATCCAGTCACTTTCTAGCAAGGCAGGTAAGTTTAGCAGTGCAAATGTAGGTACGCGGCTACCTACCAACCTACCAGGGATACCAGCGTGAAAACCTCCCTAGGGTATGGTTCATAGATAGTTTAGCTAGTGGAAGCAAGTTTCAATCTTGTGCAGCTAACAGCTACCAACCTGGTAGGTATGCTGGTAGGTAGAGTCCGAGGTTGCCGCTAACCTACACGCTGCTCTTAGCCATCCCTTTGTGGCAGTTTTAACACGTAGGCAGATAATGTACATAGGGTCCTGGCAGGAGTCGAGATCCGGTTCTTAACGCAGGCTTCTGCACAGGCAAACAGCGTTAACAGTGCTATGGTTACCTGTTTCGCTCTAGCTCATTTATCCTCGAAGTACCAGGTACGTACTTTGCTTACCTAACAATATGCTACCTTTCTAACCTACTTAGGTTTAGTGTATAAGCATGCGGCTTCCTCAGTCTTTTGCCTGGCTAACCCTGAATAGATTGGACTCCGTCAAATGCTTGGGAAGCCAGGTGATCGTAGCGCGTCTCGCACGAATAATTCGCGTAGTAATTATTGACATCATGTCAAGTTTATAATCATCTTTTGGGCAATCTTGGCGCGTGAATTAACATCTGAAGCATTCCGAAACTCTGCATAGCCGAGTATACCACTTGTACTAACTCATAGGAGCCAGTAGATTCTATGCAGATGCCGACACCCTCAAGACTCAGAATCCATAGTGTAGCCAGCGAGTGCACTACTGTAACAGCATCGATCCCCCTGGGGGCACTGCTCCGTGGCTTGCCATCTGAGGTGATGGTTCCAACGAGAGATTCAGACAAACTGAGGGTAGCACCCCCCTGCTTACCTGAGGGTAGGCCAGTAAGCTAGAACATTTTAAGACATGGTCCCACTGTTTTGAACTAGTGGTGCAATTATGGAGAAAAGAACTAGTATATTAAATAATTGTTGCTGTCCCATTGTGAATACGTCAAACTAGTGCTCACATCTTATCTCACTGCTCTGTTTAGCGCCGGGGTATAATCCACTGCGATATCATGCATTCTATTAATGCAGCGTTCAGCTCCTCTCTCCACCACTCTCTACTCTAGCTTCTTCGCTCCCCTCTTCTTGCAGGCCATACTCGGTCTGTACGGTCTCCCGCAGCTTCAAGCCCTTCTCAACGAAGACCAACAAGAACCCGAACAAGCTGAACGCGAGGGCCGTGTACCAGACGGTCTGTAGACACTTTGCGTACAGGCGCAGGGTTTGCTGTTTGGTCACACCGGTCAAGCCGTCCAAGAGCGGGCCGTGGGCTTGCGCATAGGCGTCCCCGGCGGCGATGGCCGCGCGCACCTCCGGGTCGTCTACCAGGTAGAGGTTGCGGTAGACTTCGTTGTTGAACACGAGCGAGGGGACGGTGAAGCCCCAGACGAACCCAAAAGACCGCAGGAATGCGTGCACGCCGGTTGCCGCCGCCACGTCCGACTCCGGTAGGGACGCCTGGATCGCTGGGAGTATTGATAGGATGACACTGCCGAGACCGAACGCGCCGAAGAATTGCCAGAAAACCCACTTGACGGTGGACGTGGTCTCGTCCATGGTGGAGAACAGGCCGGACGCGAGCGCGAATAGCGCGAAACCGGCCCAGTGTAGCGGCTTGTATTTCCCTGTCTTGCCTAAGATAGCGCCAGTTATGATGGCGCTCGGTACGAGGAAGACGTTGAATGGAAGAACTTGCACGGATGAGAATAGCTGGGATGAGCCCTTGAGAACCTGGAAATAATACGGCAGGTAGTAGGCGGTCCATTCCAGCAGCATGGATGTGATGAAGTTGTTTACAAAACAGACGAGGGAAGTACGGTTCGAGAAGAGACGGGGCGGCATCGTGGGTTCTTTACAGACACCGGATACCTGGTGGCCACCAAAGGCGACCCAGCCGACGCCTCCGAGTACGATGGGAACAATGACATGATACGTGCCCCAAGGAAATACCTGACCACCCAAGACGAGGCCAACTAGGATCGAAACGGTTGATGTGATGAAGATGCCGTTACCGACGAAGTCAATCCGGGCGACGGCCTCGGTCCACGTGGCATGCTTCGGAGCCTTGAGCTTTAGGAATAACGCCGCGAGAATGAACCCGATGCCTCCGATCGGAACGGATATGTAAAAGCACCACCGCCATGTCGCAGAGGTACCAAAGGCTCCTCCGATGACCGGCCCGATAAGCACGGCCAGACTTCCGGTCGTCAGGATAATGCCAAGATACTGCGCCCGCTCGCGCTGGGGTAGAAGGTCGCTGACGATAACCTCCATAAGCAGGATGATGCCGCCGGCGCCTAGGCCCTGGACCGTCCGGCCGCCGATCAGCATGGAGAAGGAGGTGGCGCCGCCGCTGATGCCGCTGCCCAGGGTGAAGGTCAGGAGCGAAAAGAGCATCGGGTAGCGCCTGCCGTAGATGTTGGCCAGCTGGCCGCACAGAGGCTGGATGGCGGCCGCGGCGATAGCGAAGGACGCATTGATCCAGATGTAGTTGGCACTCACGTCGAGGTCGCGGACGATGAGGGGCAGCACGGTGGTGAGGATGGTGGCGTTGAGATTTGCCGTGAACGCCGACAGGCAGAGACTCACGAACACCAGCCAGAACCTCGTGGACTTTGGCTTAGATACAGGAGGGCTAGTACCCTTGCCTTCTTCATCGTTGGATTTGGCGTCTTTCTCTCCCACCTCCGTTGCCGTTGCCGTTGCCAGTATCTCTGTAACCTTCTCAGAATGCTCGTTTGAACTCTTGGTGTCAGTTGTCGCAGCCACCTCCTTAGGTGTAATGGACTGCTCATTATCTGAAGCCATTCTCGAAGACAGATAAGACCAGTCTCATAGATTGATAGAAGAAATCTATTGTGCTATGGTAGTTGGGAACTCTGGAGATGATATGGTATGAAGGGGCTATTTCCCATTGACTTTGAAGTCTGTAAGTGACGGTCACTATTGAGCGAGCAACTACATCAGAATGGGAAAGAAATTTGATCCTCCATACCCTCAACTTGAACATTTTCCCAAATAGCGTCCCACTCCGTCTTGTTTTCCTCGTTCTGGGGTCCAAAGTGCTGTATGGCATTATTAGTCCTTGTTGCATGGAAGTACTGTACATTGGTTCACCCGGGGGCCGATACCCATAAGCGAACGATTCATCACTGGGGGCCCTTTACGGCAGTTGGGGTAGGTAGCTACCTAGCTAAGCTCACATTTCCTTTAACCTATCATCCATTCATCTATCCATCCATCAAGGGCTCGCCTAACTGTCCGCCTGTCTAGCACTCAGCAAATGATATGTCCCGGCGCCCGGCTGCATCCTACCCGGGACCCTACATACCTCCAACACCCCTAATTCCAAATCCTAGGCGAAAGGGCCTAGAACGCCCCCAAAAAGCCAATTTCTTAACGCCTAATGCTGCCCTGCCTTCGTCCGTTCATTTGTTGAGGGGTTGCATCGATTCTTTTATGACATCCAGAAGCCTGAAGTTCCTGGAGTGGGTTGCTGTTACTGCTACGGTATCCTCGGTTAGTTTTATACATGCCAGTATCATTTTACGATCGACTCAAGGTACTGTGCTACTTAGGAATTTTATTACTCAAAAGGTTACTTTGAATAGGCGCACTGTGCTGCACCGTAATAGTGCTTTGGGTTATGACTTTTCTTTCTTTTTATTATCATTCTCGACTCTGGTCATAATAGAAGACTTAGCATTGTTTCTATTAAGAAACGCCTCTACCACCAAACTTCGCGAGAATAAAAGACGGCAGAGAATACGACAATGAACGTGGGTAGCTTCCAGAGTTGGTCGTAACTGGAACATGTACACACACACAACACCCACATACCTCATTCCAAGCTCATACGTACCCCCTTACATGCTATGCTTATTAGACTCATGATAAGTGATTCTCGCGGCTTCGTTATGCAATGATGACCCGAAGCCACAATGCACCATCGTGCCATCCACATGAACCTTTCACCACTCAGCGCTCACCGAAAGCAGACCCCCGCACTGCTGTCTGGGTGACATTTGGGAGTATAGGCAGACGACCCTATTCGCAGAATTACGCCAAGCGACATGATAATGTGGCGCACAGGCAGACGGCAAGTACCTACATGACTATTACTGGGGTTCATGACTGGTCTTCTTGCTACAGCTAGAGATGATAATATGGCATGTAAATTCTGAAGGATCACTTTACATGAGGACGACTGGGCTACAAGTCACTAAAGAGCTCTAACGAGAAATACCAGTTTACGGTATGACGAAGGCTACATATATAATATAGTCAAATAAAACGTCTTGTTACAAACACACCTTCCTTCTTGGCCCTGCTACTCGAATATGAAAAGCGCTGTGCAGTCACTCCTTCTCTGTCACAGCAATAGTAGCAATCATGCGAATCCTATGAACGCCATTCTTGAACTCGTACGCATGACTCTTCTTCAGCTCCTGGACGCAGATATCAATCGCCTCGTCCCACGTATCCTCGTCAGCCTGCGTCCAGCCCCCCACGGGCGTAGACAGGAAAGTCCAGGCGATAGTGGACCAGCGCTTGAGATCGGGCATGTCGACCCACGCGGCCCGCTCCACGTACTTGGTGTTCTTGAACCCGGCGTCGCTGAGAAGCTTCTTGAGCTGTTCTATATCGTAGTCCACCACTGCTAGAAAGGGAGGAAGCGGTGTGTCGGCGCCGCGCGTGCGCCAGTGCGCTTCTTTCAGAGCCTGCTGCCAGGGCTTCTCCTTCCAGGCGCCAATAGAGGCCGTCCCGCCTGGTTTCACGGTGCGCAAGATGTGCCTCGCGGCGCCGACCTCGTCATCAAGGCCGAGGAGGACGAAGTCGGTGATGGACAGGTCGAAATAGTTGTCGGGAAAGGTGAGATTGTTGGCATCCATCTCCTCGACTATGACGTTCCAAGTTGGGTTCTCCTTGAGCTTGGCCCGTAGGTGCGCCATGTAGTTTGCGCTCTTGTCCGTGGAGTGGATTGTAATGTCCGTGGGGACCCCCGAGGCCATGATCTCTCCCGTGACTGACCCGTAACCGCATCCGTTGTCGTGGATCACCCAGCCCGACTGAATGGGTGGGACAACTTTGACTACTTCTCGCGCGATTGACTCGCTGACATCGCCTTGTAGCTCCTGGGCAATAGCACCGTCGAATTTGACGGCTTGCTTGGGGAAGAACCTTGCTGATGCCATTTTGCGAGAGTCTGGCCTTCGTAGTATTGTATGCTTCGTGAATCGTTTGAGAGGATCAGTACAGATCAATATGCGGCGGAACATGTTGGAGATAACTTCTATTATCTATCTAGCTCGATAAAATGTATTATAATGCTATCGCTGACTAGATGTCGGGGGCCGGCGGGGTTGCTGAGTCCTACCTTATGCGAGGAGGTCCCCTTATACTATTCCTGCAAGTATCCCTGTACACCCTTGCCTTACTTCATATAGAATTGGGAGATCTATTATTAGCAACTGTTAATCCTCATGTTCTGTGTTTGGAGGCATAATCTGGGGCTTGACTAACAATATGTTGGCACTTTGTCTGCACGAGTAAAGGCACACAGCAAGTGGTAAGAAGTCATGAACATATCCTGTTTGTATGATTGCACTTGCATACGAATCCTATATTCGGGCAATTTGGGGGCCAGAGAAATATTTGACAAATCAACACACTAGGACAGGACACAAAGAAAACACCCTGTAAATACTAACGTAGTATACGATGTAGCTTATTTAAACACATTCTCTCGGCTATTCTGCTTTACCCCAATACGTGTATAAGATCGTATGGTCTAAAAACTCTATCATCTCATTCATTTGATATATTAATCTTGACTTCCCGCTAAGTCATTTTGTGTTATTCTCGTGGCACCCCTGACCTTACTGGGATTCTCCACGTGTCGCGCCCCGACAAGACTACAGGAAAGATGTGACTATAGACTTTATTGTTACGGTTTTCCTCATGTGACTTCACAGAATAATAGGTTAGCCAGGTAGATTATACCCGTTACTAGAGCATTTAATAGGGAGCGAATGAATAGAAGGAAACTTGATGGCATAATACGACTGAACAATAAAGTCGCCCAGATGCTATGTTAGTAAACATGCTCTCTCATTCGGCCGCCGGTTAAGTGAAGCTTGACTCCCGCTTCCAGGAAACGGAAGATCCGGATTGTAAACCGAGGGGACTTCATGTGCTTACTGCATAAAAGAGACATCCGAACCAAAGGATAGTATTAAAAACTGGTCTCCTACAGCTCTGGTAGTAGTATTCCGGTGATTGCCTCTACTTAGCTTCCAAAAAAAAAGAATTATCCAATACTTCCGCGATGGAGTCGAAACTAAGCCCCTATCCAAAGCCCGAGCTAAAAGAACCATCTGCATCTATATGGCCGCACATAGGCCTATACGTAGTCCAGGTCATCGCACTCACCGCACCCCCTGCCCCCTACCGGCGCCCCTTATTCGCGAGCCTGATCATCGGCCTAGGTATCTACGCGCACATCTACCCGCATTTCACCAACGACGTCGCGCTAGCGCAGCCGTTTACTATCGCCTGGTCATATTACCTAGCTACACTAGCCAAGCTCCTCTTCTCAGGTCCCTCCGGACCGGAAGGGCGCTTCTGGCGCATCGACGGGCCCAAACAAGAGGCCTTGCGAGAGGAATACCGCCCTTTTAGCTGGAAGAAACTCCGCTGGGCATTTTCTCTGATCGCAAATCAGCGCGGCGTGCGCTGGAGTCACGAGGTCAAGAATGTCCATCCGCCCGAAACAAAAAGCAGGGGCAGGTTTGTGGTGCTGCAGGTTTGGAAGATTGTGAAGTATATGCTTGTCGCCGATTTGTTGTTTAGTCTTAGTAGACGGCTTTTCTTTACGCGGCCTGATGGTTCTGTTGGTGTACTAGATAGTCACGCCATTACGCTCCGACATACTGATTGGCGATGGAGTTTTATTAAGGCGCTCACCTTTGGTGCGACGCCTTACTTTATGCTTAGTATGCAGTACGCACAGCTTGCTCTAATCACTGTGGCGCTAGGAATATCAAAACCGGAGGTATGTCGTTTTTAAGCTCAAGGGGCCCGAGAGTATACTAACGTGTGAGAATCAGGACTGGCCACCACCGTTCGGTCGTATTGGGGATGTCACGACAGTGAGGCTGTTCTGGGGGAAGTATTGGCATCAACAACTTCGACATGTATGATATGATTATCTATCACTGACCCTACCCTAAACACAAGTTCTCGAATGTTAACTCGTCGCCTTTACAGATGTTGACATCATATACGGATGCCTTCGTTGATACAGTAGGAATCCCAAGAGGAACAAACTGGTCCTCTTACACAACGCTATACCTAGCTTTTTTATTCTCTGGCACGTTTCACGCACTGTCGCAGAGGCAGATGCCCTGCCCTGTAGATGTCACAGATAGTGAACGAGTCATTGGCTTCTTCCTATTCTTCGTGTGGCAGGCGGCAGCGATTACGTTTGAAGATTTCGCCCAGTGGTGTTGGAAGCGCTATACGAAGGGACTCCGACCGGGTGCAAATCGTCTCATCGCCCGTGTCGTAGGGTATATATGGGTAACATGGTGTATATGGACTAGTCTACCACTTGCAGCAGATACTTTCTTGCGCATGCGGATGGGCGAGGAGTCGTTTTTGCCATTTACACTTGTAGGCCCCTATGTTGATAGATTCGTTCCAGTACCGCCGTAGACATAGGATAGAAATACACCACTACATTTAAACGGCATATAGACAAAAATCCTTTTTTTCTCTAATATCGAATTGTAGCTCACAAAGCTACATGACCACCGCTTCATCGGCGTTGCGCCTGAGGATAGTGCTTAGTAATCTCACATCTCGGGGCCCGTATAAGTAAAATGTGTTCTTAGTACATATATCCTACGCTTCGACGACTGGCTAATAATTCCGCATTATTTGCAACTATACGTGCTAGAAATAGTCCACTACTGAAACTTGATGCCAAACGCCCTCAGTCATGGCCAGCGACTATGATGTGCTTATTGTTGGTGGTGGCCATGCCGGACTTTCAGCGGGATTAACTCTATACAGACATCTGCACAAAGTTCTTATTTTCGACACTGGCAAGCCCCGAGATGAATGGTCACAGCCTACACACGTTGTGTCGGGGTGGGAGGGGCGACAAGCCAAAGAGCTACGTCTAACAAGCCGGGCCGAGCTAGTTCGCACCGGTCTTGTTGGTTTTGAAGACGAAGAAGCCGTCTCCGTGGCAAAAGCCGAGAACGGCTTCGTAATCACAACAGTCAGTGGGAAGAAATTTGCTGGCAAGAAGCTGTTGATCGCGGTGGGCAGCCAGAATGTGTTCCCTAGCATTCCGGGATACTCGGATAACTATCCAGAGTTGATGTAAGTTTTCTATTTTTTCAGTCCAGGTCGATATCGCTTTCACGAGATTAACGAGTTTAAAGTTTTCATTGTATGTTTACATTTGGCTATGAACACCGGGGCGCGAAAACAGCGGGACTACTTGCCGATGGAGCTCTGAGTAGCCCGTTCCACGCGGCCATGGTCGTCGGCGACACGAAGAAGTTCACGGACAATATTACAATATTTACCAATGGCGACACCCTCCTCAGAGAAAAGATGGCTGCCGAGATCAAGCATTCAGGTCTTGTGTTCGACGATAGACCCATTGCACAAATCGATCGCACAGTCACTGGTGGTGGACTTGAGATTGAAATGGAGGATGGCTCTATTTCGGCCGTCGATTTCCTAGTTCACCAACCCTCGACTAAGATTGGTTCGCCTCTGATCGCGCAACTAGGCCTAGAATTGGATGGGAGGGGTGATATCAAGAACACTCCGCCCTTCTTCCAGACTAGCGTCGATGGTGTATTCGTTGCTGGGGATTGCGGGACTCCTTTCAAGATAATTCCGATGGCATTGTTCATGGGCGCTCAAGCTGGGGCTGGGATTGCGCGGTCAATAGCAGCGGATAACCTTACTAAGGAACTGGCGAAATCCACGGCGTCTTAGTATCAAGGACATACACACGTGCGGTTGAGATTCAGTGATATTCTCTATAAGCCTTACCATCTGCGGGAAGGAGATGGGGTTGTAATTATGAGATAAATCAGGAGATCAGAAACTCTTTCAATCAATAGGTTCAACACTTGGGTAACTAGCCTTCCTTCCATAACGTAATGAATAACCAATCCGAATCGTGGGCCCTATTATCCCCTGGTAACAGTTCAACAAGTCGAGCATTCTCATCTCCTAAGCACATCATATTACATCGGATGGGCAACGACCATAGACAACACGAAGAGGGTAGAACCCCCCTTTCTCTAACAGTTCATCGTAAAGTCGAGACACGAGGGTTTCTAGCCTTTTAGGTGGTAGGGGTGGCGGGCAGTTTTTCACTATTCAAAAAGTCAATACCGCACTGTCTAGCAGTAAATAGGGCAAAAACTCAGGGGAAATGCCTACTCTCCAAGTACTTAAGCAGAGGTATCATGGCGTCAGCAGTAGAACGCGCTGTGCGTCTGGCCAACTCCTTGTCGGAATTGCTGGCGCCGAGGAAGAGCGGAATGCTAAACTCTTCCACATCCACCATACCGGCCTCCTGTAACCATCTCTTTACATCGTATGCGTACCGCACATGCCCACCCATGTCCTCGAACACGAAAGTTACTAGTCTGATAAAGTCACGCATGGCCGGCCCGTCTGTTATGCCACACGTCTGATCTGGCTCGATTAGCTGAATCCAGCCTCCGGGTTTGACGAGGTCTGCGAGATTCCTAATGGCTTCGCCGAAAGGGAAACTTCCACAAGCACCGAGCACGAGGCGCTGATGGACGAAGTCAAAACTTCGCTTCCATTCCACTGGCCACGGTTTCGTTATTGATTGCACTTGAAACGAGATCGAGGGGTTGTCTAAGTTCCCTGGGAATTTAACGTCTTGAATATCCGTTCCCACAAGAGCTGTGTCTTTTAGCTCAGGATGTCTTGAGACCAGATCCTGCAGCCAATAGCCTTTTACACAGGTTTAGTGATTGTGGCAGAGAATAAGGAACTGATAAGACCGACCATCTCCAGTGCCAGAATCTAAGATTCGAATTTCTGGTATCCCTAAGTCTATGGGACACACAGTCAACCCTCCCATTGCCTCTCTAATAGCGTCGTGTTGTGCGGTAGTGTCATTGTCGCTATGCATAGTGTATCTGGGATAGGTCGAAACTGGAAATACCAGTAAGTCAAGTTCTGAATGATGAGATACTACGTGTGGTTCAACATCAAGGCTGTCGACTGGTTGTAGTTCGATAACCGGAGAACTTCGACGCATTGAGATCCTTGCTTCATCCATTCTGTAGTCTAAAGGATTTAAGCGAGCTTGAAAAGATCGGCAACTTGGAGCCTATTCGGGCACCGGCCCTCAGTCTGATTGGCCAGCCACAGATCTCATCTACGGAGTAGGACCAGGGCCCTCGTCGGCGTTATACTCCGAGATACAGATTTGCTCTCCTTTCTCAGTTGCAGACAAGGATGATGTTGAAATCGGGCAGCGTTGCCCGTATCTGGGTCAACTCTTCGGTTGCTTAGTTGGGTAGCTCGATTATGTGTATTGGTAACTTGGAGCTCGATGTTCGTCTCTCTATTATATAATAACCAAGGCATGATTAGTTGGCGTGTTAAATTAGCGGTATCTTACACACAAATATACCAGTTCAAACTTTTGGGCTAAACCTTCGAAGCTTATGGTCTTCACGTAGCCAATTTTTTAACGGAAACTCACCCCAATGTCGTTACTTGATAACTTGGAAGAAACGCTTTTAATATCAGGGAAGCGGTTACTGGCACTAGCCTTGCTTATCAGTGTAGTTCTCTACATTCTTCCCAGGCGCAAGACTATTTACGATCAATTTCCAAGGGTATCTGATAATATCTTGCGCTCCATATTCTGGCCCACCCATGTCCAGAAACTTGTCTGGAAGGGGTATCAGGATGTCAGTACACCCTAATCCACTTCTATGGTTCGCGTCTAACAAGTCTTAGATTACGAAACCCACCAGCCGCCCCTTCACGGTGCGATGGTGGGCGAAAGACTTTTTAATATTGCCACCTGAGGCTCTCCCAGTGTTACGTGACGCCGACTGGACTCATCTGAGTTTCTTCAGAACTATTAGCGATGTATGTCTTAGCTCCCTGCCATGCTTAAATTCAAGTTCGGTTAACCTGTGGAAGTTAAGGCTTTCTTTCTACACACCAGTGTAGGCGATCTTTATGACAGTGATAGATCGGTCCAAGTCGTTCGGAGGGGATTGAACCCTCGGCTACGTGAGTCGATTTCCGTAAATAATTCACAATAGTTATTCTTACTCCGCAATGCCTAGCACAAATCACGCCTATCATCGAAGAAGAGATCGAGTATGCGCTTGAGGCCGAGTTGGGCAAGAATCCAAGTAAGTTAACAATAGCATTCCCCTTGTTTTACCCTCTGTACAGAAGTAGGAACTCATTATAGTGGCAGATAAACGTGGTGTGACCGCACGAGACTTCTTCACAGTCATTATTCACCGCGCTGCATCTCGCGTACTAATAGGTGAAGAGCTCTGTCGAGAAAGTGAATTCGTCAGCGAGTCCATTGGTTTTGTCTTATCCTTGTTCATCACTGCCCTAGTCATCGTGAAGCTCCCACTTGGTCCATTGCGAGATTATCTGGCATACCCAATCTCCTTCTGGCACCGAAGGAAGCTCGCTCGATGCACAAACATGTTGCTTCCAGTTCTGCGGAAACGCCTTGCCGAGCGCAACTCTGATCAAGGAGCCGGAGAACCCCGGCTAGATGCCATAGAGTGGTCATTGGGGCTGGAGTCATCGAATGAGGTTGACGAGGAACGTCTAGCTGCCGAGTTGATGCACGGCTTATGGGCCGGAACTTCTGCGCCTGGTGGTCTAGTCACCGAAATAATGTTTCAACTGCTTCTTGAATCCCATTATAAGGAACACCTCATCAATGAGGGCATTGAAGCACTTGGAGACGACAACAAGTGGACGGAGAGAGCCCTCAGCAAGCTCCCTCTCCTTGACAGTTTCATTCGAGAGACTAACAGGTTAAACCCTACCGGATCCAGTAAGGTTTCTACGTGAGCAGGTTTTGATTGTTTTACATCCTCTAACCTAGCTGTATATTAGTTACTTGTTCCCGCACAGTACTCAAGCATCCAATCACTTTTCCCGATGGTCTTGAGCTACCGGTAGGGACGCGATTCGGCTTTCCAACAGAAGCCATGCAGAACGATGCAGATAGCAGTTTCGACGGCTTCCGCTTCGCGAAGGCCAAGTCATTGAGCGAAACACACGACGAATCGGGCGCAACTACGGCGTCAACGACGGTATCTCCCAGTAACTTGGCGTAAGTCTGACTGAAGCCCTAAGTAACAGATGGCGGCCAAGCTAACTTGCTCACACCGTTACAGTTACGGCTATGGCACCCACGCGTGCCCCGGTCGCTTCTTCGCCATTCGCATGGTTAAGATGGTTGTCATGACACTGCTGTTGAACTATGAGATTGAATGGGAGGGACAAGTAGATCATCGGCCAGAGCCAATGTGGATAGAGGGGCAATATATACCAAATGGATCACAGCGAGTAAGAATCACTAAGCGCTCTGAGCGGCTAATGAGGCCTAAACAAAGAATATAATATATAACTAGGTATATAAATATGACTGGAAAATCTTCATTGTCCGACGCTCGGCTCGACGACGATCATCAACTCCACCCCGATGCCTAATGATCCCTGAATAGTATAGTCCCCTGACGTAACTGACGCTCAGGACGCACCAAGCGAGCAAGTTGTTCGAGCTCATTGCATTAAATCGCCTTCAAATAACTGACTTGTACACGGACTCGGAATTCATTGAGGAAAATGAGAAAAGCATGGAGATGATGAGCTCAAGTCTTCAGACTTCAAGGTTCTGTAATAACCCCTGGCCCGGAACCCTTACCCGTGACTAGCGGTAAACCACCCCAGACTGGTAAATGCGGGACGGCGGCCGAGGCATGGTCGGGAGCCGCCAATGAAACCATACCTTACCGTTAGCTGCAGAAGAATGTAACGATCCTATGCTCACCTACCTCTATATTTGTTTGCTTAAACTCACCATATTCAGGGGTATCTGCATATTCTACATATTTGACTTATTTCCGCGTGAAAGAACGATACTGCCATTCCTACACGGCCTCTCTCCAATAGAGTACTTCACCCCTAGCGATCTTCCTCCACTTTTTCTCTACCAGTCTCTAATATACTCTTGCAATCCGTAGCTGGCGGTGACGTCAAAATGGCGACTACTGCTTACAAGCACTCTTATCCGCTGGCGAGTAGCGAGGAATCGAAGCGATTGCAGAACCAACATGAAATATTTAAGGATGAGATGGGCCGCCTAGTGCTTGCACCAATCGATATTAAGAAAACGCCGCTTAGAATCTTGGATTCTGGTACCGCAGATGGTAATTAATCACATGCCATTTCAAACGAGCGAATGACTTATTCCCCGCGAAGATCTGTCGCCCGCGTGAAATCTAAATTAATATGCAGTGTTAATATAGGCACATGGCTTCGAGACATAGAAGCGATGTCAGCGCCAACGCAGCACCAACTCTACGGCACAGACATAAACCCGGCCGAATTCCCCTCGACTGACATCTCTTCACCCTCAGGGACTATAACTTACCAAACCCAAGATGTCAACAAGCCCTGGCCCTCGGACTGGACAGGTAAATTCGACCTCGTGCACCAGCGTCTGGTCCTCGTAGCCGGCGGACCACGACAGAAAGAAGTAACACTCTCCTTATGCAATCTCGTCAAACCTGGCGGCTGGATCCAGTTGATCGAAGCCACGAACGAACTCCCAGAAGAAGGGTGTGGGCCAGACATGCATACTTTTGTGGAACTGATCAATGGCATATTCGTACACATGGGCGCGGACCTGGGCCTCACGCAGCATATACCTGAATGGCTTGAGAAGGATGCCGGGTTCGTCGACGTTGAATTTCGCGATTTCGATACGCGGCTCGGTGCTACGAACCCTGAGGCCGAGCTTGCGAGGAGAGGGGTCGTCTCGACGTCGATTGCTGCTAAGAGCCTTGCGGCGTTTGGGAAGAGTGAGTCAAGCGCCTCCCCACCTCTGTAGACTTGAGTAAACTCTCTAGTTGAAGATGGAGGCACCCATCGCAGTAAAGCAAAGCAACTAACTCTCTCTACAGCTCTACCACCTGGTGCGCTCAACATACCGGCTGAAAAGCTAGACACGCTCAGTAGTGACCTCGGACAGGAACTCAAGGAGAGAGGGGCATTATACCCTATGCGTGCGGTATGGGCTCGGAAGCCTTTGTAGTTATTATCTATGCATATCTAACTATTTTATACTGTACACTTTCCATTTCTCTAATTAAAAAAATGATATCATTACGCTGTTTATGAACACAAAAGATTATAAATGGGGGCTTGAGTTGAATCACCACCCGAAACCCGGGCTAGGATGTCGAGAATGACTCGGCGTGGGCGACGAGTGCATGTCGTGATAATGTTGTTGTTGGCTAAGGGCAGACATGTGCCGGTCATCAGAATGTAAGTGCAGCTCGTCCATGGGAGGGCTGGGTCCCGGTATATCGTGAAATTCATCGTTCGAAGGCACATGCCATCCCACATCATTCCTCGGCGTATTCTCATCAAATACTTCCTGCGCGCTCGCCATCGGACTCCCAAATCTCATCGATGGCGCAGCAGGAGACGCGACCCGACTACTCATCTCGCTGAAGCCGCTCTCACGTCGGTATTTGCTATAGCCCGGGCTCGGCAGAGGCTCGCCCTTGTTTTCCATCGAGCGCGCTAGAGCAGCCGCGCGTTCCTCGTATGACAGCTCGCGGCTATCGATCTGCGAGAACCGGACCGGTGGTGGCGGCGGCGGTGTCCAGTCAGCCATTGTGCTAGGCGTCATTGAGACATGGCGGTTATGGGACGAGTTCGATTGACGACGTTTTCCGACCGTGAAGAAGATCATGGCGCTTAGGAGTGCCAGTCCTGCTGCGCCCGCACCGGCTCCGATGCCAGCTTTGACACCTAAGCTTAGCCCACTTTTCGCGGTTGAGCCGCTGGCTAATGAGGTAGCATTGGCCGTAGTGGTTGTAACTGATGTCGGGGATGAGCTGGCGCTCGTAGACGTAGTGATCCCAGTCGTGACTGGCTCGCCGTTACCGCCCCCGCCATCGGCGTTTGATGTTACACTGGCGACTTCGTCGTTTCCTGAGTGTGTGGTGTTTACTGCGAATGTTGTCTGTACGACGATGGTATTCACATCCGACGATGTGGTTGACTTTGAATGACTTTCTGTCGCGGAAGTGTCAGACGTCGTCGTCGGCGTTACAACTTGTGTTGAGGTCACAACCACGGTAGACTGGACTGTGGTGGTGCTCTTCGCGTCTCGGAAAGACGTAGATGTGATGGTTGAATACTCTGTCGACGTGGACTTTACAACGGAGGCTATAGAGTTGGTTTTGAGGACCGTACTAGTTGCGGTCTCCCACTTGAATGCGAAGGTGTATACGTACGAGGTCACGACCCTCTTGCGGACTATGCCGATTTTCTCAAGTCCGTTGCGAAGTGCCTCGAGCCCATGAGCGGTCGGTGGGGTGGGGACGGGCGGTGTTGGGCGAGCTTGAATCATAAGAGAACTCGTAAGGGAACTCTCCATCCTCCTCGCTTTGTCGGTACTCTTTGTGGTTTTTGTTGATGTGGTGTACTTCGTCACAGTTGCTACACTGACATTGTCACTCGTGACCGTGCTCGTGACAAACTTGGTTGTGGTGGCGAGATTTGTCGATAAAGATGTATGATCGACTGTAGATGTAGAATAGGCGTATGTGGTATATGTTGTAGTAGATGTCATGCTCTGAAGAACGAACGATCTTGCTGTCTGTTAGTAAACGTTGCTTCTAATAGGAAAACAAAATCACTTACGGCTCACCCACACACCCCTTAGGAGTGCACTGAGTTCCCTTAACACAACAGCCTGTTGGGGAATACTGGCAGCAGAAACTTGTGTCCTCATAGCAGCAGCCACTGAATGTGGTGCAGCAGGAGAACCCATAGGAGCAGTGGTAGTCGGCCTCGCAGCAGTTCCCGAAGTTTTCCGCGCATGTACCGCCTTTACAGCAACTACCGCAGCGGTCGCATTCGTAGCTTGAACAACCCGTTACACCATTGCTGCAATCTCCATCCCTTTTAGAGAACACGTCGATGAAAGCTCGAGGTACAGCCGATGTGCCATTTCTCGTATCTAAAGTTGTTCTTGGGCGCTTGTCGTAACCGCCGGCTATTGCGTCGAGTTCTCGAGTCGTATTAGTGCCTGCCCGACCCCCTTCCCCAAGCGAAAACGCTACAGACCCTCCCAGGAGGATCACCAATATTAAGTTTCTCATTGTATAAAAGAATGTGGCAGCAAGACTGATATAGCTCTTAGAATTACACGTCTTCTGGACGGTACTATCCGTGGGGGAGAAATCGAGAAAGAGGGCAGGCAACCACATCTTTCCCCAAAGCGTGGCGGAACATCAGCTATGTATTCTGTTCTCCATGAGCGCCTTGAGGGGTGTGGTTGACGGTCTTGTCGACCGGTCAAGCTTGTCCAGCCCATCATGTCCTACACCCCTCTCTGATATTTCCCCTGGCCCCCAGATAGCAGCCACTTCGGATATCGAGCATGAGAAATTGGTCTATGGCAAGGCTCTCTCTTTCTCTCTCGACAGGATGTAGGTAGGGCAGCTGCTTACCGCCACAGATATCATGAGCGAAGTCGTGCTGTCTGATCCGGCAAGCTGGGAAAGCTGCAGGAAAGACCCGTGCAGGTAGGACTGCAGAGGTACATTCCGGTGCGTCTGCGACGACTGCCCAGCGGTCCCCAGCCCAATCGTCTAAGGTTAGGTCAGGTTGACAAGCTGAATGATACCCTGGATTTATCTGCCCAGCGGTTATGCCAAGTGGTGCCTTTGCAGCTTTTTCCAGAACGGGTTTTGTAGAGGGATGCTCGTCCCCACTGCCTGATAGCTCGGTACATCGCGGTAGTCTTCTAGAAGCCCAGTAAGCGTTCTTACATAAGCGGGTGCATTGTGGCATATCAAGCGTCGTTCTCCGCATGCATTTTTACATGTAGGTATTATGCTGCAGGAACCTTGAATTTGAGCTGAGCACGCTAAGTTAGCTAGGACAATTGGCAACGCCCTTCATATTTCGTGGAGATTCAATTCAGCCTCAACTGAATGTTCATGCTGTTATAAATAGATCAGCAAAGGACTTTGGGACTGACGCTGCAGGTTGAATGATGGTCTTAAAAACTCACACTTTCCGATCGCGGGCATTAGCTGCGATGCGCTAGAAAACCTGCTGATGTTGCTAAGGGCGATTTCTCCAAGGAGGTGAGATAGTATAGTTATCGCGAGTAGGTGAAGAGACGCTTCTAAACCCGCTATCTAAAAACGACTCTGCGCCGCTGGAGAGCTGAAGGAGTTGTGCTGATACGGATATACGACTCATAAACTGTTACAATGTCTACAGTAAATCACGCGGCGGCATAGTTGACAGGTTAACGACTTCTAAAAAAAAAAAAAGAAAAAAGAAAAAGACCAACCCAGGGGTAGATATTAGTGCATTTACGAATTGACCGGGAAGAGGTTTGGCGACCGTTATGGTGACGCAATTATCGTGCGCCAATTCCAGCATTGGAGCCCAGATAGGAATAATATTACTTGATCGTTGCGAGTTGTTTACAATTAGACCAGATAACATGCAAGGGCTGTGAGCGGTGAGAAGCTCTTAACTCCGTCCGTCAAAGAACCAACGATTACGGAGTCGACCTAGACCGCAATCACCGCTGTATCAACGCCAAATGTCATTTAAGGAAGTCCGAAATTCATGTTTACCCGACAATAGTAGCAAGACAGCAAAGCTAACCTGACGGCTGCTTAATATCAACAAGAAACAGTACCTACATTCCAGTCCTACTTACCTACTTACCTACATAGTGCATGCTGCAGAAGTGGGAAGAAGTCCAACTTTATAATTTCGGCTTACACAAGTTGTGGGCACGTCGTTTCGAAAACCGCCCTATCAAATCCAACATAAAAAATGAAGCTGATCGTCACTGGCGCCACGGGCTTCGTAGGACGTGAAGTCATCCGACAAAGCCTTGCACGTTCCGAGATCACTACTGTGGTGGCACTTGCACGGAGCCCCGTTTCGGTGCCCGAGAAGCTTGCAGCGGGGAGCGATGCCTCCAAGCTGAGAAGCATCGTAATCGAGGACTATGCAGTCTACCCAGACGCGGTCAGGAAGGAGTTATCAGGCGCAGGAGCATGCATATGGTGCGTGTAACGTCTTCTGCCTTATGTACCCCATGGATTTCATTTGCCTTTTTTACCCGAACAATCCCTTCGTATGATAGCCTATAGGCAGACATCTGGAGGTAACGCTCGGACATAAGAGTAATGACTCACTTCCGATATCGATATCGATATATCCGAGGAGGTCGGAACTAACAGTGGTTCTTTACTCTACCCAGGACGGTCGCAATCACACCATCGAAATCAAAGACGTATGATTTCGAGGATGTTAAACACATCTGCCAGACGTACACCATAGCGGGTCTACGTGCTATGCACGAAGCCGGCCCCGCGTCGCCGTTCCGCTTCTTGTACATGAGCGGCGCGGCGGCAGAGCGCGACTCGACCAAGACACCAAAATTCATGCCTGAGTACTCTCTGATGAGGGTAAGTCACACATATTCTGCTTTCACAGGTCCATCCCACGAGGAATATAATATCTCCCTATACCCAGACTAGGCACCTGACTTGACAAACAGGGCGAGACCGAGAACCAGGTCTTGGCTCTCGCGAAAGAGCTAGGAGGCATCGAGGCGGGGACCGCGAAACCGGGCTTCATCACGGCGCCTGGAGACTTCGGGCGCGTGGCCATGGGGGCTGCGATCAGATTGATATCTGGCATCCCGACGATCAATGTCGTGGACCTGGCGGCGGCTATGCTTGATCAAGTCGTAAAAGGCTTTGAGAAAGACCCTTTGATGCCCGCAGACTTGATAAGGATCGCGCAGGATATACCAAATAAGCCCTAATCACAACATAGGTGAACACGAAATGCGATATTCTTAAAGCGTATGATTCAGTCGTTCTTAAATTAAGTTTGCGTTTATTATGAAGGAAGCTGTGTTAGCGGAAATCCTTGACAAGTATGGCTGCATCTTGGCGGACTGTGAGGATCCGGCATTTCGCACGACTCCCCCGCTCTAGAGACTCATCTATCGACGTTCCGTTCCCCTGGCGTATGCAATTGAATATACTAAATGAGAAAGCTTGTTTGATGGAGACGACCAGGACGGTGTGGCTCTCCTCTTAGGGACCAATTCTCCCGCCGATTCTGCCGGCGGCGCCGGTCACTTGTTTGATTATGGAGACTCGATACTACGGCGGCACTTGCTCTTCTCTCGACTGCGAAACCTATAACTACGTGACTGACTGTCACTTCGCGCTGGTGTAGGACTCAAGATGTAGAGCAAACACCACAGGAATATACTATAACCATGCTCTCATTCAACATCGCAGCGGTTGCGGCGCTCGCTGCCATCGCCCCAGGCGTCATTGCGGCATGCAATCGGACGGCGCTGCTCGAGTTTGCAGACGCCTATGTTTTCGCGCATGAAAATGGTTGTTTACCGCTTTCTTCACATCAAAAATGGGCGAATCTGTGATTCCAAATTAACGCGATCGACTGTAAGTGCTAACAATGCAAGCAACGAGTAGGCCAAGTAAGCTATCTCGACAATATCGCCGACAACTTTACATATATCGAGAACAACAAGACTCACGAGATCACCAGTGGCATCTGTAAGAAGCAGAACGTTTCTCAGAATATATTGAATGAATCTGCAACGAAATGAATATCGGCTAACACAACTTTGCGCTACCCCCCCTTCATAGTCAACAACGCATTCGTAATTGACCACCGCCACACGATCGCCGACACAGTCGAATGCGCCTCTTACACCGAGCTGATTATCACGAAGAACGTATCGGGTTCCTCAACACCGCACGTGATCGGGACACAGATCCGGCACAATCCGACCGATATGAGCTGTTACCTGATCGACCTGATCGTCTCTGGTCCGGGGTCCTGGCTCTTCAACGCATCCCAGACACTCTACTGGGCGCGCAGGGAAAACTGGACCGAGATCGCGCCATCCAAGCGCGACACGCGGGAGACGTTGAAGGCGGCTGCGGACGCGTACCTGGACATGTGGAGCAACAAGACCGCGGTCAACGCCGTGCCCTGGGGAACCCCCTGCGCACGATTGGAGGGGTCGGCGTATACGGGGAACGGTGGCCCGAATGATTCTTGCAAGCCGGGCATTCCGACGAATAATAACCAGGCCCCTAACTCGCATAGACGATATGTCATTGATGAGACGTATGGATCCATAGATGTTCTGTGTATTTTTGAACACCTCGCCATGGCGCCCGATAGTCATGAGTTTAGGCTTGAGAATGGGAAGCTAAGATATATACATACTATCACGTTGGCTGATAGTAACACGGTCCATCCGTGAGTGGGTTGGTAATGTGGCATAGTTAGCTGGTGGATGGGATAAAGGCGGTGTTTAAGTTGGGATGGTGGGATGTGAGTGGGAATAAGGTAGGAAGTCGGACTAGTCGCGATAAACAAGTGGAAAAGCGCAAATCAAGGCTCGGGATTGATCCATAAGATCCCGTAACCTTCTGAGAAAAGTCGTGATGATGTACTACTTATGAAAAATTCGTTCATCCTTGAAGTACGTATGTTCATATACTTTAGTTTACCTTTTACCTACGATACAAACCCAACAGTGTCTTTCGCAATAATGGCAGGTTACTCGCTTCAGTTATAGCTTTACATACACGAGATGCTTCATCCTCTATTCGGATAAACTCCGATATAACCTTTTGATGATGACGCTGGCTCCAACCAATTTTCAAGACACTTACACATCCAAACACCAACATACAACCATACACCCGTGCACCAATTACTACCACTTCTTGATCTTCCTCATGCTACCCTCCTCATCAAGAGCCTTGTGCATATCGAAGCTGTTCCAGAGCAAGTGCGGCTCGTGGCCCCAGCCCTTCTTCAAGCAGGTGAACTCGGCCTTCTCGAAGTAATCTCTCAGGATAGGCTTATAGTCATCGTGCGCGCACTGCTCGATAATAACCCTGGCGCGCTCGCGGGGACTCAAACCGCGTACATCGGCGAGACCGGCCTCGGTAACCACGACGTCAAGGTCGTGCTCCGTCTGATCGATGTGTGTGCACATGGGCACGATGCAGCTGACGCCAATAGGATCGGTCTTAGAGGGACGGGTAGATGGCGTGTGCATGATGCTGTACTTAGAGTTACGCAGGAAATCGGCCGAGCCGCCCAGGCCGTTCAGCATGCGGCTGCCCATGACGCATGTGCTGTTCGCGTGTGCGTAGATGTCGACTTCCACGGGTGTGTTCATGCCAATGCAGCCTAGGCGGCGGATGATCTCGGGCGAGTTGGACACTTGCTGCGCGCGCAGGAGCAGCTTGTCGTAGTACGCTTCCCAATTGTCGTAGAAGCGCTTGAAGCCGTCAGGCGAGAAGCGGATCGAGGTCGCTGTCGCGAAGTCGAGGCGTCCCGAGTCAAAGAGATCCAAGAAGGTATCTTGGATGACCTCGGTCCAGACCTTGAGATTGTAGAAGTTGGACTCGCTCAGCCCACCGATGACGGCGTTGGCGATGTTTCCGATGCCGGACTGGAGGGGCAGCAGAGACTTGGGCATGCGGCCGTGCTTCACTTCGTGCTCGAAGAATTCGATCAGATGCTTGGCAATGGCGGCCGAGTCCTTGTCGGCGGGGGAGTTGGGTAATGTCTGATCCTGGTAGTCTGATTCGACAATACCGACGACCTTCTCGGGGTCAATTGGGATCGATTTTGTGCCAATTCTGTCCTCGACTTGCATGACGAGGTATGGCTTTCGGTTTGGCGGCAAGTCTGTCATAGTGATATCGTGAAGACCCTCGAAGCTGGGAATCGCGGTATTCACTTCAATGATGATCTATTGTTTCGAAGTGTCAGTCGCTATACAGGCATAGTAGCATCGTGTAAAACTTTACCTTATCAGCCATCTGAATAAGTTCGGGTGTGGCGCCCACGGAGGCTCCAGGGACGATACTTCCATCCTCTTTGATCGCTGTAGCTTCGACGACAACAACGTCTAGCTTATTCTTGGGCCTATCTTTTGTATAAAATCCCTTTGGAGATTGTTAGTTTCATTGGAATTGATAGACCTGGTGCATCATCGAGCTCCAATGCAACGGTAAGTCAACTTACGTATACTAAGTCGACAGGAAACATCGACAGATGCTTATCGAAGAACTTGATTCTACCCTCGTTGATTCCCTTTGCGATCTGTTTTCCGACCTGGTGAGGTGCCCGTCTGTTGATCATGTCTAGACCAGCCCATCTGTTCTCTGTCTCGGCACCAGATGAAGCACCGACGAAAAGATCATAGCGCACCTTGCCCTGAAGGCTGTTCTTCTCTACATGGTCGGCCAAGAACGTTGGTATTTTCCTAATTGTCTCATGTTAATTTTACTATGATCCCTTTCTCTGCCGCATACACACATAACACAGGCCGCGATTCCCGGTTTATAACATACTTGGGATATCCGACGCCAGTGAAACCTGACCATCCGATAGAAGCACCGTTGGGGAAGTGGTGAAGCAAGTCTTCTGGACGGCAGAGCTTCTTCAGGAACGAGGCTCTCTGAATGCGGCCTTTGAGGGCCTGGGATGCCATGACTGATGCCGTCATACTGTGTTTTATGGTGGTTTTGCCGTCACCGCACACAAATTCACGACAGCAATTTGCGCGGGGAGTATGGTATCAAGCTTTTTGGAGCATGGAGCCCCCCGTACAAGAAGGTTGGGGAAAGACGCGGAGTGTATTACCAACAAGAGAGGATTGAAACACTACAGGAGAAGCAGACGGGAAAAACTAAACAATGTACAGAATAAATAATAAATATTACAGCTTAAAAAGCACAAAGGTGGAAAGAGCGAAGCTAATAAAGTTACTAGATAACGTAGTCTAACGTGGTACTTGAGTCGGAAACCCTGGACTTGACTTTACGTCACACTCGCTCATTCGCATGATAATCGCAAGGGCCGACCCACGCCCCCAAAGTGATAATTGGTTTGATGGAGAATGGTATGTTTTTTCTCGAACCACCCAATCATATCCTTTCTTAGCCGGGGCACCTCCCTTTTCTACCTATGCGAGTAGGTATGCAGAAACTCCTGGCTACGGCATCAACGGCGCCTCGAACTTCGAAACGGGCCTTGAACTAATAACTTAGTAAAGCACCCTACGACAGACTAAGGCCCAGCAACAACAGTGCGGGTAGATACGTCCATAGCAAGGTTAGGTACGTAGTATCTTAAAAGTAGAGGGCACTCGCAATGTATGCAGTCAAATACCACTCGATTCTATCATAGGAACGCCGGCCGGAATGGAATTATATAAAATTGGCCAAAGTAGTAAAGTAAATTCCGATTCCGAACGTGACCCATCAAAATCAACGCTTTAAGGCCCGAAACAATAGCGAGCGAAACGCACCACTAAAGGGCCTTGTCCGGGCCCGGGTATCAGTCTTCCATTCGACCGAGTACGTTAACCGGACACGTCGGTAATGCCGCCCTCGCGCGTCGCGAGTCAGCCGCAAGTCACGGAGCTTGTCAACAACCCGCCAATGCTGCTACCTATTGTTTATATATGTATCGTAGCCTTAAAGTGAGGATTTATATAGATATGTACGCTCGCGCATCGAAATTGAGATTATTGGTGGGATCTGCCGAGTATCCCGCCAAATGAGCGGAATTGTTGTACATTTCTATCTAAGTGCCTAGGTATATACGTACGATACACATCATCTAAACACAGGTACGTACCCGGTCAACTGCGCTGCCAACGACTGAAGAAATCGCGCCACATCTCCTTGAAGCCATAATGCGGTGCTTTAGAGTCATAAACCTTCGCCCTATGCCCGTCGCCCCCGAAACGATCTAAGATCCCAGCGGGTCGATCCCCGCCCGCCCCCAAAAGAGGGTTTACCGGTCGCGTAGCTCTGTCCCTTATAGCGTCGGCGACGAAGGGGGCAACATCTGCATAACAGTTGTTCAGCTCTCGCTCTAGGGTAAAATAGGGCTTCTTTGCCAGTTCGGGCGCCATGAGATTGTACGATCGGGTAAGGGTGTTGAGATTATTGATGGAGAGTTCTAGGTAGGTCTGTTCCGTTTTCAGCCAATCTGGATCTCTGAACGGTGGAGGTAACGGTGCCTCGGGCTCTACGGAAGCATTCCTGCTCTCTATTTCTGCTGTACTGAACTCTTCTTCGGTGCTTAGCGAATCTGAACCCATCCCCTGCCGTATCTTCACCATGACGACGTCGTCGGTTGAGTTCGTAGGGACAGCCATCTGATCCACGTTGCGTTTGCGCGGGTTATAAATTTCTTCCGCTTTTGCATATGTTTTGGCCCGTTCCATTTGATTCTCAAGTGAACCGCCTCTACTAGCAAGCATTCGGGCAGCGTGACGTTTCCAGTCGTTTCGAAGCCGAGTTCGGAAGCTATGGGCAGCCTTGGCGAGCTCCTGCTGCTTCTCTATCCAAGGAGGCACAATGTCCTGTCGCTTGATCATTTTATTCATAATGTACTCCGTAGTGTCAATAAACGGGTTATCGCCCCTCGTATCTCGTTCTATGCCCTTGCCCCGTGGGATGTTCTTGAACTGTCCCCTCGCTATTGCATCTTCTATGCGCTCATTCGCCAATGAAGCAAGTCCGGTGAGTGTGGCCGGCACCGCACGAGCCGCAGGCTCGAAACGCTCACGAAGCTCTTTTCTTCTTGCCTCTCTCTCTTGTTCATTAAGCTCTTTCTCCAACTCTTTCATGCCCAGACCGGCGTATATGGCTGCTTTATCCCGAGCATTCGCCGCCCTGTGGCCGGCGCCGAGCTTGGTCTGTCGTCGCATTCGCATGTCGACGGGCTGGAGATCGGGTATTTTGGGGCGACCGCGGAATTCCGGCTTCAAGGGCTTGTGCGCATCCGCAAGCATCCGTAGAACAGCATCCTCTGTATTTTCTTCCCCTGTCCACGGTCGGCTTGCCGCTATCATCCGGGTGCCTTCGCCTGCTGAGCTCGAAAGACCCGCTTCTGCAATTGCCGAGGCATGCTCGGATCGAAACTCTGCGTCTTTGACCTTTGCGAATAGCCGCTCCTTCAGTTCCTCTGAAAAACCCGCATCTTCAACCGCACGCCGTCCTGCTCTCCCGCCCGTTAGGAGCACCTCCTCCGTCGCTTCTTCGAGTCGACGTGCCAAAGGTCCGGATTCGAAGCCAGTGTTGGGAGGGGTCGAATTGCTCGTCTCATTTCGTGTTTTGCTGGTCGATGACGATCCGGTGGATTTGGTTGTATAGGGTTTTCTCGACTTTGTTGCGGGTGTCACCGCATATCGTAGAAGTGTATTCGATGCGCAGCGAGCGCAGGTATACGGTCGTAATATTGGACTAGCCATAACTGTCTCCCACGAGAGGTGGAAACATTAGAAAAGCCATGACGCTGTTCATGCAGTACATTTAAATCAGAAATTACGGACGAGTTGGGTGGCGATTAGGGTGAGTGGTATGCCGGACTTTGTCGGAGATAAGCTTTTTACAGCGATAACCGGGCATGTTTTCTGCGGATAATCATCACCTCTGTCGCTACCACTATCAATAGGCTTAAGCGCTGTCGGTAGATGCTCTCCAAAATACCAGGGATCGAGACTGAGCTACTTCATCACGGGCTAAATTTAAGTGTCAAGCATTTATCTGTCTACACTAGTTGAGAATTAATCGTTATGCTTATTCATAATTTCACTATGTTAGATGATTCAAGTCATGAATATACCACTTAGAGATTTCTCATTTGTGTTGTTTAGTTCCGATTATTTGAATGTACGCTCCTGCTCGTAAGTAAATCATCTTTGTTTCTACCTCTAGGTTGGTCTTTGCATGCCGCTTGCATCCACATGAGCGCGAGATTAGCTGACCCCGACGTGCATGCTTCTTTGTCACACATTGGATTGACCGTAGCGATTCGGTATGCGCTTCGTCGCCCTACATGATACACTCTTGGACAGACGCATACAATATTGAAGCGCGCCATGTCGTCTAGGTCTTATAGAGTATATATCAGATTCGGGAAATTCAAGTAGGTACTGGGTAAGCCGGACAAAATGTGTCTTTCTCAGCCTAACATATTTCAGTTGTGTTCGATTCTTCGCGCAGGGCGACGGCACCATTACCCAAGATGGCCTAGAGCTTTTCGAATGGATAAAGAATCCCAATAATATTATGCGACTTCGGAGTGGCCTTCAACATGTACACGAGATAGGACGAAATGAAATACGTGATCTCCTCGCCTCCAAGCTGTGGGAAGATGGGTTCACTTTGCGTGAACAAGTACATAATCACCAGGGAGACAGCGACCTAATAGATGGATTAGAGCAACAGTGTGACTGGTTTAATTCTCTTCCTAAAGGTGTTGACAAACTCGAAGCCATATCAAACGCTAAAGATAAAATGGCAATACCACGAGCACGCCCTCGGAAACGATCAGGTGAGGGCCGAGTTCAGACATGAATCAAGGTCTCCGCTGACATAATGATTGCAGATCCCCCTGGCTGGTACGTCTAACACGACTCCTTGTAGTGACTTCACCAACTTATCTGTTGCCAGGATTTACTTGCTTAACCTTGAATACGACACCCTGGAAGCCTATGAATTCAAAAACCACAGGCCCAGCCAAAATTCTCCCTTTGAGAGACTCACCGTCAGTTCCATTTTCGAAGAGTTCCCCGACGCACCGCCAGGCTACTACAAAAAAATGACGTTGTCAGAGCTTCAAGTAATGTGGCAGAAAGACTGGATCAACGAACATGAATTTCACGCGGAAGTACTGAACATGTTATGGAAAAATAACGCAGAACTACTCAAGACCGTACCACATGCCGATACCGTCCCGTTCGCGGTGCTATACGGCAGTGTGTTCGACGGGAGGGAGGGAAATGATGTGAACAAGCGCTATTCACGGAGGCTAACAGAGGAAAGGCTGACTCGAGCTCTGGCCGCTTTGAACAGAAGAAATCCAGCTCAGGTATCGACAGTTAGATACAAGTCAACCAGATCCCCGAAGGAGCAACGCCGCCTCCGAATAGAACACAATATACAGCGAGCGCACGCATTCGAGGTTCAGCAGAGACGGGCTAAAAGAATGAAAACTGGCAGAAGCACCAAAGGGAAATGTTCTTCGATGGGTGCCTAGGTAGCCAGAAAAAGCCGCAGAAGCTCTATTGGGCTCTCTCAGATACTAATCAGTCGAAGTTGCGACTTGGTCGTGTGAATAGAAGTGCGTTCATAAAGTGATTCCATTTAGTCTGCAAAGTCCCCCGAATGTACTATTAACAGCCCACGGTTAGTGTTAAGTGGAATGCTCTGAGAGGTCGTAGATGGGAACATACATCTCCGTGTTGGCTTCTCAGAGTGACGAACAAGTGACTGATTGCCCATAACTAAAGCAGATGATCCTCACATCTCGTGCATTTGCATGCCCATGCCCGCATACCACCACGGTATCATGTACCCTAGTTCAGAGTGATCCTATGAGCAAGTTAGCATGTCGCGAGGGATAAAAACTTAGGGAAACGATGCTTTACTGCTCGTACCAGACTCTCTGGCGAACCACCCCGCTTCTCTACGAGCAACTTGAGGTTGCACGACACCCAGAGCTGTGTACAGTCTATGTGGTGACCACATTCACCGGCCCTGGCGCAGACTTGTTCATTTAGATTATGGATGTTACCCCCCATCGGCACGGCGCCGACTAGAGGGCCGAGTAACGGAAGGAAGACCGGTAGCATATTTGACTTCATCATGCGATGTCAAGAGCAAAGACCAATCTGCCTTGAGGAACGATTAGTGTGCACATCCCGACACGATGAATCGCGCGAGGGTGTGGTCCGGTTTATCTACACGAGTGTGTCGTCATCAGACTGCTCGAAATAGTTCTAAAAGCAATATCGGCCTATTGTTCGATATGATTCTAAGAGCAATAATCGGGATATCGTTACCGTAATATGATTGGTACGTATAAATTGAGTTGGTGTAAGAATATTAGCCGGCACATGCCGTCGTGACTCCGCGGCTATGGTATGAGCGAAGCCATCTTGCCTGGCCGGGACAAAGATGGACCATGAAAAATCTATAATGACGCTGAAGTTTGTACACCTCTGCAAGCCGGTTTTACGACTTATGACAACTCATCAACATCAACGGTGTGTATTGAAGTCGCAGCGCAGAGTAACAGAGTAACAGGGCTTCACAAAGTAGATAGAAGCACATCGCTATAATGTCGCGTTCATTTCATTTGAAACACGCAAGTTATTAATCGACAAATCTGTTTGATTATGGACTTCAGTGGTTTATAGTAACTACTAGCAGGGCAAGCCTAAACAACTTTTCAGGTTCACCTTACCACCTTGAGTGACGTTGGAGCAAATCTAAATACCTATTATATTGGAGGTTTAAAATAGCGAGCAAATCCTCCAGTTACATAATCCTTGGTTATGTACATTATCTCTCGTAATATTCATCGTCGAGGCAAGTGTATGCTTTTAAACGCATTTGCATGTAACCCAATTGGGAAATCTGTATTACATCCAAAAGAACATTGTTAATCCGAATAACGAGTACGTAATATCCAATTCCCGGGGCAACACAACCCCAGTGACTACCTAGGTTAGATCTGTGTGTGTTGCAAGTGCATAGGCATGAACCGGAGACGGCCTCGTCATGCTGTTGGCAAAGTCGACTTGATTGATCAAGCTTGGAGCGAATGGTTCACCGGCTTAACGTATACATATGTACATGCGGCAGCGAGCTGAACGGCCGCATCAATAGTCTCAGTGATCTCGAACACTATTCGCATGCCACTATGGTTCGCCGGCGATCATTGAAGCATGGTTTCTTCATTCTCTTCCTGATGCTACTCAATTTACCTTTTGACGCCTCTTTCGTAAAATCCCACGATTGAGAGGTCTCGAACCACTACTAATATGATGCCACAAGTATCAACCGCAGCCTACACTTCGAAAGGTACCAGGAGCTCGGTCTAATGCAGCCTGAGTCCAGAAAAGAACTTGTCTCCATGAGTCGGCTATACCTTGGCGCTTGTGGCTGGCCCTAATGGGTCTGATTCGTACGATCATCGCTATGTCGTTCCTCTCGTCGATGACGTGTCCCCGGCCGTCTCATGTCAGTATGCTCTTAGCGTCCTGCAACGATGCAATAACGGAAACTATACTATTGTGCTATAGTCTGGATGCCTATAAGTAATGGAGTATCCTACAATATTCTCAAGGCTCGAGCGATGAGACATAGCTGTTCATGAAGAACGTATTCATAATCCACCAATCAATATGGAGGCGAAGAACACAGCCAAGAATACGGCTTACAACACCAAGGCCACTTTCGAAGACATAACTCATCAAGTTATTTCTTCGTATTTTATCGGGCCACAAGCTGAGAACTTACCATATTTCAAAGAGAACATCGACATCATCCTTGAAGAGCTCGGGAGCGCGAGGCAGAATTATTTCAAAGATGATGGAGTACGAGCTGAGGACCTGACCAAGTGCCATGCTACCCTTGTATGCTGATTGATATGCATAGAGATTCATCGACGAGAAGACCCAGCAGACGCCGGCTTTTAAGGCCTCGATGGAGAGGATGAAGAAGGCAGTTCGGAAAGCCTCCAACATTATGGGGAAGAGCAGCATACCGTTTTGGTCCCCGCGTTATGAGGCCCATATGTTCGTACCCTCCATTCCACAGTCGAGGGCCATAGAGCTGACCTTAGGACAGGAGTACGGACGTTAGTGTACGTGTAGTATTATCCAATTTGTCCTCGTTTGGTCAAGCACGTTATATCGCATCACCACTATTCCTTCATCCTAATTCTTCCTTTCCCAATCCTAAGATAATCGGCCACTGACTTCCGTAGATGGCTGGGCTTCTAGGATATTTCATGACAATGTTGTATAACCCAAACAACGTTGCGATTGAAGCTAGCCCCTTGTCTACCGTGGCCGAGATCGAGGTTGGCGAGCAGCTATGCGAACTATTCGGTTACAGCCTAGATGAAGATAACATGGAGGCTCCTACAGCATGGGGCCACGTAACTTGCGATGGTACGGTGGCTAACCTCGAATCAATTTGGTAAGACGAACGTTCACGGTGTGTTATTCAAGCACTAATAACGTATGCCGCAGGGTCGGTATGTAATATAGATGGCAAAGCCCTCAATAGGAGGGTTCTTCTGCTTACCGTTGCTTGCAGCTCGAAACTTAAAGTTTTATCCCCTATCACTTCGTAAAGCGTTCAATGACGGGGAAGCGCTCGATTTCCTGGCCGATAGTTTCTATGTCGAGAACTGTCAAGGGACGCGCAAGTTATTCGCCGATATGTCCACCTGGGAGCTTCTGAACTTGAAGCCTTCGGACATTCTCGACCTGCCTGACAGGTTGTATGAGGAACAGTACGAAAACCGCGTCTTTGCAGACCCTATTAATAGCTGACACTTTGGCTTCACATAGTGGTATCTCTAATAGTTACTTATCGGCTATCATGAACAAGTTCTCCATCCAGACAACTGGAAAGGAGAAAATCGAAAGCGAGTTTGGCATCAACCAGCCGTGCCAGTACATGCTATCACAGACCAGGCACTATTCATGGCCAAAAGGGGCTGGTAAGTTGCTTAGGTCCATCGTAGTACACGATGACTACTAACATCTGGCCTTCCCATTAAGCTATCGCTGGCCTGGGGTGCGATAACGTCGTTGGCATTCCAGTCGACCGAGCGGCGCGAGTGAACATCAAAGAGCTGGAGGTGGAGCTTAGAAAGCGCCTAGAGAGGCAGCAAGCGGTTTATGCAGTGGTTGCAATTATCGGATCAACTGAAGGTATGTCAGAAGGCAATTATACTACTAAGGAATTTCATAAGACTAAGCAGCATTATACACAAAGAGGGCGCTGTGGACTCGCTAAGCAGTATTCTCGCCTTGCGCAAACAACTCCAAGCTGAAGGCCTCTCTTTCCTCGTCCATGCTGACGCGGCATGGGGTGGTTATTTCTGCTCAATGTTACCAAAGAACTATCATCCTGGAGATGTCATCAACCTGCCTACAGAAATGGGCGAAGCCGATGGGTTCGTGCCCGATGCCCCCTTAAAGGCCCAAACACAGGTTAGTGTTTTCTGGACTATTAATAATCAACTTGATTTCGTCTTCATCTAGGTTAGCGCCCACTTAATAGAACATCTCAAAATGCGAGGCACCAGTACACAATGACCAATTACTAAAGGTTGCACTTGCCGCAGGATGATCTATACGCCTTACGATATACGGACTCTATTACTGTCGACCCCCACAAGGCTGGCTACATACCCTACCCTGCAGGTGGGCTATGCTATCGTGACGGACGAATGCGATTCTTGGTCACATGGACGAGCCCATACTTATCTCGTGGCTCCGTGACAAGGTGAGCAGAAGACAATTGCCCTGAAAGCATATGCTCCCTAACTAGTCGGAACCAAAGTACCTCTGATTCTTTACTGATCCCTCCACGAACAGCATTGGTATCTACGGAGTTGAAGGAAGGTATGTTACGTATCTTGACCTCTTCTAAGGTCTTTACAGCGACATGCACTGATTGGATGTTCGCTTGCAGCAAGCCAGGCGCTTCAGCAATGTCAGCTTGGCTCGCTAACAAGACTATTGGACTGAATCAAGACGGTTACGGAGCACTTCTAAGCGAAGTTACCTGGACGTGTACAAGGGTATGGCTTAATAAACCCTTTCCCTTAGTTAGCCAGACTAACAATTGATTCCCAGCTTTCGGCTGAATGGGCGGCTTTATCGGATCGCAGAGACCCGTTCATCTGCGTCCCCTTTAATATGCTCCCATCCGAACAGGTTGATAATCCAACAGAAGATAAGATAGAAGCCGAGAAAAGACGCATCCGGCGAGACATTGTCGAGAAAACCAACGCACGCATAGTCGCAGATGACCAGAAGCGACCGGACCACCTCAAAGCTATGAAGTTGATGAGAGAGCTCGGGTCTGATCTGAATATCAACGCCTTCGCACTGAACTTCCGGCATGAAGACGGTACACTCAACGATGACATTGAAGAGGCTAACTACCTTATGCAGCGTGTTGTGGAACGGCTCTCTGTCGACAGCCCCACGGATGACCCTACCAAAATACCTCTGTATCTTACATCTACCGAATTCTCCAAGAAGGGTTACGGGGAGTGCAAGGCCCATTTCCAAAAGAGGCTCGGGCTGGCTCCAAGCTCCGAAGACTTGATGGTACTGCGCAACGTTGTTATGTCACCATTCCCTACCGACGGAAACTTTACAAACGAACTGGCCCGGATACTTAAGGACGTTATCATCGAGGAGACAGAGGTTTGTTCTACCCGATTAGGTCGCAGCTAAATACGCGAGTCTAATACTTTAGCTATGTTCAGATTGTTCGCAAGAGGAACACACTTGCGCCAGATTTCCACAACTTCCTCATTCAGGGGACGGAATCCATATATCTCATCCATCTGCCTATGTTCCATGTTGCCAACCATCGACAGCAGCTGATTCTGTCCGTCGATTTCGATCAGGCGTCTAAAGACAAGTATATTGCCATGAAGAAATCCTACCCGTCAGAGCCAATGATCATCGTCACACAGAACAAGACGATGTTGAAAGACGAGGCTGAGAATTATGGGGGCTTCAGGGCGCAAATCATGACCAAACAATCGTAAGAAAACCCCGGCATGTCCTCAGATATGCTAATTCTTGCCCCGGTAGACTCTCACGTGCTGACAGAGGAATTACAGTGGCATCATTCTCCGGGACATAGACGTAAGCATCCGCAAGACTGTTATAAGTCGCCCCCTCAATTCAAAATGGCGACAAGAGAGTTATCCCTTGAGCTTTATGCCATTTTACTTGTACGGGACAGGTAAGTGAAATAAACAGTTCATTTGATACTATCCCCCCCCCCCCCCAAATTCTCCGCGTCATGAAATTACGACTCACGCGATTGTTCTAGCAAACGAGGCCAACATTGACCACGTCATCACCCGCGCGCCGAATTGTCAGCTCTCGGCTGGGCGGTGCAAGCTCAACTGGTATACGGACCCAGGGGCGGCAGTGTGGAACAAGGATCTCGTGCTACTTATTGAGGATGTCCGTGAAGCACCGATGCAACCGTTTCCGTCCAACGTGGAGATTGGGGCCAAGAACGGTGCCGTGATTGCGCACGAATCGTTCCACAAAGAGAACGGGTCAAGATCAATACCAATTCGAGAACAGGCAGAAGCACTCAAGAAGATTCCAGGGCTCGACACAAACGGTGACAAGAAAGTAGACGTGCCCAACGGGAATGCTAACGGCGACTTGGACACTGTCGCCAAAGCCCACAAGGAAGACCTATCGACTTTGCCACATATAACCACGAGAGTCGTGAGGAGCGAGGCGCGCAGCGGCGCTGCACGGGGATCTCGGTTCTTCTTCCGTCCCGGGGCCACCTTCAAGGTGGGAGTCTGGGAAGATGGGAACCGCGCCAGCGAGCGCTCCGATTACGCGAGCGTCGACCTCGGGAAGTTCATCGGTCGTGGCATGTTGACTCTGGGCGATAGCGTCTATGTTGATAGTGAGGCTATGAACTTCGATCCGTTCAAGAGAGTCGAGAAGGTCAGCGAATGGAGGACCGAATTCGACCGTATTGGTCAGGAGATGGAATAAATGAATGGGAACGTGTTAAGTCTACGGATTACGAGGTTACGATTCTCTCATAGTCACATAATGATATTACGGTTTTTGCTTCCAGCAAGAGAGGTCGGGAGGAAGGAAGGAAACGGTGTCTTCCTAAACCTATGCTCGTTCTTGTTTAGGGAAATAAGTGCCTTCATCCCATTGGAGATCTTGAGTATCGTGGTTATCTCATTAGCTACAACAAACCTATTGCTTAGTAGCCCGGCCCCATTTCTTAAAGTTATTATTCCATCAGTTGACACGGCTTAAAATACGATGGCTTTGCTTCGAAGACCATTACGTTTTCGTCATCGAGAAGTGATGAAGCGATGAAGGGTGTATTATTGCGATTTCTGTCTTTGTCTTTCTTCTTTTTCTCTTTCAAGGGGTTCCAGTACCCTCCTGGTCCTACTGTTCCTTCGCCTTTCCCTTTCCCTTCACGTCTTTCTTGGGCTCCTCCTCTTCTTCCTCGTCTTCACTGACACTGAATTCTTCATCGTCCTCCTCCCATTCGAACTCCGCGTCCTCTTCTCCCTCCTCTTTCTTCTTCTTGTTCTCTTTATCCTCATCATCATCTTCTTTCTCCTCGGCGATTTCGCCCTCCTCTAACTCCATAGACACGTCGGAGTCAGAGTCGGAGCCCTCCTCCTTGTCAGTGGAAGCCTCTTCCTCCTCATTGTTACGCGCTTCGGTGCAGCGGTGACAGTAACCACGCATGACGGGAGGCACTACCAGAAGGAAACAATATATGTCAGTACATTGATTTATCGTCGTAACAGAGATAGTTGGACAATTAGGTAGATATTCAACAACAGCCTCAAGACATCATCATGTCTTGGCTCCAGTACCATCCCGGCCAGGCCGCCCCTGAAGATGGTTGGGGTGGGATAGAAGAAAAGGCGAGAAGAAACAAACCAAGACGAAAATACGAGAATCAGGCATACAGATACTTACAGGGAATTGAGTGAGCGCGAACGTGGCCGCACGATCCCCAGTTTCCGCGAAGGATATAGACAGCTGGATTATACCGGTGTTAGTTATTCCTTTCAAAAGGTTCTACTGAATCCTGGTAGAAAGATTGATGTAAAGGGACATTGACATCGAGACAAGGGATAAAGACACCCTGTGTTTGCTGTATTTTGTGCTTGGACGCGCACAACCAACTTCCCACACCGGAGGGTATACATGTTTTTTTTTTTTTTTTTTATGACGAGGTAAGGGCATAGGGGGCAGACACTCGACACTTACCATCACACTCGTTGCCCAAGGGGTAGCTGTCCATGTAGTGAGTCATGCATTCTTTGCAGAGGACCTTTTGCTCCCAGTACTTGCACATCTTGCTTGTGACATGTAGTAGTCCTTTGATGGCCTTGCACGTTAGATAATTTATCTAAGATACGTTATGAACGTAGGATAATGTAGAGTGCACTTACTGCAGAATAGAGTTTGTATTTGCCTTATTGCGGTCGGTACAATGATTGTTCTGGTATGATTTTGCTTTCTTCACTCTTGAAGCGCAAATATTTTACTATTCGCTTGGGGATTGGAACTGGGAAGTGTGCGCGCAAGAAATGGCACTTACCATAACACCAAAGGCTACAAAGGTACAACTTCCATTCGACGACATCATAGACGATGTGTACATTCCTCATGTACGCGCGGGTCCAGCTCTGTGACTGGCTGACCGCGATGCCGAGACTGTAAACCCGCATAGAAGGGATGTTTTGTGTACTACAGCTACTGGTTATCTCCTGAGTTGACTTCTGTTGTGGAAGGAGCAAAGTTGTAAAACTAGAGTCTTGAAGCCTCTTTATTTGGTGTCCTCAAGGTTCTGATCATGTAAACCTAAGGTAGCTAGCTAATAGTTCTCCCCTTCTAGCCTCCCATGTCTATGATGTTGTGTCCTTGTCACCAGGGATAACATGACATCCTACTAGTTGCGACTGTAGTCCTATATATAATATACCTTAAGGCAAATGTCATGAATAATATCAGGTGGACTGAAGTCTAACGTAGTATAACAATTAGGTATCAATCCCTCATATTATGAACTACAGTGCTCAGATCAGCTGTCTAACACGTAGAAATTATAGATATTACTACATAGAAAACGATTCGATATCAGCAATAACCCCCGTTTCTACTGCCGTCGCTGTCTTTCGTGTTTCTTCCCTTTCTGGCCGGCACAGCTGATCAAAAAGCCCCTTTCCAAAACATTCAAAAGCCTTCTTAATCCCTCCAACGCGCGCAAGCCGCTTCTCCATCGCGCTCAATTCGAAATGGAACTCGTGGCCCGCACAGCGTATTAGAGACGCAGCAGTATCGACCTCGATCTCCGTGCCCATCTGCGCGACCTCATACAGCTTTTCTGCAGCACCCTGGCGCGCTAGGCGAATGCCCAATAGGCCAAGGTTGGGTTGGTTCCGAGCGTATATGAAGGCGAAGGACTCGGCGATGACACACTTAATGCCGCAGCCCTTCAGAGCACTGACTGCTACCTCGCGCGACGAGCCAACCCCGAAACCCTTGCCGGCCACTATGACGGTGTGGTCGTGGTTCTTAGCCAGATCGCGGAACTCGGGCATCAGGAATTGCATGCAGTGCGAGCCCCAGTCCTCGTCAGTTTCGCAGAGGTGGAGAAAGTCGTTGGGTATGATCTATGATTGCAAGTCAGTGCCCGGAAATGTAGGCGCCGGGGAAGTGTATCAGTCCCTGAAAGAGATAGGTTCTTACGGCATCAGTATCAATGAAGTCACTCAGCCTCATGACCTTCCCTTTAATGACATCTCTTGTCGTATGGTCATATGCCTCAATAGAAGCACTCTCCTCTGATGTCGTATTATCGAGAGCGAGGGGTTTTTCTTGAGAATCCCCTCGTTCTGCTTTGTTTGGCAACTGCTCGTCGGTGCCGGCATCAATTCCATAAGGTTCGCAATACGCAATAGACCCTTCGGCAGCCTTCGTTTCTGGTTCACCCTCCGCTTCAAGATGAAACTTCTTTAGTATAGCCGGAGAATCTTTGATGGGATTATACTGCAGATATTTAGCCAGCTCGCCGAGATCAAGTTTGTCAAGTAGCGGTTGAGGATCGGTGATTCTCATATTGAATGATGAGGCCGCCACGGTTGCTGCTGCCGCAATGTTGCCAATAGAATCTACGATAGACGACAAGCATGTTAGGTCATAATCCCGACGTAGCTGTTAATGCGAGAAGAAGAAGTGAGACGAATGTCACATACGCGGTCCCATCCTGTTCTTGAAATTCCGGTTCTGGGAACTGAGCCAGTGCTCCCCGGGTTTAGCCTGGTCGGTCCCCATACCAACGCACATGCTACAGCCTGGCGCACCAATCTTAAAGCCGGCTCGGCGGTAGAAGTCGAGAAGTCCGAGGTCTTCCAGCTTCCGAAGAATCGGCCGCGAACCGGGGACAACGAGGCGCCGACCCTTCTTGACGGGTTCGAACCCCTGTTCAAGTCCTGCCTTGAGTATCAAAGCTCCGATAATCACTACGTAATTATTTCTTGTTAGTGATTGGCTTATGAGGAGATTTAGTATATTTTCTCTGGCTTACGGTCCTCTTCCGCTGTCGTACAAGCACCTACGAAACACCCGTCTAGTTGATAGTCCGAGAGCTCGGTGACAGGCACCACATTATCTGGCGACGGACATAGTGCCACGAAGGACGTCACTCGAGATAGGTCGATAGTAAACTGCTCGGCGTATTCAGCATCAGGGTCGGGGCGGAAATAAACGGCGCCCTCTCGATACTTGCGTCTAGCCCGTCGGGAGATGAAGTCGAGGGTCCTCTCGTCTGACTCGAAAATCCCCGTTACGGCACCGAATTCCTAGATTGAGAGCGTAGGTCAAATCATTAACCATGTGCCACGGTAAAGGAGCACGACACGACGAGCTGTACACTTACTGTACACATGTTCGCTATCGCGAACCTCGCATCACCAGATAAATACTTCAGCCCAGGGCCAGAGAACTCGACTATCCGATCCGCGGCGACCGTGTTCCGTTTGAACTCCTTCAAGACGTAGAGTATAGTATCCTTTCCGCCTATCCCTTTAGGCGGCCGTCCCGTAAACCGAATCGAGACGGTCTCGGGCACTGCAAACCACGTCTGCCCAGTAACCAGAGGCATGACGACATCGGTGGCACCCATGCCGATAGAGAGGCAAGACACCGAGCCCGCGGAGCAAGAATGGGAGTCGGCGCCAATGACGAGCTGACCAGGCAATGCGCGCTCCCGCACGAATTCGGTGTGCATGATAGTGTACTGTTTATCAGCCGACCATCATTAGCTAATTACCTACCCAAATTAATGCTAATGTAGGGAGAATATCGGAGGTTTTATAATTACATTGAATCCTTGAAACTCCGTCATCTTGAACTCCTTGTGCGCGCGTCGGTTCACGTCCATGAGTTTCTTAACATCAGGAAGATCATAGATAGCAGGCTCGACCCGGTGGTCTCCCGCGAGCCAGAAGCGATCGTTTCGAAAGATGCCCGGCCGCCCAATGGACTCGTAGAGATTATTCATTGACTGCTTGGACCGTAAGGAACAACATATTAGCCAAAATGTTAGCGAAGGCCCTAATTATTGGGCAGACTGCTTCAGACAGGCGCTACGACTTACGCCCCAGGCGAGCTCAGAAGCCAAGATCCAATCCACGTCGACCTGGATAACCTCATTTGCTTTGACCCAACCTTTCCTAGATATATCATGTGCAGCAAAGATCTTCTCGGCCATTGTCATCGGTCTCCGCCCGCACGGTCTCTCATTTAGGGGTTTGGGCATAGAACGAGACCTCGCTGCCGACCTGGCCGCCTCCAGGTACGTGGATAAGACGAACAACACCTGAGCCTCAATTTCCGCCGACAGAGGCACGGTCGTATTCAGTCCCATGCCGCCAAAGTCAGTAGGCAGTAGACATGACTGAACTGCACTGAGAATGGCACGGCGTATTTCCCCTAGATCGTCGTGATGCGCAATGCTAGACTCGACGAGTTCCAGGAATCCAACTAGATTGGAATCGGTATCCGAAATGTGTTCGTCGGCGTTGTTCGAGAAGTCAAATCTAATCGGCTGGGCTTCGCTCAACGCAGATAAGCATTCTTTCTCTGAACTAGTGAGGCTCTCGGCTCGACGTGGAATTTTGACTATGCTAGTGACGTGTTCCATCTTGGTTATTAAAGCAGGCGAGGTGATGTCGCAAAGTATGTGAAATGCAGCGCACACCAAATCTCAGATTATTATAGCTTCTAGATATATATTTTCCACGGACATATTGATTTTATATTGTCTCCTTGGAACCCTGGGTCATACGCAGCGCAACCGGAAAGGGGATGATGAGCATTAATCGGAGCCGGGTCGCTTAACCGGTAGTCAGAGCGGTATGCGCTAGCGTAAACAATAAGCCAAACACCCTACACATTACCCGGGTCGGCTGTCTTCGGCCTCTCAGCTATGTAGTCGCCTTCGCGAACCATGGCAATTATCGCGAGAGCGATGAGACGGCATTACGCGACAGACACAAAAATAGTATTCATCAATAGATCAAGTTGACCTAACGGCCGTTTCAGCTAAGAATACAACTTGCACCTGTTGATTTCTCACCCCGTTTATTTTTGTCAGCAAGCTTCGGCCCGTATTCGGCTGAGAGTTGATGCTCTATTAGGAGCAAAAACGTATATTAAGTCCCGATTATTCTTCGTTGCTTTCCCTTGCTAACACCGTGATTCTTGTGAAGTAACATATTATTGTGATACTTACCAAGCATGTCTTATCAACAAAGCCCAAGTCACACGCCAGGAAGCCGACTCCGTCAGCTCCTCGCCAATGGCGAGGTACTCGTCTGCCCGGGTGTATATGATGGACTATCGACACGCATGGCCATCGAAGCCGGCTTCCAGTGCCTCTATATGACGGGTGCGGGAGTCTCCATGTCCCGTATTGGCATGGCAGATCTTGGGCTAGCGACGCAGACGGAAATGGTTGATACCGCCGGGATGATTGCCAACATCGATCCAAAAATACCGTTGATTGCAGATGCAGAGTATGTTCCTGATGTTCTGGACGTTGCTTCATTGTTTGTACTAGAGGGCTCATTCGCGATAATTGCTAACGCAAGCCTCATGCTAATATAGCACTGGATACGGCACCGCAGCCAACGTCGCTCGGACCGTTGATCGTTACATCTCAGCAGGCGTCGCTGGGTTCCACTTGGAGGACCAAGTGGTCAACAAGAAGTGTGGTCACTTGAAGGGGAAAGAATGCGTCAGCTTACACGAATACCTCACTCGGATCAGAGCGGCGGCGGAGACTCGCAAGAGAAGGGGAAGTGATATCGTGATCATCGCCCGTACCGACTCGCTAGCAACGCACGGTCTGGACGAGGCGCTCCGGCGGTTAAAAGCAGCCGTCAGTGCGGGGGCCGACGCGGTATTCTTAGAGGCCATCTCTACAAAAGAGCAGCTAGAGGCATACTGTGATACGTTCCGTGGCACCGGCGTGTCCACAATCCATAACATAGTGCCAGGCTCGCACGCATACAAGATAACGCCAGAGGAGGCGAAAGAGTTCGGTATAAACATCTGTATGTTTCCCCTGATGTCATTAACATTCCCTTTTTCGCTTGAGTCCCACTTCACCCCGATTCCCGCATCAACTTGTAATATTTGTGCTTATGGACACTACTAAATCCTTGGCGGCGATAGTGATATACCCAGGGGTCTGCTTAATGGAAGCCTATGTAGGATTCTCGAAGGCACTGAAATCACTCAAAGAAGGCACCGAAGAGGATGTCCCCCAGGCATTCGGACCGCGCCGAATCTTCCAAGTCTGCGGGATGGACCAAATCGAGAAGTTCGACCATGATGTAAGCGATTGGGTCCAAGCGTTTGAACACGACAACGAGACGGAACCGAACAGTACCGTACGATAGCTTTGTCGGCTAGGAGCCCAGTAATTAACATAGTGTTTGACCCTCCGTCCTGAGGGCTTCACGTGAGATTTAATGCCAGTTAGCTCTGATTACTATAGTTTTCCTGCAGCCAATTAACCTTATGAAGAGACTCATAACTGCCCCTTTTCCTGATTATTTATATTGAGTTTCCCTGTTCGGTATTACTTATAAGTTATAACTCCTAGGGTTTCGAAGCTCAGTCACGAATAAGGCTTCGCAGACACGTCGTATTCTACTTGGCTAACAGGCGAACCCTACTTAACAAATCATACTCCGTCATGGAAAACCATCAAGTGGGTATAACCTCTCCGGGACCGAGAATAAACAACCCACATCTATCATCTTAGTGGCCCAGCCATTGGTCCAGACAGATATTACGCATTAGGTTCAAGGTTTTCGGAAAGTTCGGATGAGTAGCATGTCAATGTGTGGCGTGTAATTACCAGCAGCTTATTTCCTTCTACGATAAACCAAAGCAGCAGAGATGCTTATCGTGCCGTAGTATTGACTAGATTTCTTGACACATAAACCCCCAGAAACAGTTCATATTCGGCTGACTGTGTCGGCAAATATGTAAATTCCGGGGGGAGGGGCTCAGACCATTCCATGCTAAAGGCAACAATGACACTGTTCCCATTGTTCCTCTCCTTGTCCAGACCACGGGACACTGTTGACGATGGGCTGTGCGTAACTCCTCATTCTGGGGAAGCAAGGGTGATCCAGCGGCTCTGTCGATATCGAGCCTTTAGATCAAAATTGCTGACATAGTCTATATGAAAAAGGTCCATAGAAATCGATATCGCTCGCAAGTTCGTCATGTACAGACTCGTGTAGCTATAGCGGATTAAATCACCTAGGTAGTTAAAGTTGATGAGAAACTAATACAAGCTCCAGTGTCTAGGCAAAAGCTTTGTCAACTCGACAAAGCCACTGCATGCCTAGGTAGGTACTTACCAAATCAGTTACTATTTCGAGCTTGAATAGTGAGGTTGTGCCTCATCCAGGCATGTCTGTGCCACAATTACATGTCTCTTCCCTTATGGACCGTTATGATTACCTGTCTAAGTTATTACTAAACTTTCCACGGCTAACAAAAAGAAAATATTTTCAGCCCTCTTCAGAACTGAGAAATGCAATAGATGAATCTTATATCCTTAACTGACACCTAATTCCACCCTGCACCTCCTGTTCAAGACTTGTCCTTAATTACCGTGCGACCCGAAGTCATCGTCTAAAACTCGGTCCAGGAGAGATAGTTGACTATTTTCTCCATTCTCTGTCTCCCGCACCTTATTTTAGAGCGAGACTGTTGTGAATCAGTAAGAAAGTGCGCTCCTCTTCCGTCCTCATCGTTCGTCTCGTTTCTTGCCTATTCTCCCTATTGCCAGTTGCTTCCAACCAGAAACTTATACTAGTTCCTACCGAGTTGAAGAAAACATTAGAACATAACCCCCTTCCCAATTCACCTTGCCAGAATTTGGCCTTACACATTCTTCAACCCAAAGTTTTCTCCGCTACAGCGCCTTGTAACTACTGCCTTTGTCTACCATTTTCACCTACTCCTATGATGTGGTCTGGGTAAGCAATACCATAGCCTATTCTACAAAACTGCATGCCAAGAACTCCGGTAAAGGTGGCTCCGTAAGATGGGTAGCATTCCATTCCGTTACCCGCTGAGGTCTAGAAAACTACTGGCTCGAGTCCATTCAACGTAGACGTAGGGTTATATACCTCACATAATTATGTCTTTTCATCACGACAGCCCATGCCATGCCGCAGCCACTGCGGCCACCGGCCAACACGGCATACCTCTAGAAGACGATGAGAATTAAGAGAAGCACTCTCCAACTGTGAGATGCGGATGCGGGGAGAATTTAAATAACCGTAGATTAGCAAGATCTAGGGCCACCCAATATGGATTCTACGGTACCTCTTCACGCGATCGTGATAGGATGTGCCAATCATACCGAGTTGTGTACAAGCCAAAATGCACCGATTCTGCGTTCCATGCACCTGTCCAATGATTGGAACCAAAGGGAAACGGTCACGGACCGCCACGACAAGCGCAGCTAAATGAAGTATAAAGCAATACCTCGCACCTTGATCATGTTTCCCTTGAAAGACCGACTCCAGGAAATTGTCAAGGCCACAGATCATCTAGAATACTCAACACTTTCTCCAACATGAAGACCACAGCAGCAATGATGGCGATCTTTACGGTTGCCTACGCCGACGTCCCAGCCAAGTCGTTCCACGTAAAGAATGTGTTGGCAGGTTACGCTAGCGCTTGTCGAGGTCTCGACACCGTTGCTGTCGCGTCCACTCCTGAGGCACTCACCTGGAATTTGCGCGACTATAAGACTGTCTACCCACGCCAGCCGGGCTCGAAGGACGACTCGGTGACATACTGTGTCATGGAAACCAACCTTGCCGATTTTCCCCCCAACTGGCGCTTTACAGTCGACAGCGTCAAGGCCAGCGGCGCGGGCAAGCTTGCCGGCGGTGCTCAGGTCCATTCGATGGGGACCTACCTTGGTCTGAGCGTTGGATATATTGAGGATAGAACTAAGCCCATATCTGAGACCAAATGGCTTCTTAAAGAAGGGGGTCTAGTACGTTGTTTTCATTCAGCATATTCTGACTGATATCCGTTCTTACTTATGACACGCCATGGCTATTATTATTACTTGTTGGTTAATAATGTATCATCTTCATAGGGTTCATACGAACTCAAGAATTCCGGCTTGACTCCGGATGGGAAAGACCTCAACGGCGATTTCCAGGTCCAGCTTCCACGAACGTATCCAAATACCACTGAAACGCTCTGGTCCCCATGTTTCGAGGAAGATAGTGAGTGATCATCTTATCCCTGAATACCGACTCGGCAGGTAGCTTACCGTTTGCAGACTACTACGACTGGTACAGAACCCAAATGAGCTACCAAATCACCCTCTATATGGGAGAGGAGGAGGGTTCCAAAGATGCCCAAGGGGTTGTGGACGACGACCTCACGGTGAAACTGAACCTGAAGTGGGAGAAATGCGACTCGACAAAGAATAATATCACCACATGGGGAAAGCTCTATGACAATGGCAATCCTAACTGGGTGCCGTTGTAAGACGCTGTCTAAATCTCCCCTCACTCACTTATTGAGACACGAGGGTCACACAGAATTCCGAGCTACAGGCTATTACTAGTAGTACATATGAGGGTGGTATCATTGGATGTACATATTTCTATTCTTCTTTCTTGGGGCTTCAAGCCGTACATTGCATCTCCGAGTGCTTCCCCTTTATATTTTCACTGCGGACTAAGCTTCGAAAATGGGCGGTAGTTATTCTCTAGTATGTAACTAGCCTTTTTCTGGGCTAGATGCAGTGTTCACTTTGCTCAGCTTTGATTTGACGAAGACCAATAATAATTTGATTATAATTGTGCATACAAATGTTAAATACTTGGTATAATTAACAGCCTTTAGGACTAGAAGTTATAAGAATCAAGAAATGAAAGCTTTTATACTACTTGCAGCCTATATTAAAAAGGGTTTTATATCATTTTCGCTTTATAAAAATAACTTTTTTAAAAGAGAAAGAATTAAGTTTTCTTGTCACCTCATTTTTTTTTTTTTTCATTTGTACCTCTACTGGTCACTTGAGCCAAAGTTCTCCTGGTCACCCGTCCCATTTCGACCACCACCAAGATAGTAGTAAAACAGACTCAATCAATCGTGTCAGAATTAATGGGTTCATTTAGATGGATTGGCGCGGGCTAAATGTACCAGGGGTGAGCAGCTCTGCTCAACCCCTGAGCCTGCCACGCTATTTACTAGGACACATCAAAAAGGACAGCAAAACGCGCCCTCACAACAAGATAACACAATACACCCTCAATTGACTGGCTCGCTTATTTCTGACAAGAATGACAGATAAGAGCGATCAACATGGGGACAGTACAGATGTAGAAGTTATTCATTGTCACTGTACCAGGATTCCGGGTGCTCATATCCCGTAGACCAGGTTAGGAAGGGAGTCACATGACATGGCGTTTCGACCGACGCGTCTACTCTTAACTTGTAATATTAAGGCCGCTCCACTCAAGTCGTCGCCCTTTTAGTCCGACATACTGACACACCTGCACCTGACAAGCAACCTGTTTCCCGTGGTATTCTTTGCGTCCTCGGTGCCTGAACTAAATCACGTCATAAAGAACTTCTTATGATATAGCGCACGAAGACGTTTTGGTTTCTCACCGCCGTTGCGAAATGGCGCGATTTCTCCCTGAAACGAGGACGCTTGGTTCTTGGCAACCTGGATCTTCCGCAGCATCTTTAGCAGCAGCAATCCCTAGCGCCCTGGGAGGTACGCGTAATATACATCGAGGGCAAGGTGGAAACAAAAACGAGTTGGGGGAAATACTCGACGCGATTGAGACCTGTGGCGACTTCGCCACAAAACACCAGTACTCGCAGTTCGCAAACCCTGGCTTGCGGGTCGGCGACACCCTAATCGCCCTGCCCTTAGATCCGGCCCAGGTACCTCTCATCCGTGATGCATCTCGACAGGCCCCTTTTGGTCGCGGCGATGAAACATTGGTTGACACTTCTGTCAGGAACACATGGGAACTTGACACTTCCAAGTTTCGCATCTCCAACCCGGCATGGAGCACATTCGTGGCCAACGCCCTTCGTGATGTATCACAAAGTTTAGGCATGTCAGGCGTCAAGACTGAATTGTACAAACTCCTCCTATACGAGGAGCAATCCTTCTTCAAGCGTCACAAAGACTCGGAAAAGGCGCCGGGCATGATCGCCACCCTAAGTATATGTTTGCCGTCAAGGTATAAAGGCGGCGAAGTGCACCTGTCGCATACCGGAAAGAATCATGTCTTCAACACCAGTCAGAGCCTATTCGACATATCCGCCCTCGCGTGGTATTCGGACGTGACACATGAGATTAAACCGATTGCGGAAGGTCACCGGTTAGTCCTCATATATAACATTATCCGGACTGGAGACGATGGAGCAACCTCCGCCGACTTTCTCGTGCAACAAGACCGCGAGTTACACAGTGCAATTGCCAAGTTGAGGCTTCGCTCTCCAGCTCCGAAACGCACACTTTATTTTCTAGAGCACAAGTACTCGCAATCTAGTCTCCGGATCGATCACCTCAAGGGCCGAGACCGTGCTGTCGTTCAAAGCCTGCAGGAACCTTGTATGAGCAACGGTTACTATTTGTTCTTGTGCAATGTTACGAAAAGACACCCAGATGGCTACGTCTCCGATGACGAGGACGAGGATAACGAAGATGATGATGATTATGGCCGATACTCAAGTTACGGCTACTATACTGGTGGGGGCGATGGCCCAAGTTTAGCGATAGATACTATTGCCACATGCAGTGGTCAGATATTCGCCTCCGATGTCCAACTAAAAAAGGGGGATATTCTAGGACCCAGCGCGTATAGCCAACGGGACGCAGACAGTGAGTCGGAAGGTGAATGGACTGGTAACGAGGGGGCTGAAACGGAGTACAGGTATCATGACTCGGTATGTCTCGACCCCAAAACCTCGTCTCAAATTCCTGACTATGGTTCAGGAGTGATTGCGATTCTGACACTTCCAGGCTGTTGTCATTGTGCCCAAATACCAATTGGATCAATTCTTAGACTACCGCGCGGATCTACAGGTGCTGTTTGAGCTAGTCATGGGGGATCTAAAAGCTCATCCCGAGGATCCCGCTATCCGTAAATTCTTACCCGTATTCCTATCGAAGGCGGTTAAAAGTGCCCCGGCTATATCCCCGCTCATCTTATCAATCTTACCAATGGCCTTGGAGCTGAAAGAAGACGCCTTATTCTGCAGTGCTGTCCGCGCAGGATTTAACAATAATATCCCACGAATCGAAGTAATGCAATCTCTGGTTGGGATCGTCAGGAGTATTACGTCAAGGCCAGTTGACTGGGACAAGATGTACGTGGGCAAGAGGGAGTGTGAGATCGAGTTTGATGTGTAGAAGATGACACTGACGTTTTCTTAGCTTCGGTGAGTTTGTGTCAAACCATCGCAGCCTAACGAGGCTATCCGTGTCCCTGGATTTTGTCAAGCGATCGCTTGGTCCTGGCGAGTTGCAAACATCATTTCAGCAATGGCGTTCTACAACGGAACTTCTAAGCTTTGAGAGCAGAAAGTCTCTAGCGATTGATGACCATGATTTCGTCCTCGAATTAGCGGCTCTCCGATGGGAAGATGTCGATTGGATTACAAATATGTAAGGATCATAATCCCCAGTACCTGATGGTCCTAATACTGGCTCCGATGAGCACAATTGTATTCCCTTCTCTGCGGCATGTACTAACCCATCTGCACAACAAGGTTCCAACCTAAAGTTCGCGATTGTTCAGATAAGAAATTCCTATCAAAGCTCATTTGCTCCCTGTTACACAAGGACCGAGAAGGTGTCCTTCACAACGCCAAAGGAATAGCCAGTATGCTCCTCGAGTCGGAACTTCAGAAGCTGCAACTGGCTAGAGTGAAATTCAATTCCCAGGCGGGAGACCCTGCTGACAGGTCTGAGGCTAATCGATTTATCGAGCTGATCGAGAACTGTCTACTATCAGGTCTTCAGCCATCTATTGATGAGCTACTACGGTTGAGTTGCCACAGTGTCGAAACCGCCAGTGTAAATGATGGTACACGGCTGTCTAGGTTATCGATGGGAGAGCAAGTTTCGACTTTAGCCGAGGAAATGCTACAAATCCTGTGTAATCGTTTCGAGGATAGCAAAATGACACCAAGTAAGCCGGCCCAGGACTTCGTCACGGCTGTGCTACGAAAATATTTCCTTCGAGATCTGCCACGCTGTCCACGGCAGCTCGAGAGCCACCGCCACCAGCCACGAGGCTGTAGGCAATGCAAACACTGCGAGGAGCTCGACGCATTCCTCTATTCACCAACAGAGAAGGAAAGAACATTTCTGAAGGGCCCCAAGATCACCGCGCATTTGCAAGGACAATTACCCCATGATCTGTTTGAATGCACGAAGCGGAATGTCCCCGGCAGGGGTAAAGGCCCACAATGCATACTCACGGTGACCAAACTAAACCTAGAGTACCAAAGCGCCATGGAGGAGTACAGGGAAGGTCTATGCGTTGTTCTTAAGAAACTGCGACCTTTCCGTACCGAGTACATGAAGCAGTTCTTAGGGGACAAATTGTATAGCGAGCTAGTTATGTTGGAGCATCTGCCGCACATCAAAAGCGTTGGGCCCAGCAATAGAGAGGTGCGGGCAGGCCTGAAACGAGAGGCCGAAGAGGATTTGGAGACGCCAGGGGCCAAACGAGTTGCCCTCCTCCATAAGGCCAGCTTCGCAATTTGAAACCCAAGGAAATCAAAAGTCGTCATATCAGAGGACCAGTAATTCGAGGCTTGGCTTGGACAAGTAGGCCTGCTGTTTCTTTTGTCACGGTTCCGATCCGGACTGCTTCCGGCCCCGAAGCACGGACTTCAACTACCCCCTATATAAGTAGATACAGGAAATCTCTGCTCCAGAGATTCTTTCCTTTGTACAATAATAATAATATGTCTATACGGACCACCCGGCAGTATGAACTATGACATTCTTAGTATGGACGTAGGAGTGAACCTGAGTAGAATTGCGCATCCTGAAAAAAGGACTCTGTTATTGAACAGATTGAGATTCGCTTGCGAAATAGGCGTACATCGCCCCTCCCTACTGACTCGCCATCCATGGCCCAAGTGACATCGCCTTCTACGTAATTTCCTCTTATAAATTGCCTCCATCACCGACCACCTGCGGTCTCTAGGGTCTTCTCTTACATCCATCCTTACCATACATTCGTATCTCTCATTTCGCGCGCTTCAGTAATTCAACTATTTTCGTCATGCAGTTTGCCTCCATCTTCACCGCTGCTTTACTTTCCTCATTCGCCGTGAGTACATAACCATCTACGTTCCGTTGATCTGGCTACACAAAGGCTCAGTATTTCAAGGCGGCAACATGCTCAAGCGTTCATAAACCTCCAGGATGCGGGGCTAGTACCTATGATTGTAGCCCAGGTTCACACTCTAATTATATAATTTGCTGTGTGGGTGAAGTCCTCTCAGGAATGGGACTGAACCAAGAACGCGTCCCGACAACCGGGTCCTCAATGAGAAGGAGCAACAATTTGCGGCTAGTACTCTCCGGGACCACATGTCGGGTGTCTATCTGCCAGCACCCTGTAGGGTGGCTGTATCTACTGTTCTGGATATATATGGGTGGCTTGAAGCCCCTTATATGTTGAAGTATAGGTTATGAGTACATCAGTATTGTATTAGATGGTTAAGAGAGTAACTAGATAGCTAGGTATGTAGAGGATACCTGTATATTATATAGGCAATAGGTGTGGGGCATATGTACCAGCCACCTAAATTCCAACACTCCCACTCGCACCAAACCGTTGCCTATAAGGCTATTATAACTCTTAAATATAACTAATACTTATTATGGTCAAAGGTTTACGTAGTATTTAAATCTTTTGTTTTTTAGTCCTTAGTAAGGCATATCTTTTAGTTGTAACCATATTATAACCTTGTATAATGTGTTTAATAAGCATTTTTTTTAACCTTTTAAAGTATTATTTATGCTATACTAAACTTATGCTATTTTTATATACTTTTTATTAATAAAGTATTTAACAAATAAATATTGTTTTTTAAATAAAACTTTTTTTTATTAACTTGTATTACTAGCTGTTTAAAGGTTGCAGTCTTAAACAAGTATATGCTTTTTTTGCTTTTTTTTTTTATAATAGCTATAATATAAATATGTTAAGGCTTTATTTTTTATTAATTTTTAATAATTAGCTTATTTAGTATACTAAAGATACTTATTTTAAAGTTGTTTAATACTATATTTTAAAAACTAGCAAAGTAATTAAAAGTGCTTTAAAATTTAGTATTAAGTATATAGTTTTACTAGTTAATTTAGTTTTGTTTGTTATAAAAAAAAAAAAGTTATAAATATATATATAAAGCTATGCTTTGCTTTGCTTTAAGTTTAAAGTAGTTTAAGCTTAAAATAAGTTATATAATAAGTTAAAATTAAAGTAAGTATTTTTTTACTTTATTTTTTAATATTTTAAGATTTAATAATAGTTTATTTAGTTTTATTAGCATTGCGCTGCTAAAGTAAAGTAAAAAAAAAAAAAATATTTTTAATATAA